>OIYF01000761.1_pt1 | contig 10770 bp, 9 predicted proteins | sample 1587971 | NCBI WGS metagenome assembly OIYF01 (sample SAMN03283248) | human gut metagenome | biome: human-associated habitat; material: feces | host: Homo sapiens | place: Peru | collected 2012 | reverse complement strand
CAACATGAGAGGTCATCAGAGCACTCATCTGCATGAACGCATCAGCAATTATTTCTTCGATTATCTCAAGTAAATATCTAGGAGCAAACATCCCCCGGAAAAGGGGAGTTTACTTCTACATCAAATAACAAACAATAACTTACAGCAAATGAAAATTTTATTGTTAGGAGGCGGTGGCCGCGAGCACGCCTTAGCATGGAAAATCGCTCAGAGCGAGAAGTGTGAGAAACTCTTCATCGCTCCTGGTAATGCCGGTACTCAGAATGTCGGCGAGAACGTAGATATCAAGGCAGACGACTTTGAGGCGCTCAAGAACTTCACAGTTGAAAATGGCGTTGATATGGTGGTAGTTGGTCCGGAAGACCCATTGGTAAAGGGTGTTTACGATGACTTCAAGAACGATCCTCGCACCCAGAACATCCCTGTCATCGGTCCATCAAAGGCTGGCGCCGTACTGGAAGGCAGCAAGGACTTCGCCAAGAAGTTCATGAAGCGCCACAACATCCCTACTGCCCAGTATGAGACTTTCGACGGCGAGCACGTAGAGGAAGGCTTGAAATTCCTGGAGACACTGAAGGCTCCTTATGTATTGAAGGCTGACGGTTTGTGCGCCGGTAAGGGCGTTCTCATCCTCCCTACCCTGGAAGAGGCTAAGAAAGAGTTCAAGGAGATGCTCGGCGGTATGTTCGGCAACGCTTCTGCACGCGTAGTCATCGAGGAATTCCTCAGCGGCATCGAGTGCTCTGTATTCGTATTGACCGACGGCAAGAACTACAAGATTCTGCCTGAGGCTAAGGATTACAAGCGCATCGGCGAGCACGATACCGGTCTGAACACTGGCGGTATGGGTAGTGTTACCCCTGTACCATTCGCTACCAAGGAGTGGATGCAGAAGGTTGACGAGCGCATCATCCGTCCTACCGTAGAGGGACTTGCTGAGGAGAACATCGACTATAAGGGCTTCATCTTCTTCGGTCTGATCAACGTTAAAGGCGAGCCTATGGTAATCGAGTACAACTGCCGTATGGGTGACCCTGAGACAGAGAGCGTGATGCTCCGCCTGAAGAGCGACATCGTGGATCTCTTCGAAGGTGTAGCAGCAGGCGACTTGGACAAGCGCAGCATCGAGTTTGATGAGCGTGCAGCAGTCTGCGTGATGCTCGTAAGCGGCGGTTATCCTGAGGCTTACAAGAAGGGTTATCCTATTCATGGCATCGACGATGTAGAAGGTTCGGTAGTCTTCCACTCCGGTACAGCCATGAAGGATGGTCAGGTAGTAACCAACGGTGGTCGTGTCATCTGCGTAAGCAGCTACGGCAAGGACAAGGAAGAAGCCTTGAAGAAGAGCTTTGCTGAGGCACAGAAGATCCAGTTCACCGACAAGTACTTCCGTTCTGATATCGGACAGGACCTTTAGATTTTAATGTTTAATGTTGAATGTTGAATGTTGAATTAGGCTAGCGCCCTTGAGTCCGTTAGGCAATTCAACATTCAACATTCAACATTCAACATTGTTTTAAGCATTCAACATTGAATTAGATGTTAAGAAAGAAAACTTTTCAAAATAAAGTAGCGGCTAGCCGCTACTCTTTACCAATTACTGCAACCCTTGCCACACTGGTTTGGGTTGCAGTAGGTTTATTGGTATCCAATATCTGGGTAGAATTTGCTTTCACAGCCATGTCTACCCTGCTGATGGTGGAACTGAACAACCGTAATGCCCTCATGCGTACCTACAGCCGAATGGTATCCTGCAGTTTTCTGGCATTACTGACGATGACAGGACTCCCCCACCTCTCTTTAAAAAGCAGTATTGTGACGATGTGTTTCATCGCCTTTTATCTCATTATCTGGAATTGCTATCAGGATAAACGCTCTACAGGCTGGACTTTCTACGCCTTTGCCTGCATCGGTCTGGCATCGATGATTTTCGTGCAGATAGGCTATTTCATGCCTATCCTATGGATCATGATGATGGTGTTTACCCTCTCGTTTAGCGTAAAGACATTCTTTGCATCCCTGGTAGGTCTCATCGTGCCCTATTGGTTTGCAGCCGGTTATTTCTTCTATACCGACAACATACAGGGTCTGGCTGACCACTTCTGCGAATTCATCAACTACAGCGAACTCTTTGATTATTCGCAGGTTACCGACCATCAGATTCTGAACCTGAGTTTCGTTACCCTGCTCACCATCATCGGTTCCATCCACTTCATACGCACCAGCTACGGCGATAAGATACGCACCCGCATGATCTACGAAACGTTTATCATGTTATCGGCTGCCAGCATCATCTTCATCATCCTGCAGCCTCAACATATACAGGAACTGAGCGGCATTCTGATTGTGAATACAGCACCGCTTATCGCCCATTTCATCACATTCACCAGAGGTAAGTTTACCAACATCTCCTTCATTCTGCTGCTCATCATGCTGGTACTTATCATGGCTTACAACATACTCGTACCAGAGAGCATATTACTATGAGTTGGATTATCAGTTTCTTAATCGACTGGGGCTATTGGGGCATGCTGGTATCAGCCTTCCTTGCCGGAAGTTTCTTTCCCTTCAGCAGCGAGGTGGTCATGTCGGGCTTACAGGCTGCCGGACTGGAACCTATCCAACTCGTTCTGTATGGAAGCATCGGCAATGTGCTCGGTTCTATGTTCAACTATGGCGTAGGACGGATGGGCAAGCTGGAATGGATAGAGAAATATCTGCATGTAAAGAAAGAAAGTCTTGACAAGGCTCAGCATTTCATGGCCGACAGAGGAGCCTGGATGGGGTTCTTCGCCTTCCTGCCCCTGTTGGGAAGTGCCATCACCATCGTTTTGGGACTGACGAGAGCCAACATCGTGATTTCTGTCATCAGCATCACCATCGGAAAGGTGTTGAGATATGTACTGCTGGTTTACGGACTCAGTTTCATCTTTTAAACAAGCTGCAAAGAAAACAAAGAATTGATTCATATAGATTGACTGCTTATGAGAAAGTATTTATACCTTATTATATTATGTGTGGTTTTCGCAGGCTGTAAAGGCAGCCAGCAGAAAGGCAACACCGCAGAAAGTAACGGAAAGGAATCTGTCGCCAACAGCGATGGCAAACCTGCTGTTACCGTAACCATCCCTCCCTACAAGTTTTTCGTTGATAAGATTGCCGAAGATAAGGTGGATGTCAACGTAATGGTATCCAACGGCAACAATCCAGAAACTTACGAGCCTTATGCCCAGCAGATGATGGAACTCTCCAGGAGTGCCCTCTATCTGAAAGTGGGAAGCATCGGTTTCGAACAGACCTGGATGAAGAAGCTGCAGGACAACGCTCCTGACATGAAGGTGATAGATACCTCCACAGGCATCACGCCTGCCAAGACACCAGGCGGCAATACCGACCCGCATGTATGGATGAGTTGCAAAAACGCCCGCATCATCTCCAGCAACATCCTCAAGGCGCTCTGCGAACTGGAGCCGAAGAACAAGGCATTCTTTGAGAAGAACTATCTGTCGCTGCTGAAGATCATCGACAAGCGAGACAGCACCATCAGAGAGGGTTTCAAGAATCATCCCGAGATGGTTCGCAAGTTTGTGATCTATCACCCTATCCTCACCTATTTTGCCCGCGACTACCAGCTGGAGCAGTTTGCCATAGAGGAAGAAGGCAGGGAGCCGAGTGCTGCCCAGCTGAAGAGCCTCATAGAGAGAGCCAGAAAAGAAAAGATCAAGTTCTGCCTGATACAAGCAGAATTTGCCAACCGCAACACCACAACCTTCATCAAGGAGAGCCACACCAAGCCAATGAATATCAATCCATTGCAGGGCGACTGGAACTGGGCGATGCAGGAAGCGGCAGCAGCGGTACAAGGCAAGAAAATCGTTGTTGGGAAGTAAAAACTACAATAATATGACTCCAATCATAAAAATCGAGCATCTTTCTGCTGGCTATGAAGGCAAGGAGGTGCTCCACGACATCAACCTCACCGTCTGTAAAGACGATTATCTTGGCATCATCGGTCCCAATGGTGGTGGCAAGACAACCCTCATGCGCCTCATCCTGGGACTGATGAAACCCACAGACGGCAGCATCCGCTTTTATAAAGACGGGGAGGAAGTAAGGGAAATCAGCATGGGATATCTGCCCCAATACAATCATCTCGACAAACAGTTTCCTATCTCCGTCTATGAAGTGGTACTCTCAGGACTCAGCAAGACCAAAAGTCTCTTTTCGAGATACACCCAGGCACAGCACCAGCAGGTACTCGACTGTCTGGAACAGATGCAGCTCACGGAGTTGAAAGATCGCCATATCGCAGCCTTGAGCGGCGGACAACTGCAGCGAGTACTCCTCGCACGCGCCATTGTTTCCAAACCCGATGTAGTGATACTGGATGAGCCCAACACCTACATCGACCGCCGTTTCCAGAAGCAGATGTACGAGATGCTGGAACAGATCAACCGGGAGTGCGCCATTATCATCGTAAGCCATGATGTAGCCGAAGTGCTCAATAACGTAAAGCACATCGCCTGCGTAAATCATCATCTCCACTACCACGATACGGCTGATATGCCGAGAGAGAAACTGGAAGAGCATTTCTTAAATGTATAGGCTTATTATATAATAATGCCTAAAAAACAGGTGCAAAAATCCATATTATCTCATCTTTTTATTATCTTTGCAACTGGAATGTGCCTTTTTGAAAGGCACAGAGAAAGCATTCAGAAACAGAGAAAGCATTCAGAAAGAAATATAATACATTAAAGTTTAAACAATAATGAAACAGTACAGATTAGTGGACAATATCTTCGGATGGGTCGCATTCATCATTGCGGCGTTCACTTATTGTTCCACAATTGAACCGACAGCCAGTTTCTGGGACTGTCCTGAGTTTATTACGACTGCTTACAAGCAGGAGATCGGTCACCCACCTGGGGCACCATTCTTCATGCTTTTAGGCAATTTCTTCACACATTTCGCCAGCGACACTACCCAGGTAGCCAAGATGGTAAATACGATGAGCGCCCTGCTGAGCGCCGTCTGTATCATGTTCCTCTTCTGGACCATCACCCACCTGGCTCGCCGACTCGTCATCAGCGACTGGAAAGAACTGACTACCAGTAAGCTGATTGCCATCGAGGCATCCGGTATGGTGGGCGCACTCATCTACACCTTCAGCGATACCTTCTGGTTCTCTGCTGTCGAGGGTGAGGTTTATGCGTTCTCTTCTGCCTTTACCGCTGTGGTATTCTGGCTCATTCTGAAGTGGGAAGACCATGCTGACGAGCCTCATAGCGACCGTTGGCTTGTGCTCATCGCCTATATGACCGGTTTGAGTATCGGTGTCCACCTGCTCAACCTGCTCTGTATCCCAGCCATCGTATTGGTTTATTACTACAAGAAGGTGCCACATGCCAACCTCAAGGGTTCACTCCTGGCACTGTTCCTTTCATTCCTCGTAGTGGTAGCCGTACTGTATGGTGTGGTTCCAGGTATCATCACCGTAGGCGGCTGGTTCGAGCTGTTCTTTGTCAACACTCTCGGCTGTCCGTTCAATACCGGTGAAATCGTATACATCATCTGTCTTGTAGCCTCTGTCATCTGGGGCATCTACGAGACCTGTAATGCATCAGAGAAGAACGAGAAGAAGCAGAATATCGCCTTCGTTCTCGGTTTCGGCATGCTCGGCATCCCATTCTACGGATATGGCTGGACAGCTGCCATTACCGGTATCATCGTGCTGGTTATCCTCTGGTTCGTACTCGGCTACAAGCGCAAGCAGGAAGTAGTAACAGGCGTTGACGAATCTACTGGCATCGCCAAAAAGAAGATGCAGCTCCTGCCGCTCATATCTGCACGCGTCAAGAACACAGCCTTGCTCTGCATGCTGATGCTGATGATTGGTTATTCCAGCTACGCACTCATCGTGATCCGTTCTTCTGCCAACCCTCCTATGGACCAGAACTCTCCTGAGGACATCTTTACCCTGGGAAGTTATCTGAGCCGCGACCAGTATGGCGACCGCCCTCTGTTCTATGGCCAGGCTTATACATCACAGGTAGCCCTCGAAGTAGACGGCAACATGTGCAAGCCTGCCATGAAGGAAGGCGCACCGGTTTACCAGCGCAAGGAGAAAGCTTCGGCAGATGAGAAGGACTCTTACTTCGTAGTAAGTCACAAGAATAAGTATATCTATGCCCAGAACATGCTCTTCCCTCGTATGTACAGTTCGGCTCATGCCCAGGCATACGAAGACTGGATGGGCGGTGTAGAAGGCACAGAGATTCCTTACGACCGCTGCGGAGAGAGTATGATGGTGAAGATGCCGTCACAGTTTGACAACATCCGCTTCTTCCTCTCTTACCAGTGCAACTTCATGTACTGGCGCTACTTCATGTGGAACTTTGCCGGCCGTCAGAACGACATCCAGGGCAATGGTGAGCCAGAGCACGGAAACTGGATTACCGGTTTCTCATTCATTGATGATTCACTCTATGGCGACCAGAGCAAATTGCCAGACGACCTGAAGGAGAACAAGGGCCACAATGTATTCTACTGCATGCCGCTGATTCTCGGTCTCATCGGACTTTTCTGGCAGGCTTGGTATACCCGCAAGAAGAAGGTAATGAAGAACGGCAAGGAAGAGGAAGTGCTCCTCCCTATCGGTATCCAGCAGTTCTGGATCGTATTCTTCCTGTTCTTCATGACAGGTCTTGCCATCGTCATCTACCTGAATCAGACACCTATGCAGCCACGTGAGCGTGACTATGCTTATGCCGGTTCATTCTATGCATACGCTATCTGGTGCGGTCTCGGCGTACTCGCCATCATCGACATCCTGAAGCGCAAGATGAAGCTCAGCGGTACTGCCGTAACAGCCATCGTAGCAGTCATCACACTGCTCGTACCTATCCAGATGGCATCACAGACTTGGGATGATCACGACCGCTCAAACCGTTACACCTGCCGTGACTTCGGTCAGAACTACCTGATGTCACTCCAGGAGAAGGGCAACCCTATCATCTTTACCAATGGTGATAACGATACCTTCCCACTCTGGTACAACCAGGAGGTAGAAGGCGTAGGAACAGATGCCCGCGTATGTAACCTGAGCTACCTGCAGACCGACTGGTATATCGACCAGATGATGCGTCCTGCATACAACTCACCATCTGTGCCAATCACCTGGCCACGTCTCGACTTCTGTTCAGGTACCAACGAATATGTATCTGTTGAGCCTGAAGCAAAGAAGCAGATTCTCGACTTCTACAAGCAGGATCCAGAGAACGCCAAGAAGCAGTTTGGTGACGAACCGTTCGAACTCAAGAACATCCTGAAGAACTGGGTACGCAGCAAGAACCCTGACATGCACTTCATCCCTACAGATACCCTCTATGTCACCATCGACAAGGAGGCTGTAAAGAAGAGCGGCATGATGATGGCATCAGATTCTATTCCAGACAAGATGGTCATCTCGCTTGCCGGCAAGAGCGCACTCTACAAGGGCGACCTCATGATGCTCGAAATGCTGGCACAGTGTAACTGGACCCGTCCGCTCTACGTAGCACTCACCGTAGGCGAAGAGAACTATATGAACCTCGGCGACAACTTCGTACAGGAGGGACTTGTGAACCGAATCACTCCGTTCACCACCAACAAGCCAGGTGCCAAGAACTTCGATACAGAGAAGGCTTATCACAACATCATGACCCGATTCAAGTTCGGCAACCTGAAGCAAAAGGGACTCTACATCGACGAGACAACCATGCGTATGTGCTATACCCACCGTCGCCTGCTCGCCCAGACAGCCCTCCAGCTCATCGCCGAAGGCAAGAAACAGAAGGCTATCAACATCCTGAAGAAGGCTGATACCGAGATTCCTGCCTACAATGTTACGCTCGACTACATGAGCGGTGGCTTGGATATGGCTCGCGGCTGGCTGATGACCGGTCAGAAAGCCAAGGGTAAGGAATATATAGAAGCGGTATGGAAGAATGCTTCACAATACCTCAACTACTATCTCTCGCTGCCAAACGACCGTTTCCTCCAGGCAGAGCACGACTGCATCCGTCAGATCATGATCATGCAGAGCATCTGCGAGGCTGCCGGAATGGTGAGTCCACAGTTGGAGCAGAAGTATGAGAAGCAGCTCAACAACCTCTACCGTCTCTATCATGGCAGAGGTGGCAGAATGCCGGAAGGCAATCAGTAAAAAATAGAAAAAAGTTTGGTGTCGCGAAACACGACACCAAACTTTTCATTATTCATATAAACCTGTTTTATCCATGTTCATAGAGCAACCAGCCAAATGGCTCAGATGGTTATATCCAAAGGCCATCTGGAGAATGGACAAGAAAGACCATTCTGTCTATCTTACATTTGATGACGGTCCGATTCCTGAGTCAACTCCATTTATCTTAGAAACCCTGAGAAAGTACAACATCAAGGCTACTTTCTTTATGGTAGGCGAGAATGTATTGCGCCATCATGACCTCTACAACCAGATTGTGGCAGAGGGCCATCAGGTAGGCAACCATACATTTAATCATATCGGTGCCTTCAAGCACCGTGTCATCTCCTACGTGCTCAATACCAACAAGGCGAACGATATCATCCATGCCCATCTCTTCCGTCCACCTCACGGCTGGATGCGACCAAGTGAGTATTGGTGGCTGCACCGCACTTACAAGGTCATCATGTGGGATGTGGTGACGCGCGACTATTCCAAATGGATGACGGCAGAAGATGTGGTGAACAATGTGAAGCGATATGCCCGCAATGGCAGCATCATCACCTTCCACGACTCGCTGAAGAGCATTGAAAAGCTGAAGACAGCGCTCCCTCAGGCCATAGAATGGCTCATGGAACAGGGGTATGAATTTAAGACTTTTGAATAAGAAGCAGTTATTCCCAAACAGGAACAGCCCAATAAACACAGACAAGAAATGAGCAAAAGAATCAACAGTTATCAGGCGGTAGCTGGATTTGTAAGAGGTTTCTTCGAAGCTTACGCACGTGGCATCATCGATGCTACCATCGAAGGCAATGACTTCAGCAAGAAGAACGACCCGAAACAGATCAAGCAGATGATGCTGGAGCACTATGGCGAGGTAAACCAATACTTCTTCGACATCATGTTCTCTACCCTCGTACGCCTCAACTACAAGACTGCCGAGGAAGCCAACGAGCGCATGAAGAAGAATTTCGACAGCATGAAACAGGCTGACCCGACCTTTGAGCCAACCATGCTCGACTACTTGCGCATAGCCTGCAAATCGAACCAGCTTTACAAGGCGATGGAATCAGAATACAAGCGTAACTTCACCTGGCTTCTTCAAGGCAAGTTTACCACTCTTGAAGAGCATGTACGCGATTATACCCACGGCATTCTCATCAGTCTCGCCGACGAGCCGATGGCCATCCATCTCCTGGTCCGCATCATCGTAAAGGCATACGCCGCAGGCTTGAAATGTGGCAGCAAGGAGGGCGAACAGCACCAGCTCCACATGCCTACCCTTCACGGCATGTTGCTGAACAATGTCAACATCCTGCTCAACGAGACTCCGCTCAAGAGCAGCACCGAAGATCCAGTTGCCCTCTTCAAGGAGGCATGCAAGAATGAAGAAGAAAACATCAACGTTCTTTTCAACACATTAAACGATGCGATGAAAGAACTGGCAGAAGAATAAGAGAAAAGCATCATTGATGACGAGCACAGCACCAGATTCGAGAACCTTATCTATCGTGCCCTGCCAAGTGGTTTGATTACAGAATCCAAAGTTGCCGTCTTACTCAACAAAACGACAGAGGAAGTATTACATAATTTCGTTCTTGCCTAATGGAAATAGTAATCAGTGATACCAATATATTCAGATAGAAAACTCATCAGCATAGCCCATTGATTGGGCTATGCCGATAAGTATATTTTAGTTCAGCCAATTCTTTGGATATAAGCAGACTTCACGTCTGCCCCATCTGTGTTAATCTGAGAGATCTGTGGGCCAGAAAAGAGTTAAGAAGAATCCTAAAGATTACCTCTTGTTTTTTATCTTATATAGCCCAACAAGTCAAGATACATCATCCTTGACTCTAAGTGTTCATCATCAGGAATATGATTTGCTTCTTTCTCTAATTCTTCTGTTGAGTACAAGAATTTGAAGCCATTCTTTCCATAAAAACGTAATACATTTTCCTTGTTATAGGCATCAACCACAATAAAACGGCAACCAGTCTTATTATCAGGTAACAAAAACCAAGATATGATATAGTCTATTGCTTGTGAGCCAATACCTTCATTAGTATCTTGAAAATTCTTCGCAACTCCAAGTCTTCCTATCAATACTGCTGGATAACTTCTTGTTCTTTTGGAATTAGGAATTTTTCTCTGTATTTTGTTTCTTGAAGCATTCGGAATCAAAGCAGCCTTGATACTATCATTTGCCAATGTAAAGACACAAACGATTTCATCCTTACCACTTTTTTCCGTGGCAAAGAAATATGTTTTTCCCAATAATTGCCCATCATAAAGACAAGCCTCCTGGTGAAAGAAATCATCAAGATCTTCATCACCACAGCTAAAAGAGTCAAGCTCTTCTTTTGTCGTAACCCGATAAAGAGAGCAATTACTTTGCAAAAGGACTCTTTCCTCCATGTGCTTTCAAATTAGCGGTTGAACGAACCAATATTTTCTCCACATCAGCAAATGACATTCGCAATGCCTTTCTTTGTGGATTGCGTTCATTCTCCTCTGCCTCACGAACAAATCGTTCAGCGGTC
>OIYF01000760.1_pt1 | contig 10784 bp, 8 predicted proteins | sample 1587971 | NCBI WGS metagenome assembly OIYF01 (sample SAMN03283248) | human gut metagenome | biome: human-associated habitat; material: feces | host: Homo sapiens | place: Peru | collected 2012 | reverse complement strand
CCATTCGTCCTGGTCGTTGTCAAACCGTGGTTTTTTGAGACATTCCCGGAACGCTGGGTCCGGGAAGTTGTACGCGTTCAGGGGAATGTAGGTGCAGCCCGTAGTGTTTTCCTTCACAGTCAGCGCAAACTGTGCGGTGAGTCCATTGCCGCAATCGTAGGTGTAAGTTACCCGGTCTGCACCCGGGTTCACCTTCAGGGTGTTGCCGCTCACAGTGCCGCCAACCCATTCACTGGTCTTATTTACGTCAAACTCAGCAGGGAGGGTACTCAAGTCAAACGTACGTTCGGTCTCATCAATGGTAATGGGGTACTTGTTTCCAGTGCACTTGAGGTTTTCTTGCGTTAGCTTGGTGTTGTAGCTTAGGTTCAAAAATGTCAGCTGGTTATCGGAGCAATTCAGCTTCTTCAAGTTGCGAAAACACGTAATGCCCCACAGGCTGGTAATATTTTTGTTGCGGACATCGATCGTAGTGACAGCTCTCCATTCGCCTGGCTCCAGAATTCCATTCGGTTCTCCATCCTCCGATCCTCCTTTGTCAAACGTCGTTCTGATATATTCCAGGAACGTTTTGTCCGGAAAGTTTTCGCTGTGCATGGGAACCCAGAAATCGACGTCATCGTCCGCAAAGGCGCTGAAGGGCAGGAAGGTGAATACCATAGCCAGCGTCAAAAGGGCACTGACAAGGCGTGTTCGTTTTGAGAATCGTTGTTTCATGGGGTGCTCCTTTCTGTTGTAAAAATTTTTTTCAGGGCCCCATTCGGGAGAAGCGTCAGCTTCCCCCGAAAAAAGGGCACCCTTTTTCAAAAAGTGGTCATTGCCCGGCAGGGGGCAGAATGATCCTTCGGTTGTCAGCCTCCTGCCAGCTTGCGGTAGGCGTTCAGCACCTGATAGGCCGGGATGCTGCTGCCCGGGGCAAATTTGCCGTTCAGGCGGCGCTTCATCAGGCCCTGCTCCACGCACCACTGGGCTGCCTTGGCGGTATCCGGGTCTGCCACGTCTGCAAAGGCCGGGGCCTCGGCAGGCTCGGGACGGCCTGCGGTGTTCCACAGCAGCAGCGCGGTCTGGGCGCGGTTTTCGGGTGCAGCCACGCCTTCCGGCAGCAGGGCTTGCAGCTTGCGGCCGGAAACATAATTGTACACGCCGTAGCCCACAACGCCAGCCGCCACTGCGCCTGCCGCCGCCACGATGACGACCGCACCGCCGCCGTCACCGCCGCCGGAGGGAGGCGTCACCGGGGGTTCCGGAGGCGTTACCGGGGGTTCCGGAGGCGTTACCGGGGGAACGGTGCCGCCGGTGCCAGTCACATCCAGTGTGAAACTTGCATCCATCATACCACCAGTTATGCACTGATAACCATAGTACACTACTTTTGTGCCTTCATTGACCGTCAGAATGTTCCCTTTGACTGTGCCATTGAACCATTCAGTAACCCGGCTTATATCAAAGTTCCCGGGCAGAGAGCTCAGGTCAAACGTACGGTCAGGGTTCAGGGTAACGGTGTAAACATTATTAAAATCGGAACTGTAAATATCCGTAATACTGAAATTGAGATTCGGGTTGTTGTCCAAATTCAGGCTGGTGAGATGGTTATTCTTAAGCCACAATGTAGTCAAGTTTGGACTGCTGCTGACATCCAACACGGTCAGCTGGTTGTTGGCGCAGTTCAGTTCCGTCAAGGAAATCATATTGTTCAGGTTTAGCTGAGTCAGCTGGTTGTTGGCACAATTCAGTTTCCTCAGCATTTTGTTCTCGCCCAGAATCAGCGATGTCAGCTGGTTGTTTTGGCATTCTACCCTTACCAGATTGGGTTTATGGGTCACATCTACGTCCAGCACTGTCAACTCATTCTTGGAACAGTCGAGTTCTTTCAGCCACTTACTATTTTTGACATCCAGTTGCTCCAGATCATTGTGCGAGCAATAGAGATACTTCAACTGCAGATGCGACACGTCCAGCTGTTCCAACTGGTTCTCGGAACAATTCAGATAGTCGATATCCGGGTTCTTGCTCAGGTCCAGCTGGGTCAGTTGATTCTTATTGCATTTCAACGTTTTCAGCTTTGGATTCTGTCTCAGGTCTAATTTCTGGATAGAATTGTTTCCGCATTTCAACACTTTCAGGTTGGGGAACGCCTCAATGCCTTCTAACCTGCTGATGTTCTTTCCTTCGACTTCGATTGTTTCGACTTTGCTTCGTTCTTCCACCGTGAGGACATCTCTGCCACCTGCTATGTTGCCCTCGATGTACTTTCTAAAGTTAGCGTCGGGGAAATTATTCTTATTGATGGGCAGACTGGTTTCAAAGATGAATGTGGGCTTTACTCCATTGCCGCAATTGTATTGGTAGCTCACCTCATCCTTGCCATCTTCCACTGTCAGAATCGTGCCAAAAACAGAACCGCCGTTCCAGTTGGTGGCTTTGCTCACGTCAAAGTCGTGCAGGGTGCTCAGGTCAAACGTTCCGTCTGTACGTACTGCAATGGGGCACCTGTTGCCACCAGCTGTTATCGTGCCGCTGATTCCAGTAACGTCTACACAAGCCAACCGATTATTTGCACAATTCAGATTACTCAAACTGTGATTTTGGCTCAGGTCCAGCGTTGTCAGCTGATTATCATTGCATATCAAAGATATCAAGCCGCCATTCTGTTTCACGTTCAGTTCTGTCAATTTATTATTGCTACAATCCAGCTGTGTCAGCTGCGTCTGGTGCCCGACATCCAACTCCATCAATTGATTTCCAGAGCAATTCAACTGTTGCAGCTTGGAGCATTGGCTGACATCCAACGTCATCAGGTCGTTGTTGGAACAATCAAATTTGACCAGTTCCCCCACGCTATCCATTACGATATTCCTTATTTCGTTATTGGAGCAATTCACCTCTTCAAGATTCAGCCCATAGAGAATGCCCAGATTCATGTAGGTCAGTTTATTATTGGAGCAATTCAGTTTTTTCAGTCCGCTTGAAAGAATATCAACCGACTTTTTCAGTTGATTCTGGGAACAATCCAGCTCCTTCAGTTTGAAATTTTTGCCAACATTAAGTGTTGTCAAGCCGATACCGTGGCAATCCAGCTTTTCGAGATCTTCAAAGAAACGGATTCCTTCAAGACTTTTGATTGCATAACTGGTTGGAATCGTCATATTCTTGATATCCACATCGAGCTTGCCATCGCCGTTTTTGTCACAGCATTCTTTGAGAAAGCGCCGAAATTCCTCATCCGGGAAATTAAGCTTAAAATCCGGCGAATTAAAATCAATTTCTGTGTTCGCCGCAAAGGCACTGAAGGGCAAAAAGGTGAACACCATAGCCAGCGTCAAAAGGGCACTGACAAGGCGCGTTCGTTTTGAGAATCGTTGTTTCATGGGGTGCTCCTTTCGTGTTGTTATTGCTGTGCGGTAAAGGAGGGTTTCAGCCGGTCTGCGCGGTAGAGGGCAGAATGGTCATTCTGCCGTCCACCACCGCGTCCAGCATCTCGTGCTCCCGGAAATACTCCATCAGGATATCCTGACAGGAGGTTGCCACGCTGCGGGGCTTCTGGAGCTTGCAAAGGGTGTCGTAGGAGATGTTGAAAAAGCTTTCGATGTTTTTAAAGTGGTAGTTCTGCATGCCCACGGTGAACAGGGCGTCATCGCCGATCTCCTTGCCCACCTCCCTGCCGCAGTAGGTAAAGTAATCAAAATCGCCCTTGCGGCGGTCGTACCGCAGGCGCAGGGTGGAGGGCAGCTGGTAGAACTCCGTATGGCCGGTGTAGGCTTCCTCCCGCAGCATGTAATGGAGCATCTGGCGCAGCTGCTGGCCGGTCACCTTGAACATGAATACGCCGTCATCGTAGGGGAAGCCCTCGATAAGGTCGCCGTAGGTAACGATGGGGCCCAGCTTTTCGGCCCGGATGCTGCCGGAGCCGATGAGCATCACATCCACCCCAAGGCTGCGGGTAAAGATATCGGCAAACAGGTTGCCAAGCTCGGTCTCCTGCGTGCGCTGGGGGTGGGTAAGCTCCCGGCGGAAGCGCCCTACGATGTGGCTGTACTTTTCGTCCACCTGACTGGTGAAGCGGTGCAGCACCTGCTCCATGGCGGGGTTGCGGGGGCAGGTGTCGGCGCAGATGGGCACGGTGCGCCATGTGTAGGAATCGATGCAGTTGTTGTCCGTGTCCACGATGATGTCAAAGCGCCCGATCTGGTCGGTGCCGGTGCCCGCCTGCGCAATGACCACGCCGTTTTCCTCCACCGCGTGCTCCGGCAGGGTGTGGCTGTGCCCGCCGATGATCAGGTCCACTCCCCACGCCGGGTCCAGCTGGCGCGCCAGATGTTTGTCCTCCTCAAAGCCGATGTGGGTCAGCAGCACGGTAAAATCAATATCGATGCTGTTGTGGGCGTTGCAGATCTTGCCCACCTCGGCGGCAGCGGCGGCGGTGTCCACAAAGGAGCCTACCAGAGATTCGGATTTGGTCTGGTTGATCACGTCCTGCGTGATGATGCCGATGAACAGGATGTTCATGCCGTCCATCCGCAGGATCTTGTAGGGGGTAAACAGCCGGGTGGAGGTGTTTTTGATGTAGAGGTTTGCGTTGATGATGGGAAAGCGCGCGCATTTTTCGATGAACAGCAGATGCGCGATGCCGTAGTCCACCTCGTGGTTGCCTATGGTGACCACGTCCGGGGCAAGGGCGTTCATGATCTCGATGGTGGAAAGCCCCTTGTATTCGGAATCAATGACCGAGCCCCGGAACATATCCCCTGCAATGGCGTAGATGGTGTTGGGCTGTTCTGCCCGCACCTTTTCGATGTAGCCGGACAGCATGGAAACGCCGCCCACCAGTTTTTCGTCCACCTGCTCTGCCAGAAAATCTCCATGCAGATCATTGGAGTGGAGGATGGTGATCTTTTTGGTCTGTTTCATGGTGCATTCCTCCCGGTGTGGGTCGGCGGCGGTCAGCCCATGGCCTCCTGCCGCGCAAAGTAGACGGTGTTGACAAGGCTCAGGTAGCTCTCCTGGCCCTCCAGATAGACCTTCAGGGCAAGGGTGTCCTCGTCCTCCAGCGTGACGGCGTAGCGGGAGCCGTCCTCCCCGGTAAAGGTGGCGTACCACTCCTGATTGGAGCGGAAGGGTACCTCCGGGGTGCCCTCCTGATAGAACAGGTCGGCTTCCTCCACGTTCAGCTCCGGGTAGGGGGTGATGTAGCTGGCGGTCAGGGGCAGCTGGCTGCCCTCGGTGTCGGCATCGGTGGGCAAAAAGCACATCCGGTCGGCGTCTGCGGGGTCAGTGTCAAAAACGCCCTCGTCGGTGTCGCGGTAGATCTCCAGCCAGTTGCCTTCCAACGACCACGGACTGGTAGTGGTCTCCCAGTCATCCCCTTCCGGGTAGATGGTAAAATCGCACACGCCCTCGGCTTCCACCACATGGCCGTTCTCGCCGGAAAGGAAGGGGCTGAATACCAGCTCTTCGCCGGTGCTGGGGTACAGCTCCACCTCGGTGTTGGGGACGATATCGCTGATGTTGCACAGCAGCAGGATGGGCTGGCCGTCCTCACTGTAATAGAGCTGTTTGCCGCGCTGGAGCGGGTTTTCGGCATCGTCTGTCAGGCTCGTCTCGTAGACGAACAGGGTGGCATCCGGGTCCTGCGGGAAGATGCAGTACAAATCGCACCCGCCATCCGGTGCCACGACCCAGTGATCCTGCGGGATGTCGTAGACGAAGCCCCACAGCTCCCGCAGGTCGGTCTGGCTGTCCAGCACCTTCTGCACATCGGTGGTGATCTCATAGGAGCCGCCCAGATACAGCACACAGGCGCGGTATTCGTCCTCCCCTGCCAGAAGGCGCATGTAGGTCACGTCCTCCGGCTCGGTGTACTCCTGTTTGGCGGAGGGCGATGCGATCATGTTGTCTCCGTCCAGCATTTTTTCGGGCTTGGAGCTGGACGCGCTGCTGCCCTTGGACGACCCGCCGCAGCCTGCAAGGCCGATGGTCAGCGCCAGCAGGGCTGCCAGAAGTTTCAGGTTTTTCATAGGTTCTCCTTTCTCATGCCCTGCCGGGGCGCACCTCAGGGGGCAGCGCCGGTCAGCGGGTAGTTGGAAAAATCATACACGCCCTCCACCGGCACAGGGCGGCCGGTGGAGGCGGAAAGCTGCGGGTTCCAGTCCAGCGGGCGACCGGTGCTGCAATAGACCGTTACCATGGTGTCGGGGGCATCCTCGCTTCCGTTGCACAGCAGCAGAATGGGCTGGCCGCCCTGCCTGCCGTAAAGTTCTTTCCCCAGCTGCGCGGGATACGCAGGGTCCTGCTTTTCATAGACAAAAAGTGTATCCTCCTTGCGCACGGCAAAGATGCAGTACAGCTCCCGCCCGCCGCCCGGCGCTGTGACCCAGCAGTCTGCCGGGATGTCCGCAACGAACTGCCACGGCTGTTCCGGTAAGCTGTCCAGCACGGCGTGCACATCGGTGGTGCGCTCCGGAACGCTGCCCAGATAGAGCACCCCGGCAAGGTCTCCGTTTTCCCCGGCCAGCTGCCGCATTGCGGCAAGCTGCTCCGGCTCAGCGGAATCGGCACCGGAAGCCGCTGTGCTGCTGCCCTGCCCGGCGCTGCCGGGGGCGGGGCGGACGGGGCTTCCGTCCACCGCACCGCACCCTGCCAGACCCAGTGTCAACGCCAGCACAGCGGCAAACAGCTTCATGGTCACGCCCTTCATCTTACGCCCACGGGTCGGCAGACGCCGGGATGCGGATACCGGTCATCAGGTATTGCTCCCACAAGAACCACTGCCCGTCGCCCTTGCGGCGCAGCTTGATGGGGCGGGGGCTGTCGGCGCCGCCGCAGGGGATGAACAGCTTGCAGTAGCCCTCCTCGGTGTTGGAGGTGTGGTTGCTGCCCACCAGCAGGGTGAAGGGCTGGCGGGGGGTATAGCCGTTTTCCGGCGATGCACCCACAAAGTAGGAGAACGGGATATAGCTTTTGCCGTCCCGGAAGCGGTCGTTCAGGAAGGAGATCTCCTGCCCGTTCAGCGGGCGGGGGCCCCGCAGCCAGTTGAGCATCTCCAGCCCGATGTTTTTATCGGCACCGTAGGCGCACAGTGCGCAGACGGTGAGGGCTGCGGTCTTAAAGGGGGTGTCCAGACTGGCCTCCGGCAGTGCCTGCATCTGGGCAAGGCTTTCCGGCAGAGCCTGAAAGGTAAAGGTGACGGTCTGGTTGCCGGAAACATTTGCGGCGGCCTGCTTCATCTTATCAAAAAGTCCCATGAAAATACTCCTTTCTGTTTCAGCTGTAAAGGGTTCAGCTCCGGTTCGGGTCATGGCGGGGCACAGTCCGCCTGCGGACGATCTTCTGGTTCAGATCCAGACTGAGGTTTACAAAATAACCGTTTTCAAAATACCATGCAAGGTCTTTGGGGTCCATGCCAACGCTGTTGCACAGCCACCGCAGAGGCACCTCCGGCCCGGAGTAGCTCTCCACCCTGCGGGCGATGGTTCTTGCATGGTAGCGGCGTTTTTCGTTGCGTGCGAACAGAACAAGGGGCACTGCGCCCACCACGATCCAGAACACATAGCCTCCGATGTGGGAATAGTCCTTATCCTGCAAACTCAGGCAGAGGGTATACAGCCCGCCAAAAGAGCAGAACACGCAGAAGGCAAGCCCTGCGTTCCGCAGCCATTTGAGGACACGGGGAATCTCGCCGCGGGCTTTTTCCGAAAGATAAGGGTTCATAAACATACTCCTTTCAGAACGAGCCGCCTCCACCGCCGTGGGTGGTGCCGCTGGAAGAGGTGTGGGTGGAGCTGCCGCCGGAATCGCTGGAGCTGGACTCCTTCGGCCGCTCGGTGCGGTGCACGTCACGGTACAGGAACAGATCCCGCTGGTTGGTCAGCTTCATGCTGCCCTCCCGCACATAGCTGGCGGCATTCTCCTGGAACGCCACGCTGCGCAGCTGGCTTTTCATCACATGGACGACGACCCATGCCAGCACAAGGCCGATGCCCAGCGCAAGGAACAGGTACATGAGAGACAGCGGCTCCCGGGGCAGGTTATTCACGTCATAGGGGTGGCCCGCCCGGGCAGCGTCGATGTAGGTATCCGACCACTGGACAAAGGTGCGGAAGGCACCGGCGTAGTCTCCATCGGCCATGAAGGGGGTCATCTGCTCGCCAAGGTACTGGATGCCGGCATCCGTAAAGGCGGTGATGCCGTAGCCGCAGGTGGAGATGTGCCATTTGCGGTCGCCCACGCTCACCAGCAGCAGCACGCCGTCCATATCGGGGCCGTAGCCGTACTGGCAGTAGTCATACAGATCATCGGCAAACTGCTCCATGCTGTCGGCACCAACGCTTTCCATCGACTCGATGGTGGCAATGGTCACATCGAAGCTCTGGCGCAGGCTCAGCTCTTCCAGTGCGTCCTCCAGCTCGTTGTCCTCGTCCTCGGTCAGCACCTCAGCGTCGTCGAACATGCGGTAGTACAGGTCGGCAAAGCCGCCCTCCACCGCAAAGGCCGGAACAGCCAGCGCCGCCGCAAGAATCAGTGCTGCCAGCGCCGCAAAGAGGGAGTGCAGTCGGTTGGAAGTCTTTTTCATCGTTCGTCCCTCCTTTACAGGATCCGTGCCAGCCACAGCAGCCACATCACGCCGTAGGACGCGGCGGAAAGGGCAGCCGTAAGGCCCAGCATCCACTTGCGGGCAGCGCCCTTGTCCACGGGCAGGTCACCCACGAATTTGCCGGTCTGACCATTCATGGCAAACAGATAGTTTTCACCCCGCCAGCTGGTGCTCAGCAGCCAGACCGGGAACAGCGCGTACTTTGCCTTGCCGCCGTGCAGCTGGATGCTGCTGTTATCCACCTTGACCGAATCGTAGCCGGTAACGGTCTGCTGGAACGTCTCCTCAGTGGAGCGGCGGATGCGCTTGTTGGCCCGCTCGATGCTGTCCTCGGCGCTCACATCGTATTTATCCGCCACATAGCCCGCCAGATAGGCCGTCTGGAAGGGGATGGCGTCCTGCATGGCAAAGGGCTCGATGGACTCCATCAGGTCGTCCTCGATCTTGGACGAGCCGTCCACCGGCACTGCGTCAAAACCCAGCGTGCCGTCCCGCCGGACGGAGTAGTAGTTGGTCTCGGTATAGTCGTATTTGCTGTCCGACCAGCAGCGGGTCCGGGTGGCGGTGAACCGCAGCTGAGCGTCGGCGTCGCTGTCGAAGAGCCAGAAGGGCACATACACGCCCTTGATCTCGTCGATGTGGTTCTGGCTGCGGAACACCCGGGGCAGCAGGGTCTTGCCCTTGAGGTGTTCCTGCAATTTGGCCTTGGCGGCCTTTTTGTCCAGCTTGAAGGGGATGATGAGGTCGGGCCGCAGCGTCCCGGCAAACTGTCCGGTGAGGACGATGGGGTTGCCGCAGAAGGGGCAGGCAGACGCGGCCATGGTGTCGTCGCCCACGATCTCGCCGCCGCAGCTCTTGCAGCTGTAAGTATGCAGACCGGCGGTCTCCCCTTCTGCCCAGCTGCCGCCGGGGGTCGCCCACTCCATCTCGCTGGGCTTTTCGTCCTTCAGCTCCTCGTCATAGCCCTTGAGGGTATCCACGTCGAACTCGGTGTCGCAGTAGGGGCATTTCATCTTCTGGGTGGCGCTGTCAAACTGGATGGCGCCATCGCAGCAGGGGCACTTGTATTCCAGCATTCCTGCCATAGCGTTTCCTCCTGTTGTTCCAAAGGGGGCCGGGGGCTCTTCCCCGGCCCCGCTGTTTTTGCGTTGGTCTTCCCGCCGAAGCGGTCGGCTCAGAAATCCGTAGTGATGCGGAACACCACCGGTTCGTCCGGCTCGGTGGCTTTGCCGTGGTGGCCCACTGCCAGGAAAGCGTTTTCTTCCAGCGGCAAAAAGACGTCAAAGGTGCAGAAGTTGCCGCACAGCTGGCACAGGGTCTCGCGCTCGCCCACGGGAAGGGACTTTTCCAAAAAAGTGCCGTCCGGCGCGTACAGCTCCCACATATAGCCCGTGTCCAGCAGATAGCCGTTGGGGCGCTTCATCATCACGGCGTTAAAGCTGCCCACCGGCTGCGAGCTGCGGGCCAGCTCATTGCCGTCCAGATCAAAGGCAGCAAAGTAATCATCGCCGCTGGATTCCAGCTCGCCCACCGTCAGCAGCTCGTCCCCGCTGAGGTTCAGGGAGGACATCCTGTAGAAGGGGCCCATCTCGTTATCGCCCTTCAGCGTCAGCTCGGTGTACTCGCCGTCCTGCACCAGCACCGGTGCGAAGGGCCAGTAGATCACGGTCAGATCCCGGTCCTTGGAGGAATAGCAGCTGCCCGAGTAGTCCAGTGCGTCGCTGGGCTCCTCCGGGTCGCTGCTGTTCAGATCGTAGCAGTAGACATCAAAGTGGTCCATGGCGTACAGGATGCCATTGCGGTCGATGCTGAGGGCGTTGCTGCCGTCAATGTTGTACTCTGCCACCGGGGTCAGTCGGTCGTCCTTGATGGCATACTCGAAGATCTTGGCAGACTGCTCTTCATCGTCCTCGTTGTAGAAGCTGAAGAAGTAATTGCCCCGGTAGCTGTCCGCTTTGATCAAATGATAGGCACCGCATACCTCGCGGCGGACGTCAAAGGGAATGTACTGTGCCTTGAAGGTGTAGTCGCCGATGGTCAGTTCCCCGGTCTGGAACTGGGTCACAGGGGGCCCTGCAGGGGCGGCTTTGTCCTCTGCTGCTTCCGGCTGTGCCGAAGCGGACGGGGCACTGCTGCTGGAAGCCGGTGCACTGGAAACGCTGGATGCGCTGGCAGCACCGGAGCCGCCGCAGGC
>OIYF01000758.1_pt1 | contig 10830 bp, 6 predicted proteins | sample 1587971 | NCBI WGS metagenome assembly OIYF01 (sample SAMN03283248) | human gut metagenome | biome: human-associated habitat; material: feces | host: Homo sapiens | place: Peru | collected 2012 | reverse complement strand
AACATCGGCAGTTTTTTGAGTGATAAAGTCAGGAGTTGAATAGCAATTGATACGCAAAAGATGGACTAAAATCATAGCTCCCGAAATTGTTCGCAACAGAAAGAATATCGGTAATTTCAAAGAATTCTCCGAATGTTTGGCGGACACTAATGATAATCTAATAATAAAAATAAGATGAAAAAGTTATTTTTGACATTGGCTGTTGCGCTTATATGTGTTTGCGCACAGGCACAAGTGAAAGGTGATGTTGGCGTAGGCCTGAACCTTTCGTATGGAACCGAAATTTCTAATATAGGAATCGGTGTAAAAGGTCAGTACAATTTTACTGACGCCATCCGTGGTGAAGTATCGTTTGATTACTTCTTAAAGAAGGATGCAACGAAGATGTGGGATGTAAATGTAAACGCTCATTATCTGTTTTCCGTTGCAGATAAATTCAAGGTATATCCACTTGTCGGTTTGACATACGCAAATTGTAGCTGGGATTATGATCTCAGTGACCTTATGTCGGGATATGAAGGAGATGAAGACACGAGCGGATCAGGCAGCGACGGACGCTTCGGTGTAAATCTTGGCGCAGGTGCATCTTACGATATAACTTCCAAAATTGCCATAAACTTTGAGATTAAGTACCAGATTATTAGCAACTATAATCAGGTCGTTTTCGGCATAGGTGCAGCATATAGATTCTAACTAATTAATCCATGTTCATTAGTGTTAACCAAAATCATAAGTGTTGTTTGGGTATTATAGCTGTTCGATAATAACCCAAGAAATGAGAGACATAACTCGGCTGCTGTTTTACGGTGGCCGAGTTTGTGTTTTTCCTGACTTTATCATTGGGACACCCAATTTGGTAAGAGGTCTAAAAGTAGGCGTTGTTCATCACGAGTAATTATTGTTTTCTTAATTTCGGAGCCGGATTCTGTCTTTATCGTCACCGTTGAAATGGTTTTAGCGATATCAAGAACCTTATCAACGCTCAGTTCAATGCGAAGAATCCGTAGGATACGCTCAAGTTCTTTATATAATTTGTACGCCACAAAACATATGCATATATGCGCCTCTATGCGTCGTTCGGTAAAATGAAAAATGGGTCGCGCCTCTAATGTGCCTTTCGTGATTCGGAATGCTCGTTCAACGACCCATAAGCCGTGATACTGAGAAATGACTTCTGCCGGAGGAAGCTCCGTGTTCGTTACATAACTTTTTAGTCCGTCCCACTTGGCATCATCAGCAATCTTTTCTTCGTTAATGCTTACCAAGACGTCATTCTCAATGATTAAGAACTTGTTGTAGCCACGTTGGTTGACGTTTTTCTTGCTGATTTTGCCGGACGAATAAGCTTTGCGTAGTCGCTGTATGCCTTTGTCGCGATTGTGCCGATCTTTAGCCGCACGACTTTCAGAGTAACTGATTACAACTCGCTCATCTCCATTTATGATTTTTTCGTTTAGTTTGCCCTCCTGTTTTGGCAGAGACAGCACCCAATCTTGAATGGCTTTTGTCTCTTTCTTGATGCGCCCGCCGAGGATAAACTTGTAACCGGCTTTCTTGAGCAGATTTATGTTCTTGCGCGAAAGTAATCCTGCATCAGCGACTACGATGAAGTCTGTGAGCGAAAAGCGCTTGACAAAGTCATCGATTATAGGAATCATCGTGCGTCCCTCGTATTGCGAACCATTGAAAACGTTGTATGACAATGGATAGCCGTCCCGACTTACCAAAAGTCCCAGAACTATCTGCGATTCAGATGTTTTGCCATCCTTTGAGAACCCGGGACAGCGTAATACATCCTCTCGTGCCGACTCAAAATAAAGCGTGGTAACATCGTAGAATACAATCCCGATTTGCCCTCCGAGCACCTTCCGTGTGTGCTCAACACTAATCTCTTGTATCTGCTCGCGTTGCGTGTTATAGAGCGTGTCCATATAGCGGTAGATGCGATTCAGGCTTATATCCTCATCAAAATGGCGCTTAAGATATTCAACTGTTGCAACCTTGCTCTTGGGCTGGCATACGCGGGATATCGCCAAAAGCTTTAGGGTGTCATCTCCAAGTTTGTCAAAGCCTATACCATTGTATATCGGCTCTAATATTAGCCTTGCCCCGTCTTGTCGTATATCTGATATAGAGTCGAAAAACCGCTCTACATCAGACCTCTCTTGTTTGTGCCTCTCGGCTTCGCCGAAGTCAAGCACTTTTTGTCCTCCATACGTTTCGATGAATGCAATTGCTGCGCGTTCATACTTCACAAGGGTATCTTCATCTTTTGAAGAACCAAAAGACTTAAGCAGGATGTACTTGCCATCGGTTTTATGGACAACCTGTACGCTCCACGTACCACTCTTATTGGGTTTTCTGCGCACGAACATAGCGCAAATTTACATATTTTCACGCTGGGACACCCAATTTACCTTAGACAAAATAGTTTAATCGCTGATAATTAGAACAAAACAACATCGGCAGTTTTTTGAGTGATAAAGTCAGGGGAATAATAATGGGAACGATGGCAAGGCATATGCGCATGTCATCGTTCCCATTATTATAATTCGTGGTATTTCATTATTGCTGTCCGATAGATTAATTGCTTGCGCCTCTTTTGTTAAACATTTTTAACAGTAAGCGGTTGCTGTGATTAAAAAGTGTTGGTACATTTGCAATGTATGTATTAGTCATACATCAATCAGCACCTTGTGATTGTTTTGATAATGCCTTAACGCCACCTTTCAAATCTATGTCATATTTGCGATACTTGTTCACTATTTTGCTGACACTCACGATGTTTTATGGGTGGGCATCACCGAGTGTCGCCACAAGTCAGTTTGTATGCCGTGGAGTGGGGTTGACCGAACCTGAACGTTCTTCTTTGTGGAATTTGTCTGATGTGTCGACCTTGGGCAAGGCCGGGTTAAATCTTGCTCCGCGATATGTCGCAACATCCGTGCACGACGGAGATAGTGTTCGTACTATTATATCCGAGATTATCGACGGACGGCGTATGCGCTATCTTGTTGATGGCTCCAACTTGATATGGATTGGCGAGGAGACACCTGAAATGCATATCCGGGTTGACACTCTTTGCTATACGTCGGCCTTGCTGCCTTTCGGCGATTGTGCGGCATCGTTGAGCTTGTCCGGCGCACATAGTCGTGGAAAAAATACTCGTGATTATTCGGCTCATGGTCGTTATTGCAACAATATGTATATCGTTGAGAAGGGTATTTATTGTACAACCCGGCCTCAACCCGGCATAATAGTGTTAGGACCGGACAGCCTTGACGCATTACTAACGATAGAATCTCGCCGATATACTGCCGACATCTCAGGTGATGTGTTTTCGTCGCTCCCGGATGCGGTTCGCGACAGTCTCGAAATCTACACGGTAACTCGTTATCGTTGGTATGTGTCTGACAACTATTCTATGCCGATTGCCGTGCAAACAAATACGTCTTCGCGATCTGCCATCGATGGCAGTGAGATTGATGCCGCGTCTTCGCTATATACTCTCGCTTCTGACGATATTAAAGCACTGGCGCGCCCAAAGGATAATTTTAGGGATATTGAGTCAGTAATTAATAACGCCCGGGCATACTATGCCGCCGGAAATCTCCATATTATATTAAATTCGCGTATGGATTTGGCCATCGCCATAGGCGTTAGCAGTCTTGACGGCATACCATATTACAGCAAGACAATTCATATTAACGGCATTGATGAAGAACAAGATATAGTGTTGACAGATCTGCCGTCATTGCCGTCAGGTCGTTATATGGTCGGCATAAATTGCTCCGATACACCTGCGGTCGTAAACAGATTATATATCGTTGTCCCTTGAAAGTTCCCTTGAAAGTTCCACTGAATGAAGTTTGAATAAAATTTAAATAGAGTGTAGACTATGAGCGGTAGAAGGTGGCTTGTGTTTTTGGCGTGTGTGGCGGTCGCGGTGGCGGTCGCGCACGGCGAGGTATCGGTGCCGTGGCAGGAGAGCGGGGTGTGGCCCGAGAGTCCGCAGGCGCGCGCCATTCGTCAGGCCGAGATGCCGGCACCGGCTATGCTCACGGGGGCTTGTGAGTTTGACGTGCCACTGTACACGCTGAGTGTCGGCGATGTGTCGATACCGCTGTCGCTGCATTATCGTTCAAACGGCATACGCGTCGACGATGACCCTCAGCCCGTGGGTTATGGCTGGATATTGTCGCCGGCGTTGCGCGTCTCGCGCCAAATCATGGGGCGTCCCGACGAGTTGTTCCGTCCTCGCGGCACGGATATGACTAATGATTATGTGACCGATTTTCGCTCGGTGGTGATGGACGCCAAGGCGACAAGCGCGGCTACGCACGACTCCTTGACGCGTTATGATGCCGAGCATGACATTTATACGGTTTATCTGCTCGATGCCACACTGACCCTCGTTCGCGATTGGGAATCCGGGGCGTTTCACGGCGTGGGCTGTGACGAGTACACCATAACCGCCGACAGAGCCCTGCAAGCAATACGTGTGACCGACCCTCGGGGACGCGTGTATATATTCTCCACCCCCGGCGAGTACACCGACGAGCGCATAAACCGCACGGAATGGCTGCTCACGTCGCTGACCCTCACCACCGGCGAGCAAATAGACTTCTCGTGGTTTGCCTTTGACCATATCGCCCACGGACAGAGCTTCTTCGGTCCCAAAACCGTGATTTATGGCAGTGCAAGTCCCCAATTCATCGAGCAGAACGAACCCACAGACGGTGAGCGCACAAAAAACAACAGAACATTTGGCAGTGTCGCGCTGTCTCAAATTACATTCCCCGGCGGCAGGGTGACGCTGAGCTATTCCTCGCCGGCAGGGTTTTATATGCTTGATTCGTTGACAGTGTATTGGGGCGACAGTGTCATGCACCGCGCAGAACTGACTCGCGGCAGGCAGAGTTCGAGGCTCCTCGATGAAGTCTCCGTCGGTGGCGAGGGTCGGTATTCGTTTGTTTACAACCGAGGGCGATTCACTCACGGCGGCGGTATGGATTGGTGGGGATATTATAACGGCAAGTATAATGATTTTTGTCTGTCGCCGACGGTATCGGTGACGCGTGCCGGTGGTGATTTGGCGTTCCCGCGAGTGTTTGAAATACGTGGCGCCGATCGCTCTGTCGATACTCTCGCCATGCGCGCAAATATGCTCGAAAGCGCTATTTTGCCCACCGGCGGCTGCATACGATGGTTCTACGAGCCCCATACCTTTGACCACCGCCCCTCGCCCGGTAGTATATCGCAGTATATCAATGAGCCGCAACTCACATACGGCGGCGGCCTTCGTGTGAAATACATCTCTATCGGTACGGACAGCCTCGACGCCGCGCCGCGCGTGCGCCGCTACGTCTATGGCGACAATGCCTCGGGCAAAGCCAATGTTGTGGCTCTGCCGACGTTGGGTACCTTTATCGATGTCGTCGACGTCCCCGAATGTCGTTGGGACGGCTTTCAGCCCGATATATTCATCGACAAGATGATGACCATAAACCGTACTTCGGGTTATTTGGAGGGGCATGGCGGCGAAATGCCTTTGTGGTACGGGCGTGTAGAGGAGATTGAGACCGAGGGCAAGAGCGTGTACCGTTTTGAAAACATCATCGAACCGAACGCCATCAGCGACAACGGCCTCAAAGGCTTTTGCAGTCATCCGCGCAATTATTTTTCCAAGGGCCCGCAGCAGGTACGCGTCGAGCGGTATAAGTCCGCATCCGGAGGCTATGACCTCGTAGAGCGCACCGACAACAGCTATAGCCTCGTATATGGCGGCAGCCGCAGCTATGTAGCCGTGACGCGCAGGACCGTTGTCCTCGAGGCGGAGTTCAGTCCCGATTTCGGTGAGCGCGAGAGTATGTGGCTGGGGTATCCATCGTGGCAGATGAAGCCCGAATACGGCATCCGCGATTATGCAATACCCATCGGCATACGGCGCTCGGATTATTCGTGGTTCGATGCCATACTATGTTCGCTGACGCTCGTCGGCGAGCGTCCCTCGCGGTCTGTCGTCACTCAATACACGCCTACGGGCGAAATCGTGCGCACCGAAAGCTATGCCTACGAACCCGGCACATCGCTGGTAGCAACTAAGACCCTTTCAGACGGCACGCGGCAGGCTGTGACGGCGATGGCTTACGCCATGAGCGCCGTGGGCGGCGACAATGCAGTTGTCGCCACGGGTGCCAAAGGCTTGCTCCTGTCCGCCACTGAGACCTTTGACGGCTGCACACAAGGCTATACCAACAATATGGAAGTACGCACCGGGATGCCCCTGGTGACATCGATAACGCTGAGGCGCGGCGCGACATCGTGGACGCCGGCAAGCTATGACTACAACAGCGGCGGACGCCTGATATCCAAGACCGGCGAGGACGGCATCACCACAACGTGGACGTGGGACGCGCTCAACCGCTATCCGCTGTCGCAGACGCTCGGCGGCACGCTGACGTCCACGGCGCGATGGAAGCCACTGGTGGGAGTCAGCAGCCTTACCGCTCCCAATGGCACAATAAGCACATATATATACGACGATGAGGGCCGCCTCATCGAGGAAAAGACCAATGGGCGCATCCGCACACGTCACTCATACCGCATAAGCCAAGACGGAGACAACCGCGTAACTACGACGGCATACACTTCGCTTTCGGCTTTCCACTCCACAGCAGTCCGCGCCGATGGTCTCGGACGCGTGACTGCAACGTATGCACAGACGCCGCAAGGCTATACCGCCACAGCCACGACCTACGACGCCATGGGGCGTCCGTGGCGCGGGTACAACCCCACACCTGTGAGTGGCATCGATTCCGGAGTCTCCGAGATAGTTGCCGCCTCTGCCTCGTTCCACGACGACGGGCATCCGTATACCGAGACATCATACGAGCCATCGCCGTCGGCCATAGCCACCGCCACCGCCAAGGCCGGTGATGCCTGGCACGACGCAGGCAAAGCCGCACGGCGGCGCATCCTCGCCAATGACGGCGACACATACCGCTGTCCGCGCTATGTCATCGAAGGCAACGGCGTGCGCCTTAACGGAAACTATGCTCCCGGACAACTCGAAGTTACGGAGGATATAGACGAGGACGGCGTGACAGTGCGTACTTACAAAGACTTCCTGGGCCGGACCATACGTCGCACCACCGGGACAGGCGGCGGCGCAGCGGCCACCGACTACGTCTACGATGGCTACGGCGACCTGCGGTACATCCTGCCGCCCGGACTTGAAGGCACGCACAGTCGCACCGATGACGTGATGCAGCGCCTGGCCTATTGGTACGACTATGACGGACGCGGGCGGCTCATCACCAAGAAACTGCCCGGCGCGGCTGTCGCCGAGTATCGTTACGATCCGGCAGGGCGCATCGTTGCCGAGCGTGACGGACGGCTCGTGGGCGACACCTGGCATTTGTTTGCCTATGACTGCTGCGGGCGGCAGGTTGCCAAGTACCGCTGCGGCATGATGGATAGCGAGATAGCGGAATTTGCATCGGTATGCCGCACGGCCTCGCTAACGACGTCAGCTGACGAATACGACCGTGGCGGCTACGCCCTGTCGCCCGTTCCGACGGCCTGGCCGGGCGATGCCGTATGGGCTAAGTACTACGATGACTACCGCTTTGTCGCGGTGCGCGGCCTCGGCGCGAACTTTGCCTTCGAGGCAACCGCCGCCATCCCGGCGTATGCCTCCGCCACCGGATTGCTGACCGGCATGTACACCGGCAGCGGCTACGAGGCATACTATTATGACGGCGAGGGACGCGAGATACAGCGTTGCGCCACGGGCTACAACTCCGGGCGGCGCAGCACCGCATACAATTACGATGGCACAATCGCCAAGCGCACATACAGCTATAAAGAGTCATACTTGCCCGATATGGAGGAGGTATATGCTTACGACAACTGCGGACGCCTAACATCCACGACAATACGCGTAGACAAGGCGGTGTCGGTGCCGGTACTGAACCCGGCAGCAGGACAAGACGCCGCAGACAGCGAGGCCACGGATACCGCAAGCCCCGCCGCATCGTCACGGTGGGCGACGGCGGTCATCCGGCGCGAGTACGACGCCATAGGGCGACTGGCGCGGCTTCGCCACGGCGACGCGGCAACCACCGAATACTCTTACGACGTCCATTCGTGGCCCATGTCACAGCAAACCGCATACGGCACGGGGACAAACTCCTCCTCCATCGGCTACACGTTGGAATACGCGCCATGCTACAACGGCAACATCTCCAAACGCACGTGGGCCGAGGGTGGCTACGCGTACACCTACGATGCCCTCAACCGTCTGACTTCCGCCGTGTTCACTCCGGCAGAGGGATTAGCCGACAGGCCCGCCATCGAGAGAGACCTCGTGCCCGACTTCTCGGTATACTACGATTACGATCTGCGCGGCAATATGACCAATGTCGTGCGTTACGGTGTTGTTGACGCCGTCAGCGACTTAGACCGCGTGGAGACCTTCGGCACGCTTGACGAGCTGTCCTGCGCATACGACGGCAACCGTCTGAGCAACATCACAGCCATAACAGATGCTTTGCCGTTCGATGGCGTCACCGGGCTGCACGCCGACGGCGAGTTCGAGCTGGCGTACAACGATGCCGGCGACCTTGTGTCGGACGCATCGCGCGGGCTGCTGCACACACGTTGGAACGCTGACGGCCACCCGACGCAGTACGACCTCGAAGGCGGCCACCGGCAGCTTTTGGGGTGGGACGCCTTCGGCAACCACCTGTATACGTCCTACGAGACGTCTGTAGCCCCGGTCTCCGCCGGGATGCGTCCGGGACGCACGCGCCGCACGTCCGTGCGTGCGTACAGCGGCGATGGCCACGTCTTGCGCGGCGGCGCGGGTAACTCCGCCGCCGACACGCTGGAGATGCTGCGCTTTGCCGGCGGCTACTTCGATGCAGCCCTTGTGCCGCACTACTACGTCACCGACTACCTCGGCAGCAACATCGCCGTCATCCGCTCGGACGGCACTCTCGTCCAATCCGCCACCTACTACCCCTACGGCGAACCCCACCGCGACCCCGCCGCCTCTGCCACCATCGGCATTGCAGGCCCCGACCTGCCGATGTCTGCCCCGACAAGCAATATCGCCACCGCATCCACGTCCTCTAACCCCTACCTTTACGGCGGTAAGGAATATGTCCGCCGCGACGGCCTGCGCGAGTACGTCTACGGCGCACGCATGTTCGTTTCCTCTGAAACACGCTTTAATAGCATGGACAAGTTATGCGAAAAGCATCCCGACCAGTCCCCCTACCTGTTCTGTGGCGGAAATCCGATACGATACGGAGATGATTCGGGCAATGATTACCACGTGAAAGTGAACCACGAAGAGCAGACAATCACAATATCGGCAGATTACTATGTTTATAAAAGTGATGTCGGATCAGTGACCGCCGCCATCGGTTTTTGGAACGACCTCAGCGGACAATATGCTATGGATGGGTATACCATAAACTTTGCATTGTCCTATCACGAGGTCGACCCATATATAGATCCAAACGGAGAGGAATTGGAACAGCGTAAATCTATAACTTATGCAATGAAAGAGGACAATGTCGGCAACTTGTATATGTCTGTGCCAAATATTCCAAACGACAAGGAAAATACGGTTTCTGCGGGATCGTATTCAAACAGGTTGATAAAGATATCAGAAGCAGACGGAGTAGAACTTACCGGACCTCATGAAGTAGGACACTCTTTGGGACTATTACACTCTACAAAAGCCGGCCTTATGTATCCTTTTGGGAATGATGCCAAACGGACAAAGGATGTATCCATATCTGAAATAAAGGCCATGATTGAAAATGCCATTACAGGTTTTGTTCCAAAAGACGAGAATGAAACAGAGGTGGGCAAAGGTCATTTGGATAATGAAGAAGAAATCAAAAAAATAGAATGGAAATATGAAGTCACAAAAGCTCAATAGTATTAGGCACAAACGGACATTTATTGCAATGGTGATGTTGCTAAGTGTTATTATGTGTTTTACACAAACTGTATTAGTTAAAGACAAGGCTACACTGGATGAGTATCCGGAAGGTTTAACTAATCGCTTTTTTAATGATGATGGTGGTGTTAACTTTTATCCATTAGACACAGTATATCAAGCAAATATGACTTTCCTGCTTGGCAAAAAGACATTACACCCATACATTATAGTAGACATTGACAAAGCCAATCTCTCCTATAATATCACAGAAAAAGAATTGATAAAATCTCCATATTGCTACCTGACCATAGCAACATCCGGCGTTTTTTTTCTTGAGAACATGAGCTACCCAGGGCCTATACCAATAGGGGGAATAAGAAATGACGCAAAAATTATTTATGATGGGTATATGGACTTTTTTGAGTGGGTTTATACAAAGCGATGGTGGATGTATGAACGGATAGGCTTTTGGGATAAGGATGACCTCAAAAAAAGTCCATACAAGAATTTCTATGTCGTACCATTTAATCCACCGACAAACAAAGCTGTATTGTGTATGATGAAAGCAAAACTCATAAATAGATTTACCGGCATTATCATGTTTGTTGACTATGTTTATAAAGACCCCTCCAAACCGCTCACATCAGTTCCTGATGATGAACGTATAGCACCATACAAATTTGACAATCCGGAAGCGTTCTACAAAGTGCTTTTCCCTTATGCCGACAAGTAATCGATTATTATTTGCATATGACTACCTCGCAAATAATAAATATGTATAGGAACGCCGATGGCCACCCGACGCAGTACGACCTCGAAGGCGGCCACCGGCAGCTTTTGGGGTGGGACGCCTTCGGCAACCACCTGTA
>OIYF01000755.1_pt1 | contig 10860 bp, 8 predicted proteins | sample 1587971 | NCBI WGS metagenome assembly OIYF01 (sample SAMN03283248) | human gut metagenome | biome: human-associated habitat; material: feces | host: Homo sapiens | place: Peru | collected 2012 | reverse complement strand
CGCAGGAGGTGGAGCAGGACGGTCAGCGGTTCCGCCGCAAGCCGGTGTTCAATTTTATGATCCGCTGGCTGTGCCCCATTTTTGCAGCTATCATTCTGGCAAGCTCGGTGGCAAACGCCTTTGGCTGGATCGCCATGTAAACCAAAAACAGTATTTCCGGCAGCAGAACGCAAGTTTTTAACAGTAAAAGCAGGACAAGGGGGCCCTTATGAAAATGGAAACCTTGAAGCAGCAGATCCTGACAGCAAAGGGTGACGTGCGGGCAGAGCTTGTGCTGAAAAACGCCCGGGTCATCAACGTGTTCACAAACGAGATCGAGCAGGCCGATGTAGCCATCCGTCAGGGGGTCATCCTTGGCGTGGGGCACTACACCGGCGAGACTGAGCTGGACTTGCAGGGCAAGTATGTCTGCCCGGGGCTTGTGGATGGGCACATCCACATTGAAAGCTCCATGCTCTGCGGCCCGGCCTTTGAACAGGCGGTGCTGCCCCACGGCACCACGGCGGTGGTCACCGACCCGCACGAGATCTCCAATGTAGCCGGTACTGCAGGGCTGGACTTTATGCTGGAGACTACCAAAGATCTGGCGCTTTCGGTCTACTTTATGCTGCCCTCCTGCGTGCCTGCCACCGGGCTGGACGAGTCCGGCGCGGTGCTGGAAGCGGAGCAGCTGCGCCCCTACTATCAGCAGCCCCGGGTACTGGGGCTGGCTGAGCTGATGAACTCCTACGGCACAGTGCGCGCGGACGAAAAGATCCTGCAGAAGATCTGCGACTGCACCGCTGCGGGTAAACGCATCGACGGGCACGCACCCTTCCTCAGCGGGGAGGAGCTGAACGCCTATATCGCCGCCGGGGTGCAGTCCGACCATGAGTGCTCGGACATCCATGAAGCCATGGAAAAGCTGCGGCGCGGGCAATACATCATGGTGCGGGAGGGCACCGCAGCCCAGAACATGGACAGTCTGCTGCCCCTGTTCCGGGAGCCCTATTGCAGCCGCTGTATGCTGGTGACCGACGATAAGCACCCCGGAGACCTGTTGCAGGGCGGGCATATCGACTACATCATCCGCAAGGCCATTGCCGCCGGGGTAGACCCGGTGGTGGCGGTGCGCATGGGCACCCTTGTCCCCTGCCAGTACTTCGGCCTTGCGCACAGCGGTGCAATAGCCCCCGGCTATACCGCCGACCTGATCGTGCTGTCGGATCTGGAAAAGTTCACGGTGGAGCAGGTGTACAAAAAGGGCAAGCTGGTGGCGCAGCAGGGCAAAATGCTGCACCCCGCCGCCCTTGCGGTGGACAAGGCACGGTTTGCGCGGGTGTTCGATTCCTTCAACATGGACGAGATCACCCCGGAGCAATTGCAGCTGAAGCAGACCGGCACCCGGCAGCGGGTGATCTGTCTGACTCCGCACGCCCTGCTGACCACGGAAAAAATCGTTCCGTTCTGCCAGCACCCGGGCACAGCGCCCGGCGTGGATGTGGCGCAGAAAATCGTCAAGCTGGCGGTGTTCGAGCGGCATCACCGCTCCGGTCATGTGGGCTTGGGCTTTTTGGGCAACTACGGCCTGCAATGCGGCGCAGTTGCTTCCAGCATCGCCCACGACTCCCACAACCTCATCGTGGCGGGCACCAACGATGCCGACATGGTGCTGGCGGGCAACACGGTGCGCAAAAATAAGGGCGGCCTTGCCTTTGCGCTGAACGGACAGGTAGTGGGCGAGCTGCCGCTGCCGGTGGCAGGGCTTATGAGCACCGAGAGCGCCGAGACTGTGGAGGAAAAGCTGCAAGCGCTCAAGGCAGCGCTGAAAGCCCACGGCATCTCGGAGGACATCGACGCCTTTATGACCCTTGCCTTCGTCAGCCTGCCGGTCATCCCGAAGCTGCGGCTGAACACCTACGGCATCGTGGATGTGGATGCCCAGCAGATCGTCCCGGCGGTGTTCTGAGAACGCTGCCTGAGAGGGCAAACTGTAAATCTGACGTTTTTATCGCAATGCCGGACAGTCTGCGGGCTGTCCGGCATTGCGTTTTACGGCAAGAGGGCTCTTGACTTTTTGCCACAGAACCGGTATGTTGATACTGTCCGTCTGACACACAGCATTGCATTTATAATATAAGGAAACTTTATGGAAAAACGCAGTACACCCTCTTTGCAGATCACCGACCGCTTTGGCGCACAGGCGGCCTTTGCCAGCCTGCGCCTGCCGGACGGCACCGAAGCTGCCGTACCGGCAGAGCACGCCGCCGCTATCTATGTAAACGAGCAGCCCGCCTTCCGGGTGGTATGCACCCCGGCGCTGCTGCCGCAGCTGGCCTTGGGGCGGCTGCTCACCGAAGGGTGGATCGCATCTGCGGACGAGGTGGAGCAGATCGCCGTCTGTGCCGAGGGCGCAAAGGTGCAGGTATATCTGCGCCACCCACTGCCCACCCGCCGCGCCGCCGCGCAGGAGGTTGCCAGCTGCTGCACCGATAATATCGCGCTGGGCAGTCCGGTGGAGCTGTTGCCCCTGCGTCCTGTGCCGGGGCTGGCCTTGCAGCCGGAATGGGTGCAGACCCTGACCGCCGCCATGCACGCCGGTCTGCCGCTGTACCGCGCCACCCGGGCGGTGCACAGCTGCTTTGTGCTGCACAAAGGGGAAATTGTTTTTGCCTGTGAGGATCTGGGGCGGCACAACGCGCTGGATAAGGCGGTGGGCTGCGCGGTGCTGGCAGGGCTGCCGCTGGCAGAATGCGTGCTGTACACCAGCGGCCGGGTGCCGCTGGATATGGTGCGCAAGGCCATCCGCGCCGGAGTGCCGGTGCTGGTAAGCAAAAGCATGCCCACGGTGCAATCCGCAGAGCTTGCAGCAGAATACGGCCTGCAGCTGGTGTGCGGACGCAAAATCCCTAAAGTTTAAGCAAATATTACAAAAACAATAGTTACAAAACGGAAAAGCCTGTCTGTTTCTGTTGACATACTCCGCGCACGCATGTTAATATATTATCGAAGAGACCGCTCCGCTGTTGCAGCAGCCAGAGCGGCCTCAATTGCTGTCCGGGGTTACCCGGCAAAATAAAAAACAGGCAGGTGATAACATGAAGCAGGCAACCAACCCGTTTGCGCCCGTACCGCTGTGGCGCAAGCGGCTGCCGGGCTATGCAGCCATGGGCGTTGCGACCATCGCCTTGGCGGTCGGTCTGACCACCTTGCAAAGCGCACGCACCACGGTTGCCGGTACCCTGCTGCCGGTGTCGGAGGCGGATGCAGCCACCTACGGCATCAGCGCAGTGTACCAGCTCGACGATGGCAGCTACCGCGTGGAGGGCTCTCAGAAGGGCTTCCAGAGCGATGTGCAGGCTGCCGTGACCATTGACGCCGAGGGCAATGTTTCCGCAGTAGAGATCCTCTCTCAGGACGAAACGGAAAACCTTGGCGGCCAGTGCGTCAACCCGGAGTTCACGTCCCAGTATCAGGGCGCAGCTCCCTTCACGCTGGCAGGCAAAAGCTACACCGTAACGGACCCCGTTACCGGTGCCGCCTATGCCGCTGCCGGTGCAGCGGAGGAGCAGCCCGCTGCTGCCGGGGATTTTGACCCCGCACAGTGGCGCACCTTCGATACCTCTCCCGAGGCCGAGGCTACCCGCAAGATGTATGCTGCGGGGCTTACCTTCTCGGCTTTGAAGGGCGAGGCACTGGGCGATGAGCTGGCTCCGCCGCTGGATTCCAGCGCAGAGGCCGTGGCACGGCGCAAGCTGTACGCAGCCATGCTCAGCAAGAGCGCACTGGACGGCGAGCCCATGGCGATCCCCTTTGCGGATCTCTCGGCAGAAGAGCAGTCCAAGGTGCGTCTGGAGCAGGCCAGCCTGACCACCACCGGCAATGCGTCCGGTGCCGTCAGCGCAGACCTGACCGAGGTGGACGCCCTTTCCGGCGCGACCATCACCTCTTCGGCTGTGACGACCATCGTCAACAACTCGTATTTCTATGTGACCGGGGTACTCTGCGCAGAGTGACCTCAACGGAGGAATGGAACCTATGGCAAAAACTGATTTCCTGACGGCTGACATGACCCGCCGTCAATTCATGAAGATCTCGGGCAAGAGCCTTGCAGGGCTCACCCTGTCCGCTTCCATGCTGTCCCTGTTCGGCTGCTCTCAGCAGCAGGTGGACTCCGGCGCAGTGGCCACTTGGGCACTGCCGCAGGGCCTGCTGGTGGTCAACGCAGACCTGTGCACCGGCTGCCAGCGCTGCGAGATCAACTGCACCCTGACCAACGACGGCGTGTGCTCCTCTTACATCAGCCGCGTCAAGATCCAGCGCCGCCTGAATCTGGACGGCGCAGGCAACGGTCTGCTGTCCGGCACCGACAACTGCTTTGTCTACTTCCCGGACACCTGCCGCCAGTGCGAGGACCCCGCCTGCGGCAACGCCTGCCCGCAGAAGGCCATCACCACCGACGACCGCGGCATCCGCGTAGTGGATACCGACAAGTGCATCGGCTGCGGTGCCTGCCATGATGCCTGCCCGTGGCATATGCCCACCGTCAACCCCGAGACCGGCAAGTCCTCCAAGTGCATCGCCTGCGGTGCCTGCGTGGCAGGCTGCCCGTCCGGCGCTCTGTCCATCGTGGATTGGGATGCCGTTACCAGCGCAGCACAGGCTGCATACTTGGATCTGTAAGGAGGAACTACAATGGCTGAAAGTTATGGCTGGGCAGGCAAGATCCTGCGCGTCAACCTGACCACCGGCGAGATCACCACGCAGGATGACGAAAAGTACCATAAGTATATCGGCGGTATGGGCATGGCCTACCGCATTATGTATGAGGAAGCTCCCATGGAGCTGGACCCCTATGACGAGAAGGCTCTGGTCATCTTCGGTGTCGGCCCCCTGACCGGCGCAGGCGTGCCCTGCTCCGGCCGTATGAACGTGACCTTCCGCTCCACCTGGTCCAAGGGTCACTCCATCATTGACGCACACATGGGCGGCCACATCGGCTCCATGCTGAAGTATGCCGGTTACGATGGCATCGTGATCAGCGGCATCTCTGAGAAGCCCGTTTACCTGCGCATCGAGGACGGCGCGGTCTCTCTGGAGGACGCAACCGAGATCTGGGGCAAGGGCACCTTTGCTGCCAATAAGTGGATGGTAGAGCAGAACGGCCGCGAGTTCGAGACCGCTTCCATCGGCCCTGCCGGTGAGAATCTGGTGGACTACTCCACCCTGAACACCAGCTTCGGCAACTCCGGCGGCGCCGGTCTGGGCGCTGCACTGGGCAACAAGAAGCTGAAGGGTCTGGCCATCCGCGGCACCGGCAGCGTCAAGGTCGCTGACCCCAAGAAGGTGCTGGAGCTGTCCAACTACATGATGGGCAACCTGATCGGCGGCAACAACAACCACAACGTGCCCGCACAGCCCCAGAGCTGGGCAGAGTACAGCGCCACCTCCGGCAAGAACCGCTGGTCCGGCGCCCCCGGCCGTATGTGGAAGAAGGCTCCCGGCGGCCCCGTGGATACCGGCGAGCAGCCCTACAACGATATCAACAAGGTGGCTCTGCGCTGCTTCAAGGGCTACTTCGACTTCGGCGCTCCCGCTGCCGAGTACACCGTGAAGAACGGCGGCTGCTCCTCCTGCCCCATCCGCTGCTACACCGAGTATGATGTAGATCCGCTGGCAGATTACGATCTGCCCACCCACAACTCCAACACCTGTATGCCCGTGCTGTACGGCACCCGCGTCTACCCGGACGGCGTGCACGACTTCAAGTACGAGGGCGACGGCACCATGGTCATCAATCTGGCATGGTCTCATGCAGTGGACGACATGGGTCTGTGGGACAACTACGGCAACCTGAACCGCGACCTGCAGTGGATCCTGCGGATGCCGCGCGAGGAAGCCACCAAGTACATCAGCGAGGCTGAGTATGACTCTCTGCCTTGGGAGTGGGAGAAGGCCGGCGATCCCCGCTGGGAGGTCGAGCTGATCCGCCGCATGGCTTACGGCGAGGGTGATCTGTCCGTCATCGCCAAGGGCACGCTGGCCATGATGGAAAAGTTCGGCCTGCCCAAGAGCTGGCTGGACCGCGACGATGGCGCTACCAACTCCAACCTGATCTACAACGGCTTCCCCAACCACCACGGCCCTGCTGAGGCATGGCAGGTAGGTATGCTGTACAACCTCGTCTACAACCGCGACTGCATGATCCACGAGATCGTCTGCGAGACCGGTTCCGGTGCTCCCTATGAGGTGACCAAGAAGGTCATGGAGGACTTCTTCGGCGAGGGCTGCTACGATAAGGCCAAGGCCTACACTCCCATCAACGAGAACAAGGCAAAGCTGGCTGCATACTGCGTCAACGACAAGAACTTCCACGACTCCGCTACCCTGTGCAACTGGATGTGGCCCATGACCCAGTCTCCCTCCAAGGAGCGCGACTACCACGGCGATCTGGATCTGCAGGCAGACTTTATGACTGCTGTTACCGGCGAGACCTATACCCAGGCCGGTCTGCAGGAGGACGGTGCCCGCATCACCCAGATGCTGCGCGCGATGACCGCCATCAGCTTCCAGCAGAACTGCGGCAGCGCAAACCTGCGTCAGGAGCACGATGCCATCTGCGATTGGGTGTTCGATAAGGACCCCGACTTCAAGGCATTCGAGGAAGGCACCACCAAGCTGGACCGCGCCGACATGGAGAAGGCTAAGGATCTGTTCTACGACATCTTCGGCTGGGACCGCACCACCGGTGTGCCCACCCGCGAGACGCTGGAGAAGTATGATCTGGCTGACATGGCCGATGATCTGGAAAAGCGCGGCATCTACGCCCAGAACACCGCAGCAGCTGAATAAATCCCATAGAAAGAGGAAAGACCGTCATGTTGTTTGGCAGACGTAAACCCGGCTACACCACCACGGTGGATGGCAGCGTAGACCCGGAGCAGGCCGTTCTGGAACTGCAAAAGGCAGAGCTGGCCGCCAAGAAAAAGCCCAAGGCAGAGGTGTTCGACATCGACGCCGCAAGCGAGACTGCCCGCCGCCTGAAGGAGACCGGCAGCACCTTTGACGGCAGCGCCGCCAAGACCGGTGAGGATGTGATCGCCGCAGTGGAGCGGGAGACCGCCGAGCTTGCCGCAAAGCAGGCCGCCGAGGCCGCACCCGAAGCCGCCGAAGCTGCGCAGCCCGATGCTGCAAAGCCGGAACTGCTGGATTTTCTGGCCGGTGAACCGGAGGCAGAAAACGATCCCTTTGCGGATCAGCCCACCAAGACCGCCCCGGAGCTGCCGGAGCTGACCCCTGCACAGGAGCTGGCCGGTTACATCCGCGCCCGCTCTGCGGCTGCGCTGATTACCCCCCACGCTTTGCTGCTGGAGGAAGTGGAAAACGCCGACGAGCTGCTGGCGCAGATGCCCGCAGACCCCCAGTGCACCGATATCGTCACCCGCGCGGGTGCAAAGGACACCTACTACTACTCCAACGCCAACATGAGCGATAACTACGCCATGATCGCGCAGCTCATCGAGGACAAGGATCTGTGTGTGATGTTCGCCGAGATGGTGCGGTTCAACGCCCGCATCTACCCCAGCGCTACTCCGCTCAAGTACTTCCAGCGCTCTCCCTACGGCCTTGCGCCGGAGGTCATCGAGCAGACATGGAAGGCCATGCAGGAGAACCCGGAGTATGCCGATATCGAGGAGCTGACCAACAACCAGAACGAGCGGTTCCTCTTTTCCACCAAGCACCTCACCCGCCGCTACGCCAAGGCTATCAGCGACGTGGACGATTTCTGCGATTAAACCATAAACTACAATTGAATCAGGGTATAAGAGCTTCTTTGAGCAAAGGTGTCTAAACTCCCACAAAGAGCAGGACACCGCGCCGCAATGCTAAGGGCTGCATAAGCCGGCATTCAAGGGTGGCGGGGGAAACCCCACCGCCTTCCCGCAGAAGAAACGCTGCAATTTGAAAAAAAGAACTCCTCCCATCTTCACAGGTGCTTTTTGGCTGTGTGCTGCCGCTGCAAGGGCGGCGCATAGCCAAAGGCTGCCACCGGCGTAGCAGACTGCAAACTGCCGCAGCCGGTTTTGTGGGGATATTCTGCGGAGGCGTTTTGATTTTCCGGTCAAGACGTCTCCGCTTCTTTTTCACCTGCCTTTTTGAAAAAAGAATACCCCCGCCGGTGTCCCCGTCTGAGCCATAGCAGAAGGGGAGAGCGGCGGGTCTATGGAGGAAGTTATAATGAACCAGCCTTTCTGCTCCCCCGTCAAGGCGCTGCGCAGCGTGCTGGACGCGGCAGCACTTCTGCCTTCTCCGTCCCCGGAGACCATCCCGCTGGAAGCCGCCTGCGGGCGCATTGCTGCCGCCGACCTCTGCGCCCGGATGGACCAGCCCCCCTTTGACCGCAGCCCGCTGGACGGCTACGCCCTGCACAGCACGGATACCGCCGGTGCAAGCCGGGAGACCCCGGTCACCCTGCCGGTGGTGATGAAGCTTTACGCGGGCGATGCCCCGGCTGCGGCGCTGCCCGCAGGGTGCGCTGCCCGCATCATGACCGGTGCCCCCCTGCCGGAGGGCGCGGACTGCGTCCTGATGCAGGAGCTGACCGACAGCGGCGAAGAGACCGTGCAGCTCTATGCTGCCGTAAAACCGCTGCAAAACGTGGTGTTCCGGGGGGAAGATGTGGCCGCCGGTGCAGTCATCGCGCCTGCCGGGACGGTGCTCACCCCCGCCCATCTGGGCGTACTGGCCGGGCAGGGCTACGCCGAAGTAGCCGTCTGCCGCCCGCTGACTGTGGGTATCCTTTCCACCGGCAGCGAGCTGCTGGAACCCGGCGCACCGTGGGCACCCGGTAAAATTTACGATGCCAACGGCATCCAGAACGCCGCCCGGCTGCGTCAGCTGGGCTTTGCCGTGGAACGGCAGCAGTGCTCCGACGACCCGGAGGTCATCACCGGTAAAATGCAGGAGCTGCTGACCCGCTGTGATGCCGTCATTACCAGCGGCGGCGTCTCCGTAGGGCAGAAGGACTATCTGCCCGCTGTGCTGGAACAGCTGAATGCGGACATCCTCTTTGCGGGCGTGGCCCAGAAGCCCGGAAGCCCCATGCTGGCCGGAAAAATTGACGGCAAGCTGGTGTTCTGCCTCTCTGGCAACCCCTTTGCCGCCGCCGCTACGCTGGAACAATATGCCGTCCCGGCTCTTTTGCGGGCGGCGGGGCGCTGTGAGGAAAGCTGCCTTCTTCCCCGCACCACCCGCACCCTGACCACGGGCTTCTCGAAGCCCAGCAAGGGGAACCGCTATCTGCGGGCAAAGGCCATGGGCGGCAGCGTGACCATCCCCGGCGAGGGCAGCGCCGAAGCTCATTCGTCCGGCAGCCTGTCGGCCATGATCGGCTGCAATTCTTTGGTGGAGCTGCCTGCTGGCAGCGGCCCGGTGGAGCCGGGCGAGGAAGTGGAGGTGCTTTCCTTTGTATACTGAACGCAAAGAGGCTCTGGCCGTAGAGCTGAGCCTGAAACACCCGGCGGTGCTTGCCGTCAGCGGGGTGCACAACAGCGGCAAGACCACCCTTTTGGAAAAGCTCATCCCGCTGCTGCGGGCGCGGGGGCTGAAGGTGGGCGTCATCAAGCACGACGGCCACGATTTCACCCCCGATGTCCCCGGCACCGACAGCTTCCGCCTGCGCGAAGCCGGAGCCGAGGGCGTGGCCGTCTTTTCCGGGCAGCGCTATCTGCTCACGGAAGCGTTCCGCCTCACCGAGCAGGATCTGCTGGCCCTGTTTGAGCGCCACGGCTATGATCTGGTGCTGATGGAGGGCTTCAAGGAGAGCGGCTGGCCCAAGATCGAGGTGGTGCGCAAGGCTGTCTCGGAGGAGCCTGTTTCCTTTGAGCCGCTGGCCATCATGGGGGATGTTCCGGGCGCGGATTTTGCACTGGACGAGCCGGAGGCACTGGCCGACTGGATCGCAGCCCAGATGCCCGCGCTGTGAGGAAGAGAGGAAAGCGATTATGAAACTAATCCGTACCGAAGACGCCGCAGGGCAGGTGCTCTGCCACGATATCACCCAGATCCTTCCGGGCGAGTTCAAAGGCCCCCGCTTCCGCAAGGGCCACATCGTCCAGCCGGAGGATATCCCGGTGCTGCTGTCCCTCGGCAAGGAGAACCTCTATGTCTGGGAGAAGCGCCCCGGCATCCTGCACGAGGACGAGGCAGCGGCCCTGCTGTACAAAGCTGCTGCCGGCAAAAATATCCACGGCACCGAACCGAAAGAGGGCAAGATCGAGCTGATCGCCGACTGCGACGGCCTGCTCAAGATCGACCGCAACGCCCTGCTGGCCGTCAACCGCACACCCCAGATGATGATTGCCACCGTCCACGGCGATCTTCCTGTGAAAAAAGGGCAGAAGCTGGCCGGCACCCGCATCATCCCGCTGGTGATCGAGCAGGAAAAGATGGACGCCATGCAGGCCGCTGCCGGGCCGGACCCGATCCTGAACGTGCTGCCCTTCCGCCAGAAAAAATTTGCCGTCATCACCACCGGCAGCGAGGTGTTCAAGGGACGCATCGAAGACAAATTCACCCCCATCTTACAGAGCAAACTGGCCGAATACGGCTGTGAGATGGTGTTCCACAAGGTCTGCGATGATGACCCGGCTGGCATCACCGCTGCCATTCTGGAAGCAAAAGCTGCAGGCTGTGAGCTGATCTTTACCACCGGCGGCATGAGCGTGGATCCCGACGACCGCACCCCGCTGGCCATCAAAAACACCGGGGCTGAGATCATCTGTTACGGCGCGCCGGTGCTGCCGGGAGCCATGTTCCTGGTCAGTTATCTGGACGGCATCCCCGTGTGCGGCCTGCCCGGCTGCGTGATGTACGCCAAAC
>OIYF01000753.1_pt1 | contig 10884 bp, 7 predicted proteins | sample 1587971 | NCBI WGS metagenome assembly OIYF01 (sample SAMN03283248) | human gut metagenome | biome: human-associated habitat; material: feces | host: Homo sapiens | place: Peru | collected 2012 | reverse complement strand
TATGAGAATAACTGCAGTGTAGATAATGTAACCGACGAGCAGATTGAGTCAATGTTAGATATGATGGCTCAAAACTACGATGGTTACTGTTTTGATGAGTTTTATAAAAAGAAAGTCTTCAGTACTTGGTCTGTAAATAGTTTCTTTCAAAGCATTATTGAAAATAAATTTGTAGATTTTGGAGACTACTGGTACGACAACGGTGGCCTACCATCTATCCTGGTTAACTATTTAAAGACCCATAAGTTAAATGCATTGGATTATGTAGAGAAAGATAAAACTATCACTATTAGAGTAAATGATTTTAAGAATCCAACGTCTTTAACCTCGATCAACCAGAATGTCTTAATGTGTCAGACGGGCTATTTAACATTACGCTCACCAGTATACTCAAAAGGTTTTATGACCTTAGGAATACCAAACAGTGAAGTTTACAATGCACTGTTATCCTTAATGGCTCTAAATATCTTTGATGATACGAAACTTGAGAATGTTAATGAACAAATCCTTTCACAAAGTAAAGATGTTGGTGAAATCATAGAACTTTTCAATACTGTTCTAAATACAGTTTCATATGATAATTATCCAATCAGTTCTGAAGCTGTGGTTCAGCAATTACTCTATATGTACTTAAAAGGTATTTGTAACTCTGTCAGTGCAGAACTGCACTCATCAAAAGGTAGAGCTGATCTTGTAATAGAGTCTGATAACAGAAGGATAGTCTTTGAATTTAAGTATGCAAAGAATGAGATAGAAGCTAAGGTAAAGCTTAGTGAAGCCATTGAGCAGATTAAAACACGTGACTATGGCAATATTGTGCCTAAGAAAGCAGAGCTTTTAAGGATTGCAGCTGTGTTCAATGCTGATCCTAAGGTAAGAGCTTTTACTGAGTATCACGAAGTTTAAAGTTCTTTTAATTATTAACAGCTGCATCTCTTAACAAGATGCAGTTTGACAGAGCGCTTCTTTGTTCAAACTGCATTTTTAATGAAAACAATTATTAGTGACTATTACTTGTCATTATTAGGTCTAAATACCTTTACATTATGATAGCCCTTTTCTTTTAACTGCTTTGCCTGCATGGTACTCATCACGCCCTGATCACAGTAAAGAGCATAGGTCTTTAATTGATCCAACTTGTTAAAGTCTGAGGCTGTTTTATAGAAAGGCATTAAGATAACTTCATTCTCAAAACCTGTTAACGGCTTCTTTTCAACATCATCAGGAGCTCTTACATCTAAGATCACATCTGATTTAGCTAGCTCTGATACAACCTCGATCTCTGTTTTAAGCTTGGTAGTATCAGTTGGGATATCAGCGATATCAACAACCTTCATACTTTCGAAAGCTTTTTGTACAAGATCAGGATCCATCTTAGCCTCTTCCTCTTCAACAAAAGAAGCACTAGGACATACATTTGGATGATCTGAAATTACGCCACAGTACTCAGGCATGGACTCAGCAAAACCAATAGTACCAATCTTACGAGACATATCGATGATGTCCTGCTTATCAGCTGTAACTAATGGTCTTAACAGCAATACATCACATACATTATCAATATGAGTTAGATTGCGTAGGGTCTGGCTTGATACCTGACCTAATGATTCACCAGTAACTAAAGCTTCAGCATCAAAGTGTTTTGCAACCAATGAGCCTACTCTCATCATCATGCGCTTTAAGATCACTCCTCTAACTCCATGATGAGTTCTCTCTAAGATCTGCCCTACAATTGGCTCAAATGGAATAGTTACGAACTTAACGCGATGTGAAGATGCATAGCGATCCCAAATAAAGTAACTCTCCTGCTTTACTCCAATCTCATGAGCAGTACCGCCCATGTTAAAGAACAGGTAATTTACCCTGCAACCACGATGTAATACATCATAAGTTGAAACGCCACTATCAAAGCCTCCTGAGATTAAAGAGAAGACATCACCCTGAGAACCTACAGGATAGCCACCAATGCCTAGGTGCTTGTCACCTGACAAGTAAGCTACCTGATTTTCAATTTCAAGGTGGATTAAAACTTCAGGATCATCTAGGCATACACCTTTGTTAGGAAATGAGGCTTTGAATTTACCGCCGATGATCCTCTCTGCCTGCTGAGAGTTAAACTCATGATTGCCCTTTCTCTTTACTCTTACAGCAAAGGTCTTATTCTCAATTGAAGGACCTACAACGTCTTTAATTGAATCAAACAGAGAATCTAGTGTGGTAAATGGGTATTCATTTACTTCCATGAAAGAGTGAATGCCAGGAATTCTTGATAACTCATTGATGGCATCTTCTTTTGATACAGGCTTTTCCTCAGTTCCAAAGATAGCTACAACCTTATCCCACTGAGCATAGGCATTAACAGCGATGTTGTGGTGTTTGCAAACATTAACAATGTTCTGCCTAACTAATCTAATAAGACGGTTGCGAACTGGTTTACTCTTAATTGAGATTTCTGGGAAAAGTCTAATAATAAATTTCATGGTGTGCTCCGAAAACAACAAAGGCTCCTGCACAAAGGAGCCTTATCTTTAACAAAATTTAATTACTCGTGAGAGTGTTTGTGACAGCAGTGATGTTCACCTTGCTCATGCTCATCATCATGGTGATGACCGTTACAGCAATGGTGCTCATGATCGTCGTCATGGTGATGGCCATGACAGCAGTGATGCTCATGATCGTGCTCATCCTCATCATGGTGATGGTGACAGCAGCAGTGCTCGTGATCATGATCTTCAGATGGACAGTGACCACCTACGTGAGCGTGACCGTGCTTAATCTCCTCAGGAGTTGCTTCACGTACATCTTCAACTACGATTAAGAAGTTTAAGATCTTACCTGCTAATGGATGGTTACCATCAACAACTACAGTCTTGTCATTGATTTCTTTAATTACAACAGCCATAGGACCGTGTTCTGAATCTGCTTCAAAAACATTACCTACAGCAATCTCGAAATCACCAAACATGGCTCTATCAATTGTCTGCACCAGGTTCTTATCGTACTCACCATAAGAATCCTTTGGCTCTAACTGAATTGCAAACTCGTCACCTTTCTTGTGACCTTCAAGAGCTTTCTCTAAACCTTTGATTAAAAAGCCGTGACCGATAAGAGCTGTTACAGGCTCATCTGGCTGAGTTCTGCCAACTACCTGACCATTTGTTTCAGTTACGGTATAGCTTAATGTAGCAACGGTATCTTTTGTAATATTCATATTTCTTATTCCTCTAAAAACTGGTTTAGATTTTAGCAGAAAAATCGTAATTTATCTTTGTGAGATATTTCTGACAATTGGGGTAAATCCTGATGGAGCTAACTGACCATCATTAGCATCGGTATCTCTTGAAATGGTAAACTGATTTAAAGTCTTATCTATTACTTCAGTGCAGCTAGGATCAAGCTCACCTTTAGCATTTAGAGCTTTGACACTGCCATCACTGTCTGTTTCAAAGACCTTACAGGTATCTAAATTATTCTCTGTGGCGTTAAATCTTAAAGTAAAGCCATCAGTTGCAGTGTCAAAAACCATAGTAAAGTATGGTTTTGCCTGCTCACTTAAGCTTACAGTGCAGTTGTCATAACCTTTATCTAAAGCACCACATGTCTGCATATATCTTGTAGCCTGATAGACTTCTTTTAAGGCGATGGTTCTAATTTCATCTGCTGATAAAGAATCGTCAGCTTCAACACCTGAGTCCTGATTCTCAACTTGAGCTGTAACGTCTTCGGACACTTCATCTTTATTCTTGCTGTCTGATGAACTGTCCATCACACAACCACCGATAAGGCAACCTAAAGCTACAATAAGACAGGTAACTCTAAAGTAACTTAATGATCCATCAGCATTAAAAATAGGATTAAACATTTTAAGCTTATTAGCCTCTGTTTTCTTATCTATTCATTCGTACTAGACTTAGTGGATTTTCCATGGTTCTAGTAGTTATGATGTTATTTGTTCTTATTGAAATAGGGAGCTGCATACATAGATTTAACTCTGTCACGTAAGCTCTCTGGATAAGAATTTAGTCTATCTAAAAACTTCTGCTTGTCTCCAGTTGATACATTCTCATCATGACCTGCGCTAATTAAAGCTGTAGGATATAACTCGTAGTTCTTCCATACAAAGTTATCAATGATTGCTGATAACTCTTCAGCAGTTTCAAAGCCACCTTTAATTGGCTCACCTGCAACTAACTTCACATGACCTTTATAACCGCGAATACCTCTGGTGATTGTATCAATGTCCTCAAACTCATCTTTATGATACTCACCATTCTTTTCTTTTTCATAAAGCTCATTAGCTTTAGCTAAATCATTAGGATCATACTCATAGGTAATTGATACAGGTACAATGTTAAGTGAACTCATATACTCTGAGAATGACTGTTTTTTCTGACGACCATACAAAGAGATCATCTTTAATACTGCATCTTCAGTCTTATCATTACCGTCTTTTGCTCTACCCTCTCTTTGGGCAATCCAGATTGATTTATTCTCTTCAATTGAAAGGCCAATGTAGTTTGATAAATGGGTTAAAGCCTTTAACTTTTCACGAGGAGCTTCAATTGATCTTTTAACAATGAAACTTCTGTTTAATCTCATTAAAGAGGTAGCAGCTGGTATTCTTAAAAGATTATCACCGATAGCAATTCTTACAGTATCGCAACCGGTCTTATATAAAGCGTAATCAATAAAAGCAGGATCTAAAGAGATATCTCTATGATTTGAAATAAAGAGATAACCTTTACCTTTTTCTAGCTTGTCAAAGCCAACTAATTCAAGACCGTCAGTTGTGGTCTCAACCATCTTTTTGACAAAGTTAGCTACGATAACTTGGAAATCTTTAATAGTCTTGATTTGAGCAATCTTTTTCTTTAAAAAGATCTTCACAAAAGGCTTTAGGATAAAGCCTAATTTTTTATAGATAACAGGATAGCGAAATTTTAAGATACTGCTAATAACCATTTCATCAGAAATGATCTTATTTAACTCTGACTCAACCTCATCATCTCGACATGGTCTGATGTCATCAAAAATCTCGTCGTAAGTAGTTATTTTTTTTTCTTCTGTATTTATAGCCATAAGATGTATTTTGCCTATTGCTTAATATAATTGTCCGCTATTTTATCAAAGAATTGCCTTGTTTTTTTAAATCATGTCTAGTTTAGAGCCAAGATTGAAAGTTAGGACATTTTTTTTCACAAAAATCGTCTTGTTTCAGAATTTATGTCTCAAAAGGAAATTACTTCATTGATCAAAAAAAAATTACTCTCGTAAAAGTGCACAAAGTGCAGAAAATAAACAAAGGTGTCAAATTACATAATGTATAATCATTATCAATGACGATAAAGGATTTACAAATATGAGCAACAAACACTTCTTAGCCTTACCAGTAACAGGTGATACTTTCGCTGAGATTAGAGAAAAGAATCGTTACTACGTAGATAAGACACCTTACTTGAAACAGGTATTCTCAGAGGATGAAGCTGTAGATGAGAATTCTTTAATCGATGGTACTACTGTTTTGCTCTTAACAAGACCTAGACGTTTTGGTAAGACCTTGCTCATGAATATGTTTGAATCTTTCTTAAAGATAAGTGCTAATGAGCCTGGAAACATAACTAAACATCTAAACTACTTTAAAGGAACCAAAATCTTAGAGGACAAAGAGTTCTGTAAAAAGTACATGGGACAATTTCCTGTTATCTCTATTACCTTAAAGGATGTTTTAGGAGATGACTTTGAAAGTGCCTACTTAAAATTAGCAGAAGTTGTTTCAGCTAAAGCAAATGAATTTAGCTTTTTAAAAGAAAGTCCTTATTTAAATGAAATGGAGAAAGCAAAGTTTAATTTGCTATGTGATGAGATATATCTGAAAAAGGCTGATAAGCAAGCTATATCATACGTAACTTCAGCAATTAAATCCTTAAGTTTAATGCTCTATAAGAACTTTAATAAGCAGGTTTATATCTTAATTGATGAATATGATGTACCTTTAGCTAAAGCACAGGATAACAACTACCATAAAGAGATGGTAGAGCTGATGTCATCTTTCTTAGGTTTCTTAAAAGATCCTCAAAAAGATCCTGAAAAAGATACCTCTATCATAAGTAAGGTCATACTCACAGGATGTTTAAAGGTAGCTAAGAACAGTATCTTTACAGGTGTTAACAATCTTAAGGTAAACACTGTAACTTCTGAAAATGAGAACTTAACAGGTATCATCGGTTTTACCAAAGAAGAAACACTAAAAACCTTACAAGACTATGAGATGGGTGATTTCAAAGATGTTGTTAAGAACAACTATGACGGTTATAAGTTCTATGACAAAGAGATGTTCTGTCCATGGGATGTGTTAAATTTCATAGATGAGAACTTTACAAAAAATCAAAAAGGACAAAAGAATAAAGTAGATGCTGCTAACTACTGGGCAGGTTCATCCTCAAATACATCTCTATATGAATATCTAGGATTTCTAACTGACAGTGACAACCAAAAGATGCAGGACTTAGTTGATGGAAATTCAATTAGTTTTATTCTAAATGAAACCATGAACTATGACTGTTTATCTAAACATGATACAAATGACTTCTGGTCATTATTACTGCATACAGGTTATTTAACCCTTGATTGGGAAAAGACTGATGAAGATGAACTTGTAAAAGATAATTCCTCTAACAAAGAAGTCTATGTAAGAATTCCTAATCTAGAAATTCAAAAATGTTTTAAAGAAGATATTCAAAAGAGATTTGGCTCCGAGTTTATAAGACTAAACTTACATAATAAATTGGTACAAGCTTTTGCTTGTGGCAAGCAGGTAGAAATCACTAACATCTTCTTTGACATGCTACAGAAATATGTCTCAATCAGAGATACAGCAACAAAAGCTCCTTTAGAGAATTACTACCATGGCTTTATCAATGGTATTTTTACAAGTTGTGAAAAACTTGTCTCTGAATACCACTCTAACTATGAAGCAGGTAATGGATATCCTGATATTACCTTTAAAGCTGAACGTAATACCAAAGCTGTAATCATTGAGATTAAAGCTACCACTAATGATGAGGAGATGGATGAGCTTGCAGCAAAGGCATTAGCTCAGATTGAAGATAAGAACTACGCCTTGCCATTTACCAAACAATCAAAGATTACAGAGATCTACGCTTATGGCATAGTATTTTGTAAAAAGGATTGTCTTGTGGTTTGTAAAAAGCTTAAGTAACAACAAGAGTCACAAGTATAAAAACAGTATGATCAAAAGTATCTATGCTTATGGAATTGTCTTTTCCGGAAAAAACTGCACTTTATCAGTTAAGAAAATTAAGTAACGCAAAATAGATCTTGTCAGTTCTGAGCAACAAGAGAATAACTAAGCGACTGACAGCTTTTACATTGTTACCTCTAAAACACCAATCTTTGCTCTGACAAGATTGGTGTTCTTCAATTCTCCTATTTTGAGCTTACCTATAAGCTCTAGTGAATACCATTTAGAACTTTATACTCAGATTCAGCAAATGTATCAGTCATGCCTGAAATGTAATCTACAAGCAGTCTTATTCTTAAATACATTTCAGAGAATACTGCCTTATTTTTGTTTTTAAGGTAATACTCTTTGTGTCTTCTGGATATTCTTGAAGCGATACGCTTACAGAAAGGATTACCACCTGTACCTAATAGCTCCTTGCTAAAGTCGTCTTCACTTTCAAATAAAAGGTGCTCATATGATTCAAATAGCCCCCTGATATAACTAGCACCTGACAGATCTAAAGTTTGAACTTCAAAATGGTTGTACACAGCATGATATTCAAAAGTCTTTAACATCTTTAAGGCAGTTACTCCAGGATAGTTACCTCCTGAAAAGTCAGGTTCACCTGTTTCTATAAATTGCTCAAAATTTTGACTGATAGCTGTAGCTATATCGTTAATATAAAACTCAGAGATAACATCTCGTAAATAAAACAGAGCTTCTGTTTTATTTACTAAAAATCTCTTTTCTATTTCATTTGTATCAAGATATTTTGATAACTCTGATAACTCTGGATAATTATCAAGTTGACGACAGAGTTTTAAGATCACATATCTGTCAATAAGCCCTCTATCAAAGGCATCCTCAAGATCTGCTAACACATAAGCTAAATCGTCAGAGTACTCAATGATGGTTGCAAAGGGATGACGAGTGTCTCTATGACACTCTTCTCTTATAGCATCTAACAGAACTTTCTCTGATAAAAAGACACCTGCATTAGCATATGACCAGGAGTAAAAGTCGCCTTGAATACCATTACCAGCTTCTCCCTTACCCTTACCTAGTAGTAACTCTTTAATGGTATATGGTACTTTAATTACTGATGCATACTGACCTAAGGTTAAATTCAAATCCTGTATTGAAAAAGACAGTCTTAAACCTTGAGCATTACCGTTGAAGGTTAAAAGATCATCCTTTTCAGCCATAGCGATTTCTGAGCTGATGTGACGATTCTCTACAGTCTTTTTAAGCCACTCTCTAATTAGAGATTCACCAAAATGACCAAAAGGAGGATTACCTAAATCATGCATTAGTGCTGCAGTATAAAGACAGCTGGTCATAGGTCGCAGTATCGATACAAAGTTAGCTTGTTTACATTTTTTAGCAATTGCAAATGAGATAAGTCTTGTGTACTGTGCCACCTCTAAAGAGTGAGTAAGTCTGTTTCTTGAGGCTGCTTTTACATCTAAAGGAAAAACCTGTGTTTTCTGCTGCAGTCTGCGTAAAGGCGCACACAACGAAAACTTAAGACGGTCCTGCTCCACACCAAAATCATCAGAATCAAAAAGATTAAGCTCTTTGTCATCTGAATTATTCTCAGAATTTACCTTTGATTCATTAAATGAAGAAAGGTAAAAGTTTGAAAGAGAGAAAGACAACTGTCCTTTAGATAAAACATCGCCCCTTAGGCGCTTTGCGCAAAAGAGGCGAGAAGATAATTCATTTTTATTCATCTATGGTCACTATAGTATGAATGTTGAATTTAGCACTAAGTAAAGAGTCTTTAAAGGCTCTTTTACTTTAGTATGAAGGCATTGCTACAGGAGCTTTGTAACTGTCAAAGTTCTCAAACAGCTCAGGTTCTGTCTGTCTTAATTTAGCAAGCATTGCTCTTGTAACCAGAGTTACACCGCCTTCTGAACGGTAGAATCTCTTTGCATCAAGAACAGGATCTTCACCGATGATCATGCCTCGAGGGATCTCACAACCACGATCCATAACCACCTTAGTCAAACGACATGCTCTGTGAATAATGCAGAAAGGCATGATCACGGACTCTGACAGGAAGCAGTTTGAATGAACACGACAAGAGTTAAACAACAAAGTCTGGTTAATTGATGAACCAGAGATAATGCAGCCAGCTGATGTTACAGAGTTTCTTAAAATGGTTGAGGTACCACTGATATCCTGAACCATCTTAGCTGGTGGTAACTGGATCTGGTTGGTCCAAATAGGCCAGTTAAAGTCATAGATATCCAACTGAGGCTCAATGGATGCAATATCCATGTTAGCTTCCCAGTATGCATCAATGGTTCCTACATCACGCCAATAAACAATATCTTTGTTACCACGGTTGCGGATGCATGATTTTGAGAAGTCATGAGCATGAACCTGACGCTGCTGTACTAAAGCAGGAATAATATCCATACCAAAGTCACGGTGTGAACCTTGAGTCTGAGCATCTTTTTGTAAAACGTCATATAAGAAATCTGCATCAAATACATAAATACCCATTGAAGCTAAGCTCATATATGGGTTATCAGGCATAGTTGGAGGATCAGCTGGTTTCTCAACGAAATCTGTTACTAAATTGTCAGTGTTAACATTCATTACACCAAAGCCTTTAGCCTGCTCTTTTGGTACTGGAATACATGCAACAGTTAATGGCCCGCCCATCTTGATATGATCAAGGATCAGTGTTGAGTAATCCATCTTATAGATATGATCACCTGCTAAAATCAGAACATATTTTGGCTTGTGATCTTTAATAATATCGATGTTCTGATAAATAGCATCAGCTGTACCCTGATACCAATGCTCTTCATCAAGTCTTTGTGATGCAGGTAAGAAATCGATGTATTCATTCATCTGGTTTCTAAAGAACGACCAACCTGCCTGCAAATGACGTAAAAGACTGTGAGATTTGTACTGAGTTACAACACCAATACCCTTAATACCAGAGTTAACACAGTTAGACAGTGCAAAGTCGATAATTCTGAACTTACCTCCGAAGTATACTGAAGGTTTTGCTCTTGTATCTGTTAAGGCTTTTAATCTACTGCCTCTACCACCTGCTAAAACCAGGGCCATGGTCTGTCTGACGACGTCACGAGCACTTTCCATTAGCTCCTCCCACATGACTAAAAATCTAATTTAACGTTTTGATTTTTATTTTAGTTTGTAAGAGTTAATTTTTATAGATGCCTAAATCATTTTTGGGATCTAATCGGTGATATTTAAAGCATAATCAATGCGTTACGTGATCATGGGCACATATATAATCTGCAATCGTTTGCAAGAGTGCGTTGCGTCACACAAATTGCATTTCTTTTCAAAATTTCATGCAACAAAACTGAACATTTTCTCATTTTTCACCATTTTTTAAGCTAACTAGTCATCGTAAAAAACAATTTTTTACACTGAAGATCTTTGTCTATCAACATTTTCATTAATGTGAGCCTATTTTTAAACCTTCAAAAATAGAATTCTCAAAAAAATATTAAAGAGATTTTTGTAAGTGACGTTATTAAGTTCAAAGGGAAGGAAAAATCCTTAACAGAATTCAAAAGATTTTCCGCAGGAGGAAAACAAAATGTCAATTTATGTAAATACAAACGTTACCTCATTAAACACCACTAACA
>OIYF01000751.1_pt1 | contig 10911 bp, 9 predicted proteins | sample 1587971 | NCBI WGS metagenome assembly OIYF01 (sample SAMN03283248) | human gut metagenome | biome: human-associated habitat; material: feces | host: Homo sapiens | place: Peru | collected 2012 | reverse complement strand
AGGCAAAATAATTATGATAAAATAGAACCTGTATGGCACAGCAGGGGAGAAACGGCCTGCTCTGCACGGGAAAAATGGAGAAAGCTGGAAATACCATGGGAATTTCGCACGAATATCGTTCCGGGCGCCGGGCGCGGCACGGGAGCGTGAACTGGAAACTGCGCCTGCTGGGGGCGTTCATCGCCATTCTGCTGGTGTCCTACGCGATCACGGCCATTCTGGAACACGGCGCGGCGGGGGCCGACTCCACGCCGGAAGTGAACGCCAGCGGCATTGCGGAGAACATCCTTGCCCCGCTGCCTATGCAGGGCGAAGCCGCCAGCAATACCGACAGCGCGGACAGCACCGCACAGGACAGCGCCGGGGCCGTTACGCTGGAATCTTTCGGCCCGGCGCGGCAGAGCGACGGTGCAGCGGCCGTGAAAGCCCGCGATGCCAGCGTCATCCGCCAGCCCAGCTGCGGCCAGGTGGACCTGAATTACTTCTCGGATGCGGCCTTCCTGGGCGACAGCCTGACCGTGGGCTTCTCCGATTACAGCATCAACCTGGGCGGGGCGCTCATCTGCGGCTATACCGGCGTTGGCCCCGATGCCATCGTCAACCGCAGCGCGGTGAAAAGCTCCACCCGCGGGCAGGAGATCGCGCTGGACGTGCTGGCAGCGGCGCAGCCGAAAAAGCTGTATATTCTGCTGGGCACCAACACCCTCACTACGCTGGGCGCGGCCGACCGGTTCCTCGCCTATTACGGGCAGATGCTGGACACCCTGCGCGAGACGCTGGGCAGCGATTGTGTGATCTATGTGCAGTCCATCCCGCCGGTGCGGCCCTCGGCAGCAGCGGAAAAGCCGGGCCTTGCCTCAGACGTGCTGCGCGGCGTGAACGAACAGCTGGCGCAGCTGGCCGACAGCAAGGGCTGCGTCTACCTTGACCTGTGGGAGACGCTGGCCGATGGCGAAGGCAACCTGAAAGAGATGCTGGCCGCTCCGGACGGCATCCACTTCTCGGCCGGCAACGGCTACGGCGCGTGGGTCACCTACCTGCGCAACCACGCAAAGTACAGCGCTTCCAACTCCTGGACCATGGGCAGCGTGTACAGCACACAGTAAAAAACGCAAAAAAATCGGCTCCCGGCAGAATGCTCTCTGCGGAAGCCGATTTTACTTTATCAGAATGTACGAAGATCAGTTCATCTTCTTGCCGAAGAACTCCACCTCTTTGCCGATGAACTGCATCAGCTCATCGAACTGGTCGGGGGTCAGGCTCTGGGCACCGTCGCACTTGGCCTTGGCGGGGTTGTTGTGCACCTCGATCATCAGGCCGTCGGCACCGGCAGCAACAGCGGCCTTTGCCAGATCCGGCACCATCCATGCGTGGCCGCAGGCATGGCTGGGGTCCACAATAACGGGCAGGTGGGTCATCTTGTGCAGCATCACCACACCGGCAAGGTCGAGGGTGTTGCGCATGCTGGTCTCAAAGGTGCGGATGCCGCGCTCGCAGAGGATGACGTTCTCGTTGCCCTCGGCCATGATGTACTCGGCGCTCATCACGAACTCTTCCAGCGTGTTGGCAAGGCCGCGCTTGAGCAGCACCGGCTTCTTCTGACGGCCGACGGCCTTGAGCAGCTCAAAGTTCTGCATGTTGCGGGCACCCACCTGAATGAGGTCTACATTCTCGAACAGGGGCAGGTGCTCGGTGTTCATGATCTCGGTCACGATGGGAGCACCGGTGGCGCGGCGTGCCAGCTTGAGCAGGTCGAGGCCCTCGCTGCGCATACCCTGAAAGGAGTAGGGCGAGGTGCGGGGCTTGAATGCGCCGCCGCGCAGCAGGGAAGCACCCGCAGCCTTCACGCGCTGTGCGCAGTAGGTAATCTGCTCCTCGCTCTCAATGCTGCAGGGGCCTGCAATGACCGCAAAGTTTCCGCCGCCGATCTTTACGCCGTCCACATCGATCACGCTGTCGTCCGGGTGGAACTTGCGGTTGGCCTTCTTATAAGGTTCGGTCACGCGGCGGCAGGTCTCCACCACCGGGTTTGCCAGCACCCAGCTCTCGGCCACGGCCTTGGTGTCGCCGATCAGGCCCAGAATGTGGCTCTCACTGCCCTTGGAATCGTTGATCTGCAGGCCCATATCCTGCAGTTCGTGGCAGAACTCGCGTACCTGTACCTCAGGTGCGTTCTGTTTGAGTACGATGATCATAGTGCTTTGTCTCCTTTGCCTTATCGTGTGAAACGGCGAGGGAGACCGGCTCCTTTGCCGCAGCTTGCAGTGTCAAACTTCAGGGTTCTGAAGTGTGTGACGCTATGATATCACTTCAGGAAACTGAAGTCAAGAGAAATTTTGAATTTTTTCCGAAAAAGTGGTAGAATAGAAACAGAGCAAATGTAAAAGAGGGAATAACAATGGGAAAAGAAGCTAAAACCAACGCAATGCGCATTCTGGAACGGGAAAAGGTGGCCTATACCGCCCACGAGTACCCCCACGAGGAGGGGGTGGCGGTGGACGGCGTGACCGTAGCTGCCAGCATAGGTGAGGACCCTGCCTGCGTGTATAAGACGCTGGTAACGCAGGGCAGCAGCAAAAACTATTTTGTGTTCGTCATTCCGGTGGCGGCAGAGCTGGACTTAAAGGCCGCTGCCCGCAGCGTGGGCGAAAAGAGCGTGGCAATGATCCATGTGGCGGATATCAACAAGGTCACCGGCTATGTGCGGGGCGGCTGCAGCCCGGTGGGCATGAAAAAGCAGTACCGCACTGTCTTTGACGAAAGCGTGCTGACCCAGCAGAAGGTCTACGTTTCCGGCGGGCGCATCGGGACACAGGTGTGCTGCGCCCCGGCGGATCTGATCCGCGCTGCACGCGCCGCCACCGCAAAGATCATTTTTTAAAAATCCGGCGCGATATCTGGGATACATCAACACAGCCTTTACATAAAAATATACCTGCTGCATAAGTCATACTTAAAAAGAAAAAGGATGGCGAAACTGCACAAAACTTTCGAAAGTTTTTTGACGGCATGGGAACACAAGGGAGAATTTGCCCAAACGCTCTTTGCAAAGCGGTTTTTTTGCCGTAAACTGTATCTAGTACAGGGACGATGCCCCAAAAAACGGGCTTGCATCGCCGCCTGAAAAAACGCTTGCACAGGAAACTGCGGAGGGAAACTTCAATGATGCTGCTGGTGCCGGGTCGCATGGAATGGGGTCACATTCACTGCAATCAGGGGCATGGTGCAACCTTGTGCAAAATGCGCGGACAGAAAAACTGGAAATAAAGGCCGTGGTACAGGTGTACCGCAGCCTTTTTTGTTTGTCGGTCTTGTTGGACAGTTGAGAAAGAGAGGCTTTGGAAAATGGTTCGTAAAGTGGCAGTGATCATGGGTTCGGACAGCGATTGGCCGGTGGTCAAGGGTGCCTGCGCCCAGCTGAAGGCACTGGACATCCCCTTTGAGGCACATATCCTTTCGGCACACCGCACCCCCGCCGAGGCAGCAGCCTTTGCAAAAAGCGCAAAGGCCAACGGCTTTGGCGTTATCCTGTGCGCGGCAGGCATGGCAGCACATCTGGCAGGTGCTTTTGCCGCCAACACCACCCTGCCGGTCATCGGCATCCCCATGAAGGGCGGCGCGATGGATGGCTTGGACGCTCTGCTGGCTACTGTGCAGATGCCCAGCGGCATCCCGGTGGCGACCGTGGCGCTGAACGGTGCCAAGAACGCCGCATGGCTGGCTGCTGAAATTCTGGCACTGAGCGATGACGCACTGGCTGAAAAGCTGGAGGCTGAGCGCGTAGCCATGGCACAGCAGATCGCAGCCAAGGAAGAAAAGCTGCAGAACGAACTGAACGAGCTGTAAAGGAGAACCAATGTCTGATTTTGCATATCCGCTGCATGAGGAGTGCGGCGTTTTCGGCATCTACGACCGTGCCGGTACCGAGGATGTGGCCGCAGCGGCTTATTCGGCCCTGTATGCGCTGCAGCACCGCGGGCAGGAAAGCTGCGGCATCGCCGTCAACGATGACGGCGTGATCACCGGTCACCGGGATCTGGGTCTTGTGAACGAGGTGTTCACCCCGGAGGTGCTGGCAAGCCTGTCCACTACCACGGCACACATGGCCACCGGCCATGTGCGCTACGCCACTGCCGGCACCCGCGTCCGCGCCAACGCCCAGCCCATGATCGTCCGGCATGGCCGCGGCACCATGGCGCTGTGCCACAACGGCAACCTGACCAACGCCGTGGAGCTGCGCCGCCAGCTGGAAAACGAGGGCGCCATCTTCCACGGCTCCTCGGATACCGAGGTCATCTGCTACCTCATCACCCGCAACCGTCTGCGCATGGGCAGCATCGAGACTGCCATCAGCAAGACCATGGACGTGCTGGAGGGCGCATACAGCCTTGTGATCATGTCTGCCACCAAGCTCATCGCGGTGCGCGACCCCCGGGGCTACCGTCCCCTGTGCATCGGCACGCTGCCCGGCGGCGGCTACGTCTTTGCCAGCGAGAGCTGTGCGCTGGACGCTGCCGGCGCCACCCTGCTGCGGGACGTGGAGCCCGGCGAGATCGTGGTGGCTGACGCCAAGACCGGTGAGCTGCGCAGCATCAACGACCACTGCGGCCGCCCGGACACCCAGATGTGCGTGTTCGAGTTCATCTATTTCTCCCGCCCGGACAGCATCATCGAGGGCAGCTCGGTGCACGAGGCCCGCAAGCAGGCAGGCCGCTTCCTTGCACAGGAGCACCCCGTGGAGGCCGATGTGGTCATCGGCGTGCCGGATTCCGGTCTGGATGCAGCGCTGGGCTACTCGCAGGAGAGCGGCATCCCCTACGGCATCGGCTTTATCAAAAACAAATACATCGGCCGCACCTTCATTCAGGGCAGCCAGAAGCAGCGCGAGAACAGCGTGCGCATCAAGCTGAACGTGGTGTCCAGCACCGTCAAGGGCAAGCGCGTGGTGCTGGTGGATGACTCCATCGTGCGCGGCACCACCTCTGCCCGCATCATCAAGCTGCTGCGGGATGCCGGTGCTGCCGAGGTGCACTTTATGGTCTCTGCGCCTCCCTTCAAGTATCCGTGCTACTTTGGCACCGATATCCCGGACCAGAAGCTGCTGGTGGCCACCGGCCGCACGCTGGAGCAGATCAACGAGGTCATCGGCGCCGATACGCTGGGCTATTTGTCCAACGAGCACGTTGTCCAGCTTGCCAAAAACGCAAAATGCGGTTTCTGCACCGCCTGCTTTACCGGCGAGTATGCCGTAGAGCCGGAAAGTGTGCTTTCTACCGATATTCACGACCGTCACCTGAACGACCGTCCCAAGGACGCCAAAAAGTTAGGAGAGTAAGAACATGGAAAAGAGCTATTCTGAAAGCTACGCCGCAGCAGGCGTGGACATTACCGCCGGTTACCGCTCTGTGGAGCTGATGAAGCAGTATGTGGCCCGTACCATGAACGAGCACTGCATCGGCGGCCTGGGCGGCTTTGGCGGCCTGTTTGAGCTGGACTGCACCGGCTACAAGCACCCGGTGCTGATCTCCGGCACCGACGGCGTGGGCACCAAGCTGAAAATTGCCATGATCATGGACAAGCACGATACCATCGGCATCGACTGCGTGGCTATGTGCGTGAACGATGTCATCTGCGCCGGTGCAAAGCCGCTGGTGTTCCTGGATTACATCGCCTGCGGCCGCAACATCCCCGAGAAGATCGCCGAGATCGTCAAGGGCGTGGCCGAGGGCTGCGTGCAGGCCGACTGCTCTCTGGTGGGCGGCGAGACGGCCGAGCACCCGGGCATGATGCCGGAGGACGAGTACGATCTGGCCGGTTTCACCGTGGGCGTTGTGGACAAGGAAAAGATCCTGAGCAACGAGACCATGGCAGCCGGTGATGTGATCCTTGCCCTGCCTTCCACCGGTGTGCACTCCAACGGTTTCTCGCTGGTGCGCAAGGTGTTCAACATCGACGCCGACCCCGATGTGCTGTTCTCCACCCCCGCCGAGCTGGGCGGCAAGACCCTTGGCGAGGCGCTGCTGGCTCCCACCAAGATCTACGTCAAGCCCGTGCTGAAGGTGCTGGAAGAGGTGCAGGTCAAGGGCATCTCCCACATCACCGGCGGCGGCTTCTACGAGAATATCCCCCGCAGCCTGAAGAAGGGCTGCTGCGCCCGCATCAACAAGGCAGATGTGCGCACCCCCGCTCTGTTCCACCTGATGCAGAAGGTGGGCGGCATCTCCGAGCACGATATGTTCAACACCTTCAACATGGGCGTGGGCATGGTGCTCACCGTGCCCGCCGAGCAGGCTGATAAGGCACTGGAGATCCTGCACGCCAACGGCGAGCCGGAGGCTTACCGTCTGGGCGTCATCGCAGAAGGTGAGGGCGTGGAGCTGTGCTGAACATTGCCGTGTTAGTGTCCGGCGGCGGCACCAATCTGCAGGCGCTGCTGGACAGCGAGGCCCGGGGCGAGAACCCCAATGGTAAAATTACGCTGGTAGTGGCCTCCAAGCCCGGCGTCTTTGCGCTGGAACGCGCCGCAAAGGCCGGTGTAGAGGGCTGCGTGGTGCGCCGCAAGGACTACGCCACCAGCGAGGAATTTGACGCTGCGCTGCTGGAAACGCTGCGGGCACACAAGATCGATCTGGTGGTGCTGGCGGGCTTTCTGTCCGTGCTGGGCCCCAGCGTCATCGCGGCCTATCCGCGCCGCATCCTGAACGTGCACCCGGCGCTGATCCCTTCCTTCTGCGGGCCGGGAATGTACGGCCTGCGCCCCCACGAGGCCGCACTGGCTCGGGGCTGCAAGGTGACCGGCGCTACCGTCCACTTTGTCAACGAGGAGTGCGACGGCGGGCCCATCCTGCTGCAGAAGGCCGTGGACATCCTGCCCGGCGACACCCCCGAGGTGCTGCAAAAACGGGTGATGGAGCAGGCGGAATGGAAGCTGCTGCCCAAGGCTGTGGCTATGATCTGTAACGGTGAAGTGGAGTGAAAACTCCTTCCGTCACGCCTGACGGCGTGCCACCTCCCTCAAGGAGGGAGGCTTGAGGCTCCCTCTCCGAGGGGGCTGTCGCCGCAGGCGACTGGGGGAGTTCCGTAATAGGAGAATTTGACATGGAAAAGATCAACCTGAACGAGTATCTGGCATCCAACGAGTATCCCGGCCGCGGCATTGCTGTGGCAATGGCTCCGGATGGCCGCCAGATGTTCATTGGCTACTTTATCATGGGCCGCAGCGAGAACAGCCGCAACCGCGTGTTTGACCCCGTGCCCGAGCGCGGCGGCATCTGCACCATCGCAGCGGACCCCGCAAAGCTGGAGGACCCCAGCCTCATTATTTACAATCCGGTGCTGACGCTGGGCAAGACCCATATCGTGACCAACGGCGACCAGACCGATACCATTTATGACCTGATGAGTCAGGGCAAGAGCTTTGCCGATGCCCTGCGCACCCGCACCTTTGAGCCGGACGGCCCCAACTACACCCCCCGCATCTCCGCTGTGGTGTACGCCGACGGCAGCTACCAGATGAGCATCCTCAAGTCTGCCGACGGCAACGGCGACAGCGTGCAGCGCTATTTCTTTGATTACCCCCAGCCCGTTGCAGGCGAGGGCCACTTCATCAGCACCTACAAGCACAACGGCAACCCCATCCCCAGCTTTGAGGGCGAGCCCCTGCGCTTTGCCTGCCCCCGCACCATTGGCGATTTTGCCCACGATATGTGGAGCAGCCTGAATCTGGACAATAAGGTGAGCCTGTTTGCCCGGGTCATCGATCTGGACACCGGCGAGAGCGGCGATATGATCTTTAATAAATATGATCCGGTGTGCAGCGACTTTGACGACCCTGAGGAGCCGGAACTGCTGCCCGAGGAGCTGGAACTGCTCAAAAAGCTTGACGCCGAGGAAGAATAAGAGTAAACCTTAGGATATAAGGAGGATGCACCAATGAATGAACTCGCACTGAAGTACGGCTGCAACCCCAACCAGAAGCCCAGCCGCATTTATATGGAAGATGGCTCCGACCTGCCCGTTACCGTGCTGAACGGCAAGCCCGGCTACATCAACTTTCTGGATGCCCTCAACTCCATCCAGCTGGTCAAGGAGCTGAAAGCTGCCTGTGGTCTGCCCGCAGCAGCTTCCTTCAAGCACGTTTCCCCGGCGGGCGCAGCACTGGGTCTGCCCCTGACCGAGGTGGAGCGCCGGATGTACCACATTGCCCCGGAGACAGAGCTTTCTCCGCTGGCTTGCGCCTATGCCCGCGCCCGCGGCGCAGACCGGATGTCCTCCTTCGGCGACTGGATCGCCCTGTCTGACATCTGCGATGTGCCCACCGCAAAGCTGATCCAGCACGAGGTGTCCGACGGCATCATCGCCCCGGGCTACGAGCCGGAGGCACTGGCCATCCTGTCCGGCAAAAAGAAGGGCAACTACAACGTGGTGGCCATCGACCCCGCCTATCAGCCCGCTCCCATCGAGCACAAGCAGGTGTACGGCATCACCTTCGAGCAGGGCCGCAACGAGCTGGTCATCAACGCCGACACCATGCTGAACAACTGGGTCACCGAGAACAAGGACGTGACCGAGGAGCAGAAGCGTGATCTGGTCATTGCACTCATCACCCTGAAGTATACTCAGTCCAACAGCGTGTGCTACACCTACCACGGCCAGACCATCGGCGTGGGCGCAGGCCAGCAGAGCCGCATCCACTGCACCCGTCTGGCAGGCCAGAAGGCCGACAACTGGCAGCTGCGCCACATGGACAAGGTACTCAACCTGCCCTTCCGCGATGATGTGGCAAAGCCCAACCGCGACAACGCCATTGATGTTTACATCGGCGATACCCCGGAGGATGTCATCGGTGATGACGTCTGGGCCGAGACCTTTACCCGCCAGCCCGAGCCGCTGACCGCCGAGGAAAAGAAGGCTTACCTCAGCAAGGTGACCGGTGTTTGCCTTGGTTCGGACGCTTTCTTCCCCTTCGGTGACAACATCGAGCGCGCCCGCCGCTCCGGCGTGACCGCCATCGTGCAGCCCGGCGGCTCCATCCGCGACCAGCAGGTCATCGACACCTGCAACAAGTACGGCATCGCCATGGCCTTCTGCGGCCTGCGGCTGTTCCATCACTGATAGTACGGCACAGCGGAAGCTTCCTCCTCGGACACGAATCGGGCCATTCCATCGCCCGCCCTACCGCCTGCGGCGGCAGGGTCCCACCCCAGCGGACGGTCCTCGGAGAAACTTCCGCCGTGCCGATGCATAGAGAAGGTGCAATTATGAAGAAAAAAATTCTGGTTGTCGGCGGCGGCGGCCGCGAGCACGCCATCATCAAGGCACTGAAAAAGAGCCCCGACTGCGGCGAGATCTGGTGCGCACCGGGCAACGGCGGCATCAGCTATGACGCCAAGTGCAAAAACATCAAGGCCACCGATGTGGATACCATGGTAGGCTTTGCAGTGGAAGAAAAGTTCGATTACGTTGTGGTGGCACAGGACGACCCCCTTGCACTGGGCATGGTGGACGCGCTGGCAAAGGTGGGCATCCCCGCCTTTGGCCCGGACAAGGCCGCTGCCCGCATCGAGGCCTCCAAGGTGTTCTCCAAGGACCTGATGAAGAAATACGGCATCCCCACCGCAAAGTACGAGACCTTCGATGACCCCGCAAAGGTCATGGATTACATCCGCGCCGAGGGCAAGTACCCGGTGGTCATCAAGGCCGACGGTCTGGCACTGGGCAAGGGCGTGCTGATCTGCGAAAACGAGCAGCAGGCTGCGGACGGCGTGAAGGAGATCATGCTGGATAAGAAATTCGGCGCATCCGGCAACCATGTGGTGGTGGAGGAATTCCTCACCGGCCCCGAGGTCAGTGTGCTGAGCTTTACGGACGGCAAGGTGGTCAAGCCCATGGTGTCCAGCATGGACCACAAGCGTGCCAACGACCACGACACCGGCCTGAACACCGGCGGCATGGGCACCATTGCCCCCAACCCCTACTACACCCCGGAGGTGGCTGCGGAGTGCATGGAAAAGATCTTCCTGCCCACCATCCGCGCTATGAACGCCGAGGGCTGCCCCTTCAAGGGCTGCCTGTACTTCGGCCTCATGCTCACCCCGGACGGCCCCAAGGTCATTGAGTATAACTGCCGCTTCGGCGACCCGGAGACGCAGGTGGTGCTGCCCCTGCTGGAAAGCGACCTGCTGACCGTGATGCAGGCCTGCACCAACGGCACGCTGGACAAGACCGAGGTCAAGTTCAGCGATGGCGCTGCCGCCTGTGTGGTGCTGGCTTCCGGCGGATACCCCGTTGCCTATGAAAAGGGCAAGGAGATCACCGGCCTGGAGAATGGCCAGGTGCCCGGTGCTGCTGATGTGACCGTGTACCATGCCGGTACCGCCATCAAGGATGGCAAGCTGGTTACCAACGGTGGCCGCGTGCTGGGTGTAACGGCAACCGCCGCCACCCTGCCCGAAGCCCTGAAAAAGGCTTACGCCGCTGCTGACTGCATCCATTTTGACAAACTGCACCGCCGCAGTGATATTGGTGCCCGTGCCCTTGCGGCAATGAAAGCACAGGAGGGTTAAACAAGAATGGTTTACCGCATTTATGTAGAAAAAAAGCCCGGCTTTGACGGCGAAGCCCAGGGCCTGAAGCATGAACTGGTTGAGCTGGTTGGCATTAAGGGCCTGAAAGCTCTGCGCCTGTTGAACCGCTATGATGTGGAAGGCATTGACCGCGACCTGTTTGAGAAAGCCATCCCCACCGTGTTCAGCGAACCGCCGGTCGATGTGACCTATACCGAGCTGCCCACCGCCAAGACAGTGTTTGCCGTGGAGTATCTGCCCGGCCAGTTTGACCAGCGTGCAGATTCTGCCTCCGAGTGCATCCAGCTGCTGAGCCAGGGCGAGCGTCCGTCTGTGCGCAGTGCCC
>OIYF01000747.1_pt1 | contig 10981 bp, 8 predicted proteins | sample 1587971 | NCBI WGS metagenome assembly OIYF01 (sample SAMN03283248) | human gut metagenome | biome: human-associated habitat; material: feces | host: Homo sapiens | place: Peru | collected 2012 | reverse complement strand
ATTTTATCAGGATTTATATGCCACGCCTTAGCATTATAACGCACTAACCGCATAGCCCGCTGTCCATCTTCTAAAGAAACATCTTCTCTATTTTGATGAGCTTCGCTCGGCAGCCGATAATGCAAAACAAACACAGTCACCCCTTTAGGCAACAGCCAATCAGCGACTTCATAGCCTTCCTTATCCAGCACTATTCTGGCATAACCGCCTCCTGGCGCAATGATTAGTGCGGTTCCATTAGGCTTAGCTGGCACATACGCTGTCATCGCTGGCTTATCAATATGCGTCATTATCCGATCATGCTGGGCTAAATCATGACTTCGTTCCGTAATCGTATTATGAAAGGCTGCATTTTCACTGCCTGGTGCCTTGCCTGGCCACAAATTTATTGATTCACCATTATGCAATGCTGCTGCCTGGGCAAACGATGCTCCGCCGCCCAAAATAACTGCCATTAAGCCTGACAATAATATTTTTTTTACCTTATTCATTATTTTTTACCAGCTTTGCTCACATCTTTACTATAATTAACATTTTCCTGCTTGATATTTTTAGCATGTTTTATTTCTTCTGACACGCCATTTATTATATTAATATTACGCAAAGTAATATCGTGATGTTCCGCACCTTCCAAGCCATCTATTTTTAAGGTGGCTTTTTTGGTATTTAGCACATTACAATCCTCTACCAAAATGTCATGGAATACTCCGGCATTTGCCGCCGCAAATTTGCCAGCAGCATAAACATCAGTATAGTTAGTCGTAACGAGAAAAGCATTGTTCTTGATATCTTTCATTACATTGTGTCTAAATACCACGTTACGACCACCGCCACCGGTTATTTCGGAGGTCTTGCAACGGAATGGCACTTCCGTTAACTCATAAATATTATCTTCACCCAAGACATTTTCAATCCACGATGCCGTATGACTGCCAAGCGTAACCCCACCGTGGGCATGACGAGTATAGTTATTGAAAATCCAAGCATTGCCAACTGGCGGTCTTGAGGCTGCTTCCGCACCAATACCTGCACTGAAATTTACTGAGTCGTCACCGCTGTCCATATAGCAGTTCATTACCTTATACTTACTGCCAGTATAGTCGATTGCATCACCATTATTGACATCATACGTATGAAAATCAACGTTATTAACCGTAACATCATTGCCATCAATAACCATCATATGCATCGAAGGATTTTGCATTCTGACACCTTCGATGTAAAGATTATTCACATGGCTAAGCATAACCGTCGAACCGCGGCCATTGTAGCCATTTTTAAAATCACGATCATCATTTTCCATTAGATATACCGTCTGATTTTTTGCTAAGATTCCATAATTGCGCACATCTGGCTCCCGCGATTTTTGTCCATCATCACGCTTTATATTAGCCGCTTTACGATAATAACCTTTGGCGTCCTTTTGCCAGCCATTGCCATCAATAGTACCTTTGCCAACAATACGCAAATTATCAACATCACGTGCATTCAAAAGGCCATTATATCTGCCATTAGCCTGCATTTGATAGCCGTTTACTTCGGCCGTGCCTAATAAGGTTGCCCCTTCATCTAAAAGCAGCGTCATATCGCTTTTTAAATTCACCGCTCCGGACACAAAGATTCCTTTTGGTATCTCCAACACTCCGCCCTTAGGTACTGCGTCAATTGCTTTTTGCAAAGCCTCGGTATTAAGCGTACTGCCATCACCAACCGCCCCAAAATCGGTTAATTTGATAATCTTAGACGTTGCTGTCGTCTTTACTTTCACGGGGCTGCTAGCGGCTGATTCCTTGCCATCTTTGCCTACGGCCCGTACCGTAAAGGAATACTCGGTTGCTGGCGCCAGTCCCGTTGCCTCATAGCTATGATATATTAACAAATCACCGCAAAGCTCCGGATTATTTTGCTGAAATTTTTGCATAGCCTCCGTCCCAACGGTTTTTGCCGGCGTTTGAGTTGAGCCAACCTTTACTCCGTTTTGATAAATATTATAATAAACTGCATCATCACCAGCTGCTGGTCTATCCCAGCAAAGCCATGAACTATCAGCATCAGTTGAAAGTGTTGGCGACTGAAGTCCCGTCGGTGCCTGTGCCGCAAACACGCTAGTTGCCAAACTTAAACAAACAGCGCTAGTAAGTGCTGCTAGCTTCCCTTTTTTTATCATCGTTATTACTCCTAACTACCCGATCATACTCTTTTTACTGGTTTGAAATCACCTAAAAATTTTTCTGGCAAATAATCACGCGCCTGTTCATCACTCAGTTGCCGGCGATTGCCACCAGTCAAGGCTCCGCTGCCCGTATTTTGATATTCAAACAGCCGGTTATCCTCAGGCTGGAATACGCCAAATTTATTTTTCATGCTATTCCAAGCCTTAGCCTTCATTGGTGTATCAATCTGACATTTAACAAAGGCTGCTGCCGAATTAACTTCCCGTGTTTCTGAGGATGGATGCCACGGACGCCCCAAAAGCGCATAATGCGGTGTTTCAATATCACTAGTTAAATGACATCTATAAAACAAAAAGCCCTTGTCAGCCGCTAGTGTACTAGGTGCCGTAATATAGCCGGTGCTGTGGGCGCTGCCATCTTCAGCTACCTTGCGCATAAGGGATTTTATCTCACAATTGTCAAATACCGCTGCTTCAGCCTGACCAAAAATAAAATCAACATCGCCTTCAATATAACAATCCTTATAATACTGCCGTCCCGCGTTAGCATAAAGCGTATCCTGACGGCCTAAAAAATTGCAATTGTAAAAACTGCTCTTATCAGCTTCATTAGTAATAGCAAATGCCTGTACTGCCTTCATGCTTTTATCCGCACGTACTGCTTCCGTCGGAAAATCATTGGCAAAGGTAATATTTACGGCTTGAAAATTCGTCGCTGCCGTTGTTATTTTGGTTGTCGCACATTCCATAGTATACGTCGTTTTCGTGCCATTGACATCACCCTTGCGAAGCGGGGTCCCTTCGGCATCATTCCAGACAATCATGGTATTAGCTGCGTTTTCGCCTTGCAAGGTCAGATTCGGTATATCAACAATTATTTTTTCCCGATAAACTCCTGGCTTCACCACCAAGACATAATTATCAGCCGGCTGCGATTTCAGTCCTTGCAAAGCTGCCCCAATCGTTGGATAAACATTTCCTGCGGTTTGATAAGTATTGCTATCAACGACAGCGCTTATGGTCTTTTCACTAGCTTCCGCAAAGGCGCTTAGCCCTATATCCGCTTGCCAGCTTGGGACTGCTCCCATAAGCAGTCCCGAAAGAATCAGCATCCCTAGTGCCTTTGATTTCATCGCTTCATTCCTCGCTTTACTAATTTATTTTATCAATTTAACAAAAGAGAGCGCTGGATTTTTCCCGCGCCCCCTCTCGATCTTATTTACTATTTACTATTTACTTATTTATTATTTTTTAGTTTCTTTAGTCTTAGTTACTGTCTGCTTCACATTTTCAAAATTTATGTTCTTGGCATTAGTAAGCTTCCACGGCTGACCATCTTTAATCTCAACGTTTTTAAATGTAATGTCATGATGCATAGCATCCGGCTGACCTTCGATTTCAATAGCCGCCTTCTTCGTACCAAATACCGTGCAATCTTCAACTAAGATATTGTAGAAGCTGCCTGTTTTGGTAGCTTTCGGGAATGATGCTGCTGCATTGGGATCGCTATACGCCGTCGTGGCGATAAAGAAATTCTTTAATAGATTCTTAGCTGCGTTGTTGCGGAAATGAATATTACGTGCACCACCGCCATTTACCGGATTAGTTTTCATGCGCAGCGCAATCTCGGTCCCGTCAATGACATTGTCCTCAGCCAAAAGCTTCTGGATATAAGCCGCCGTATGACTGCCCATAACTACCGCCCCATGACCACGATGGAACGAGTTATTGAAAATCCAGATGTTTTCAGTTGGATGATCCTTTTCGCCTAAAGCGCCCTGCCCAGCGGCAAAGTTTACACAATCATCACCAGTATCAAAGACATTATCCATGACTTTTAAGCCGCTGCCATGACCGAATTCGATACCATCACCATTATTGCAGTTAAAGGTTCTAAACTGAGTATTTTCGATAACAACATCATTACAATGCTGAGCAATAAAGCCATGATTAGCTGGGTTTCTAAGGGTTACGCCAGTGACATAGACCTTATCAACGCCTTGCAGTAAAATCAAGCTTGAGCGACGCGGATAAGCTTTGTTCTCATCGAGCTTCTCATTTTCTTCAAGACTTTTTACCTGATTAGCGGCCAAAATACCAATATTTAAAACATGATTTTTCTTGAGCGTGCCGTCTTTATTTTTGCCTTTTTCACGATAGAGGTAGTTGCCGTCAGCGCCTTTTTTCCAGCCATTGCCATCAATAGTACCTTCACCGACAATACGGATATTTTGCAGGCGCTTGCCATCCTGACCAGGTTTAGCATTGATTAAAGCATAATAGCGTTCATCGGAAAGATACGGATATAGCTTATAGTGGTAAGGATAGGAATTTGGATCCTCTGAACCTAAAAGCGTTGCGCCTTTTTGCACCTCAAGCGTCATATCACTTTTCAGCCACAGCGCACCGGTCTTAAAGACACCTGCTGGCACAACCACCGTACCGCCTGCTGGACACTCACGGATAGCCTTTTGAATAGCTGCCGTATTTAAGGTCTTGCCATCGCCTGTCGCACCATATTTAGTGATATCTATGACTGCATTGCTTTTAGCCAGTGTAGTCACTGTCAGCTTATTTGAATCAGTCGATTCATCACCATTAGCATCAAGTGCGCGCACTACAAAAGTATGCTTGGAACTTGGCTGCAAGCCCTTTACCCGATAGATATGGTTAGTAATCGGCTGTGCTTTAGGTGTCGCAGCGTAAAAATCCTTGATTTCTTTTTTAGCCAGCGATGAAAAATCTTCATCAGTACGCTGGATAAGCTTGCCATCCATATAAACGTTATAAGCAATTATATCTTTAGTTTTGGCTGGGCGTTCCCAAATAAGCGTTGTTCCTTCAGCGGTCGTTGCCTGTGATGGCACCTGCAAACCGGTCGGTGCGGCTGGTGCTGCCAAAACACTGCTGCTGACAGCCAGTGCGATAAGTGTCCCTAAGGCAAATCCCTTTTTCATGCTTTTAAACTGCATAGCGACCCTCCTCATTGGTCTTACGCTAAAACGCGGGGATTTTCCCGCGCCTTAGCTTGCATTAACAAAACAATTAGAAGTAGTAATAGAGCTGTACCCGGTACTGATCAGCTGACGACGTGCGAGCCGTATATTTCTTTTCACCCATGGAGTGATAATGCATCCAGCGGAAATCAAGCATAACATTAGTAACCGGTACATAACGGTAATCGGCAATAAAGCCACGCTGACCTTCACCAGCTTTATTCTTCAAATCGAAGGAAGACTTGATACCAGTATAACGTTCCTGATGGATGAGATCGAGCTGGAACTGATGGCTATGGGCTTTAGCTGGCATAACCTTATCCCATTTAAAGGTGAGCGCATACGCCTTGTTCTGGTCGCTGCCCTGCGTGTAACTATCTTTGCCCTTATTATGCGTGGAACCATGAATACTAGACTGTGCATAATGACCAATGATATTGAGACGCTTAGTAGCCTGCCAATCAAAACCAATTTCACCAATATGCGGATTTGGATAAGCTAAATCCTTGTTTTTATCCCAATAGCTGTCACCGCCATCATTCATCAGATGCCACCAGGAAGCATTCAGCTGTAAATTCTTAGCTGCCTGATAACCGAACTGCAGCTCAGTCATGTTTACGCCCAAGCCATCCGGATTCATATCACTAGACGATACGCCCCGTTTTTCGTTCTTGCCATCATATTTTTTCCCTGGAATAGTAACTGTACCATCAGATACCTCATAAGTTGAATCTGCTACGGATGAATTGTAATCTATCCGGCCATAAGCAAGGCTGGTTTTTAATTTACCAACTGATTTAACTAAATCAATACCTTGGTAATACTGTCCCATGATCATGGAGTTTTTATAGACCATTGAGCCTTTCGTCCGGCCGATGCGTGCCGTAGTACCAAAGAGCGGACCGGTTACGAAAGCCTTATTTATATCCAGACTGCTGACAGTATTTTCACCCGTCGTGCGTTTATCACCATCACCATCTTTAGCGCCAATAATATCTAATTCACCTTTCCAGCCAGCGCCAATATCGAACTGATTGTTGAGCTGATATAAGAGCTGATGATTGCTAGTACCGCCAAAGCTGTCATGAACCTTCTTACCGCCAGTTGTCTTTGGACCCCAATCATAGCGCATTCTAATCATACCCGAAAGGCTATAGTTATTCGGCATTTTCTTTATCTTGGGTGAAGCATTGTTTTTCTCAGCCTTTTCACTTTTAGCTGCCTTGACCCCCGGAACCTTTACATGCATATCGGTAAGCTCACTTTGAAATTCTTTCATGAGCTTTTGGATTTTCTGCGTATCAGCGGCATTGGCACTGCTGGTCTTAGACATGGCCTTAGCGGTAAACATTGCCATTTCATAGCGGGTAATAGGACGATTTTTATTAAAATCTGCATCGGTATAACCATCAATCAGTCCATCATGAACCAAAGCTGCTACATCCTCATAGTAGCCCGTGCTCTGTGGTACTGTTGCAAATGGATTGTCACTAGCAAAAGCATAATTGCCAACATTGAGGGCAGCAAAGCAAGCCAGCCCCAGCATAATCTGTTTCTTTTTCATAAACTTTCGACTCCTTAAACGAATATTGCACAAATCCCCAGCGTTCTTGCCTGCCTTCTTTGTCTGCGGTCTTTCACGTCCAAACATCGCTGCAGCCCGACGCTTTCATATTGGCTTTGCAAAACCGGTTTCCATATCATTTTAGTTGCTGATATGTTTACCGGTTCTGTACTTCCATTTCTGTCGTGGTTTATGCACCTCCATCTCTCCTCTACGCTTAATAGTATAAAGTATTTTGACAATTCTATACAGTTAATATATTTATATTTTTATATAAAATATTTATTTGTTATTGTTTCGGCGTTTATTCCCTTGTTTTTCAGTAAACAGACACCTAAATAAGCCATACTAACTATATTTCTAACTATTACGTTTAGCTTTTTCTAAACAACTAAATATATTACATTTCTTCCTAAATATTGTAAGTTTACGAAACGAATATACTCCATTATAATAAAGACGAAACAATTTTCAGTGAGGAGGATTTTACTATGAAATATCTATTTTCCGTTGTCGCAGCTTTTTTGCTAACCGCCGTTTGCATTTTTACCCCCGTTCCAGCCGCCGAGGCTGCTAGCGATGTCAGTTTTCAAGTAACAAATGTAGAGCTTGCCGGCGATAAAATCACGTTTAAAGGCAACTTTGTTAATAACAGTGAAAATTATCAACGGGTTTTAAAACTTGATATCAAATACACGCTCTCTGATATTGATGGTTCACCGCTATTATCAGGAACTCGCCGCATTGGTGATTTAAGTGTTGATGTCGGCGGTGATAAAGTACCATTCCAGTTTACTGTTGATGATAGTCATGCCCATGAATATAGCACTGATGATGTTGCCGTATGGAAAATCGAAGATGATGTTGAAATTGAATAAAAAAAATGCTATGCTCGAATTTGAGCATAGCATTTTTTTGCTAATACAAGAAAAGCACCGCTTATGCGGTGCTGCTATTACAAATGGCAGGGGTAGCTGGACTCGAACCAACGCATGCGGGATTCAGAGACCCGTGCCTTACCAACTTGGCGATACCCCTGTGTTTTCAGCGTTTCGCGCTGTCAACATAAACTATTATAGGCAATAGTTCATTGCTTGTCAATAGTTTTTTTTTAAATATGGTACCATACTCCCAAATTTGTATTTTAGCCCAGATGTCCCCATATTGTTCGACAATTTATGTTATAATTTATATGAGAACAGATTGTAAAAATGGGTTGTGTATTAAGGGAGGAAATTTAACATGGATATCAAATACGATATTGCCATCACTGCTATCGGCAATCTTGCCAAAACATTCTTAGCAAATAACAATAGTGCTATCTTACTCGACGAAGGTATCAGACCTAATCTTTCTGATATGGTCATCGAACATACACCGGGAAATTTAACTGATGATATAAAAAAAGGCGATAAGCTGCTGATGGGCGGTATCAAATTCACGGTTGAAAAGGTTGGCGAAGATGCTAACCATAACCTGCGTGAAGAAGGTCATTGCACCCTGGTTTTCAACGCTGATGGCTCCATGCCTGGTCAGATAATCGTCAAGGGATCCGGTCTGCCGATACTAAGTGTCGGCGCCCACATCACCTTCACCAAAAAATAATCTTTATATTTTTGCTAAGCCAGCCCGTTCATCGAAGCGGGCTTTTCTTTTGCATATTTTTGGTGCAGATTTCGCACGCTTTCCCGTTCAACAAAAAACATTGGCATATCCATATTTTCACCAATATCAGTATCATGCAAGGTATCTAGCATATATTGCGCTGCTTTCATGCCCATAAGCTCATAGTCAAAGGCAATTGTGGTCAGTGCTGGATACACCACCGCACCGACATCATAACCACCAAAACCGACTACGGAAATTTCTTCTGGCACTTTAATACCCCGCTCATGAAAATACCGTAAAATACCAAGGCTTATATTATCGGTAGCACCAACTACCACCGTAGGCTCATAAGCTTTTATCTCCTCAGCCTTGTTATAGGCTGACAGAAAATCAAAACCGGTTTCAACAAAAAATACTTCTGCTGCTGCGTCAGCAGCTAAAAAAGTTTCCATAAAGCCTTGCTTACGCTCGATGCCAACAGCCACATCAGTTTCAGTTACACCAGCAAACACTGCTCGACGATGTCCCATCTGCTGAAGATACGCCCCCATCATCCGGCCAGCACCTTTATCATCAATTTTTATACTCGGCACCTGAGCATTTTTTTGTCCTGTATAGAGTATTGGCACCATCTTGTTTTGGGCTAGCTTTATATGCTCGTCTGTGATGCCAACCGAATCAACTATAATCCCATCCACTCCTTGCTGCTGCAAGCTGCGGATGTTTTCAATTTCTTTAACTGCTGATAGCTGACTTACTAACAATATCCCTTGATAGCCTGCTGGCTCTAATACCCTGCTGATACCAGCTAAAAGCTTGCCAACCGTCACGGAATCCATACGCGGAATCACAATACCGATAAGCTTGCTGGATTTAGTTTTTAAACGTTTAGCAAAAAAATTAGATTTGAAGCCAGTCGCTTCTATCGCCTGCCGTACCTTATTCTGTTTTTCTGAGCTTATATAGCCTTGATTAAGATAGCGTGATACCGTGCTTTTCGATACGCCGGCTAACTCGGCTACATCCTTGATGGTTATCTTTCGTTCCATAAAACCCCTCCGCTAAGCTATGCCTAGCTTAAATATTAGGCAGCTGCCAATCTACAGGTGTCTCACCAATGCTGCGCAAAAAATCATTTGCCCGCGAAAAAGGCCGGCTGCCAAAAAAACCGCGGTTAGCTGACAACGGGCTTGGATGCGCTGATTCGATAATATAATGCTTAGGATTCGTAATCATCGCTTTTTTGCGTCTAGCTGGTGCCCCCCATAAAATAAATACCAGCGGTTTTTCTCTAGCATTTAATGTGGAAATTATCTTATCAGTAAATATCTCCCAGCCTTGACCATGATGGGAATTTGCTTGGTGCTCTCTTACTGTCAACACCGTATTTAATAACAATACACCCTGATCTGCCCAAGGTTTTAAGCAGCCATTATTAGGAATCGTGCACCCGATATCAGTTGCCAGTTCCTTAAAAATATTCAAGAGTGACGGCGGTGGCGTAACTCCTGGCAATACCGAAAAGGAAAGCCCATGTGCCTGCCCTGGACCATGATACGGATCCTGACCTAAAATAACGACTTTGGTATCAGCCAAGCTGGTATAATGCAAAGCGTTAAAAATCGCATACATATCCGGATAGACTTTATGCGTTCGATATTCATTTATCAAAAAAGCTCGCAGCTTTTGATAATATGGCTTTTTTAATTCGTCATTTAAATATTGTGCCCAATCATTATGAAATATCTCCATATTCTGCCTGCTCTCTTTGATATACCTTAAATTCACAATTTTTGCTTTGCTCATGGCATTGCAATCTAAAATCCGTCAAAACTGGTAAAATGACATCTGCGGGGTAAGCCTCTGCTAATTCGGTAATATAAGCTGTTTGCACATACGGCAAAAGCTCAGCATACACCTTGCCGCCACCTATACACCAGCTGGTTTTTTCAGGATAATTTTTATAAATTTCACCAAGTTTTTGCCATAATTCATTTATATTATGACAAATTATAAAACCCTTTTTAGCGGTTATAGTTGCTGTTAGCACAATATTTATCCGTTCAGCTAATGGCTTTGCCTGTGGCAGACTTTCCATGGTCTTTCGTCCCATGATAACAACATTACCCAATGTCAATTTTTTAAATCTGGCCATATCTTCTGGCAAAGATTTTAAAAGCCTTCCCTTTAGGCCCAAGCCACGATTCTTATCAATACAAGCAATTAAATTTAACGGATATGGCTTATTTATTTCAGCCGCTAGTTCCAATTTTTGCTTAGCAATCACTGGTTCATTGCACCAGTCATTGATACTTTTGCCAGCTAAAACCAGCTCCGGCGCCAGCTCACGCCACGGCATTAAGACAAAGGCCCGCTCGCTGGCGTATGGATGTGGCAATTTTAAAACTTCACTTGTTAACTTTATGCCCTCCGCCCATAATAAATCAATATCTATTGTTCGCGCGCCCCAATGTTCATGACGCACTCTGCCTAAATCCGTTTCGATTTGCTGGGTATATTGCAAAAGCTCAGTCGGGGCGAGCTCAGTTTCGATTGCCGCTACGGTATTTATAAACCTAGGCTGATCAAGCTTGCCCCAAGGTGCAGTTTCGTAGAAGCTAGCTGTTTTTACTAGCTTTG
>OIYF01000746.1_pt1 | contig 11003 bp, 13 predicted proteins | sample 1587971 | NCBI WGS metagenome assembly OIYF01 (sample SAMN03283248) | human gut metagenome | biome: human-associated habitat; material: feces | host: Homo sapiens | place: Peru | collected 2012 | reverse complement strand
TTAACTATTCGATATATTCTTTTTTGTCTTTTTGATTAAACGGCTGCAAAGTTACGATTATTTTGTGAAACCACCAAGGATTTCCCGCAGATTTTTCATTTTTAACCTTATATTTTATTAAAAATCACACAGTTTTCGTTTTTTGTCCCACAGATTTCACAGATTTACACAGATTTAAATCTTTGCTTCAATAATCTGTGTAAATCTGTGAAATCTGTGGGACTAAAAGAAAACAATCTGCGGGACTAAAGAAGATCAATCAACGGAAGTATATCCATTGACTTTACGGAAGATTGATTTTCGTATATCTGTGGTGGAAAAATTGACCAATATTCCAAGATGCTTCTTCGCCACACGCAAATACGTAAGCAATTGCTTATGAAAGACATCTTTCATTTCTGCCACAGACTTCAGTTCGACTATGACTTTATCTTCTACAAGAATATCCAGACGGAAATCTACAGGCAAAACCTTACCATCATACATGACATCCAACTTTACCTGATTCTCTACCCTAAGTCCATCTTTGCGCAACTGATAGCACAGAGCTGCTTCATAAACCGACTCAAGCAAACCTGGTCCCAATTCATTATAAACCTTATAAATAGCTCCAATGATCTTATAAGATATCTCATTTTCTGTCATAACCAAACGATTTTAAAATCCTCCTTAACAAAAAAAATCTCCCACAGACGTCACAGTTGTTACAGATATTCAACAGAACACACAAAAATCTGTGTAAATCTGTGAAATCTGTGGGACATAAAAACGTATAGCAATAAAATCAGCTTCATCTGCGTAATCTGCGTGACCTTAATATAATGTTCAGGCTAAAACATTTCAGCCTTAGCCTCTACCCTCTTCTCTACATCATCCGGAAGCTGAGGGAAGAAATCGTAACCGGTGATACGCTCCACTTCATCTACTGAATTTACGAATTCCGTCTTCTTTCTGCCTTTCTGCGACTGGTTACGGCAGATAAAGCCGATGGCTTGCGGATTCTTGCCCGTATGAAGAACCACCTTGAAGAAGGCATCAGGCACTACCACCTTGTTCTTACCCAACTTGCGATGCTCCTTATTCAGAAATATCGGTCCGCAGACAATATAAACCTTGCCATACTGCTTCGCCCAGTTGCGGCACTGCTGCTCTATCGTGTTCCATACCCCCGCATTCAGACTGTGGTTCTGCGGACACATGTTGGTCATCAGGAAACATTCATCCATCGCCTGCTGACTCCATTTGTTGTCACCAGCCGGACACATATGTCCCCTGTCAAAGCCACTGTTGTAATAATCCGCCAAAGTACCCACAGGTGCCGGCATCTCCTCATCATCAGCAAACTTACCGCGCGGCAACTTACCAGATGCATGCTCCCCCGTCAGCGCCCAGGCTACCCAATTCGGCTGTCGCGTATCATGATTATAAGATACCGTATAAGCCAACCGATGCTTGATGGTTTCAGATACCTTAACCTTAGATACCGGAATCTCCAGACCCTGCGCCTCCAGATTCGCACCCTCTCCAGCAGTTTCCTGCTTGTTCTCTCCAGCTGTTTCCAGCTTATTCTCTGCAGACGGTTCATCGCCCGCAGCATCAGCAGCCTCCTGCTTATTCTCCTTTACAACAAGTGCCTGATCTTCTGTTGCCAACGAAGAAACCTTCGGCAAGACAGAAAACGCCACTACTGCGGCAATCGCCAACAGCCAAATTTTAAATGTACCTAATTTCTTTTTCATATCAGATTCATCATTATTTCATTTCCCGTGAGACTCAGAGTCTACACTATTTATTCCGTTTTACAGGTGAAGAACCACCAAAGACTCTACAAAAGTAGTATTTTTATGCGAAAAAGAGAAAGAAAATCATAAATTTCTTGCGCATTTCAAAATAAAACACTAACTTTGCATCGCTATGTAGGACAAACCTAGACATAACACAGTAAAAAGCTCAAACAACTAAGAACTGAAAGTCAGAGGTTACAATACATTGGCAAAAGTGCTCTATGAAATGGACAAGTGAAGAGCATTAACAGAGATTAACTAAAAGTGATGCAAGTTTCCCGCCTTTTCTTGTTTTATACAAGGACTGAAGAGCCTCGAGGCGATAAAATCGGGGTGCATTTAGGCTGAGAAATATGAGAAAATAAGAATCAAAACATAATAGCAAAATGAAAAAAATCAAATTATTCTCAATTGTAGCTGCCTTCGTTGCAGCTTTCGCATTCACTTCTTGTAATACAGGCGATGATAACAACAGCAATTATCAGCCGCTCACAAAAGCAGAAAAGCAGAACTGCTATTCCAAGACAGCAGGTAGCCGCATGCGCCAACTCGCTTATATGAGCGATGAACATGTTACAGCAAAAGACGGAAAAAAGGAATATTACGACACATTAGATGTCGTTACATCTATCCACGGAGAAGGCAAAGATACAGTAATGACTGTTAACAACTTCCCTGTAAAGATCTTCGCACGTTACATTCCTGAAACTGCTGAAACGAAAGACCTGAAGGAAGCATTGAAGAAATATGTGCTGCCGGTAAACTTCAAGAGTATTGTATACTACTATTCAGTTACACCAGTTATCCAGTTCATGCTCTTCCCAGATGCTATTTCTGTAAATCTGGAGTATGGTGGTGCTACACATAAGGTTAAGTTCTATTGCTATTCTAGCGGAAACAGCCGATATACTTTCGGACAAGTTACCCAGGATAAAGGCAAGGTTGAAGCTTATTTGGTTGTTTATGGTTACGAAGTTGATCCAAAGGATGAGAAGAAACCAAATCCTACAGCATTCAACTTTAATATGGCAGGAACCCAGTTGTCAAATGGAACACAGATTAAGTTCTTCGAGCCATAAAAAAGCTTAGAGCAAAAGAAATAAAGAAGTAAGAAACTTACACTTACAAATATATATATGTTAATACTCTCTTAAAAATTAAACAAAAAAAGAAAACTATTAGAGGCGCAGTCTTCGTGAGAAGGTTGCGCCTTGTTGCATATATACAAAGAACGCTTTTATTACTCATGAAAGTTCAGTTGAAAATCTTGCGAAACACTTTATTATTTGTTTTTTTATTAATATTTTAAGAACTTTTTCCTTTTTCTGAAATTATTATTGTAATTTTGCAAGCGCATACATTATAATAATGTATAGCAAAGATAGAAAACATAAGACAAGAAACGTATGGATTCATTATTTCTATTACAGTTTGCATGTTTCATATTCATGCTCATCAATGCCTTCATCGTGGCTGTCTCGCATCTGCATGTAAGATGGGAGAACAAGCGGTATGAGCGTTCACGATTGCTCATTGTTGTTGCCATGATAGGACTGGCGATACAATATGTGATACAGATGGCTTTCGGCTTCCGTGCTGCCGACGACATTCTGGGGGCAGTCATCAATATCCTCATCTATACCCCCTGCTTCTCGCTCATCGCTATAGCCATCTATAACATCGAGACTACACGAGCCAACCGCAGGAAGATGAACCTTGTATGTGGCGGCATTTATGCAGCCATCCTCGTGGTCTTCTGGGTGGGCACCAGTCTCCATCACAGCCTGTATATCAAGGAAGGACTTTATATGATGCTTGCCCTGTTCTGCATGAGTGTAGCCTACAGCATATCCATGATTGTGCGTGAGATGATCAGACGCAAGAAGATGCTGGAGACAATGGCAGCTACCGATATGTTGCCCTACGTGAGATATTCGCGTGCCAGTGTCTTCATTCTGTGCCTTTCACTTCTCATCATGCCGGCAGCTATCTTTTCCACCACCTTATTGTTTATCATAGGTCCGTTGGTATTGTTTGCCCTGCTGTTCTTCAATCTTACGTTTATCGCTCTCGGCGGCAGCTATATCCCTACCGAAGAACTCCTGGATAAAGAAGAGGAAAACAAAGACTTGGCTGGGACTGGATATAGCAATGGGAAAGCACATTCTGACAGAGCTCAGAGTCCTGCTGATTACAGTACAGAGTCTTTACAGCCGCTATCCGTTGAACACAGAGATTTCATCCAGAAGAGTCTTGATGCATGGTGCGCCAATTCGGGCTATAAGGACTGTACCGTGAACATGCTTACCCTCTCCCGCACACTTTCCATCCCTAAGGGTGAGTTATCAGCTTACTTCGACCAGTATCTGAAAACCACATTCAGAATATGGCTTGGTGATATACGTTTCAATGCGGCAAAGAAGATGATGTTGGAATGTCCAGACTATAGTAATGACATTATTTCAGCCGAGTGTGGCTTCTCTGCCCGTACCTATCTGTACCGGATTTTCAAGTCAAAGGAAGGTTGTACGCCTACCGAATGGCGAGAAGAAAATACCAGAAAAACGCATAATAAAAAGGAATAAATCGTTAAAATGGAGGGTGTGTCATAAGTCCATGATGCACCCTTTTTCTTTGAGAACATAGTTTCTTATTAAAATCTTTGTCTTTTAGAAAATTTTCTGATTTATTTACAACAAAGCCCAAACTTTCACAAGCTCGGGCTTTGTCTTTCCGCAAAAAAGCTGTATATTTGCAGAAAACTTTCTATATATATGGCAAAGGTACAAATAAAATCTGAAACTCGGCAAGATTTGAGCATTTTTCCTTCATCTTTTGACGATTATATTCCAAAAGATGACAAGGTTCGCATGGTAGATTCAATTGTTCGCAGCATGGACAGCAAGCCTTTGCTGAGTACATATGACGGCACAGGGGCCCCTCCTTATAGCCCTATGATGTTACTTAGTTTGGTTATATACTCCTATATCAATGGAGTGTATTCATGTCGTGGAATAGCCAGCCGATTACGCTATGACATTCGCTATATATGGATTTGTGGTGGTCAACGCCAATCATTCTCGACAATCAACCGATTTCGTTCCCACCATCTTCTGAAATGCATAGATTTCTATTTTGACAGAGTTGTTGCCATTCTCGTAGATCGAGGTGTTATAACCTTGGAGGAACAATACGTTGATGGAACGAAGATAGAGTCAAAAGCTAACAAGTACACATTTGTCTGGAAGAAGACGGTACAGAAGAACCGTGAGAAACTTATAGAGAAGACAAAGGTTGCCCTTGTGCAAGTCAAAGGAAAAATCAAACTTCTTACAGGAAGAGACGAAAGTGAAGATAGCGAGGACTCGTTGGAAAGTTCACTCGACATAGACTCCAAGGCAAGACGCTACGAGCGCCAACTACAATCCATTCCCGACACAGGCATTTCAAAAAGGGAACGCAACAAGCTCGCTACCCAGATTAAGCGTCTGTATGACAATGGGGACAAGATGCGTGAATACGAGGAATCGTTAAAGATTTTGGGAAACAGAAACAGTTATTCCAAGACAGACAAGGATGCTACGTTCATGCGTCTTAAGGAGGATGCTATGAACAACGGACAGACCAAGCCTGCCTATAATTTACAGATAGCGACAGAGAACCAATACTTTACCAACTTTGACTTTTATTCCAATCCGACGGACACGTTGACATTCAAGCCATTCCTGAAGAAATTCAAATGGAGGCACGGCAAACAATCCAAGACCGTCACGGCGGATTCGGGCTATGGGTCTTTGGAGAACTACGAGTTCATAGAGGAAGAAAACATGGTCGGTTACGTGAAGTACAACATGTTTCACAAGGAGCAGCACAAACCGTTCAAGCAAGATGCATTCAACCAAGCAAATCTCTATTACAACAAGGAAGAAAATTATCTGGTTTGCCCCATGGGACAGCATATGGAAGAATGGGGGCAACGACAGACAAAGAGCGATTCCGGTTCCATTTCAGTTGTAACCCTTTACACGGCAAAACGATGTGCAGGATGTCCTTTGACCAGCATGTGCAAAACCTCCAAGGGAGACAGAGTCGTCGGCATAAACCATCGGCTGAATGAATATAAAAAGGAGGCTTTTGAACTATTGACTTCAAAAGAAGGACTTGAACACAGAAGCAAAAGACCTATAGAGCCTGAGGCTGTGTTTGGACAGACAAAGTTTGACATGGGCTACAAGAGGTTTCGACATTTCGGTATAGATAAGATATACATGGACTTCGGCATATTTGCCATATCTGCCAATTTGAAAAAACTCTTGCAAATAAAACGATATGAAATGTAAAAACAGCAAACAGCCGTAAAGGCTGAATGGGAGAACTATGCCCTTTTGTGAATAAGCACAACCTTGGTTAAGAGTATTTAATCTAAAAGTAAACAAACTTAACACATTTCCTTAAAGATGATGTTATAGGTAACGGCTTTTGGAGGTACTTTAGACAAAAAAGAGGGTGCATCATGGACTTATGACACACCCTCATAGGCTTTTTGACCTATCCCCCCCGAAGGATTTTGACCAACAATGACATTGACCTTTATGACCGTTTTCCCAACCTGTGTCGCTAACCATCATTTTCTTCAAAATCAGTCAAAATGCAGCAATTGATTTCCGAAATATCATTGTAAAGTACTATCAGTCAGACACTTACAGACACCCCTAAAAAAAAACTGTAGCCCCCAAATTTGTTTTCAACTCCAAATTGTTGTACCTTTGCACCAGCAATCGAAAGAAAGCTTCTCTTGTACCGAAAGTCGGTCTTTACAGACGACACATTAGAGTCTCGATTGATGTTAGGCGCCGGACATCAATAACGACCCGAAGAAGGGCAAGAAACGGGGCTTCTGGGGAATTGAAATATCAACCATCAAAACACACAAAAGTATGATTAACTACAGCATTACCATGCGCTCAGTGAACAGTAACCTCCTTGCTATCAATCAGGCTAAATCACGTATCAACCAGGCAAAACGAGAGGGTAAGAACCCCGACCAGGCCGACCTCAACCTGGTGAAGACCGAGAAGAAGAATGCCTTCGCCGTATCTCAGTATTCTGATGTGATGACCATCGAGAAGTTTGCCAAGCACATCTCCAGCCACGGCAGCGTCTATTCTCGCGCAGACATCTCTGCCATCCTCTACATGACCGTGGATTGCATGAGAGAGCAGCTCCTCGAAGGCAAGAAAATCCGTCTGGGCGATCTCGGTGATTTCTCCATCCTCCTCTCATCCAAGGGCGCTGAGGATGCCGACAAGTTCACCGCTCAGAACATCACCGACGTAAAGGTTCTGTGGGAGCCAGGCGCTGAGTTCAAGAACCTCCTTGCCGATGCCGAGTTCAACCTCGTAGCCAGCCGTAGCGCTCAGGCTGCAGTCATCAAGGCCATCAAGGAGGGCAAAGCCAACGTGGACATCAGTACTCCAACTACTCCTGGCGACGGCTCAGATGGCGGTGGCTCTAACCCAAGCAGCGGCACTCCTGCAGGAGGTAACACCGAGCAGAGCGGCGGCACCAGCCAAGGCACCGGTTCCAACCCAAGCGGCGACAATAAGGGCGACACTGGACAGGACGGCGATGGAGACTACGAATTGAAGTAGCCTCATGTGAAACACACAAAAATATTAAGTTTAACCTTTAAAAATTGAATCAAAATGAGTAAAATAAAAGCAGACACTTGGAAGACCATTCTTCAAATCGCCATCAGTTTCTTAACGGCAATTGCCACCACGCTCGGAATAACGAGTTGTGTGGGATAAAGGAAAGATATTGCGTTCAAGCAAATCATAATAAAGTTTTCAACTGTTTTAAATTTATAGTATTTTTTCATAAAGCAAGCCCTCAGCTGAGATAGCTGGGGGCTTTCGTTTTTTATGGCATAAACGGAATAATCACTTTTAGACAGTGGTCATTTGGTCATGGTTATTATTGGTCAAAATCATTGCAAGTTAAATCATAACAACAGAGCCATAAAGTCTCTAAAATAAGCATAAAAAGTCGGATTTTTTAGAATCTTCGGCTAAAATCACATTATAAAATGCTAAAATTTTTCCTTTTATAATAGATTATCGCAATAAATTATTATTTTTGTAGGATAAAATTCAATAAAAATATGAATGCGTGGCAGAGCCACAGAAAGGAGAATAACAATGAATAAAGAACAACAAGACAGAGCTATGTTTGTATCGTTCTGTATAGAGCAATACGCAAAGACAAAGAATATGGCGACTGAAGATGTGGTGAATTTGCTTGAACAATATGGCATCGCAGAGCATTTCTGTGAGTTCTACGATGTGCTCCACACCCAAGGCGGTCAGTGGCTTGTTGAAGAAATTGACAAAATGATAAACGAAAGAAGAAAATGAGCAAAGTATATCATGGAAGTATTGAGGAAGTTAAGAGTCCAGAGATACGTCAGCCAAACCGTTCTCTCGACTATGGCTCTGGCTTCTACGCAACCACCTCTTACGAACAGGCTAAGAAATGGGTAGAGCGAAGAATGAAAGATAAAGGAGTTTCTTTCGGTTACGTTAATGTCTATGAGTTGGATGACGAAGTAATAAGGGATATGAAATCACTCTTCTTCAAGAAACCAACAGAGGAATGGGTGAATTTCGTAATGAAAAATCGTACCGAGAGGGAGTTCTGCCACGACTACGACATTGTGTATGGTCCTGTGGCAGATGATAGCGTTTATACTCAGTTCACACTCTATGAAGGTGGCATCATCAGTATGCCTACTCTCATTCAAGAGTTGAAGACATATAAATTGGTTGACCAGTATCTTTTCCACACAGAGAAATCGCTACTTGCCATTAAATTTGTTGAATCAAAAATTATAAAGTTATGAATGCTAAAATAACGCAAGACAACTTGTATATGTTGCTGCCATTAAAGATAGGATGGCTTGCTCCTTGGCTCTCTGAGGACAAGGGCATAAGTCTTACGGATGCAATCAACCGCATCTATCATTCAAAACTATACAAGAAGTTATCTACTGAAAGTACCAAATACTGGCACTTGGGACCAGTGGACTTATACAATGAATTGAAAAAAGAATTTTAAGCTGAAGAAGTGATGTCAACAGACTATAGCGAAAGAACCTATAAAACTATTTACATAAAAAAAGATGGGGTTCGGTCTCACGACTCACCCCATCTATACTCATATATACGAAAAATTATATGCAATATAATTGTTTTATTATTATTTCACCGCAATCTTAATAGAATCCTTACCTACTTTGGCAATCACTAATGATTCGTTTACGGCATAAGAAGCAGAGCCATTTGCTGCAACCGAAGAGCCGAGATACTTGCCGTCAGCAGCATAGAACTTCACCACTTCGTCATTATCAAGACCAGAGAGGGTGATGATACCATCATGGGCAGAAGCCACAACGCCACGTGTTTTAACCATATTGATATTGGTACTATTATCCAAGTTTGCATTAACCCAATACAGAGTTGCCTCCGCCTTATCAGATGCTTTATATCCATCTGCTGTAGCATAAACAGAAATATTATAGGCTGCAGAAAGAGATACCTCTCCAATTTTATTCAGCGCATCAGTTTTAACATCAGTATCAGTTATGGTATAATGATACTTTGCTCCAGCCGTTTCGCTAGCGAACTTCAATTTGCCGGATTCGTAAGAGACTGATGGTGTAGCACATGGAGTAACCGGCTTGTTATCTTCCCTGTTCGTCTGGATTCCAGGCAAAGATATATTGATAATCAGATCCAAATGCTTCTTTATATTCCTGAAGGTATTCTTTTGGAACCTTAATTATACTTGTCGTTGGTATTTTTAAATCTTTGTAATTTGAATCACATTTTTTACCTTTAAAATAAACAGTTTCCAGATTTTTGCAATCAGAGAAGCAATCATAACCCAATGAAGTAACAGATGAAGGGATGGTGACAGAGGTTAAGCCACTGCAATAAGAAAAGCACCACCAACCCAATGAAGTAACAGATGAAGGGATGGTGATAGAGGTTAAGCCACTGCAACTAAAGAAGCAACAATCAGCCAATGAAGTAACTAATGGTGGGATGGTGATAGAGGTTAAGCCACTGCAACCTTCGAAACAATCATCACCCAATGAAGTAACAGATGAAGGGATGGTAATAGAAGTTAAGCCACTGCAGTAGTAGAAGCAATAATCACCCAATGAAGTAACAGATGAAGGGATGGTGATTGAGGTCAAGCCCCAGCAACCAGAGAAGCAACAATCACCCAATGAAGTAACAAATGGTGGGATGGTGATAGAGGTTAAGCCACTGCAATCAGAGAAGCAAGATGCACCCAATAAAGTAACAACATACTCCACCCCATCATTACCCTTAACCTTCTCAGGAATAATGATATCACCAGAATAGTTACCACCCGCTTTAGGCAAGAGCGTAGCTGTCTTCGTATCAGCATCCAGCCTATAGCGAAGTCCGTCTATGACTTCAGCCATCGCAGAATTTGCCATCATGAGCATCATAACTACAAGCATAACAAAGCCCTTAAAAGAGCTGCGGGTCCCGCATTTACTCTCCAAGAACCCCTTTCTTAAAGTAAAATTTCTCATAATCTTAAAAATTTATAGTATATGTTGCCTCATCATCAGCACCGATAATGGTTATCAAATGCAAAGGTAAACAAAAAAGCGTAACGCTGTTCTGCAAGTTGCATATTTAACGTTACTTTAACTTTGTGCCAATAAAAACAGGGCTTTGCATTTATGGTTCAAGAATGAACGAAGGGCAACAGCCCTCCAAATGTTTATAAGTGCGCGAAATATATAAGAAAGATGAAATGGTTGTGGGTTATTCGGAATCTTTTGTATCTTCGCGACATAGAATCAAAAGAAAAGAATTATGAAGAAAGTATCAAATGACATGAGATGGTTCGTTGACCAACTAAGGATGGCAGAAGGAATTCTGTCAAATGCAATAGAAAAATCCGAGAATTTTTCAGAGCATGATAAACTCATTATCAGTAAAATAAGAAGGGAGGTTGATATGGCTGACCTCACATTATTGCAACTGCTCTCTCCCACTGCCTAAAATAAGTAACGCCCCTCTAGTATGCTGCCTTTCGGCGCGCCTGAGGGGCTTATTATCTTTAGTTGAATGAACTGTCTTTCTTTTTGCGCTGCAAAGTTAAGAACTTTTTTTG
>OIYF01000743.1_pt1 | contig 11046 bp, 9 predicted proteins | sample 1587971 | NCBI WGS metagenome assembly OIYF01 (sample SAMN03283248) | human gut metagenome | biome: human-associated habitat; material: feces | host: Homo sapiens | place: Peru | collected 2012 | reverse complement strand
AATCTGGAAAATTTTTCAGCTTTTGCCTCCGGAACATTAAGTCCACACATAACAGCCAGTTCATGTACTACCATTTCCCATGCCCCGGAATTAAAATCATCATGTTTAGACGGAAATTTAGCAATCCAAAGTGAGCCATCCGTCGCCAGCACAGAGGCTTTGGGTCTCGCCCCTCCCAAAGAAGATCCGGGAGCAAGTAATTGCTTTAACCATTTCTCATTCAGCCCCTTTTCATCATTTTCAAACGCAATCGATGCCTGTTCGAGTTCTCTTAATGACGTCCACGGTGGTGTTGCAAATTCCCTGTCATTGGACAAGAATTCACCTTCCAACTCCGTTTTAAAACGCAATCCGCCCATTCTTGCTTCATCATACACTCCCAGAAGATAATCACTGTCTAAAAGCTTTCTAGGTTTTTCACCTGCATTTTTGGCACGCAATTCCTCTCTGCGTTTCATCAGACGCTGTCCCCATCTATCAGGGCAGGAATCGGCAAATACTCCGAATATCTTCTTATCATCGTGAATATATTGCCTTCCCTTATACATCTGTAAATCGGGATCTAATATCATATTTCCCTTTTCCAGCCATTTCTGATCATACTCAAAAGAATAAAATTCCTTTCCTCTCGTCTGCGAAACATAGATTGTACCTATAATTTCTTCGTGATAAGGCTGAAAATCAGCAAAAACAAAAATCTTTTTTTCTTTATCCACTCCCTATCCCCTCCTGGGTGCGCGCTTTCTTACAGGCAAATCAAGATCCTGTAATTTCCGTCCCAATTCATCATCTTTAGCAACAAGCAGTAAATCCTTATCCATATAATTCAATGCATGAAGCACAGCCGCATAGCACCCCATTGCCACAGAAGGTGAGCCTTTTTCTATGGATACTAAAGTAGCTCTGCTGATTCCTGCTCTTTCCGCAACCAATTCCGACGTCAATTTTCTGCGCAGCCTTGCATACTTTATCTGTAGTCCCATTTGCTCAAGTATTTTTTCTGTTTCAGGCAACAACACTATTGTTTTTTTCGGCATAATCCCATCTCCTTATGTAAATATTATTAAACATTTATATCTACTTTGTCAAATTTTATTTACACTATTGAAAAATATCTCTGTCACGGATCCGACAGAGATATTATATAGTATGCCTATTACTCCGTTATCCTATAACGAATAACATACTGTCAAATATTACGCACAGCAATCTGTTAGCTACTCCCCATTATTTTGTAGAAATTAATTAGATTCAACTTCCTGTGCTACAGCCTCTGCCTGAGTCTCCGGCTCGGTATCGGCGATTTCAATCTGATCTGCCAAGTCCATGCAGTCTATATAATGATCTCCTATCCGGAACGCATAGAAACTTCTGTAATCCGAGGTCATAGGGTCTGTATCCTGATGCTTTCCGGCATTATTATCCTGAAAATATTTCGGAAGGTAATCAGCCTGCATATGTATGTCCTTCGCATCCATGTTCTGCAGATAAACATAAATAATGGTATTACTGTCGTCTAGCGTGATGGCATATTCATATCGGTCGATCCAATTTGCCATTGCCACATATGCAACGCTGCAATAATTTTCTTCATCCTGATAGAGCATATTCGTCTGATCCTGATAAGAGAATTTCAAATTCCGCAGACGCTCTGTTTCTGCCTCATACTGTTCCCTGGTATATTGATTTTCCAAATAGATCTGGCTGGTTGCGGCAAATATTTCATCACGGGTCTGATAATAAAAATCTTGTGAAACGGTATCCATATCTACGGAAGGGAACACCGCTAACGGGCTGTAGACTCCCTTTCCCTCTAGTTTGTGATATGCTTCTCCCTCCCGGGAAGTGATTCTTGTCCCATAAATAAAATGATAGCATACGTAAGACAAAATTATCCCCGGCACAATCACTGCCGCCACAACCGCAAATACTACTTTCTGCTTTTTGGTCATTTTTTGCTTCACCCCCAATTATCTTCTATTTTCTTCTCTCACAATATTTTCTTCCGTAAATGAAAAATACGGAATCTCCAGCTCTTTAGCATTACCTTCGTTTGCATTCAGCTATTCCATATAGTCCGTCTCATCGCCTTACATATTTTCAAAAAATTTCTAATCCTCTACAATCTCTTCTCCATAATCATAGATAGGCATCTGACCGGAAACATAAACATCAACATTATAGATTTCACCGGTCGCTTCCCCCGGTATGCCGAATTCATGGAAACATTCTCCTAAAGCATAACGATAAATGGTATATCTCTCTTTGCCTATATAAGTATGTTTTTCATAAGAATCTCCATATTGGTCGACCATTTGAGAATAACTATTTCCGGAATATATGCCTCTCGAGGTATGTGCAAATGTTTCATTACTGCTGATTCTTATTCTGACACATTCTTTTTCAAGAAAATAAACTTGTATAAATTGAGCTTCCCCATCACCTACGTTATAATAATAATTATATTTTTTGTTATCCGAATCCTCAACCTTTTCATACAACAGCCCCATCTCATCCAGCTTCCCCAATATTTCTTGCTCACCTTCATATAAGGAAACTGAAAAATCCCCTATATTGATAATGACATCCATATCTGGCTGTGCATTTTTTGCATTCGGCATTTCATCAATTTTATTCCTTATAGCCGCTGCTGTTTCTTCTATACTTTTTTCTCCGTTAAAATAATACAAAGCCTCTGCCTGCGTAATCCCTATTAAAGGAAGGTCACTGCGCTGCATTACCTTCGTATTATTTATCATCTCCCTTACATCCTGTATATCCTCATCTTGTGCCGCATAAACATTTTCATAGGTACTGCCAATTTCGTATGTCAGAATAGGAAGTTTCTCTCTTTTTCCATCCGATGTCTGATAATATTCCTGCTTTCTGCTATCACTAAGCTGTTGATCCAGCACATCTTGCAATATTGAGAAATTCCAATTGGGAGCAATCGTTTTCTGTCCTTCCTCAGTAAAATAGCTTTCCACAAACTTCCATGCTTCTTCTTTGTGCGTGCTTTGACTGTTAATGGCGAAACAGTTGTCAAAAATAAATATTCTTCCCTTTCCCTCTGCTCCCGGAAATCCTGTATAGACTGCATCCTCACCCCATACGGATTTTTTATATAAATATTGTTGCATGTCACCTATGCACTCAAGATTGAATGGAATTTTTCCTTCCCGCATCAAAAGGTCATTCGTTTGAAACATCGCCTGTTGCGGTAATTGTTCTGCAATTTTTATATATTGTTCCAATCTGTTATCTTCCGTTTCCCCGGAATATCCTCCGCAGATTGCCCCTTCCTGTAAAAATAAATCCCGTGAAATCATAGGATCCTCTTCACATTCCCGAACGGCCCGCAAGGCTTCCTCGAAGGTAAAATTTTCTTTGTTACTGCACCATTTTTCTTTTGTTATCAATGTATATAACACAAAATTCGTTGGCAACATATACAAGCCACCATCCGCTGTCAAAACCTGATACGCGGAATCAACGATGTCCTCTTCCCCAATCACATCACTTTTCTCCAGATAGGGAATAAGATTCTCTATTGCGCCCTTTTCTGTAAGCACTTCCACATCCATCTCATCTGTCGAAAAACTAATGATATCAGGTCCTTTTCCTGTCAAAATATCATCATACAAACGGCTAATTCCGTCGCTTATATTTTCTTCGTAATAATCATGTATTGTGATTGTTATTCCGTCATTTTTACCATTAAAATCAGCTACTGCTTCCTGTAATGTCGACGCTCCCCCGATATCTCCAAGTATAATCTCCGTTTCAGGTTCTTCCGGCACAATTGTAGCAGTCTCTTTCTCCCACGCAGATGTTTCCGTCCCGGTGTCTATTTCTCCGCATCCCATTAACATCAAAGATGATACTGTACCTACAAGCAATAATGCTATTGTTTTAAAAGTATTCATTCGTAATCCCCTCGCACGTCATCGCAATATCATTCTTTTTCCAACAGGTAAAAAGCACAATCCATCGTAAGAATAACAAACTGCTTATCGCTGGAAAGCATTATGTCTACTGCCGGAGACTTTCCCTTTATTCCATCTCTTGTGCCTCTTATTTCCAAATCCTGAAATTCATCATAATTTAGAATCCAGTCATATAATTCCGGATCTTCTTTTACGGCTTCACTTATATTATAGATCCAATTACGATCTATTATAGGAGATACCTCATAAGAAGGTTCTAAAACCTCACATTGATAACGTTCATATTTTTCAAGTCCTTCACTGGAAAATACATCTTCATTTATCACAATATGATTGCCTATGATGTCATGTCCCTCCGGATAATTCGTATAATCGTTCTGTATTTTTGTAAAGCCAAGCAATTTCGTAACTTCCCACTCGCCAAAAAACAATTCTTCAATTTCATCCATGGAAAATTCCTCTATCTTGTCATCTGCTTTTTCCGAATTTTGCTCTATCATTTCTTCCTCATTAACATTCTCCGTCTCATATAACGGTGCTAATAATCTTTCATATTTATCACCACTAAAAAAATCCGAAATCATCTTAATATCCTCTATATACCAGCCATCTTCACAATAAGATGCTTCTGTGCATTTTACTGTATTTTGACTTTTATCATTATCCTGGAATGAAATAAAACGAACCATTACCTTTCCATCTTTTTCAAACAATGTAACACCGAGATAGACTTCATCATCAAATGTATCCGGCTGTTCTAAATCAATATCAGGATTATGAATAAAATTGTATGGATACTCCACCCAGCCTGTATTCTCCAAATGCAGAATGGAGATATTAACAGTACCGGAATCGGTTCCTCGTGTTGCTCTTTTCAACAGTACATCTGCTTTCCCATTTCCTGTTAAGTCACCGGTAGTAACTGTCGATTCACAATATCCTCTATAATCTTTTATTGCCACATCTATGCCATTTACATTTGCTATGATCGTTGTCAATCCAACATCACGTCTGTCAATCACACGCACCCTGTCTTCTTTTCCGTCTCCGTTTAAATCTGTTCTCGATTCAATTCCAAAATCGATGGGAACGGCACTCGTCTGATAAGCACACCCCACTAAAAAAATACCACTTATCATTAACAGTAGTATTTTTCTGACTGCAAATTTCGTACCTAACAATGTCTTCATGTACCTTCCTCACCCTTCTCTAAATACAATTCAAAATCAGTCAAATATACACTCAAAAATATTGAACAAAACAGCCATAAGTATATTATAGCTTATCCGGAAAAATGAAACAATCTGTTTCCAACTTCAAAAAAACAGGGACACATTGCATGCCCCTGTCTGTTTTTTCATAAGAATTGTGATCTGACACGATTAAAGTTCCTGCTACTTCTTTCACCAATCGAAGCTTTGCCCACCGCTCTTCCTCAGTCAGCTTGTTGCCAATCTCGCAGGAGGCAAATCCACCGGATCTCTCGTCATCAAACTCCAGGAAATAAGTATTCACATTCTCTATGATCTCATAGGTCTGTGTTTCCCGCAGTCTGAAATCGTATTCTTCCTACCCGTAATGCTTGATCATATCCTCGAATGCATTGACCAACAATATTCATTTCCTTTTCCCGAAAGCCTCACAATTCACAATAATATCGCCATTCTCCTGTATGGTAATATTCTGCCAATGAAATGTATTTTCATTTCTTTCCACGAAACGCCATTTTCGATTGGGCTTTTCCAAAACGGTTCCTGTCAATATTCCATTTTCCATGGTAAAACACAAATTTGTAAATTTACTCTTGCATGCATATACCATATCATAGCAATGGGTCTTTGAATTATATATTCTAAGTCCGACACCATACTCACCATCCGGCTGTGGAGAAGTCTCCCTCGTCGCTCTGGAAGGACATATGAACATATCTTCAATACCTATCCCGTTCAATACCCGTCTGAAGATCCACTCTCCTTTTAACTGGCGCTGCGGCCTGCTACGATCACCATCTATAAATTTATCTTTATAATCAAATTCCCAATCACCCAATAGCGGAGCAAACCAATCGTATTCCTCCGGAATAGTTTCTTCCGATCTTCCATATAAAGCTTCTATAAAGCTGTCCATAATGTTTTTTGCCTTCCTTGTACCTGCGTCAAATTCTTCCGGCAATAATTGCCTTCACTTCTTCTATCTCCTTGTCTGTGGCTGAGGCTATCTGCTCTGCCGACAGACCGTTCTTGTGCATTTTTAAAATCAAACCTGCTTCACCTTCTATACGCCCCGTTTCTCGTCCGATGGCAATGCCTTTTTCTTCAATTCCTTCGCCTAAATTGCACATAGCGCTCACATCCTTTCGCATATTTTCTTCTATGGGAATATTATATTCATTTCATATAATGCTCAACTTTTCATCTACCGTAAGTTCTTGGGACAGCAATGCTCCTAGCAGACGATGCAATTCGTAGGTCTCGTCGTGTTCCGGCAATTCCTTCGCCAGTCCTATCATTACGATGTTGATCAGATCCAGATTTCCTTTCCATTCATAGGAACCGATCAGATCCTCTTTGGTCAGATGAATATGGCTCATGGTATTTTCCTCCATATTCATGCATATCCAAATAGAATAGACTCTTTTGATGTCATTGTAACTCGAATTCTCGAAATCCCGTTCTTTCTGGGAAGAGACCAGTCTGCTGACATAAAAAATCGCCCGGTTTAAAATCTCATACTCCCCCGGTTCGTCTTTCTGTGCTTCTACATTAATGATGATCTGCGACAGACCGTCCTTCGTCCGTACATAAAAGACAATATCAAATCGTGCCAGTCCTTCGTTGATCTCTTGGTTTTCCGTATTAAAACCGACAATACGTTGTCCGTTTCGGTCAAGTACCGCGTTGGTCAGCCCCGGCTCCACAGGTACCGCACTGATATAAGGGGTTCCTTCTATACAGTCTGCAACTGCTTTGGGATTCATTCCCTTAAATTCATCCACGGTTTTGATCAAAATCTGTGCCAGGATTCTTTTGTGTCCTACCAGCCGCTTCACTCTTGCATCATACTGCGCTTTCAGATCGGCTGCTTTTACCGCATTCTTCAATTCTGTATTCAATTAATTTCCTCCTTTTGTGTCAGGCAACTATAGATATTTTCAGACGCAAAAGGAATCTATACATATCTATATTATAGCTTACCTGTTTTTGTGATACAACTGGTTTTCTGTGGTGTTTTGCTCCCCTTATTCTTCTGTTGTATTATCTTGAGGGTTCGGCTGACTTTTTTATCAAAGCCTCAGACATCAGCTTTTGCTGACATAGAAATTTTCATAAGTGAAGTGTACTTATAAACAAAGCATACTCTATGTTTTCTAATTATGCAATAACTATATTTCAAAATATACTATTTAAGGGGATCACTCTCAATCCCCCCCTATTTTTCCCTCTCCGATTAATAGCATTCATCTGGGGTCAAACATGATCTGGGGTTCTTTGAGGTTCGGGTTTCTGTCAGGTTCATCCAGCTGTTTAGATTGACCAGTACACAGTTTATTATTCTAAAAATTCCACGGCAGATATGCCGCCAGACGAGGTTGCTTCCGATGCAGAAGATTAGTGTCCCAATTCTATCATTGTTTTTTCCTCTGTTTTTATAATGTCTTTTATCCCCGGAAGCAATCCTCAACCTGTTTCACGATCGTTTCATCCAGCCAGCCCTTCTTCGCCATATCCCACAGGATCTCACAGGCTTTTTCGTGGGACATGCCCTGTTTATAGGGACGGCTTTCCGTCAGTGCCTGATAGATATCTATGCATGCCATCATGCGCTCCTGTGTGTTCAGTTCTGCGGCAGTCTTGCCAAATGGATAGCCGGTTCCGTCCAGCCGCTCATGGTGAAATGCCGCCCAGTCACGGATCTCGTCAAAATCATCAATGTCAGACAGAATATAATAGGTATATGCCGCATGATGCTTCATCACCGCAAATTCATCTTCCGTAAGTCTTCCCGGTTTCTCCAGGATCTCATTTCCTACCGCTACTTTTCCGATGTCGTGCAAAGCGCCCGCAAGGTACATTTTCTCCACGGTTTCTTCATCAAATCCCATATAGCGGCTCAACCGTTTTGCATCCTCTGCTACACCGATGGAATGGGTGCTGGTGAATGGAGATTTGTAATCGACGATCTGTGCAAAAAAGCTCGCCAGCTCTTTGATCTGTGCGAAGCTTAGCTCCTGTTTGATGCGGGGGATTTTCTCCCACAGATTTTTCTCAAAGCTATCCTCTCCCAGTGTCAGAAAATGCGGCAGGGGAAACGCCTGCAGGAAAGCATCCACACATTCCTTGTCCACAACGGTTCCTTCATTTTTGTGAAGATATCCACAAGCTTTATTGAAAATATCCTCCGTAAAGCCCTTTGCACCGTATGCCCGGTCCAGCAGATCGCTTAAATGAATGATGCGGGAAAAAAGCGGAACCTCTTCCCATGTTTTTCCAAACGGTCCACTCCCATTGGCATTTTCATGGTGATACAGAATTACATTCTTCACATCCGTATGGAAGGGAAGTCTCTGTATATTTTTTTCACCCAGGGTACAGTGAATTCCTACCTGAGAAGCTTGCGGAACATTTGTAACATCCTTATGTAATTCTTCCTGAATATACTGTGTCAGCGCATTATCATGAAGCAGGGCACATGCTGCCAGATCCTGCAGGCTCTCACCGCTGATCCCCAGCTGCTCTGCCATGCAGACACTCATGTATGCCACACGCTTCGCATGTTTGTCAGACACATGTACCAGCTCTGCCTCCACACAGTCCAAAGCATACGAACAGGCTGACAATAATCCTAAAACATCCAGTAACATTTCTATATCTCTCCAATCTCTTTATAACACACCTATTATGACAATGATTTATGTGAAAAGCAAGCATATCCTGGACAATAAATTATATCAAAAAGGAGCATCTCCCGGTACTGCAGAGTTGCTCCTTCTTACTGTCCATTGATCGGATTATGTTAGCTATTGATCCTCTTAATTACTTCTTCCATTACAGGCATCGCAGGTATTGCTCCTTCTCTCTCAACACATAGGGAAGCCACCGCATTTCCAAAGCGGACACATTCTATCATTTCCTGTAAAGAATATTCTTCTATACGCTTACCGGATTCACAAATCTTATATAAAAAGCCTCCCATAAAAGAATCTCCGGCACCGGTGGTATCCACAACTTTGCTGGAATAACCTGAAACATATGCTTCCTGCTGATCCTGCAGATATACAAACGATCCTTTTTCTCCTAAAGTAATGAGTACTATTTTTGCGCCATACTCTGTTATGGTCTCTGCTGCTTTCCGAACATCCGTATAACCTGTTAATAGCTCAATCTCTTCTTCTGATACTTTAACGATATCTGCATATTCTAAAATACTTCTCATCCATTTACAGGCTTCTTCCTGTGAATCCCATAAACTGGCTCTGTAATTCGGATCATAAGAAATAATTGTTCCATTATTTTTCGCAGCTTTTAATGCAATAAACTCTGCATTTCTGGATAGTTCATCTGTTAACGACAAAGAGCCTACATGAAGAATACGGCTTTGGCAGATGATATCTTTCCGTATTTCCTCAGCCTTCAGACCGATATCTGCTCCGGGTTTTCTGGCAAACGCAAAATTTCGTTCTCCGTTATCTGCCAGTTTAACAAAAGCAAGTGTTGTAAAATAGTCTGCATCACTTATTAATCCTTCGGTTGAAACACCGCATTTATCCAAGGTTTCCTTTAAGAAATCACCCAGGAAGTCTTCTCCTATTTTTCCGATAAATGCTGTTTGGGCACCCAGCCGTTGTGCCGCAACCACAACATTAGCAGGTGCACCTCCCGGATTTTGTGTATAAGACAATGTTTGTCTTTCACTCTCTTTTTTCCCGGTAAAATCAATCAATATCTCTCCCAGAGAGGTAATATCATAATGCCGTTTTGTCCTATATTTTATATCTACGCCTATATTTCCTTGTGGGTATAATTTTCCTGTATAGCGATATAAACCATGCTCCCACAATAATGTAAATGTATTTCCGTCTATGAGGATATCAATATCTGTTTCTTTTTCCATCATTTCACAGGGCACAGTCCGTATACCATATCTGGAAGCTCTGTCTGCCCGGTTATAATTCACGGTCATTTCTTTATTTGAAGAATCAAAGCATATTGTCACTGTATGTCTATCTGTATCATATAGATCAATACACAACAACTCTCCATCTCCCGGCATCTTTCCCTTCAGTTCTACCATAACCGGCTCACTTTGCGGTGGTATGTTTTCACCGGTCCAATGTTTTTCCAATGTTCTGCTGAAGAGCTTCATCTCAGCTTTCACTTTATCAGCCACTTTTGCGCACAAGCGCCTGTTATCATCTAAATACCACACTCGTGATACATCCAGTATTCCACGATACCCCTCCTCCGGACCGAAATCCCGGATCCAGGGCATCCACAGCCAGCCGCCCAGCCAGGCAACAGACCGTATTTCCCCATGCAATACCGGATATGTCTGTGCTGCATAATAATGAGTTCCAAGATCCAAAGTTCCGCTTATCTCTTTATGGAATTCACATTTGTCAAAATCCACCTGTCCGGACAGATACAGCGTCGTTGCACTGTCTTTTTCATACATCGGCGAAGTTGTCAAAAACCAGACATCATCAAGGCAGAAGGCATCCGGACATTCAAACATTCTGCCCTCACCGGGCTCTGCTTCGTACAAAATTCCGCTATACGTCCAATGGTACAGATCGGTAGAAGAGAAAAGATAAATTCTTCCGCGGCTGTCCGGATGTTCAATTCTTCCGGTGGATCCTCCACAGATCATTCTCCATTTCCCTTGTGCAAAAAACACCTTGGGATCTCGAAAATCTCTTCCTCCCTTTTCCGGGACTTCTTTTATCAGCGGGTTTTCTTCTGCCTTTACGAAATGTATCCCATCCTTCGACACTGCCAGATTTTGCGTCTCAAAAATACCGGTTTCATCTTCCGTTCTTCCTGTATAAAATAAAAATAGCTGATCATCATGTACAACAACCGATCCGGAAAAACATCCGCCG
>OIYF01000742.1_pt1 | contig 11054 bp, 6 predicted proteins | sample 1587971 | NCBI WGS metagenome assembly OIYF01 (sample SAMN03283248) | human gut metagenome | biome: human-associated habitat; material: feces | host: Homo sapiens | place: Peru | collected 2012 | reverse complement strand
GAAGCACTGAAAAATGATGAAACTCTGCGCGATAAGGCACTGGGTCAGCTGCGCTACATCAAGGGCGACGGCACGATTGCAGAAGAGAATGCAGGCGTTATGACCGTTCTGGCAAAGGATGAGACGAAAAACACTGTAAAGCTCCTGATCATCAGTGTGTTAACGGAAAAAGACAAAGACAAAGACGGTATGCTCAAAGCAAAGGAAATTAACGCCGATGTTCTGAAGCAGGTCAGCGGCGGGCTGAATAACCAGGCTGCAGCGAATTTCCAGAAGGTCGGCATTGCCACGAAGGTGGTCAATGGCAAGACCTATACCGCAGCGGCGTTTGAAATGGAAGTTCCCGCTTCGGCACTTGATCACTGATCGCATAAATTGAGATCGAACCGCCCCGAGGAGCACCCCGCTCCCCGGGGCTTTTTGCGCCCGTAAAGCGGCCTGAGGGGCGCCCCTGCCCGCTCAGGCCGCTTTCAGCCCCGCCGCACGGCAAAAGCCCCCGCCGTAAGACCGTTTTATTTGTCCCCTTCCCCAAAGTGTGGTATACTGTCAGCAGAGAGAAAAATCACAGCATAATGAGGTGCATCTATGAAAATTCCCGCAAACGGCTTTACCCACGCCGGCAAGTTCCACGCCGACGACGTGTTCGCCACTGCCCTGCTCCAAATCCTCCGCCCGGATATTAAAATAACCCGCGGCTTCGTGGTGCCGGATGACTTCGACGGCATCGTGTACGACATCGGCTTTGGCATGTTCGACCACCATCAGGAGCCGCGGGAGTACCGCGCCAACGGCGTGCCCTATGCGGCCTTCGGCCTGCTGTGGCGGGTGCTGGGCCCCGGCCTTGTGGGTGAGCGTCAGGCCCGGCTCATCGACGAAAACTTCATCCAGCCGCTGGATCTGAACGACAACACCGGCGAGCAGAACAGCCTGTGCGATGCCATCGGCTTTTTCAACCCGGTGTGGGACTCCAAGGAGGATCAGGACAGCTGCTTTTTCAAGGCGGTGGCTGTGGCAAAGCAGATCCTGGAAAACCAGATCGACAGCGCCAACGCCGTGAACCGCGCGGACGAAAAAGTACAGCAGGCCTACCGCAACTCCCGCGACGGCATCGTGGTGCTGCCCTGCTATCTGCCGTGGAAAAACGGTTTGTACAAGACCGATGCTCTGTTTGTGGTATACCCCAGCCAGCGCGGCGGGTGGAGCGCCCAGTGCGTCACCGACCACAAGACCAAAAAGTCCAAGCTGCCCTTCCCCCAGTCTTGGGCGGGGCAGCCGCAGGAGGTCATCGAGCAGAAGAGCGGCATCCCGGGCATCAGCTTCTGCCACGCCAGCCGTTTCCTCATCACCGCCAAGGACAAGGAGACCGCCCTTGCGGCCTGCCGTCAGGTGCTGAAAAACAATGGACGCCTTGCCTGACGCCGCCTACGTCTACATGGTGCGCTGCACCGGCGGGCAGCTGTACACCGGTTGGACGAACCACCCCGCCGCCCGGCTGAAAGCGCACCAGAGCGGCAAAGGTGCCCGCTACACCCGCGCCCACGGCGCGGTAGGCTTTGCCTATCTGGAGCGCTGCGCGGACAAGCGCGCCGCTTTGCGCCGGGAAGCCGCCCTGAAAAAGCTCTCCAAGCCGGAAAAAGAGGTGCTGTGCGCCGCATGGCGCGCCGCCGGGTGTCCCGGGGTGGAGACGATTTGAAATGCCCTCCGCTGCGCTTTGGGCATATTCAGCGGAAGAATTATTTTAATTTTCGGGATAGCGGAGCGTCTGCGGACGCTCCGCTATCCCATTTTCACGGGTGGGGACGTAAACGAAAACGGCATTTGCGCCCTTTTCCATAAAAATACAAAGTCGGGCAGCCTGTGGGCTGTCCGTTTTTTGTTTTGCGGGCAGGGTGTGCCTTGACAAAACCACCAAAAAATAAGACGAAAATTCGTCATCTGCACTTTTTTACCAGATTTTTTAAGAAAGAGTTTACACTATGCCGGAAACGGTGGTATTATATAAAATAGTATAGTATGACGTAAAATGCGCCTGCGTACTTCGGGAGGGTATGGAATGAAAAACAGGATCCCGCGCCGCAGCTTTCTGGCGGCGGCTGCGGTCTCGGCAGCGGCACTGGCCGTGTCCGGCTGCGATGCAAAAACGAGCAAAAAAGAAGTGACCGACATCACGGTGTGGAACTACTACAACGGCGACCAGCTGGAAAGCTTCAACCGCCTTGTAAGCACCTTCAACGAGACCATCGGCAAGGCAAAGGGCATCCGGGTGACAGGTTCCAGTCAGGGCACGGTGAACGACCTGGAAACCAATGTGATGGACGCTGCCGAGGGCAAGGTGGGCTCTGCGGAGATGCCCACCATTTTTGCCGCCTACGCGGATACCGCTTATAAACTGGACCAGATGGGCATGGTGGTGGACCTGAAGGACTACCTGACCGAGGACGAAAAGGCTGCCTTTGTGCCCGGCTATATCACCGAGGGCGATTTTGACGGCAGCGGCAGCATAAAAATTTTTCCGGTGGCAAAATCCACCGAGCTGATGTTCTTTAACGATACCGACTGGCAGCGGTTCTCGAAGGACACCTTTGCGCGCTACGGTGCTCTTTCCACCATGGAGGGTGTGACGGCAGTGGCCGAGCAGTACTATAACTGGTCCGGCGGCAAGGCGCTGTTTGGCCGGGACGCGATGGCAAACTATATGATTGTGGGCGCAAAGCAGCTGGGCTGCGAAATTTTTGAAGTGCACAACGGCAAAATGACCCTGCACTTTGACCATGATGTGGTGCGCAAACTGTGGGATAACTACTATGTGCCCTTCGTCAAGGGGTATTTTGCTGCGAATGGCCGCTTCCGCAGCGATGACGTGAAAACCGGTGCACTGCTGGGCTGCGTAGGCTCCTGTGCCAGTGCCACCTTCTTCCCGAAGCAGGTGATGCCGGGGGATAATCAGGTCCACGATATCGAGATGAAGGTGCTGCCTGCGCCCCGGTTTGCCGGGAGCGAAAAGGTGGCGGTGCAGCAGGGCGGCGGTATGGTGGTCACCACCGGCACCGAGGCCGAGATCAACGGCGCAGTCACTTTTTTAAAGTGGTTCACCGAGCCGCAGAATAATATTGAATTCTCGGTGGAGTCGGGCTATCTGCCGGTGACCATCGCCGCCAACGACATGGACGCCATCCGCGCAAGCGGGCTGGAGCTGACCGACACCATGGAGCAGGTCCTTTCCGGTGCGGTGAGAGCGGTGCGCAAAAACGAGCTGTACACCCCTACGGCCTTTGCAGGCGGCAACGCAGCCCGCAAGGTGCTGGAATACGGCATGGGCGATCTGGCCAGTGCCGACCGGGACACGGTGCTGGAACGCATCGCCGCAGGCCAGAGCGCCGAAGCAGCCGTGGCAGAGTTTTTGACCGACGACTATTTTGAGGCGTGGTATCAGGCCACCCTTGCACAGTTACAGCAGTACGAGGGCTGACCGCCCGCAAAAAAGACGGAAAGGGGGCAGGGCGATGTTTGACGCATGGAAAGAGCGCCAGCGGCAGCGCTTGAAAAACAGACCGGAAAGAACCGTGTTCTACAATATTTTTGCCACCATGATGCTGGTGCTGGTGGTGGAGCTGCTGATGGCGGTCGCCAGCATCCTTGCCGTCAACGTGACCGGGCAGCTGGACGAAAACGCCAAGGATCTGCTTACCATGCGGGTGCGCAACCGCGCCAGCTATGTGCAGGAGATCCTGCGGAACGCGGAGGATCTGGATCAGCTGAGCGAGCAGATCACCGCCACCACCCAGCAGCTGCTGAAAAGCGGCGATATCTCGCTGGATACGCTGGATAACAGCAGCGAGCAGAGCGATGCTTTGCTGGTAGCGCTTGCCCCGCAGCTTCTGGACACCCTGCGCACAAAGCAGGTGACCGGCATCTTTATCATGCTGAACACCCATGATCTGGACACCTGCGAGGTGGGCAAAAAAATGCCCGGCATCTACCTGCGGGATATGGACCCGGACGCCCGCCCTTCGGAGCGCAACAGCGACCTTTTGCTGGAACGCGCCAGCGCCACAGTGGTAAAAGAACTGGCCATCGGCACGGATAAGGGCTGGCAGCCCGCTTTCCCCTATCAGGGAGATACCAAGGGCGGCATCCTGCGCACGGTCTTTCAGACCGCGTATAAGAGCGGCGCCAGCCTTTCGGCGGAAAGCTATGGCCGCTGGACCACAAACTCCTACTGTCTGGCAGGGGACGACCGGAACGCCATTGCCTACTCGGTGCCGCTGATCCTGCCGGACGGCACGGTATACGGTGTGGTGGGCGTGGAGCTGCTTACCGAGTATCTGAAAACCAAGCTGCCTTTCACCGAGCTGGACGAGGACAAAGCAGGCACTTATTTTATCGTATCCACCACCGATGATGCGCAGACGGACGGCATGCTCACCCTGCGCAAGACTGTGACCTCCGGCGAGGATCTGGTAACGGCAGATGCACCGCTGGGCGTTCTGCAATGCCGCCGCGGTGAGGACGGCAACTGGGCGGAGCTGAACGGAAAACGCTATTATATGGTGCTGGAGCCGCTGCAGGTGTATAACCGCAACGCGCCCTTTGCCGGTGAGAAGTGGTATCTGGCGGGTGCCATGGAGCAGTCGGTGCTGCTGGCCTTTTCCGACCGGATACGCAAGGTGCTGCTGGCTACCATAGTGGACACGCTGGTGCTGAGCGTTTTGGGCAGCCTGCTGGTCTCGGCGCGGCTGGCCAGACCCATCAACCACCTGTACCGCGAGGTGATAGACGCGCAGGAGAAAAAAACCTTCCCCCGCCTGTCCCGCACCGCCATCCGGGAGGTGGACCGCTTTGCCGAGACCATTACCGAGCTGAACAAGGAGCTGGTGACCAACTCCACCAAGTTTTTGCGCATCATGGATATGGCCAGTGTGGAGATCGGCGGCTACGAGCTGCGCACCGACACCGGCAGCGTGTTCGTGACCGATAACTTTTTCTCCCTGCTGGGCATGCCCGGCATCACGGGCAAGCCGCTGAGCGTGCGCCGCTTTGAGGAGGTGCTCAAGGGCATCCGGGAAAAGAATCCCTGTGACCACACCGCCGAGGGGGACGAGCTGCTGACCATTCAGCAGCCGGACGGCGTGCGGTACATCATGCTGCGCAGCACCATCGAGGGGCACGCTAAGATCGGCCTTGCCGAGGACGTGACCGCCGCTGTGCTGGAACGGAAGCGCATCGAGCACGAGCGCGACTACGATATTCTGACCGGGCTGTACAACCGGCAGGCCTTCAACCGGGTGTGCACCGAGCTGTTCGCCGCGCCGGAGCGCATGGGCGTGGCGGCGCTGATGATGATGGATCTGGATAACCTCAAGCACATCAACGATACCTACGGCCACGACTGGGGCGACCAGTACATCCGCCGCACCGGTCAGTGCCTGCGGGACAATACCCCCGCCGGGACGGTCTGCGCCCGCCTTTCCGGCGACGAGTTCCTTGTGCTGTTCCACGGCTACCGCAGCCGGGACGCAGTGCGGGAAAAGATCGACCGCCTGACTGGCGCCATGCAGCAGAGCGTGGCGCTGCTGCCCAGCGGCAACGCTTTGCACATCAGCCTTTCCGGCGGCATCGCGTGGTACCCGGACGATGGGCAGGACTGGGAGACCCTGAAAAAATACGCCGACTTTGCCATGTATCAGGTCAAGCACGCGGAGAAAGGTCGGGTGGAGGAGTTCGACATCGGGGTGTACAACCGCGAAGCCTACGCCGAGCGCACCCGCCGGGAGTTCCGGCAGCTGCTCAGCAATGCGCAGGTGTTCTACTGCTTCCAGCCCATCTTCTCGGCACGCAGCGGCAAGGTGGTCGCCTACGAGGCGCTGATGCGCTCCGACCTGCCCACCCTGCGCTCCCCGGCCACCATCATGAAGCTGGCGCGGGAGCAGGGCGCGCTGTACGAGATCGAGCGCATCACCTTTACCAAGGCGCTGGAGACCTTCGACAGCCTGTGCCGGGCGGGCAGCGTGTCCGGGGATGCCATGCTCTTTGTCAACTCCATCGCCAACACCTGCCTGTCGCATGAGGACGGCAAATATATAGACAGCCATTGGCACGAGTTGTGCCACCGCATGGTCGTCGAGATCACCGAAGAGGAAGCCATCGACTACGAAGCACTGGAGAAAAAGCGCAATGCACCGGGCTTTTCCGGGATGTTTGCGCTGGACGATTACGGCAGCGGCTATTCCAACGAGAATACGCTATTGCAGCTTGCACCCCGGTTCGTCAAGGTGGATATTACCATCATCCGTGGCATCGACACCTCGCCGGACAAGCAGCAGATCCTGCGCAATGTGGTGGCCTACGCCCACCCCCGCAGCATGAAGATCGTTGCCGAGGGCGTGGAGACCGCCGCCGAGCTGCGCACGGTCATCGAGCTGGGCGCAGACCTTTTGCAGGGCTATTTTCTGGCACGCCCGGCCATTGTGCCGGGAGCGATCGCGCCGGAGGCAGTGGTGATCATCCAGGAGTTACAGCGCCGGAAAAAAGACTGAAATATATGCCCTCCCGGGCGCTGCGGCGCAGGGAGGGCTTTTGCAACGGAGGTAGAAAAATATGGTACAGGTGGATCTCATCACCGGCTTTTTGGGCGCAGGCAAGACCACCTTTCTGCGCCGCTACGTGCGGTATCTGGTACAGCAGGGGCATAAGGTGTGCATTCTGGAAAACGACTTCGGCGCGGTGAACGTGGACGCCATGCTGGTGCAGGAGGTGCTGGGCCCCGGCTGCGATGTGGAGACCATCAGCGGTGGCTGCGACTGCGACACCCACCAGCGCCGGATGCGCACCAAACTCATCGCCATGGCCATGCGCGGCTTTGACCGTGTGGTAGTGGAGCCAAGCGGCATCTTTGATGTGGACGAGTTTTTCGATATCCTGCGGGACGACCCGCTGGACCGGTGGTATCAGCTGGGCAGCGTCATTGCCATCGTGGACGCCCTGCTGCCGGAAACGCTTTCGCCGCAGGCAGAGTACCTGCTGGCGTCCGAGACCATGAACGCGGGCTGCGTGCTGCTGAGCCGCGCCCAGCTGGCAGCGCCCGCCCAGTGCGCCGCCGCCGCTGCCCACTTGGAGCGTGCACTGGAAGCCGCAAAATCTTCCCGCCGTTTTGCGCCGGGGGAGATCCTTGCCAAGGACTGGGACGCCCTGACCGATGCCGACCTTGCCGCCCTTGCAGCCTGCGGCTACCGGCAGGCCAGCTGCGAAAAGCTGCATTTTGACCAGCACGCGGCCTTTACCTCCCTTTGCTTTCTGGAACTGCACCTCACCCCACAGCAGCTGCAAGCCGCCGCACAGCGGCTGTTCGCAGCGCCCGAGTGCGGGCAGGTGCTGCGGGTCAAGGGCTTTGCGCCCGCCCCGGCAGGCGGCTGGCTGGAGCTGAACGCCACCGCCGCCGGCTGCACCCTTGCGCCCATCCCGCAGGGGCAGGAGGTAGTCATCGTCATCGGCGAGGGGCTGGATAAAGCCGCCATTGAAGCAAACCTGAAGGGGTGAAAGGCAGTTTTCCCCTATAACAAAACGCATTGTGGAAAAACAGGAGGGAACACCATGCAGGAAGTACGCGCAGCCGTTATTGGCACCGGGGTCATGGGGCGCAAGTATGCCCAGATGATCGCAGAAGGAAAAGCGGGGGCATTGCGCCTGACCGCCGTGGTCTGCCGCAGCGCCGGGGCGCAGCAGTGGGCAAAGGATACCCTGCCGGATACGGTGCGGGTGTGCCCCAGCGCCGACCAGCTGTACGACTACGCAGAGGAGTTTGACGCCGTGCTGGTGGTCACCCCGCACAAGACCCACCCGGCGCTGGTGATGCAGGCTTTTGCCCACGGCAAGCACGTCTTGTGCGACAAGCCCAGCGCAAACGCGCTGGCACCGGCGCTGGAAATGAACCGCGCCGCTGAGAAAAGCGGCCTTGTTTTCGCCATGATGTTCCATCAGCGCCGCTACAAAAAGTATATGCGACTTAAAAAATTACTGGATGATGGGGCGCTGGGCGAGATCAAGCGGGTGCAGCTGGAAAACAGCCGCTACTTCCGCACATGGATGTACCACCGCTCCGGCAGCTGGCGTTCCAGCTGGGCAGGGGAGGGCGGCGGCGCGCTGCTCAATCAGGGCCAGCACATTCTGGATATCTGGCAGTGGCTGTTCGGGATGCCGACCAGTATTTATGCCGTGATCCCCTACGGTAAGTATAACGACTTTATGGTGGACGATGAAGCCACCCTGCTGATGGAGTACCCGCAGCAGCGCACGGCAACCTTTATCCTTTCCACCGGCGAGGGCAGCTACACCGAGCGGTTGGAGATCGTGGGCACCAAGGGCACCGCCCTGCTGGAAGAGGACACCCTCACCCTGCACACCTACACGCCAGACACCGAGACCTACCGCCGTACCGCCGATTGCACCGAGCGCCAGCAGCTTACCGAGACCACCACCACCGAGCAGTTCGCGCCGCAGGCAGAGCCTTACCCGGAGATGCTGGCAAACTTTGCGGATGCCATTTTGCACGGCACACCCCTGACCGCCCCCGGCGTGGAGGGCGTGCGGGCGCTGGAACTGACCGATGCGGCTTACCTGTCCGCATGGCTGGGGGAGAAGCTCACCCTGCCGCTGGACGCAGACCGGTTTGAACAGGAACTGCAAAAGCATATTCAGGAGGAACAGGCAAATGGCTAAGCTGCGGTTTATCGTAGTAGGCTCCGGCTGGCGGTCGCTGTTTTACTGGCGCATCGCGCAGGCGCTGCCGGAGCGGTTCGAGCTGTGCGCCATGCTTTGCCGCACCGAGGAAAAGGCCGAAAAAATGCACCGGGAGTACGGCGTGCCGGTAAGCACCTCGGCGGAGCAGTGCATTGCCCTGCACCCGGACCTTGTGGTGGTGGCAGTGAACAAAGCGTCCATCGCCGCCGTCAGCACCGAATGGCTTGCCCGGGGCTTTGCCGTGCTGTGCGAGACCCCGGCGGCGTTGGAGGAGGACGCATTGCGCGCCCTCTGGCAGCTGCACCGGCAGGGCGCAAAGCTGCAGGTGGCGGAGCAGTATTGGCTGTACCCCACGCTGGCAAAGCGGCTGGCGGCGGTGCACAGCGGCGCACTGGGCACGCCGCAGTTTGCCCGGCTGTCGGTGGCGCACGGCTACCACGCGGTCAGTCTGGCGCGGCAGTTCCTGAATGCCGGGCAGCAGCCGGTGCGGGTGACCGGTCGCAGCTGGACGGAAAAGATCATCGAGACGGATTCCCGCTGGGGCGCGGTGCATAACGGCGCATTGGTGGAAAAGACCCTGCAGCAGCACACGCTGGAATTTGCGGGCGGCGGCACGGCGTTTCTGGATTTTAACGGCGTGCAGTACCACTCCTATCTGCGCAGCACCCACACCAGTGTGCAGGGAGAGCGGGGCGAGCTGTTCGATGATACCCTGCGCTGTCTGGATGCCGCCGGGGAGCCGGTGTGCCGTCCGCTGACCCCGCTGCCCGACCCGCTGGCAGCTGCCGCCGCGCAGGCAGGGCTTAACGAGGACGAGACCGCCATCGCCTGTTTTCTGGACAGGATGCAGAGCTATCTTGCCGACGGGGCAGAGGTGTATCCGCTGGCAGACGCTTTGCAGGATGCCTACCTTGCCCTGCTGATGGAGCGCGCCCTTGCCGCCCCCGGCCAGCCGGTGGAAAGTGCTCCGCAGCCGTGGAATACGCCTGACGGCCTCTGATCGCCGTGCTGTTCGACCCGCTCACACGCCGCAGATAAAAAGAAACGCCCCCAGACAAGCTGAGGACGTTTCTTTTTATGCCGGTGGTGAGGGCCGACCCCACACGTGTTATTAGCACAAGACTAACTATTAAAAGTCAAGCCCCAAAATGAAAAAATCCGTCAACGATTCGCTGCCCCTGACAAACAGCATTCAAATGCTGGTCAAAACACAGCGAGGGCGACGGAGGGAATAGCAAAGCAAGCCCAGCCAGCCCTCGCAAAATCAGGCTTATGTAAATCAAGTATAGCACAATCCCGGATGTGCTGCATAGCACTATTTTCTGCTTCCGGGAATCTATCTGTGCAAAAAGTGCCGATACCACAGGCATCGGCACTCAGATCAAAAAAGCATTTTGCAAAAATGCGCAGCCTGCATCCACCGGATGCAGAACACAAGGGGTTTGGGCACAGCCCAACAAGCATTTTGAATTTGGATTTTGAAAAATCCGATTCAAAAATCGCAAGTTGGTACCAAGTTGCACTGCTTGCGACGTAGATGTTTCCGTCAACGACTGCATTAGAAATTTTCAGATCACTTCAGCTTTGCGAGGATATCGTCTGCGCTCACGCCGCTTGCCAGCAGCTTTTTCAGCACGTCCTCGGCTTCGGCTTTCTTTGCGGATTCCGCTGCTTTGGTTTCCGCCTTGACCTTTTTGGCTTCGATTCTGGCGATTTCCTTGTCGATAGATTTCAGCTCTGCCTTTTTGGTCTTCAGGTCAGCTTTCAGCGTATCGATATTTGCGGTGATGGATGCGATTTCGGCGGCAGCGGCTTCCTTTGCGGACTGCTTTTCAGCGATCTGTGCAGCAAAGTCAACGGTTGCTTTTACGGTCTTGGTCTTGTTCTTGCTTCCTTTGGGACGGGGCATAGGGGACACCTCCAATGTTTTTTGATGGCTTCAGTATAACACTCGTTTTTTATGTTTGCAAGAGGTGCAGTTTGTAGAATAAAAATATATCTATGAGTGAAGCAATAAATCGATTTTGGAATATGCACCGGCGTGGGTTGCCAACTTGTTGGGATGTATCTCCCGCTGGTCGTAGAACTGTTCAAAGCGTTTGGCAACGGCATCTTTTACAGTCATGGATAAAGTTCAACTCAATATGAGGTGCTGAAGTTCGTGCAGTATTGTGTACGCAAAAGTACCTCATGATGCAAAGAATATATTTGACAAAAAAGTATCCTCCACAGTGATAATGGAGGATACCGATCTTTCGACATCGTTGTTTGAATTCTTCTATTATTTTATCATGGTTATATCTGGGAATCAATAGAAA
>OIYF01000740.1_pt1 | contig 11070 bp, 11 predicted proteins | sample 1587971 | NCBI WGS metagenome assembly OIYF01 (sample SAMN03283248) | human gut metagenome | biome: human-associated habitat; material: feces | host: Homo sapiens | place: Peru | collected 2012 | reverse complement strand
ACGGCACCACTTTTGAGCATGGCATCGGTAAGTTCCTTGTCACAGGCAAAATGGAAATAAGTGAATACAAGCTGGTCTTGATGGATAAGTGGATATTCCTCAGCGATAGGCTCTTTCACCTTTACAATCATTTCCGCCTCACGATATACACTCTGAATGTCGGGTAAGATTATGGCTCCTACCTTTTCATACGCTTCATCAGCAAATCCGCTGTTCTCTCCAGCCGTATGCTGAACCATCACTTCGTGACCATGTCGAATGAATTCAGCAACTCCTGCTGGTGTCATTCCAACACGATTCTCATTATTCTTAATCTCTTTTGGAATACCAATTTTCATGATGTTATAGTTTTAAAGGTTCGACATCAGTTTAACTCTGTAAAGATACTGAAAATTTCAATAGGTTGTATGCACTTAGAGAAAAAATTAACATATCTTATATAAACTATTCCTGTTGAATATACTTATTTTAGTTTATTAGGCAATTAGGCTAAACCAACATTCTAACTTTATACATGATAGATATTCTACAAAAAGGATAATTAAAATGTTGAATTATAGACTGTTAACATGTTAGGTTTGTAATATACATGTTTATCTCGCCAATCATTAGATTATTATAATTGCTGGCAGTCAGTATATTTGTTTAAACGTATTTTTTATATTTTCGTCTATTCTAACATACGTTTTTACGGCTATTAGTTTATCGGTTCTTAAGTTTATATGACTATTCATAGATATGTTTATTCATATGTTAGTATTGTCATTTATTAGCATATTCATTTATTAGTATAAAAGTCTATATAAATATATGTTTAATAGAATATTCATATATAAGTTTAATTAATTTGTCCGTCAATTAGGATATTCATATTTTCGTTTAGTAATACATTCGAAGTGATGCTTATTCTTCATGAAGATTGTTAGAAAAGTATAAAAAAAAGGATATTTACAAAGAAATAAGAAGATAAATTCTTTTATATCAACTATTTTGGCTATTTTTGCAACCAATATTAGAACTAAAGAACATTAGATAATCCAGAAATAAGACTTTTAGTCTTTCCGAACGAAAGAATATAAGTCAATCCGTTTATTCTAATTGCCAGCAATTCTAATATATGTAAATTGGATTAAACAATAACGTGAAATAAGGAAAAAAGAAAAATGAAACATGAACTACAGGAAATTGTTGCAGTAGTGAACAATAAGGGTGGAGTAGGCAAGACGGCTACTGTGCAGTCTCTGGCTTCTGGCATAGTCCGGTTGAATCACAACCTCAGGGTTCTGGTAATAGACTTAGACCCACAATGCAACCTCTCTTCACTTTTCGGAGTGAGAGATAACGAAAATGATAACATATACAACGCCATGTGCAAACAGAGTGGTGTGCCAGTCTACAAATGTAAAAATGGGGTATATGCAGTTCCAGGATCTGCTCAGATGGAAAATATAGAACAACACCTTCCAGGAGGCCCTTCACTGAGAGAACAGATGAAGAGCTACACGGTATTACTGGGATGCTTGCAAGACAACGATTGCCATGACATGACAGGAGAAGGACTGAAAAACGTATTTGATGATTTCGACTACATTTTCATCGACTGTCCTCCAGCACTTTCCAAGAACACTTATAATGCTTTGGTTGCTGCGAGCAAGATTTTGATTCCTGTACAGATGGAAGCATTATCTGTCAAAGGAGTAAGTGAAGTACTCAGCGTAATGGACGAAGTGAAAGAGTTTCACATGAACGATAATTTGGAATTACTTGGACTCCTGCCAGTTATGGTAGATGAACGAACCAAGATTACCAAGCAGTTGAGCAAACTTTTAGGCGAAAAACATGGCGACTTAATTCTGCCTTGCCGTATCCGACGCTCTGTAAAGTTCCTGGAAGCTCAGGCACACGGACAAAGCATATTCGAATATGCACCTTACTCAAGTACAGGTATCGATTACGAAATTGCTATCAAGCGCATGTTCAACATCAAAATCTAATCTTAGTAGGGTAGGTTGAAACATGTAATAATAAAACAAAAGAAGATAAACTTATAAAATATAAGAATTATGGCTGTAGCAAAAAGAAATTTAGAAGAAATTGGTGAGTCTCTTGAAAATATGGGTATGAACGACCGACCAAGTTTATTAAACACAGAAATGGCAAAAAGCGAAGAGGATAAAAATATATCTAAAGGTGGTCGCAAGAGAAAAAGTTACTGGACTGCAGAGGAAAGACGCACTAGAACGAGTGTGGCTACATATCTTAACAAGGAAGAACTCCTTCTCCTGAAAATGAAATGCCTCTCAGATGATATCCCACAGGAAAACCTGCTCTACAATATCCTGATGGATTACTTGAAAAAGTAAGCAAACAAAAAGTAGTTATTAAAAGGGTGAAAACCACAAAACTGTTTACCTAAAAAAGCGCTAAGCTTAAAAATAAGGTATAAGTTCCTACAAAAACCACATTTTTGTTTACCAAAAGAATGATAATTATAGATTATTCTTTATAATAAATTATATATTTCTTATTTATTACAGATAGCATAATAGCTTGATTAATAATGAGTTATGTTTGAAATGGTAAATAGAAAAGTGGTTTTGGGTAAATAGGAATATGGTTTATGGTAAATAGCTTGGTGGTTTCGGGTAAATATTTATGTGGTTTTAAGTAAATAAAAAAGTGGTTTTAGGTAAACAACTTTGTGGTTTATGGTAAACAGAAATGTGGTTTTTATATGAGTGAACCAAAAGGAAACAAGAATCTGGTGTGGATTAACACACCTTTTTCGCTGACAAAATTGGATAAGCAATATACATTATTGCAACAAAACATATTGATGGTTGCAAGTACCCATCTGCAGAAGTATGTTGAAGAGTATTTTACCGAGAAGAGAGTGCTTGGAGATGCACGCTCCGACTATCTTTTCGAGAAAGGAATAGAGCATGCTGTTATGGAGATTCCGCCCATCAAAATAGACATCAAGGATTTTCAGGTATCAACGGAGTTTCATAATTATAAGAATCTGCGTGATACGCTGAAGAACGATATCCTCAACCTGTCGGTGCGTGTAAAGACGGATAGTAAGACAGAGAAGATACAGCACGTATTTTCAAACATCGAGATTCCGACAACGCAGAAAGGCTATACAAAGAGCGATGGTGAGAAAGTAGAACGCATCAAGGGTGAAGTAATACTTGAGATAGATCCAAAACTCACTATGAGCCTTTTTGACATGCGTCAGGGATATATTCATCATATCTCCATGATTGCTAAATATTCCAAGAAGGTGAATACACCTCGACTCTATATATATCTGCTTCGTCAGATGGGACTAGACAAGAGCTTGGATGTTAAGGTTGAGTTTTTGCCGATGAAACAGTATTTGGGTCTGGTAGAACTTGATGAACATGGTAATATTCTGCTTGACGACAAGGGGGAGCCTGTGATGAATAAATATCCTAAATTCTCGCAATTCAGAAAACAGGTACTCGATGTGGTAAGGGAAGATCTCAACAGAATGGCTAGTCGCAGTGAGACAGATATCGTATTTGATGAATTTTCTGAAGAAGACTTTATTTATCGGAACGGAAAGCATAAGGGAGATCCTGAATATGTTATCTTCCATATCAAGCGGACGGATGTAGGTATCAATCATATCGGAGATAAAGATGCAGATATTGCTCGTCGTCTGAATGAAAAAATAAACCGTAATAGGGGAAAGAAAACATCTGATGATGCCACGCAGCAGGGAGATCTTTTTGCGCATGTATATCAGAATCCTGACAAGAAGATAGAAGTAGACACGACTCAAGGTTTTGAGCAATGGAATCAGTTTATTTCGATGGTACAGGATACCAGTCAGCAAGCCCTGTTGGGCAGATGCAAATTCATAGGAATCAAGAATGACAGATTCTGTATTGATGCTAGTGATGATGATTTTGCTGCTTTGAAAACATCGGGTCTTGAAAGGCTGGCACAAGAATTTTTTGACTGTGTCGGTTCATTCATGCCTGTATTCTATAGAGGCTAAGCAGAACAATAAAGCAGAAGAGGAAGTAGGGAGTACCGTACTTCCTCTTTTTAGTATGTAAAACCACATTTCTGTTTACCTACTTTTAAGAATGGCTTATCATCATAACCACAAAACTGTTTACCTGAAATGTCATGTATATAATTCATTCCATTTTGAGGTTATATTAATTATTTACCAAATCCCGTGTTATAATTTGATATGTAATAAGTTATATCATTTTTATATCAGTCTTTTATTCTTAGGTAAACAGTTTTGTGGTTTCTGGTAAACAAAATAGTGGTTTCAGGTAAACAGTTTTGTGGTTTTTATCTTGATAAGATACTATTTTTTATCTTATTCTATTTGAAATCAGGCACCTGAACACAATTTGAGTATATGTATAACTATCAGTATATTAGTATGTTATGTGAAACGCCTAAAGGAGTTGTCTAGACATTTTGATTCTTTCTTTAGTAGCAACTGAATAAGAATTTAAAAACCACAAAACTGTTTACCTAGCAGAACGTTCATCGATTTTTCTCATAAACCACATTTCTGTTTACCTGTTTTTCTCATGAATTTAACTAGGTAAAAACCACATTTCTATTTACCTAAAGAGGAGCAACTGCTTTTTACTAGGATAGGTAAACAGTTTTGTGGTTTCTGGTAAACAAAATAGTGGTTTCAGGTAAACAGTTATGTGGTTTAGGTAAATAGAATAGTGGTTTAGGTAAACAAAAATGTGGTTTGTGCTACAAAATGCAGTGATTTTTGGTAAACAACTTTGTGGTTTATGCGTAGTTTTGTGGTTTTAGGTAAACAGTTTTGTGGTTTTCTCCTTATAGAGAATCAAATTCATAATTGTCTAATTGTAGAATTGACTAATTGACGGAAAAACTATAAGTAAGTTTCTTTTTAGGTTATTATTTTGTCATTGAACTGCTTTCAAGTAAGTTTTCACCGCATTCACAAGTTCTATGATGGTTATACCAGTCATGGCCCAACGTGAAACCAGAGCCATCAACTTTTGAGGTCTGGAATGAACTGTTTGCGCCTGATGGAAAACTCTTGCAAACTTTCAAGAAAAAAGTGACTCTGAAAGCCGGCGAAACCAGGCGCATGGAATAACAGTATAAGCTCATCAGTAATCCTGAGCTTTGGACTCCGGAGACACCTATATTATATAAGGTAGTAACTTCGCTTGTCGACACAAAAACTAGAAAAGCCATTGACGAGAAATCCCATAAGGCAGGCTCATGGGGATATATAGGAGGAGAAAACAAAAGTACCAGATCTGAGGTACAGAATACGATTGATGGACCTATTTATCAGACTTGGCGTGAAGGCGACTTGGAATATAAGATAGATGCACCAAAAGGCGAATATGAAGTGGAATTGTTGATGGCTGATGTTACTAAGCCAGCAACCCAGTTGCCTAATCTCCTTGCCAGAAGCAATGGAGAAGCTTCATCTAAAGATGCAAGATTTGATGTCAGCATAAATGGAGAAATCAAGGAGACTGATTTCACTCCTATCGATGGACGCCATTATCGCACGGTATTCAAGCCCAAGTCGATGCCGACACTCAGATTGGTTTTCTCCAAGTCCTCGACCTCACCCTCAACCTGCGCCCTCGATCTGATCCGACGGTTGAGGGCGCAGTTTTTTTTCTGTATATTTGTTAACTGCCTTATTATTAGTAACATATGTCTATTGCCCGTGTTTTGCAAATGTTAATTTCAAAGGTATATCGAATCGTGATACATTTTTATTTCAAAATTTTATACTTTTGCAGCGTTTTAAATTAATTATAAAAAATATGAAAATTAAAAATCACTTTTTGTGTATGATGGCTATAGCATCTCCCCTGGTTAGCTGCAATAGCCATCCGAAGTTTCAAACATCGGTAGATGTTGTAGAAGGCTGCAAGCAGGAGCTTGTTGCCTTGAAGGGAAAAATGAAAATGTCGATGGACCAATTTAGAAGACCACCTTGAAGGTATGTGTTGGTTTATATGATTCTGTCCAGAAGAAAGAAATATTTTCATTGACGGCAGTCGTTTCCGTTGTTCTCATCTTGGCAGATGGAAGGCTTCTGGTTGAAGCAGAATGCATATCTACTCTTATGGGTGCAGGAGTCATTTTCCCAAAGTTCATTGGAAATGGGTAGGATGGTTCGAAAGTATCTCTCAAGCACGCACTGAGGAAATTGCGAGAGTAGAAAGAGATTTTCCGAAAGGCTGCTTAGCTTTCGTTACAGCCTTATGATAGAATTAGTTTAAATAATAGATTGTAAATATAGAATCATTCATATGATACTTGAAAATAAAAAAACAAGAGACATTGGTGACGCAAAAAATGCACCATGCTCCGTGACCGGAACATCAAAATTGACAGAAAAGAAATACTCAATACATATTCCTTTTGAGGTAATGGACTTTTTGGGCAATGATTACGTAATAGTGAGTCCAAAGCGTTTTTCGAGAATCAAGGCTTTCAGATATTTGCTATCCCGGCATATTGATGGTCTTGAAAATGGAGAACTGAAACGCAACTACATTTCTCAACTTTGCAAAGACTGGAAATGGACTCGTCCGACAGTTGTCTCTTTTTTAAAGACTCTTCACGAGATGAATGTAATCGATATCAAACTCATTCTTCAGGTAAAAATGGTCTCTGTTAATCCGACCATTGTTGTCACTAATCCCAGCAAAGAGGAGCTTGACAAGATGGCACTGGTATCGCTTTCACAGCTTCCTGCTGCCTCGTTACACATCTCTTTAAGAGAAATAGAGTAAATCATTTAGTAGAAATAGTAATAATAGCAAAGTAAGGTTCTTTTACAAATGCGCTTGCGCATGAGAGGGATGTTTCTCACGTCTTTAGTAGCCTAATACTAAGTTCAGTCCGGAACTTATAAATCCCCCCAAAACGTTAAGTAAAACGTTTTGACATTCGTGCGGCAAGCCGTGGGGCAATTAGGCTCAGGGAATACTTCCCTAAGAACCTTTCTTAAAAAAAAAATAATTATGAGCGGAGCTAAAAATGTTATAGACATGAGACCTGGAAAGGGGTTCACAACATCGCAGAGTAATGAGCATCTAAGGCGGTTGGCTGATAGAGAAGCTGCTAAGAAAGTTCAATGGAATTATGACCCTTCCAGAGAATATCTCAACTTTGAAATAGGAAAGGGTGGAGTAGTTAAAGAGGTTGATAAGACAAAATCAATTCCACAAAGAATTAAGGAGAATCTGGAAGCACGTGGAATTAAAGATCCCAACATTTCTTTAATCAATCAAGGGAAGAATCCTTATTACCGCACGGTTGTAAACTTCATTTTGGGTGGCAACCGAGAGGTAATGAGAAATCTGGCTTTTGGTAACCAGAAGGTCAATTGGGAGCATGGAGCCGACAATTCTGACTTGAAGAGAATGCCGGAAATTGAAGCATGGGCAAAAGATGCTTATGCCTTCATGTGTAAAAAATATGGAGAACAAAATATAGCAGCTTTTGTTGTTCATCTGGACGAAACGAATCCACATTGCCATTGTACAGTCCTGCCGATAACAAAGAAAAATAAGTTTTCCTTTTTCGGTGTTTTTTTGAAAGGTAATAATACTAAGGATGCTCTTTCAGAATATATGGATAGCCTTCACACCGAATATGCAGATGAGGTAGGTTTGAAGTATGGTATGGAATGAGGGGATAGCATTAAGGAAACCGGTGCCGTTCATCGTACCACAGAAGAGTATCGCAGAAAACTCTGGAAGGATGCTCAGGAGAAGGAAGAAGAGGTTCGAGAAAACACCAAAACCATCGAACAGCAAAATTCAACGATTACCAATCAGCGTGGAATTATTGCTTCACTTAGCAGGGAAATCAAGCACTCTGCTGCTCGTCTGAAGGCTTTGGCTACGATGATCAAGAACCTTGAAACTCATAAGGCAGACCTGGAACAGGAGATTAAAAAGCTCAATAGAGACCTTGCTGCAGGAAAGATTTCTAAGGAAGAGGCAGACCGCAAACTTTCACTAATCAATGCCGATATCAAGAAGACAGAAGAGAAAATACTTGACAAGACAGATAAACTGAAAATTGCAGAAAGCAAGCTCCATGATGCGGAACAACGGAAGGCAGAATTGGAAGCAAAAACCCATGAAGCCGAAGAAAAGAGAAGTTCAGAAGAACAGAAAACTGCTTTGGCTGTAGAAAAAACGGCAAAGGCAGAAGGTAAATATCAGGAGATTAAAGCGAAATATAAGGAGGTGGCGAAAAAAGTGAATATTCAAACTATTCATGAAATGGAAACACTTGGTTATTATTTATCAGCTCTTGACATGAAGAGCAGACTATCAAAATTTAATGCCCTTAAAGATACTCTTTCGTATGAACAGAGAGATTTTTTGGACACCACCGTAGGTAGCATTTTCAATGGTTCTGTGATTAAAAATATGGCAGAAAGTGCGGCAGAGATTTGTTCTATAGCGTCTTCATTGTATATGGGATATCTGGATGCAGCTACAAGGATAGCTCAAAGCAGCGGTGGCGGTGGAGGACCAGGAACCGGATGGGGTAAACGAGACGATGAAAATGATCTGGACTTCAGAAGGAGGTGTTTCGGCATGGCAATGAAGATGATGAAGCCGGGACGTCAGCAGCGTCTCAAACGTTAGTTGCTGCTACAGTATAATATAATAGTGCCAAGAAAACCCAATGGTCTTTTAGCCTTTGGATTTTCTTGGCACAAAATTTAGCCTTAATCTGTTTCCTTATGTTTATGTAAACGGCTAACTATCTTGTAGCCTCTTCCGTATCTTTTGCCTTTTATTCCAATCAGTCCACCATTATAATAATTCAGAACTTCATTTTTATGGAGTCTTGATAGGGTGGTGTTGAAACAATTTATCTTGAGAGTAGGATAGAGTTGCATAGTCTTATCAATAAGACTCTCTTTGGTTTGCGGGAGGGACTCCTCTGTTAAGACTTTTACCATCGTAGATGCCAAAGAAGGTTTGGAATTATCTTTCAGGATAGTCTTTTCTTTTTTCTTTTCCTTCTTCTCCTTCTTATGGTTATCTACAGTTGGAGTGGCAGTCTTTTTCTCTTCCTTCTTTGCCTGTTTGGCAAAGGATTCCGCATTGATGTCAAGCTTCAGTCCCAGAATTTCCGAAATGATGTTCTTGAGGACATAGATGAACAACTCGCTGTCTTCACTCTTGAGTGAGGTCTCTTGTTTCCAGTAGCGACTCTTGAAAGCAAGTTGGGTCAACTCTTCAATCTCCTGTTCAGAAATATCTTCTTTGTTAGCGAGACGTGCATTGGCCACATTGAGGAATGAAGCAAAGGAGAAGGTGGAGAATTGACTTGGAATTACGTATGTGAAAATATGATTGTTTTCTCCCTTTGCTGAAGGATGTTTGAGATTAATCATACTCATCCCTTTTACCAGAGCAATTAAAAAAGCCATGCTGGCGTATGAGAGATTTGTATTTTCAACTTCACAGATTCCTTTATAGTCGAGGTTCTTATCCGAGATAAAGTTCATGGTAAAAATACCATAGTTAGTCCATTCTGTAGAATGGAGCAACTGCTGGAGTGTGGGATCTTCTGGTGCACCCAAGCCTCTGTTAACGCTATCTATATAGCGACGCATTGTTTCTACTTCTTCCCATTGGAGAAGTGAATCATCTCCCGGCTCATTGTTTCTGATGCAGCCGATGGTTCCCAGTCTGATAACATCAGCAGAAGTTGAAGTTCGCAGGTGATTTGCGAGCTTGGCAAATAAATTAGGCATCCAGTCGAAATCATCAACTGGCGAATCTATATAATCTTCCTGATAGTAATTGTTATCAGTAAAATCTAAATCTTGATACATGCTATATTTTGTAAAAAATTGAATTCAAATCTTTCATTTGCAAAGGTAAGAAAAAATATTCTATTCTCCAAATTTTTGGCTAACTATTTGAACATCAGAGTATATTTTATGGTTTTGTTTGCCTGAAAATCACAAAAATGGTCATACTTGTAAAAAAATACCCTTTTTTTTACTTGACAGGTCAAAAGGTGAGAAAGAATCTGTATTTTTTCTTGTATGATTAAAATGTTTTTTGTAACTTCGCAGCATGATTTAACGTGAATAATAATACTTATATATATAATTAAGGTGAAAGCATTTACATATATTCAGCAAGGAAAGTTTGGCTTCACAGAAAAAGGGAAGCCTACGATAATAGATGAGCATGATGCCATCGTAAGAGTAACGCTGAGCAGTATCTGCACCAGTGATCTTCATATTAAGCATGGTTCTGTGCCTCGCGCAGTACCGGGGATTACTGTTGGCCACGAAATGGTAGGCATTGTAGAGGAAGTAGGGGAGAGGGTTTCCCATGTGAAGCCGGGAGACAGAGTAACCGTGAATGTAGAGACCTTCTGTGGAGAATGCTTCTATTGCAAGCATGGATACGTGAACAATTGTACTTCTCCACATGGAGGATGGGCTCTGGGATGCAGAATCGATGGCGGGCAGACGGAATATGTGAGGGTTCCTTATGCTACAACCGGCTTGAACAAGATACCTGATTCGGTAAGCGATGAGCAGGCGCTCTTCGTTGGCGACATCCTTGCTACTGGATTCTGGGCTACGAGAATATCTGAAATTACGGAAGAGGATACTGTCTTGATTATCGGTGCTGGCCCTACGGGTGTCTGCTGTTTGCTTTGCACCCTGCTCAAGAATCCGAGAAACATCATCGTCTGTGAGAAATCAAAGGATAGGCGAGAGTTCATCCAGAAGCATTATCCGCAGGTGATGGTTGTTGAACCGGAGGATTGTGAGGCATTTGTCAAACAACATAGTCTGCATGGGGGAGCTGATGTGGTGATGGAGGTTGCAGGTGGACCTGATACCTTCCAGCTTGCCTGGAAGTGTGCCCGTCCTAATGCCATCGTCACCATCGTTGCGATGTATGACAAGCCGCAGATGCTTCCGCTTCCTGATATGTATGGCAAGAACCTCATCTTCAAGACGGGAGGTGTGGATGGATGCGACTGTGGGGAAAT
>OIYF01000739.1_pt1 | contig 11089 bp, 9 predicted proteins | sample 1587971 | NCBI WGS metagenome assembly OIYF01 (sample SAMN03283248) | human gut metagenome | biome: human-associated habitat; material: feces | host: Homo sapiens | place: Peru | collected 2012 | reverse complement strand
TGGGCCGCCTCGTAACCGATGGCACAGTCAGCGGAGTCCACAATGTCGGAAGCGGTATCCCGGATCAGATCCAGTGTCTTCAGGGTGGCCTTGCCTGCCAATACATCCTCCATCAGGTTCTGCAACTGCCCCAGTCCCACACGGCAGGGCACACATTTACCACAGGTCTGGGCATGACACATTTTCAGAAAAGAAAGCTGCAGGTCCACCGGACATAATCCGGGCGGGCTGGCGATAATTCTTCTCTCCAGATCTTTGTACAGGCGTTCCACCGTAAGCTGTGCTTTATTCGGGGTAGCTATCTTCAATCGGCTCATAATCTTCTCCATTCTGCGGGCTGATGCCTGCGTTACTTTTATGCCCTGCGCCACGGGCGCTGCCGGCAACGGCTATGGCGTGCTGCTCTCCGTCTGCAGGCGCGGTGTTTTACTGACACGTACGGTGTGGCAGCGCTCACGTGCCTTTATCTATAAAGCTGGGACCATTATTTTAGGTTCAGTAGTTGTTATTTGGTTCTTATCTTCCTTTACGTTCCATCATGACGGTAAGTTTATTGACATGGTTGAGTCAGAAGAAGAAACAGATATCAGCGTCTTAGCGGATGTCTCTAAGCCAATAACCGTGCTGTTTGAACCAATGGGATTTGAGTCATATAAACCTGTAGTTGCAAGTGTAATAGGCTTAGTCGCTAAAGAAAACTTAGTGAGCTCTTTAGCCGTCCTTTCAGGTTCCGAATCGGAAGAAGATGAAGGTTTTGGAGAACGCTTACTAGGTGTCTTCAATGGTGATAAAGTAGCAGCTTTTGCATTTGTGTTCTTTAACTTGTTTACTTTACCGTGCTTTGCTGCCATTGGAGTTTTAAGGCGTGAATTTGAAAATCGTAAGTTCTTTTTCCGAGCTTTAGGTTTCATTATGCTCTTTAGCTATTCGTTGGCGGTGGCAATTTACCAGATAGGGCAAATTGTGCTTGATCCGACAAGGCTTGCTTCTCCTGGTGGCATAGTCGCGGTGTTAATTGTGTTAATCTTTGCTTATCTACTATTTATTAAGCGTCGTCCAAAGACTGATGAAAAGATTGATTTCTTAATGCTTAAGTAAAGTGAGACCGTAAAAGGATCAAACAAAAAAAGAGTACAAATAAAAGAAAAGAGTACAGATAAACGTAAAAATAAAAGCAAAGGGAGTAAATCGCTTAGGCGTTTCCCAAATACCAAAATGAGAAAAAGCGGCTCGATTAAGGTTTAATCTAGAGTCGCTTTTTTATTTTAAGCGTTTAAAAGAGCGCTTTAAATAGAAGCAAAAAGGCGCCCCAAAGGGCGCCTAGAAAGGGGGTATTTTAAAAACGCCTTAAAGCTATAGGAAGACTTTTTCTAAGATACGTTCATAGATTAAAGCTAGTTTATCTAAGTCAGTTACGGATACGCATTCATTAGCTTTATGAATAGTTGCGCTTATAGGGCCGAGTTCTATAACTTGGCACCCAAGTTTGGCAATAAAACGCCCGTCAGAAGTACCACCTGCGGTAGAAAGAGCGCAGGTGTGGCCAGTGAGTTCCGAAACTGCACTTTGGGTTGCTTCGACTAAAGTCTGAGGTTTAGTCATAAATGGATCGCCACTAAAGGACCAGGTAAGGTCGTATTTGAGTTGGTAGCGATCTAGGATAGCTTTAGTCCGTTCTTTGATCTCATCTGCTGTTGTTTCAGGGCAAAAACGCCAATTGATTTGGATAAAAAGTTCTCCCGGAATAACGTTGTTAGCCCCGGTTCCAGCCTTGATGTTAGGGATTTGCATGGAGGTAGGTGGGAAAAATTCATTACCTTTATCCCAAACTTCATTAACCAAATCTAAGATGGCTGGAGCGGCGCGGTGGATTGGGTTTTCCCCAAGTTGTGGGTAGGCTACGTGGCCTTGTACTCCAAATACCGTAATGTTGGCGGTAATTGAGCCTCGACGTCCGTTTTTCATGGTGTCGCACAAGGTGGTGGCAGAACTTGGTTCCCCCACTAAGCACATATCAATTTCTTCATGTCGCGCCTTGAGGGCTTCAACTACTACGGGAGTACCATTGATAAATTTATCTTCTTCATCGCTTGTAAAGATAAAAGAAATGGCCCCTTTGTGCTGAGGGTGTTTTTTGATAAATCTAGCCGCAGCTGTAAGCATGGCCGCATCGCTACCTTTCATGTCCGCTGCGCCACGACCATAGAGCATGCCATCAATAATAGTAGGGGTAAATGGATCGGTCTGCCACGCACTTAGTTCTCCTGGCGGGACGACGTCAACATGACCGGCAAAACAAAAATGTGGATGGCCTTGACCGTGCTTGGCAAAGGTATTTACTGTATCAAGTTTTGACATGTCTTCAATAACAAAACCTAATGGTTGAAGCATGTTTTTAATGAGGTCTTGGCACGAAGCATCTTCTGGCGATATGGATTGGCGGGAGATGAGTTCGCAGGCAAGATTTACGACTTCAGACTTTGTTGGACCCATGAAATTGTCTCTTTGGTTAGTGCGAAAAAATGAAAGCTAAAAACTAAAAAGCTAAAGCCCATAGTTAAAGCTAAAACGAAAGCTAAAGCAAGAAAAGCAAAAAAATCCCGTCATTAAAGTGACGGGAATTTGTGGTTAAAGTTTATATTTATGTGAAAGCGTTACGGAGAGCTTTTTAAACATATTAAAAACGGCGTTAGTTTTTGGAGTAGGCATGCCGTCATCATCAAAGAAGAATTCACCCTTAAATACGAGATAGTCTCCTTTTTGTTCTACTTCATCGGCTCTCATGCCGTCTAGATAATCGTAATCTTTTTTAATGAGCTCGTTGGCAAGTTTTAAGAGCTCTTCGCGACTGATAAGTTCGCGATTGTCTTCTTGACCCATCATCATAACTTTATGCTCCTTAAAATGTAGAAGCTTAGGCTAGAGCTTAAGGCTCCGATTTTATGAGGCTAAGCATCGAGCCTAAGACTACATTTTTACTCTAACAAATTGTGTGGGGGAAAAATTGATCCTGGCGATGAATTTTTCTGGTGGTCTAGCCACGCTCGAGCGTGGTGACCTAGGTTTAATGCGCGTAAGCTGAGAAGAGTTTACGTTCAATTCTAAGGAAGGCCTTAACTTCATCGTTATAGTTATCGTCTAAAGTAGGCATCCCGGTTTCTTTAATCTTTAGGACTAAGTCCATATCTTCAGGCTTTAAAGCCTGACGGGCGTTGGTGTATTGTAAAAGATAATGCTTAGCTAATAAAAGATCATATGGTTGCACGCCCATGATAGATTTTAAAATTAGCATATCGCAAACTTTAAGTGGAATAAAGGAAACTTTGTTTTCCGCTAAGATATCAGAGAATGAATATAAGAGGTCTTCTTGCTTGAAAGTTGGGCAAACGTCTTCACCAAGGAGGTAGTTCTTTGGAGAAAGGGTAACTTTGCCTTTATAGCAAGCGTAAACCACGAATTCATCCGCTTTAGGCGAAGTGGCGCATAAAAGATTCATTCTAGTGTCAGGGTAATTTTTGGCAGCTTCGCAAAATTCGGTGGCGTACTTATCATCAGCGGAGAAAAAGTAGAGATTCGGCCCTAAGATACTGCCTAATTCAGTAATGCCTTTAAAAGCAACGTTTTTACGCATACGTTCATCAATGATCATGACGATTTTAGCTTTAGGCACCACAATCTTACGCGCTGGCTTATAAGATCCTTTGGTACCGTCGTTACAGCATTCTGACATTTGTAATCTCCATAAGTTAAAAACTAAACGCTGTTATTTTAAGGCGTGAGCAGAAATAATGCCAATTTTAACGTGGAAAAAGAGAATTTTTTGCAGATGTGTCTTTATTATCTATGGAACTTGGTTGAGCTTTCTAGCTACGGTAGGATTTAGCCTCAGTTTGTTTTGTTTTAGCTTGTTTACCGTAGCTTATTTAAGTAATACTTTCCCAATCAGTTAGACTATACGGCATTTTTTCTCGGTCTCCCGCGCTTCTTTTTCGGCGGCTCCTCTGGCTTGGGAAGGAGGCCTAAGTTCTGAAGAACTGCTGTATAAGCGATATTGATTCTGACAAGTTGCCAGTCGTTCTTGTCAGTACGTACCTTTTTAGCTCTGTTCAGGATGCCCATGATCTTCTTGTAGTTCATGTCATAAAGCAGATGAACAGAATCAAATTTGTTGATCAGACGGCATGTCAGTAGCGATGTCAGGAAATCGCAGAACTCGCTGCCAATTACCGAATAATCGCCATGCTCGCAGGTGTCATCGAATTCACATGCGGTCTTGTAGAACCGCATGAATACTTCGATCTCTCAACGCTTGGAATACGCCTTGTACGCAATCTCCGGTTCGAGATCCAGATCGCATTCGAGGACAACTGTACCGAATACCCGCTGCTTCTTGCGGAGAACATCGAGCTTGTAATTCCCGGTCTTCTTCGCATAGGTGAGCCAGTCGCGTTCCTCTTTAGCTGCCTTCCGGGCATCCCGGAACGCGTAAAGCCACTTGGTCCGCCCATGGTATTCGGATTTCTCCTTCCGGAACGTGATCTGGTCATCACTCTTGAGAATTCCGGTAAAGTCGAGGAGGTGATGCTTCACAATAAGGGTGGAGTTCCGCTCGCCAGAGGAAAAGAAGTACAGGACATTCCGCAGGAACGTGGACGAAAAAGAAAGGGGAACACTATTGACAGATAATTAGAATGGTTTTGCTGATTTACTTGCAAATTTAATAGAGAAATATGTGGCGGTTCTGGATATTGATAATCTTCCAAATATGAGGTATTTTCGAGTGTCATAAGGCATCCGTATTTTTGCGGTTTAATTGTTTATTTTATACCTTATACTGTACCACATTAACACGGTCAAATCCTTATATTTAAAGGGTTTTAGCGTTTTGACTCTCTCGAAATTTTCTTCACAAAATTTCCTTTCAAAATCAATACATGTTTTTAAAGAACGTCTAGACCGCTTAGGTACTAGTTTTTTGTGTGTTTCCTATGTGGGAAACTTTTGGACTTAATTATTTCTAGTTTTAATTTGGCAATTAGCGCTAATTTCGCCATTGCGGAAGTCTCTAACGCGGAAATATCTTGCGGATAATGTTGTGCTACGAGCGTAAAGTACTTCTTAGCACGTACTGGATCTTTTTGCTCTAAAGAAATTTGACCTAGTCTATAATTAAAATTGGCCCGCACATATGAATCTTTAAACTTAGTAACGCTTAAAGCGCTTAAGAAGTTTTCTTTGGCCTTAGCATAATTCTTTTCTTTATCCTTCATTGGCCCATACTTCCCCATCCTGTAATAGATTTCCCCCATTTCGTAATAGGCGTAAGGAGTTAAAGCCGAATCGTTATGCTTAGTTATCAACTCCTGAAAATCCACTAAGGCTTCTTTAAAATTCCCTGCAACCTTCTTTCTCATTGCATCCATATATAAAATCTGAACTTCGTTAGGCGCATCAAGTACCTTTCTCTCAAGCTCTCCTAGTATAGAATCTAGTTCTGTACATAATACCTTTTCCCTTGTGTTAAGGGGCGCACGATACTGGCATAACTCTTGTTGCACATGTAAATTCATTTGATTTTCACTATAATTTGAATCCAAAACGGCATCAAACAGCATTTCTAGTCCGGACAGTTGGCCTTCGAGATTACGAATAGCCTGGTCTTGCCGGCTGATCGTATTTTGCATCTTAAGGATTGCAGCATTGCGGTCGTTAAGCTCCTGACGAAGCCAATTTATATAGTCGCTATCAGAAGCGTATGAGTTAGTCATACAAAGACCACTTAGAATTATACAAAGGACTAATTTCTTCATTTCTGATTTTCCTCTATACCTATTTTTGCTTATAGCACCCAAAACTCACTAATAATAACACGCTTTGTGTAGAGTTAGTTTTTGACATACTATCAATATTTGTAAGTTGTCTCATACTCCTCAATATAACCATAACCGCATTTTTTCTTTTTTTCTACCAAGCCTGAAAATGGTGTTCGATTACAAGCTACACTTCTCAATCAGAACCCCACGGACCTGCCTATGGGAGCAGTCATGGTACTGCGTTGGTGTGATATAGCCTATACCTCTAAGTATGAGCTTTCGTATTAAATATAAAATCAAGAACTCTAAGTTCCTGCTTCTGCAAGAGTATTTAAATTCAGTGATTTAGAAATGTTCGTTAAGCGAAACAAATTCAAAACACAGCCCAAACAAAGCGAGAGGAAAGTGTAGCACTAGTGCTAAAACTAGTACTTGAACTAGTGCTTAAATTAGAACCGAAGTGGGAATTAAAGTGGAAGATTTTAGTGCGCCATGTTTTGATTAACTTGAAGCGCAAAATCCGTCAAGATCTTATTCCCAAAGCCACTTGTTTTAAGCGGAACTTGAGCATTAACGCAAGCTTGAGTGTTTAAAGAGGTGACAACCATTTCCGCTGTAACATCACCTAAATCTTGAGACCTAAGGTTATTTTCTTGCGCCGTACCAAGTAAAAATAGGGTGTCATCTAAGTCAGATTCATCATACATATACCCAAAAGAAATCTTTGGCTCTAAAAAGCCAGCTCTATTTTCTGGGCTTAGATCTTCATAGAACGCACAGACGGCAAATAGCCAATGATCAAGCGCACACTTAATCTGGTGTTCTTTATAATATGCGCGCGCAGAAACTTCTTTTTCTGAAGAAATTACACTTCTAAAGTAAGCGATAATATCGTCTTCGGTATCATCGAAGGTGTAGTTTTCAGTTTGTATGGTCGGTAGGGCTTCAAATCCGGCAGAGCGTTCCATAGCAGGCGCCCCTGAGGCCACAGCTGAAACCTTCTTAAGGCTTTCCGCAATTCGACATAAATCATCAAGCTGCCCATCACTTCTAAAATCAGCATGGCCACCTAGATTTAAAGGCTTAGCTTTAGTAAAGAGGGCGTTTATGACCGCTCCTGAAACCGGGAAGTCACTTGGATGGTAACCAGGTTCTTTATAATGCTTTTCACTAAAGGCTTTAAGCAAATTGGTCCGTTTACGTTCACGTCTAAACAAGGCTAACATTTCACGGAGCTGAATCATAATAGAGTTCAAGCTAGCCTGACATTTAGCAAGTTCGCCCAACATGTGAACGCAAACAATATTATAAAGCTCAGGATCATTATCCGCACGGTGCACAAAATCAGACATCCGATCAAAGGAGAAAGCTGTTAAGTTTTCAACTAAGAGTCCGGCGGTAGTGATGGCAGATTCATTTTCTAAAATCTTTTCTCGTAAGCCTCGCACAAAACCAAAGCGAGTTTGTAAACGGTTCGCTAAGCTACGAACTGCCCCTTGAGCTTCAAACACAATTTCAAAAGCTTGCTGCTCGATATCCGCTAAAGATTCCTGGGCGTATTCAATGTTTTGTTCTTGAATATTTAGGATGTAGGCATTCATCACTAATTCAAGGGACGGGATTCTCGCTTTGATATTAACATTTATATAGCGGGAGCGATCAACATCAATAACTGAGTTAAACAGCTTTTGTAAATGTGGATTTAAGCGGTAACCTCCAGCCGAGGTCACTAAAATACGCTGCTTTAATAAAGTTTGGAGAATCTTAACTTCTGAAGGTTGCGTCTCAAAACCTAAGGTATCCCCAAAGGCAGAAACCAGCAACTTTTCACCAAGTTTTAAGTCTTTAATAAAACGGGAAATTACTTCTGAGCACCCCGTGTGCATCCGGCTCTCCTTCATCAGAAAAGTTCCTCCTGCACTCCAGTATCCGGGGTTTGCGCTTCATAGATCTGTTCATGTTGGTTAATAAATTCCAACACTTCGTACACGTATTCTAAGCGTCCGGTCATTAAAAACACCCGTGAACCTGGATTTTGCTCAGCAATGACTCCGTGCTTTTGCATGAGATCAAGCATAGCGTGAACCTGTTGTGGCACTGGTTCTGAGCTTCGACGTAAGTTAATGATCTGCATAATATTAACTGCGCGTTCTGCTAAAAACACATTGCTTTCAACTCGAGCGACCAATTCTGCTTCTGAGATCCGTTCACCAGCTTGTAACGGCGAGTCACGCATATCAGCATCCATAACTAAGAGCACAAATTCAACTACTGGGCGTAATTGATCACGAAGCTGTTCAAACTCGCGACGCACCATAGTGCGTTCATCTTTATCGATTTTTTGCCATGAACAAAAATAAACGGTGCCACTCCCAGTGCAAGCCACATAACGGTTTAAAACGCTAAGCACCGCATCGATTTGAGCGCGACTAGCAGGATCTTCTAAGTCTTGGACTGCTTGAGGCGCAGTAACGGCGCAGATAAAGTCTCCTCGGAGGAGCATTTCAATCGTTTCTTTAATCATTTTGAGCCTCCGAAGCTAAAGTAGAGATATCGGCTATAGAATTTTCATTGCAAGTTAAATCAGGTTTGGTTGGCGTATCAGGATTAGCCTGCGCTTTGGCCAATTGGGCTTTAGTAATCTCTTGATTGAAATTAGCTACGCTATCTTTGCGGGCGTAACGCGCTAAAGCCGTACCCACTGGGTTAACCGCTTCAGCGTTGACATAAACACCGTCCTTAGCAATACGGTAAATGCTCTTAAATTGCACCGCTACAGCCGTACTTAAATCAGGAGCCGCACTTACCATCGCAATGTTGTTTTTATCCATAACTTCAAGGAGGATATGAACATTACGCCCAGAGAGCTTACTCATTTCGTCAACCGGCCAGTGAATCGTAATATTACGGCCACTTCTAGTTTCATTAATAAGTGAAATGTAGAGAGCGCACATCAGTAAGAAGGTCAAACCATTAGAGCTTAATTCTTCTAGTTCTCGCGCGGATTGAGCTCGCTTAAACTTACCATTTTCAACCACTTCAAAGACGATGGAGAATAGGTCGCTCATTTCGTTTTTAAGCTGCCCATTGACGAAACGACGCGCAAAATCTAGCATCTTCGTCGTAAAGTCTTCACTTGGTAATTCGCCTCTTAAACTACCGCTACTTTCCCAAGAAGCATAGTATTCGGCGATTTCTTTCATGCTATCCCAACCAGCTAAGCGAGTGATGCATGGTTCTAGTCTGACGTTAAAGCTATCAAAAGCCTCAAATTGCAAATTACTACGCACAATTTCAGAAATACGTCCACTAAATGCTTGGATGCGCGCATCAAATTCACGTAAGTGGTGATAATACTCGGTAATCATATGGGAGATGTTACGAGCATTGTCGATAAGACTACGTTTTTGAGCCGGAAGGGTGCTTTCAATTAACACTTTTGCCGCCGCCGTATCGAGGATAATGCGTTTTTGCGTAAAGTCTTCAATCCCTGTGAAATCGCAATCTGCATGCCCCGGATCACGCGCTTGTTCCCAACAAGCACAGATAACGTTTTGTGGGAAGCGGGCCATGGTGCCTGCCACGTCATCGAGTATTTCTTTAAGATTGCGTGACAAGGTACTAAATGAAGTAAGCTCTGATGCGATATCTTGAAGTACAGTTGAGGCTTGAACGTCATCACCGGTCATCGCCACTGATGGCTTAATCCCTTGATCTGCTAAACGGCCTTGTAATGATTTGATGCGGTTTTGCAGTTCCGTATCTTGTCTTACGGCTTGCATAGCTGCTTCAAGCTCATGCTTCATGCCATCAAGCACGTACTTCATTTCAGTTTCAGCATCGTGTAGGGTTACTTGCGCATCATGTAGTTCGCGCTTTAAAAGCGAAAGCTGACTGCGTTCATCACCTAAACTGCCACCTGCTTGAGCTAACCAAGTCTTATACTCAGAGACCAAGCTTGCATGGGCGTCCATTGCCGCTACACGGGCTTGAGCTTTTTCAGAAGCCTGTTCAAGTTCGGTTAACAGCTTTTCATCGACATGGCCTTCCGTCAAGCGATCGTGTTCTACAGCTTTTAAGCGGGCTACTTCCGCACTGTGAGAGGTAGTTAAATCACTTAAGGACTGATTGATGCTGTCTAAAGCCGAATTAGTTCTTAATTCAATATCACTTTTATTAAGGAGGTACGCATCATTTCGTTCCCCTAAAGCCTGGCGTAAAGCTTCATCCGCTTTTTCACATTCAGCGGTAACAGCTCTTAATTCACGCTTCACATTTTCCGCTTCCGCTAAAAGGGACGCTTGCTGATTTTTAATATATTCTTCGATATCATGCGATACCATCGCCACACGGGTTTTAAGTTCGTCAAGTTTATCGTCGGTCGAAACTAAACGTTCTAACTCCAAAATGCGCCCAGATAAAGCTGAATTTTCATCTTCAATAGAAGCAATGCTTGCTTCAGTTGCCTTTACTTCGACATTGATAACCTTGATTCTTTCCGCCATAGACGCCATCTGCGCCATGGTTTCATCAGTTACAGTTTGTGCTTTTGGTAGGGCGCTTACATCAAGTAAGACGCGACCAGCACAAATAGACGCAGGTAAAACCTGAGCTTCTTCTCTTTGTGCTTCATCCTTCAAAGTCTCTATGGCCTGATTTACTAAAGTCGAAGCTAAACGCGGATTTAAATCCTGACGCATCAATAGATCAGAACTTAAGAGTCGACCTTCAGCTTCCTCCCATGCGGGCACGTTTTCTGAAAGGAACGCTAACAATGAACCTTGACTAGCTTCTGCTCGACGCTTCAGATCATCAAGCTTAATTTTTAAGTTATTGCGTTCTAAGGTTAGTTTTTCGAGTTGATGAGCTTTTTCATCACGGGATCTTAATAACTCAGTACGTTTAGCTCCTAAAGTACGAAGTTCCTTTTCACCAGCTCGCACTTCCTCGTAGTAATGCTGTTCCGCTTGGCGTGCATCTTCTAAGGCCGCTTCAAGTTCAGGAGTGGCTTGCGCATGTTCCACCATGAAGGTTAACTTATCAGCTTTAGATTTAAGTTCGCTCATACGACTTCTTAAATTGTCAGTACGTTCCCGACTAGAAGCGCGGGCTTTATCGTTATCTTCGCGGAATCTTCGATCGTTTTCAGCGTGTTCGGCTACCGCTTTTTCACGGGCTAAGGAAGCGTTTTGTTCAAGCTCACCTTTACGCTTTAGATAAACACGTTCAACCTCGCCTTTACGGAGTTCAAATTCATGGCGAATATCAGCTACTTG
>OIYF01000738.1_pt1 | contig 11103 bp, 9 predicted proteins | sample 1587971 | NCBI WGS metagenome assembly OIYF01 (sample SAMN03283248) | human gut metagenome | biome: human-associated habitat; material: feces | host: Homo sapiens | place: Peru | collected 2012 | reverse complement strand
AAGGAGGGAGTGTCCACGCGAGCCCCTTCCCTTGGAAGGGGCTGCCGAGCGCAGCGAGGCGGGGTTGGCTTCCTTTTTTGCGGTGCTCGGGTGCTCTCGCAAACGGCGTACTTGAGACGATCTTTCCCGCTCTTTTTCATACCGCTAGTACCCTATCCGGCTCGCTCCGCTCGCCACCTTCCCCACGCGGGGAAGGCTTTGTCCGTCGTTATTCTTTTTCTCCACATATATCCTGTATTCGCTCTGACGATATGGGGATAGCGGCATCCTCGTTTCGTAGCCTTCCCCATTGGGAAAGGGGGACCGCGCAGCGGTGGATAGGGTGCTCTCGTTAATGGCGCACTTGAGACGATCTTCCTCGCTCTTTTTCATACCGCTAGAACCCTATCCGGCTCGCTTCGCTCGCCACCTTCCCCACGCGGGGAAGGCTTTGTTCGTCGTTATTCTTTTTCCGCATATGCGTGTATTCGCTCTGACGATATGGGGATAGCGGCATCCTCGTATTGCAGCCTTCCCAAGGTATGATAAAATAGAGAGGAAGAAAGGGAGGTGAACCGATGATGGAAACAACGCCAGACACGTATCTGGATGGTCGCAACCCTGCCTATGATGCTGTGGCGAAAAAACTCATCGCGACGAGGAGCATCCTCTCGTGGATCCTCAAGTACTGTGTGAAGGAATTCAAAGACACGGACCTGCAAGAGATCAAGACGCACTGCATCATCGGTACGCCTGAAGTGGCTGAGGTACCGGTGTACCCAGATATGACGAACAGTCTCCGAATCCGCGGGGAAAACGCCGAGGAAAAAACGGTGTCTGAAGGTGTCACGACATTCGACATCCGGTTCCAAGCTGTCACTCCTGACGGCGATCCGCTGACGCTCATCATCAATGTGGAGGCGCAGCAAAGCTCCGATGTATCCTATCCCATGATCAAGCGGGCGCTCTACTACGGCAGTCGCCTGATTTCCTCGCAGAACGGTGTGGAATTTGACCATTCACACTACGAGAAAATCCGCAAGGTGTACAGCATCTGGCTGTGTATGGATACGCCGCAAGGAAAGAGCGGCATCACCCGCTATGTGACGCAGGAAATCACTGAGTACGGCAGCATCCGTGAGGCGCGCCTCCATTATGACCTGCAACAAATCGTCATGGTCTATATCGGAAATGACCGCCGCCATATCCGAAATCGTCTGCTGCGCATGCTGTATGATTTATTCAAATCCGATGAATCAGCTGCTTATAAGAAAAAAGTCTTGGAAGAAAAGTACCAGATCGAATTGGAAAGTAAAGAAGAAGGGATGGTGGATACCATGTGCAATTTGAGTGTAGGCGTATACCGCAGAGGAATGGAACTCGGCGAAAAGAGGGGCGAAATCAGGGGCGAGAAAAAAGGCTGGCAGAATGCCTCCAATGAATTCGTTTTACGCCTGTTGAAAGCCAAAATGCCTTTATCGTTCATCGTATCCATGTCCAGCTGCAGCGAGGATGAGGTCAGACAAATCGCTGCCAAGGCGAATATCTCTTTGCCAGAAAGTGCGGAATAACCATGTGCAACTTGAGTGTAGGCGTATACCGCAGAGGAATGGAACTCGGCGAGAAAAAAGGCTGGCAGAATGCCGCCAATGAATTCGTTTTGCGCCTGTTGAAAGCCAAAATGCCTTTATCGTTCATCGTATCCATGTCCAGCTACAGCGAGGATGAGGTCAGACAAATCGCTGCCAAGGCTCATATCACTTTGACGGAGTGTGCGGAAGCGCACTCATAACAGGCAATCAAAAACCCCGATGCTCTTTCGAGCATCGGGATTTTTTACATATCTTTCTCTGCGCTGCCTCCGGCCACAATGTCGGTCTTTCCGATGTGCCAGGTGGTATTCACGCGAGCGCGAGCGTCGCTTCCGCTGTCGTTTTTGTAGCGGACGCGGGTGTCTCCGCTGATTTCCAGGATGGGCTTTCGCTCCTCTTTCTTTTCGCGGTAGCCCTGCGCTTCGAGTTCGCGGGTGTATTCCTTCTTGAGTCTTGCCATGTCTTCTGTCTGGTCTTTGGCAGGGACGGATTCCAGAATGTTCTTCACGACGCTGGCGATCTCGTAGCGGGTGAGTGTTTTGTCAAAGAAGGCTGTGGTGTAGGCTGGCGCTTTCCCTTCTTCGGTGAGGGTGCGGGCGGCCCGGTAGTCCCAGGAGCTTTCCTTCACGATCTCAAAAGAATTCGGCGCGTCCCATGGCGAGGCCCATGCGGGCGCACACACGATGGCGAGCAGCAGGGTCAGTATAAGTTTCTTCATGGTTTCTCCTTATTAGTAGCTAGTGACTGGTGACTGGTGACTTTTCTCATTCGTCATCTAAATCATTTCCGAATCAGTGCCGTATTCGTAGCCTGTTTCTTCGATTCGAATAGACTCACCTCGATGAATCTGGTCAATCGTATAACGAATCAGACCGTTCAGTAATTTCCCAATTTTCGTCTCTATTGCAATGGCCGTCTGAATGTCGGCCTCCGTTGCAAAGCCCAAATCGCAAGCAATCGTCAGCTGCGTTTCCACTTCATATTGAGAACCTCTGGCCATAAACAAAAAACGCAGACGATTTTTCAGACTGCCCTGACCATAACCTTCTGCAATATTGGAAGTGATGGAAATGCTGGCTCGCTTCAATTGATCTGACAGCGCATATAATTCACTAGGTGGAAACTTTGAAACCACGCGATAAATTTCTCGATTAAGACGTCTGCTTTCTTGCCATACAACAAGTTTCTTGTAACTGTCCATACCAAGCACCTTTCTGTACAAAAGGCAAGTGAAAAATTCCCAGTCACTAGTCACCAGTCCCTAGTCACTAGTTACCATCCCCTACTCACAGATCTTTCTCTCGATCACTTCGAGCAGGGCATCGCGTCCTTCTCCGGTGAGCGAGGAGTAGGCGAGGGGCAGGGAGGCGGTGGGGAAGAGCTTCTTCATCTGCATGAGGTTCTTTTTGAGGTCGTTGCGGCTGAGTTTATCGCCCTTGGTAGCGATGATCTGGATGGGGATGCCGGCTTTTTTCAGCCAGTCGAAGGCTTTGAGGTCGATGGGGAGTCCCGGGTGGCGAAGGTCGAGCAGCAGACCGATCATGATGAGGCCGGGGGACTTCTTCATATATTCGTCAATGAAGGAGGACCAGCTGTCTTTGTTTTCCTGGCTGGTCTTTGCGAAGCCGTAGCCGGGGAGGTCTACGAGGTACCAGTCCTGTCGCTGTTCTTCTTCGTTCTCTATGCGCCTAGACTGGATGGCGTAGTAATTGATGGTGCGTGTCTTGCCGGGTTCGCGGCTGACGTAGGCGAGCTTCTTCCTTCCGGTGAGGGAATTGATGAGAGAGGATTTGCCTACGTTCGAACGGCCGATGAAGGCGATCTCTTTCTTGCCGTCCGTCACGTACTGGGAACGGTTCACCGCCGAGGCAAAGTAGGCGGAGGAAAATATATGAAATTTGGTGATGTCTTTGATCTCTGCCATAGGACAGCTCCTTTCTATGGAAGCGCCGATCCTGCGATGGAGTCAGCGTTCCTTTAAGAATCACTCATTGGTTTTGGAAAATGGATGTTTAGGGATGCACAGCGGTATTCGGGTGCTCTCGTATATCGCGTACTTGAGACGATCTCCCCCGCTCTTTTTCATCCCGCTTTTCCCATCCAACCTCCGCCCCTTCGGGGCACCTCCTTCCATAGGAAGGAGGGAGTGTCCACGCGAGCCCCTTCCCTTGGAAGGGGCTGCCGAGCGCAGCGAGGCGGGGTTGGCTTCCTTTTGGGGCGGCACTCGGGTGTTCTCGTAAATTGCCGGCTTTAGACGCATTTCCCACTCTTTTTCATACCGCTAGTACCCTATCCGGCTCGCTTCGCTCGCCACCTTCCCCTCGAGGGGAAGGCTTTGTCCGTCGTTATTCTTTTTCTCCACGTATCCTGTATTCGCTTTGACGATACGAGAATACCATCTTCTAAAAAAAGGCGGCGAAGCCGCCACGAGAGCCCTGAACCTTGAACCCTGAACCACAAAAGAAAAACGCACCGCGAAATCATTCGCAGTGCGTTTTTACATACTAACCTGTTACGGCAAACCGTCGCTCATGAGATGCGCATAGTGCTGCTGGATCTTACGGGTGACAGGGCCGACTTCTCCATTGCCGATCGGCTGTCCGTCGATGGAGAGGACCGGGATGATGCCGTCCTGAGAATTCGTGAGGAAGACTTCTTCCGCATTCATCATATCTTCGAGGCGGACCGGATCTGTCGCATCATCGATGGAGGTGACACCGGCAGTCGGAGCGACGCGGGAAAGGACGAGGGAGCGGGTGATGCCGCGGGTCATGAATTCATTCGTGCCCGGGGTCCAGATGACGCCGGCCTTGACGATGAGGACATTCGAGTGGGTGGCTTCGGTCAGAAGGCCGTCTCGGATGAAGATGCCGTCGTAGCAGCCCTGCTTCAGCGCTTCCTGACGCGCGAGAAGGTTATCCACCTGAGAGAGGGAAAGAATGTCGCAGTGGTGTCCGCGATCATCTTTCATCGTGATGCACTTCACGCCGTCCTGCACTTTGGCAATGACATCCAGATTGATCGATTTGGCGTAGACCAGGACATTCGGGCGCAGCTGATTTCTGGCAGGGATCAGGAAATCATGATCGCCCTGACCGCGGGTGACGATGATCTTCACATAGCCTTCTTCGATGCCGCTTTCTTCGACGACGGTTTCCACGATCTCGGTGAATTCATCCGGCGCTGTCACGGGACGAATGCCCAAAAGACGCATGGAGCGGTACAGACGATCGGTGTGATAGGAAAGAGCAAACGGATGGCCTTTGTAGACGCGGATCCATTCATAGCATCCGTCACCAAACTGGAGTCCTCTGTCATCTGCCGCGATGATCTGGGAGAAATCATAATAGAAATTGTGATTGTAGTATATGGTAGTTTTTCTTTCTGCCATACGTCTCACCTCCGTAACAAATTGTTATTATTATGGCTTATGAGGGATATTACCACTGGGGCGTTCTGCCTCTTGATTGCCTGCGAAAGAGGTTCAGCGGGTTCTATAGGTTCTATAGGTTCAAAGGGGGTTGGTGCGACGCATAAAAACATAGAAGTGCCGCAGAGTATGGATGTGGCGATGCCCGAAGGTTTCTTAAAAAGCAGGTTTCCCGTTTGAGCTTTTCTGACAGGATTCGTTTGACCGCGAACAGCAAAGATTTCTCGCTTCGCTCGAAATGACGATACGAGAAAAGATTTTTCTAATCCAGTCACTAGTCACTAGTCACTAGTCACTAGTCACTCGAGACTCCCAGTCCCCAATTCCTGACCATTCATCCCTCACTTGCTTTTCAGTGCTTTGATCTTTTCAATGAGGAGCGGGAGGAAATCCTTCAGATCCGCTTCGACAGCGTAGTCTGCCATTTCCATGATCGGCGCCTTCGGGTCCTTATTGACCGCGATGACGATGTCCGCATTGACTGCGCACATGTGCTGCATCGCGCCCGAGATGCCGAGTGCGAAATAAATCTTCGGCGCGACGCCCTTACCGGTCTGACCGATCTGGTGGCTATGCGGCTCCCAGCCGAGCTCTGCGATCGGACGGCTGCAGCCGACAGCTGCCCCCAGAAGATCAGCGAGTTCATGGAGCTTCGCCCATTCTTCCTCCGTACGGATGCCGCGGCCGCCTGCGACGACGACCTTCGCATTTTCGACCGGATGGCTGTCCTTCTCACCGGCGATGATCTCCTTCAGCACCGTGCCGAGATCCTTCTCTTCAAGGGAAACGGAGAGGGAAATGACCTCGCCCGTGCGGGAAGCATCGGCTTGCGGGTACTTGAAGATGCCCGGGCGGACCGTGCCGACCTGAGGACGATAGTCCGGAGACACGATATCTGCCATGATATTCCCATCCATCGCCGGACGCGACCAGATGACCAGCCCCTTCTCGGTATCTGCCGAAAGCTCCGTCACGTCTGCCGTGACGCCGCAGACGAGCTCTGCCGCCAGACGCGGGGCGAGATCACGGCCGAATGGCGTCGCACCAAAGATGATGGTATCCGGCTTCTTTTCCAAGAGGAACGGCGCCAGTGCTTTCTGGTACGCTTTCCCATCATAGTGGGCAAGGAGCGGATGATCGATCACATAGACCTTATCTGCGCCGAGGGGAATCAGCGAGGATGCCGGATCCTTGAGATCGGCACCGATGAGGACGACTGCGACCTCTTCCCCCAGCTGGTCCGCCAGTACGCGGGCTTCGCCGGTCAGTTCACCGGTGACCTTCTGGATCTTGCCATTCGCAAGCGCTCCGATGACATAAATACCTTTGTGTTCAGAAAAATCCATTTCGCCCCTCCTTAGATGACCTTCAGTTTCTGCATAGCCGAGAGGAAGAGATCTGCCGCTTCTTCCGTCGTCTTTCCTTCGATGCGGAGATTTTCTTTTTTCGGCGGCACGACCGGACGGACCTGACGGACCTGCGTCGGAGAGCCCTTCATGCCGATGCGCGCCGGATCGACCGGCAGATCGGCTGCCGTGAGATTTCCGATCTCCACTTCATCCTTCTTGAGGAGGCCCTTGATGCTCGGGTATCTCGCATGGTTCAGCGCTTCTGTCGCAGTGACGACCGCCGGAAGAGCAAGCTCGAGCACCTCGATATTCCCACCGATCTGGCGCTTCACGATGAGGAAGCCTTCCTTCTCATAGGAAATGCCTACGGCTGCACTCACATCCGCGATGCCGAGCGTCGCAGCGATCTCCGGCCCGATCTGCGCCGTATTGCTGTCGATGGACTCCTGCCCGCAGAGAATGAGATCGAATGTTCCCAGCTTCTCGATCGCCTTAGCCAGCGTGTAGCTCGTCGCAAGAGTATCAGCACCGCCAAATGCGCGGTCCGTCACGAGGTATACTTCATCAGCGCCCATAGCGACCGCATCCTTCAGGACAGCGGCTGCCTGCGGGGGACCCATGGTGATGACCGTCACCGTGCCGCCCACTTCATCGCGCAGCGAGAATGCCGCTTCCAGCGCATGGAGATCCAGCGGATTCATGATGCTGTTCGCATTATTTCTTTTCAGTCTTCCTGTAGTCGGATCGACTTCCATCTTCGATGTGTCGACGACCTGTTTGATACAAACCAGAAACTTCATAGTGTCTCCCTTCTGTGAGGTCGAAATCATATGCCACGCAGCACGAACGCCGCGCCACAGGGTAAACGGGGCTATAGAGAAATAAGGCTTCGCCCACTGTCCCCATTATCCATATTTGTTTAAAGTATAGCATAAGTGAAACGTTTTTGCGTGAGAAAGTTCATAAACTTTGCGGCTTTTCCGTCTATCCGCCATCAAAAAACGGCGAGCCAGCGGCTCGCCGTTTTTTGATGCTGCTCTCTCTGCATGCGACTAATTTTTTCTCCCCTCGACCGCCGCATTGCCGAGGAGCCCTTTCAGTGCTTCTTCGGCTTCTTCGGAAAAGTCGACATAGAATTTGGGCACCATGCGGATCTCCTGCCTTGAGGATATGAGGTGGAGGATGACGGGTGTGCCGCCATGATATTTCGCAAGGACTCTGGCGAGGGCAGCACTGACCTTGTCTGTCTCATGGCGGGGATCGACGTAGAGGTGGACTTCATCGACCGGCATGCGGACGGTCTTTTGGAACTGGGCCATCGGTATGATGCTGTCGGCTAAGATCTTGACTTCTCGCTCGTTCGACTGGACGCGGCCGCGGATACAGATAGGCGCGTCTTCGGTGAGGAAGGGACGCGCGGCTTCCCAGACGGAGGGGAAGAGGACGGCTTCGATCTCACTTTCATAGTCTTCGATGGTGACGTAACCCATGGGCGCGCCCTTCTTGGTGACCATGCCCTTCACACGGGTGACAGTGCCGCCCAAGGTGACGGTCTTCCCGTCGTAGCGGCTGCCTTCGGTCTCGAGCTGGTAGATGGGCGTGCAGGCGGCCATCTGCTTCTTATACTTTTCGAGCGGATGACCGCTGACGTAGAAGCCTAAGAGCTTCCTTTCCCAGTCGATCTTTTCATCCGCGTCCATGTCTTCGAGATCAGGATAGACGACGGAGCTTTTCATCTCGTCCCCGCCGAAGAGAGACATCTGTCCGCTCTCCCGGTCGCTCTTCGCAGCGGCGACATCACTCATGACCTGCGGAAGTGCGGCGAGGAGCTGAGAGCGGTTGTAGCCGAAGCCGTCCATCGCACCGCAGCGGATGAGACTTTCGCAGGCGCGGCTATTGAGGCCTTTGCCTTCGACGCGCTCTAAGAAATCCGACATGGACGTGAAGGGGCCGCCCTTCTGTCGTGCCCGGATGATGGCTTCGACGGCATTCTCTCCGACGTTCTGGATGGCATCAAGTCCGAAGAGAATCTTATTTCCGCTGACGGAAAAATAGGCTTCCGAAAGATTGACATCCGGTGCGGCGATCTCCACACCGGCTCTTCTGGTATCTGAAATATAGCGGCTGACCTTGTTCTTGTCGCCATTGTAGCAGGTCATCATGGCAGCCATGAATTCAGCGCGGTAGTGCGCCTTGAGGTAGGCGGTCTGCCAGGCGATCCATCCGTAGCAGACGCTGTGAGATTTATTGAAGCCGTAACCGGCAAAGTGGACCATGAGGTCGAAGACGTAATTCGCCGTCTTTTCATCGACGCCATTCTTCACGGCGCCTGTGACAAAGGTATCGCGGTTCTTCTGCAGGATCTCCGGCTCCTTGTGTCCCATGGCGCGGCGGAGCATGTCGGACTGGCCGAGGGAAAAACCGCCCATGACAGAGGCGATCTGCATGACCTGTTCCTGATAGAGGATGACGCCGTAGGTTTCCTTCAGGATGGGAGCCAGAGATGGATGCGGGTACTCGATGGGGATCTCTCCATGTTTTCTCTTGATAAAATCTTCCGCCATGCCGCTCCCCAAAGGTCCAGGACGGTAGAGGGCGACCATCGGGATGAGGTCTTCGAAGCGGTCCGGGTGGAGCTTCATCAGAAGATTCGTAAAGCCGGAGGACTCGGACTGGAAAACGCCTGTGGTGTCGCCCGCGCAGAGCATCTCGCATGTCTTCTCGTCGACAGAAGGAATGCGGTCGATGTCGATGGTGACACCGCGGTTCGCCCGGATCATCTCGACCGCATCATGGATGACGGTGAGGTTTCTAAGCCCCAAAAGATCCATCTTGAGAAGGCCGAGCTGCTCGACCTGATCTTTTTCGTACTGCGTCTGGATGAAATCGTCCGCAGTGAGCTGGATCGGCACGTACTCATCGACGGGCTTCGAGCAGATGACGACGCCGGCGGCATGCGTGCCGGAATTTCGGGAAAGCCCTTCCAGGTCGAGGCAGTGATCGATCAGGGTGCGTACCGTCGCATTCGACTCGTAGAGGTCTTTGAATTCCTTCGAGCCGTCCAGCGTCTTCTTCAGCGTGACGCCCGGGCCGCTCGGCACCATCTTTGCGATCTTGTCCACTTCGCGAAGGGGCAGATTCATGACACGGCCGACATCACGGATGACGGCACGCGCCGCAAGCGTACCGAAGGTGATGATCTGCGCCACCTGCTCAGCGCCGTACTTCTCTGCGAGATAGGCGATGACCTGCCCGCGTCCGCGATAGCAGAGGTCAGTATCGATATCCGGCATGGAGACTCGCTCCGGATTCAGAAAGCGTTCAAAGAGAAGGTCGAAACGCAGTGGGTCGATTTCCGTGATGTGCAGGAGGTAGGCGACGATGCTTCCTGCCGCGCTCCCACGCCCCGGCCCGATCGGGATGCCATGTGTCTTTGCGTAGCGGATGAAGTCCATGACGATCAGGAAGTAATCCGAGAACCCCATCTGATTGATGACACCGAGCTCATAATCCAGACGCTCCTGCTCTTTTCCCGTGAACTCCGGATAGCGCTCCGGGATCGCCGCCTCGCAGAGCTTTCGCAGGTATGACTTGGACGTCTCGCCTTCCGGCACATCAAAGGACGGGAGCTTGTGGTCGCCAAAGGTGAAGGTCACATGACAGCGCTCTGCGATCTTTGCCGTATTCTCGATAGCGCCCGGATACTCGCCTAAGATCGCCCGCATCTCCTCCCCGCTCTTGCAGTAGAATTCGTCATTCGGAAAATGGAAATGATAGGGATCATCCAGTGTCTTTCCCGTGGAGATGCAGAGCTTGATCTCCTGGCTCTTCGCATCCTCCTTTTTCGTATAGTGGAAATCATTCGTCGCGACCAGCCCCAGCCCATACTCTTTTGCCAAAGACGCCAGCACCGGACGCACATCCGCTTCTTCCGGGATGCCATGATTCTGCAGCTCGAGGAAATAGTTCTCTTTCCCGAACGTATCGATGTAGTAGCGGATCACCTTTCTGGCTTCATCCATGTCGCGGTTTAAGATCGCCTGCGGAAGCTCGCCGGCAACACAGGCCGACAACGCAATGAGCCCTTTGTGATACTTGGACAGAAGCTCATGGTCCACCCGCGGCTTATGAAAATAACCCTCCGTCCACCCCTTCGAGCAGATCTTGATGAGATTCTGATAGCCCTCATTCGTTTCTGCCAAAAGGATCAGATGCCCCAGCTTCTCCTTCTCGCCCTTCGCCCGCTCGAAGCGGCTCTTCCTCGTGACGTAGACCTCGCATCCGATGATCGGCTTGATGCCCTGCGCGATACACTCTTTATATAAATAGACCGCACCGTACATGACACCATGGTCCGTGATCGCGACCGCCGTCTGCCCGAGCGACTTGACATAAGAGACAAGCTCCTTGATGCGGCATGTGCCGTCGAAAAGACTGTACTCGGTGTGGACGTGGAGATGAACAAATGGATCCAAGCGGAAACGCCTCCTTCACTCCTTTTTCTTTCGAATTCTAAGATAGCGCGGATCCGATCGCAGGACCAGTGCTGCCTTAGAATTCACTTTTTCTTATTGTATCATATTTAGTGGTTGGTCATTCATCCGGTCCTACTGAAAAGTGCGAAGTGAGGAGCGTGGCCAGAGATTAGCGGGTTCTATGGGTTCTATGGGTTCAAGGGGTAATGCTATTAAGTTAAGCGGCAGAACGTTCTTGGCTCCCCATCGGGGGAGCTCCCCGAAGGGGTGAGGGGGCT
>OIYF01000737.1_pt1 | contig 11124 bp, 6 predicted proteins | sample 1587971 | NCBI WGS metagenome assembly OIYF01 (sample SAMN03283248) | human gut metagenome | biome: human-associated habitat; material: feces | host: Homo sapiens | place: Peru | collected 2012 | reverse complement strand
AAGATAGAAGCGATAACTAAAGAGTCGGTAATCACGATTAAATCATGTTTGTCCGCTGCTAAACGACGAGCCACGTGGGAAGTAGTCGCCCCACCCCCGATAATTACGATATCACGGTGGTTAATAAATCCTGAAACTTCCTTAGCAATAAGTTCACGTTGTCTTAAATATAACAAATCGCGCTTAGCAACTTCAGGTTCAGTTGTCATCGGCCGGCTAGCCCCACCGTAGGTACGGCTAATTAAACCACGGCTTTCAAGTTCTTCTAAATCACGACGAATGGTTTCACTTGAAACATTAAGCTCAGCTGCTAGATCAGAAGCTCTGATAGTAGGAGATGCTTGCAGTTCAGAGACGATAAGCTTTTGTCTATCGTTTTTAGAAAGCTTGCCATTATTCTGCGTTTTAACGTTCATATATTCCTCGAAAAGAACTAGCGTGACTTAAATTACTTTCAAACTACAACTACTTTTAGCTACATAGAATTACAAGATCTCAAATACTCAATCGTGCTTAAACTTCGCCACAACCTAAAGCTTGTTTCAAAGTTTTTCTGGTGCGGAAAAACTTTTACTCGTGCATAAAATAAAATCCTAACCGCATGGTATGTTTTTGTTTACGGCAACTTTTTGAATTGAGATGAATTAAATATGAGAAACATACCAAAAAGGTTTGTTTTTAGCAATGAATATATGCAAGAACCCACAAAAATAACATCATTACCACAGCATTTTGTCTTTAGAACCACGGTTTTTATGTGTTTTCAACAAAACCATGTGGAATTTGTTTTACGAAATCAAACAACTTCCTCAAGTTTATCAAGCAGAAGGCAGGAGTAAGTTACGCCTTAGTTATTTCAGGGGTATTTTAGTTTTTTGACGTTTCTACTGGTTTAGACGTAGCGGTAACACCAGGCACTAACATTTTTGGTAATTCTGTAGCCACGTTTTTAGGAGCCACTAACGGTTCGTGAGTCGCTGCTTGTTTGGTAGTTTATTTGGCTTCATTTGTGGCAGCTTTTTCATTTACTACCGCGCTAACTTCTTGAGCTTTAGTAGTTACGGCTTCTTTTTCGGTTTCGGCGGAAACTTCTTGGGCTACCACTACAGGTTTGGTGGCAACTTCACTAAATTCTGGATTTAATGCGGCCGCCATTTCTTGATTGGTAGCAAGATCACTATCGGCAAACACCGGAAGTCTTACCCCCATCTGGCGCCCCGCCCCAGTTTCAGAACGATAACGCTTCACCCGATCACGAGCATCAGAGAGCATTACGGTCCCAATTTGGTTTACATCGGCAATCAGATCACTACATAAAGCACGTTTTTTAACGAATCTAATGCGTTCAGCGATCTGACGAGACACTCCTTCCATAATCTTGTTGTGTCTTTCCCCGTAACTTACCACAGAGCTTAAATAATCACTCCAAGCTCGCTGAGCATCAATCCCCATATTAGCCACCCCATTCCAACGTGGCATCAACATGGTGATATTAGTTACTACCTTTACGCCTAAGAGCTTACATTCTCCGTTTTCTTGTATGGTATCGAGATTCCAATCCACCCCATAACTCATTTTGCTGATGCTATGGCGCCCACTGTCAGCATTAGTTGGAGCGTTTTCTAAAATGGCTTTACGTAATTCATCTGGATTACTAGCATTAAGGTCATAAAATTCGGTATTACGATTTACCACCTCATCGATCTGGACATCATGGTAATAATTTTCTTGAGCACTACGGTTAGCCGCTTTAACCTGGGCGCTACGACTCATTTGGTTATCTGATGCAGAGGAATTAGAGCCACCATTTTTTGTCACGGTATCAAGAATGGAATAATCATCCATTTTTCCAGCTACCACCTGATCGCCAATGACAGTAGAAAACTTACGGTCTAAAGGGGAAACATCATCGCGAATCATACGATCGTAAAATTGTGGCCCATAAAGTAAAAAAGCCCCAATAGCAAGTGCCGGCAAACCTATGATTAAAACCGCCATCCAAAAGTTACGCATACAAACTTCCCGTATCCCCGTATCTTAAGCGCCTATCTTTTTTTAGCCAAAGATTTTAGGAGTTCAATTAAAAATCCCATAATACAGCATGGGTGTATCCAAAAAAAATAAAACAGATATAAGTCACATATTATAGAGAAAAAACGTCCCTAATGGGGATTTATCGTGACCTGCATCCTGCATACGTCACAAATTGAACAAAAACAGCCTGGTTTTTAAGTTTTTATTCAACCTAAAAACAAGGCTTGTTACTAACTATAATTACACCTATAGTCTATTGTTCTAATTACATTAGACTTACTTTAGACCAAGTAGCCTTGAGACCTAAGACCATAAATTTATGCACCTAACATAAATTTAAGCGCCTAAATCGAATCTGTTAATGCCTAGGCAACTTCGGACTGCGCCTTAGGTTTTGTTAATCAACCTCAATCCGGCTACGTCCATCGGATACGGCCGTAACTTTAACGCGCACTGGTACACTCTTAGCAAGCATTTCCACATGGGAAATAATACCTAAAGTCCGCGCCCCACGCTGTAACTGACCTAAGGCATCTAACACCACATTTAATGATTCAGTGTCGACACAATCAAAACCTTCATCAATAAAAAGCGACTGCACGACGGTACCACCACAAGTCATATCTGAAAGCCCCAAGGCTAAAGCCAAGCTAACTAGGAACTTTTCCCCACCGGACAAAGATAAAACAGAGCGTTCGGTATCGGCACAATCATGGTCAATGACCGAAAGTAACAACCCCTCATGCCCGTCTTCCCCCACGGTTAAAGAATAGCGTGGGCGCAATATATTAAGGTAATTATTCGCGCGTTCCGTTAAAGTATATAACGTAATACCCTGAGCTATATTACAAAACTTACTCCCATCAGCAGAACCAATAAGCTCGCTCAAGCTACGTTTAAGTTCTAATTCTGGTTTTAAGGCGGACAACTCAGCTTCGATTTGACCGTTTGTTTTAACGTGGTCATCATCGACGGCAAGAATGTTCTTTAACTCATCTACCTCTAAAGATTTATTTTTTAGTGAGTCTTCAAGCTCACTTAGAGCTTGGCTTTTTAAGGTTGGAACGCCCGTATGCTCCTGAGCTCCCAAAATCCTTTCATCATTAGAGGCTTCACGCTCTTCCCAATACTGTGGTTCAATTAACTTAGCTTGCCCCAGGCACTCAGCTTGCGCTTGCGCTAATAAGTTCGCTTTAATCTCAGTTTTTTGCGCTAAATCCTGCAATAACTGTCGCTTTTGTCCTAAATCGGTTCTGGTTTGATTATCTAGCAATAAGATGGCCGCTAACTGCTCCGCATCAAGCCCAATTTTTTTGACATCTTGCACCCAAATCTCTGTTAAGTGTTGTGCTTTTACGGTTAACTCAGAAGAAGTTTTTTGCAATATCTTTTGCTGTCCACTCACATCTGTTTGTTTAGTTTTAACATCATTAGCGCGGGCGCGGATTTCTTCTAACTGCTTAGTAGCCGCTTTAATATGGTCCGCATATTGCTTTTCCACGACAGCGACTACGCGCCCACCTAATAACTGAGCGCGCTCCTGTTGCATTTGGTTAAACTCCGCTTGATAGGTTTGCACCTTTTGCTCGAACTTAGTATAAGCGCTTTGTTTTTCAGTCAGCGCCCCTTCTAGCTGCTCGGCCTTAAGGCGAGTATGTTCTTCCTTTTGGGTCGCTTTAGTTAGCTCACTTGCTAAATTTAACGCGTGATTTATATCCTGAACACTTCTAGTCACTAAGTTTAAGAGTTTGGTCGTAGCACTTAAGTTAAATACTTCTGGAGCTAAAGCTTGGTCAATCTGAATTTTTAAGAGCTCAATTTCAGGGTAATACGGTCCTAAAATTCCACTTATTTTCATTAATAACTCACGGCCATCTTTGACCCAATTGTCCATTTTTTGGGCATTTAAAGCTATGTTGTTTTGCGCCTTGGTTAATTCAAGCTGGCAGCTATTTTGACATTCTTGAATCTTTTTAGCGTCTTCGTTGAAGGTTTCTAGTGTATTTTGAGCGCTTTGCGCTTTATCAACACTTACTTTTAAGGTGTCACAATTCTTTTTGAGCGTTTTTAAGGTCGTTACTTGTTGCTTTCCAAAAGTGGTCAACGCCTCTCTGGCCACCTCAAATTTGGTTTCGATTGCACTTTGAGTGGCCAGCATTTGTTTAACCGCACTTAGTGAGGCCTCTATGGTTAAGGTCTTAGTATTTAAGGCCGCCCCAAAAAGCTCTACCTCTTGGGCCCAAGATTCCATCATTGGTAAGTCATTACCTTCTATAGAACGCGCTAAATCTTGCATTCTTAGCGCTTCTAAACTTATTACCGTCCCACAAAAGTTCCGCCAAGAATCAAGCAACTCTGATTCTATAGCCACTTGCTTTTTAGTGGCCTTCTCAAGCAAGCTTTTTACGTTAGCCAAATTCGTCTGACAAGTTGTTTCCTGCCTTTGCTTCGCTTCAAGGCGTTCTAAACATTGGTTTTCCCGATCTTTTGCGATATCAACTTCTGATGGCTCCACCAAAGTGTCAGCATTTTCCACAAAAGGATGATGCGTCGCCCCACAAAGAGGACAAACTTGGTCAGGTTTTAAGGTTGCACGTAAATCAGATAGATTTAATATTTGCCTCTTAAGAGCGGTGATTTCTTGGCACTGCTCGTATTCACGTTTGTATCTTGCCACTTCCTGGGTGACTACGGCTAACTTTTGGGATAATTCTTCTTGCTCGCTTTTATAAGAAGCAAGTTGATGTTCCTGTTCTGTGGCAACTAAAAAATCACGCTTTAAGGTGTCTAGATCTTTAACCGTGGTGCGCGCTTGCGTTACGATTTGATCTGCTAAATGACATTTGTCATTAGATAACGTATATTCCTGCGTGCATTTTGCTAACGTTTGAGCCACTGTAGCAACCGGCTGTTTTGATGCCTCAAGGCGCTTAAGTTCAGCCGTTAAGCGCGCTAAATCTTGAGTATTTTGCGCTTGAGCTTGACGGGCTAACTCGTCCTCGTTCTTAACTTTAGTATAAAGCTCACTCTTAGCTAAAAACGTTTGCGGAGCTTCTTTTAAAAGTTCAAGCGCCGGGCTTAGCTCATTAAACTTAGCTAACCTATTATTTTGAGCCTGCACTTGTGCTAATTCTTTTTGCGCGATTTCGTGCTCATTTTGAGCCGCATTATAGCTTTGCGCAACTTTAGTTAAAGCTTCACATTCTTCTTTTAGTTTTTGTTGTTCGCTTTGTAGAAGCTTTTGTTTTTCAGCCAACGTCGCCTCTAACTCGCGGGCTTTATTTAAAGTAGGCTCTAACTCAGTACGTTCTTTTTGTAACGCCTCTTGATGTTCTTTAGCCTCGGTTAATTGAGTAGTTGCGAGCTCATTTTGCTGATTAAGTTGGTTTAATTTCTGCTCAACTTCTAAAGCGCGTTTTTTATTCAAGTCTAATTGTTCTTGAGTGTCCATGAGTTTTTGGAGATTGGCTCTAGCTTCACTTTCACGCTCAAAAATTTCTAATTTTTTGATTTTAGGCCCAAAAACGACCTTCGTGGCCTCAAGTTCTGCTTTAAGCTTGGTCGCCGCTATTTGTTCATTTTCGTATTTGGTATGTAATTCTTGATACTTAGTTAAAAGATTGAGCTTAGCTTGTAGAGCTTCCCATTCCTGCGTTGCCGTTTGACGCTTAGTCTTAAGTTCTTGGCGTTCTAACGGACTTAAAAGCTTCAAGCTTTGTTGTCTATTTTCTAGGTCTTCCTTTTTATCGCGCAAACCTTTGTATTCCTCAAAGGTAACTTTAGAGATCAATTTATAAAGTTCAGTATCCGCAATCCCATTTAAAATCCCAGTTCGATCTTTAGGTTCCGCCGTTAAAAAGCTCGTAAATTGACCTTGAGGCAAGAGCACCACGCGAGTAAATTGACTGTAGTCAAGGCCTATACTTTCGGTTTTAGCTTTTAAGAGCCCTTTAAGGCCGGAATAATCAATTTTTTGCCAGCCTAAAGAATCACTCCAACTTGATAAGTCACACCCAGAATTTTCAAATCTAGGTTCGCCATTACGCGTTTTGATGCGCCGAAGCCCCCACACCGCGCGATACCGTACTCCATTAACCCCTATAAATTCCAATTCCGCAGCACAAACATTAGCCCCACGTGACATGATATTGTTATACATATCGCTTTGGTCGAGAGTTTTTTTATCCCGCACTCCTTGGTAGCGTGCCGCCTGATGGTACAAAGCTAAACACATCACGTCTAGGATTGTTGATTTGCCGGTGCCGGTGCGACCGGTAACAGCAAATAAACCGTTGTCCGCTAAGGGACCTTGCTCCAAATCAACTTCAAACCTATCGTAGAGACTGGCAATACCTTGACCGGAAATTTTTAAGATCTTCATGGGGCGTCTCCTTTAAATGTTAGTGCTATCTGTATGAGTCAAAGTATTGGTGGCGCTTGCAGCCTCAAGGTTGGAATCGCTCCCATTATCGAGTTCGTTTTTAACTTTTTTCACAATCGAATTAAATAGTTTAAGTAGATCCGCAGGTACCTCAGACGTGCCTAGCTTTTTACGGGCGTACATAGAAAACACGTCAATAGGTTGCATGCTACTAAGATCCTGTAACACTTCTTCTTCCTCTTGCTGTTGTTTGGTTCTCGGCGCTTCAACCGTGCGCACGCTGCACAAACGACAGTTTTCAGGCATAGCTTGCCTAATTTCGGAGGCGATATCAGAACGCGATCTCGAACCACGAGTCCCTAACGCATCACTTCTTAAATAAACCGACACCAAAGGTCTTGCTTCTAAAGCCAACGGTTCATTAGGGAGCTTTTTAATAAGGTCTAAAGCTTCATGAGGAGTACACCCTACCTTGCTTTGAGGTCCACTTGGAATCTTAATTAAATCAACCGCCCGGGGCACTAACACATCTTCATATGTAATTTCGCCTTTAGGCCCTATTTCAAGAACTTTAAAAGCATGGCGATATTCGCTTTCAGAAAAGTTTATCGGTAGAGGCGAACCACTATAATGCAATCTGTTCCCGCCACCGGCCGTACCGGTGCTGTACTTTAAATGAATATGACCTAAAGCCGTATAATCGAAGTAATCAATCGACTCTCCATTTACCCCAGCGACCCCACCTGCAGCTATGACATTTTCATCATAAGCGGCATCTGCTAGTGAGTTTTTACCGCTCACAGCTAAGTGCGCCATTGAAATACTAACTAACTTTTGATCTTTACGAGCTTCGGGGCTTACTAGCGTTTGCCCTAGGGAATTATCCTTTAAGCTAGGATTACTAACTTTAAGTTCCTCAATCCGATGCGCTAATTGTCGGCAAAGTTCTGCGACACACTCAGAAGCTGTATGGACGCTATCGTCAGAAAAAAGAACTCCCCGCCCTAAACCACCTTCTCTGATAAAAGGCACCATCGCCAAGTACCCTTTTAAAGAGCCGTCTCGTTCCTTTAATGGATAGATCATTTGGTCTAAATCCACCTGCAACATCTTTTTAGGGATTATTGGGGTAACATCAGCTTTGGAGCTCAATGCTTGCGCGTTGTTTGGTATCGTCAAAGATGCGCTAGCAGCTTGGGCTCTTTCTTGTAAATTATTTGAGGCTAGTAAATCATTTGAGGCATTTATCTTGGTGCTTATTTTTTCTTTTAACGGGACCGAGCCTAAACAATGCATTCTCTCGCTCATACATACGATATCTACATTATCAAGAAGCTGACCGTTGTCATGGTTGCCAGCTATCACATAAATACTTAATTGCGGAAAATCACAGATTAGGTCATGCCAAAATGTGTTTAACATCTTTTGTAATTCTTGGGAGGGAACGCATGAGTTATAAAGGTCACCACTTACTAAGATGGCATCAATAGGACGCCCTTCTTGTTCCTGCATTTGTAAAAAGTTGTATAAAAATTCAAAGAATTTTTTATGTTCGAAAGTACGTTCATAGCTTTCAAGTCGCACTCCAACATGCCAATCCGCTGTATGAATAATTCTCATGCTTTGTTCCTGCTGATTTTACAAACCTTATTTGTTTAACAAAAATTTCCCGCCTAGGAAACACTCACAAAACTCACCAAGCTGTCTAGAGGTTGTTTAAAAACATGTATTATACTCACGTCTATGCACAAAACTTCCATTTATGACTGGAGTACTCGTCAAAAAACATATTTATGAAATCTTCAACTTGCCGTGAAATCTCCTTTTCATAATCAGTGTATCCTTTGGGCTCTTATATACTTTGACCAATTTCTTATAGTAAGTATGTGCGTACACCGTAGCTTTAGTTGAAACATTAAAACAGTTAGTAATAGCTTTAACGCTTTTGATTTCTAGTTTGTGCATTATAGGTGAAGTTAGAGCATACTTAAAAAAACTGCTTCTATAAAGAACACCTAATATGCTCCGCGTGGGGACTAAGATTCTTGTGGTAATTCAAGTGGTAAAATTGAGTTCATAGACCTTAGTCTAAGGCGAAGTTTTGGCGCACGCATCGAGTTGACATCGGGCGACCCCGTATAATCTTTGCATATTATATAAAAAGATAGTAAAATCCCGTGCGTAAATAAACATAAATGCGTCGAACCTCTCAATAAGTAAGATTGAAGGAGACGCTCGGCGTAACCGGCTTAAGCAAATTTAGGGTGTAACTTTAAGTTATCCTTGAACCCGTAGGGTTAGTTTTGGAGTCCCTGGTATTTAGGCTCCTTTTAAGCTGTTGCGTGCCTAATACATGTGGCTCACAGCCAACGTAAAATTAAAGTTACATAAATAAAGCTAAAAAGCATAAAGGATTTATCAGTCATGTCCAAAGAAGACAATATTGAAATGCAAGGGACCATTTTGGAAACCTTGCCAAACACCACCTTCAGAGTAGAACTTGAAAACGGCCATATCGTTATCGCTCACATCTCTGGCAAAATGCGTAAGAACTATATCCGTATTCTTACCGGTGATAAAGTAACCGTACAAATGACCCCATACGATTTAACTAAGGGGCGTATCGTATTCCGTTCTAGATAAGCGGAAATTAGTCTCTGCCGGTCTTAAGTGACCGGCAACCTCCTAGCCAAACAACGCCTCCTTTCACCTAAGCCTACCCTACTTCTCTATATTTTGTTCCTAACTTCTACTTGGCCCTTGCCTTAGCTTCTACTTTGCTCCTACCTTGGCCTCCACTTTGTTTTTGTTTAACGCTTGTTTTTGCTTAACACCTGTTTTTGCCTTGTCTTTAAGCCGGTTTTCAAGCTTGCCTTCAAGTTAAAAAAATCCCCAAAACTACTGACGTGAACTACTCACCACCTAAAAAGGTGGGAACTTCGTAATTACTCATTAGAGTAATTCTAAAGAAGTTTGATAGCTATGCTATCCTTATTCTTGCAGGTGTGTCCACTTCACCTCTACTGTATAGGACTTCTAAGTCCACTACATTACTTTTTATTAGTATATTATCATATATTTAAGCTCAAAAGAGGTAAGAGCAAAAAAAACAATTCATCTCCCACCTAAAGAGAAAGGAGTCTTCTTGGAGATTTTAGATAAAAACTCAACATTCCATCTAAACCTTAGATTTTATGCTGCCGCCTTAAGTTTTTCCTCTTTTCCTTTCTGAATAAATCACAAAAACAGCAAAAATTTTCATAAATGGCGCAAAACTGTACAAAAAAAGCTCAAATTTCGTTTGAAAGACATTTTATATAAAAATGTAATATCATTTTTCTATAAAAATAATATAATAGAGGAATACATTTAAAAAGATAAAAATTTAAGGCCTAAAATGCCTATAAGCTTTGAAAAACAAAGCTTATCTCCCAACAAACAATAATAAAATTGGGACGTATTAGCATAATGACTATCGAGTCGGTTGTAACAGTGCCTTTATAAAACATTATTCGTGGTATTACAAAAAACATTATGTGGTTGTTTATCATTAAAACAATCGTCACAGCTGTGATGTTCTATTTAGTATTTTGCTTTTATGGCAACATCAACGATGGCCTTTTTATTAAGGGCTTTTTCTGTATCGTTTTTCTGCTTTTTATGTACTGGGTTGATATTTACCGTTTAACCAAAATCTTCTCCTCTTACTTCTTAGCTTGCCACAATTTTAAACAACAAAAGTACGAACGAGCTTTTGTTTATTTTCAGCACCTCTTAGATTACAGTTTTGCTCCATCCTTGCCTTACCTTGCTTTAATGCGGTTTAAAGGTCTTGGATGCGAAGCTAACCCTGAAACAGCCAAATACTACAGTGAACGAGCCATGCGTAATGGCTATTACGACTGCTTGTACTTTGTCGCGGTGATTGATTTTTTTGGTGATTCTTTAACTTCTTATTTTAAACACGCTGAAGCGAAGTTAAAACCAAGCGTAGCCTCTAATGCCCTAGCGTCAGATGCCACTAACGCCCGCGTTTATAAATCCAACAAAGTATACAAGAATGTATTAGAACCAGATTACAGTGCTTGCGTGTTTCACTTAAAACAATATCTTGAGGAGGTAGAATCCGGTAAAAACACCGATGCGCAGTATGTAGCAGAAGCCAATGCCCTTTTAGGGTATTGTCTAGGAGCAGGCCTTGGAGCACCTTCTAATAGCATGATTGCAGACGAGCTTTTTGCTAAAGCGTCAGCCTTAAAATCAGCTAACGTCACGCAACTTAAAAATTGCCTCCATACTAAAAGCGCCGTAACTGAGTTTATTATTTAAATAAACCCCCAAAGATTAAATTAGCTGCACGAAATTATTCGTGAAGTTATTTAAAAGCTAAGAGTTGCTACTTTTAGGCTAGGATATAAAAATAGGTCAGGATGACCAACAATGACTCTTACCCTAACAATGAAAAGAGTCATTTATAAAAATATAAAAAGCCCATCAAGGGCATAGAACTACGGTTGGCTTTTGCGCCTTTAAAATCTAAGTTTCAAGGTACATTTGTAACTTAGAAGCTTAACGCCTTACCCCTAAACATGGGGTTAAGATGGCGCCTTAGACCATAAGAGAAAAACAGATTACGCTCTCACTAAAGGTTTAAAACCTTAATAACGCTAACGACAATTATATTATAAGTACAAAAGGAAAGAAAAATG
>OIYF01000735.1_pt1 | contig 11129 bp, 16 predicted proteins | sample 1587971 | NCBI WGS metagenome assembly OIYF01 (sample SAMN03283248) | human gut metagenome | biome: human-associated habitat; material: feces | host: Homo sapiens | place: Peru | collected 2012 | reverse complement strand
GTAGTTCTTCGGTAGAGTCTGCGTTAAAGAAACTTGTAGAAGAAGGTGCTATTATACGTAAAGGTAAAGGGCGTGCATCACACTATGTACGTAAAGATGCGGTAGAATAAGTGATTTTTGTTTATTAGTAATAACGCTTAAAGTTCTAAATGTAGATATTTGAAAAATGCAATGTTAGAAATCTAACGTTGCATTTTTTAGTGGTGTTAATTTGAAAGATATAACTTCTAATCAAAAGTTACTGTCCAATGATCAGACTGATAAGCATCAAAACACATCAGTATTTGTTCTTTGTTGCATTTATGTTCAGCTAATTCTGGAAGTTCTTCTTTAGAAAAATATCTACTTTCAGTTGTTTCTATATTTTCAATAAACTCTCCACCTAGTACTTCACATAAGTAGAAGATCTTTACAACACCATAAGCATAAGGTGGAAGGTTATGCTTATCTCTATCTTGTACAGATATGACCTTTTTAACACAGACATCCAATCCTGCTTCTTCTTTAGTTTCTTTCACTACATTATCAGCAGGAGAAAGATTAAATTCACACCATCCTCCAGGAACAGACCATTGCCCTTTTTCTTTTACAAGAAGAATCTTCCCATCCTTGAATATAGCTGCACGAGTGTCTACTTTTGGCGTTTGATAACCTACATCATTACAGAATAATCCATGAATCTTTTCGGCTGGTATATCTGTTCTTGTTAACATCATTTCTGCTGCAATCTCTCTTATACGCTGATAACGCTCTTTATCAAATACATCGTGTCCATAGAAAAGTCCTGCTTGTGCAAGGCTCTGTAATTCTTTTGCCCATTCTAATACTTTGTCCATAACTTATGCCTCCTCACTATTTCTTGTTAATAGTATAGCACTAAATAGGATCCATTAAGCAGATGGTATACAAAAATATTATTATATTATATCTGAAAATAGTGCTGTGGAGGATATCTCTTTTGGCATGAAACATTACACACTTAATGGTTCTTTCAAGACAACAGTCTAACGAAGGTAACATTATAGATGCTGATGAAGTACTTGAAAGGATTGCAAATAAATACGAACTGTAAAAGAACCTGCTCATTTGAACAGGTTCTTTCTACATGAAGGACTCTACAACATAGAGTCTCTTTTCTTTCTTATTCCATAGCATGATTATTTCACTATGATCTTTATGTGACTTATACCAATAGACACAATCTGTATGAGTAGGACGACTTATTGCAAGTACATTAATTTCATCTAACCACTTATTTGTTGCATCTATATAGTTACCATCATAGATGGTTTCTCCTTGATCTTTTTTCCAGGAAAACATCTTTCCGATAGGTTCTTCATTTTCATATGTAAAAACATGATAACGGACACCATCTCCATTAAAACTTGATCCAGCATCCTTACTATATACTTCAGAATAATCAGAATCTGAAGGAATAGATATATTCCAGTTCTCTTTGATTACATGATTATAGTCTTTAGAATAATTCCAATACATTACACCACTTACAATAATCATGCAGGCAAATATGATAGATATAATCGTTTTCTTATTCATAGGAACACCTCCTTTAGTCTGCGAGTTCTTTTAGAGTATCTCCAGTAATTCTATATACTGTCCAATCTGATATAGGCTTGGCACCAAGAGATAGATAGAAATCAATACTAGGCTTATTCCAGTCTAGACACCACCATTCTAAACGTCCACAGTCACGTTCTACTGCAATAGAAGCGAGCTTCTTAAGAATTGCCTTACCATAACCGTTTCCACGATATTCTGGTTTTACATACAAATCTTCTAGATAAATACCAGAACGTCCTAGGAATGTAGAAAAGTTATGGAAGAATAAGGCAAAACCTATTTCTTTATTATCTACTACCGCAAAGATCACTTCTGCTTTCTGCTTATCAAATATCCATGTTTTAAGTGTGGCTTCATCTGCTACCATTTCATTTAGCATCTTTTCGTAATCAGCTAATTCTTTAATGAATTGCAGAATAAGTGCTGTATCACTACGCTTCGCAAATCTAAATGTAAGAGTATTGTTCATGGTCATTCCCTCCGTTTATCTTATTATACTAATAGGGTAGATGGTAAGGTACTTAAGTTTTCTTAAGATAATAAAAAATATCTTATGTTTTTAGAATATTAAAAACTCCTTTTGCTGAAATGTAAAAGGAGTATTTCCACTAAGAATAATATTTTTGATTTTTACTTTTTGGTTTGTCGGGATACAAGAGTTTTAGTTTTCCTTGATTAACAAGAGGTTGTATATATTTTTTTGTTACGAAATAGACTGTTTTAAGGTCTAGATAATCACTTATTTCCTGTCTTGTTCTTGGAGTTTTACAAAAAGTGATTAAATCAGTATTATCGTGAATATCATCTATTGGGCTTTCTGTTTTGTTGAATAAAGTGACTACAAACTCGTTTCTTTTGTTTTCAAATAAAGGTTCTGGTAAACCATGTTCTTTCATTTCTCTACGAATAGTAGGAATACCTGAATATCTATTTTCTGTCTTAAGTAAGAATTCAGACATTGTTGCAAGTGCAGGATTTCTTAAATCAGGTCTTGCTTTTCCTAAATCATTAACAGTCATTCTTCCATAAAGGCTGCCTGGACTATGAATCTCTAGACGGTTAGTGAAGAAAGAAATTTGGATAGTAGTTCCTTCAGTATGAATACTATAATCACGATGAATTAATGCATTAAGTATAGCTTCTCTGATGGCGTTAATAGGATATTCGGTTTTATCGGTTCTTTTTCCTGTTGTTGGATCAATGATTGTTTGAGTACGCATATTTCTATTACAAAAGGCAATTGCTTCATCTAACATTTCAGATAATGTTCCCTCAATTCTTTTGTTATCTAGAAAACGAACACCATCATTTGTAGTTTCACCAATTTCAGTACCAGGAATAACAGTTGCGGTAATAGCTAATTGTGGAAGCAATCCTTGTGGATATATTCCAAAATTCAATACAGAAGCTAGAGTAGGTACGCCGTTTCGTGTAATAGATAATAATTCGTAAATCTGTTCTTCTGATAATTTTGAAAAATAAGGTCTATTTAATTTCATTTGAAGAATATAGTTATTGATACCTGCTTCATCTAATAAAGATATATTAGCTCGATTGATTGGTCTTTCATCATCATGAACATGGGCCTTATAAGATTCAAAACTATATATTTCGTAGTCTGTCATTGGTAAATCTGCATCACCTACACGAACATAAGATCCTTTTGTTTTTCCTGCACCACGATAGTAACATGGACGATTAGTGATATCTATTGATGGTATCTCTGCACTACAGATATTAACACCTTCATATTCTGTAGTTGTAAATATTGCACGAACTACAGGTTCCATTTGGTTGCATTGTTCAGTTACTTTTTTTTGTAAATCCTGCAAATCATAAACACCTACGGGTTCAAAACCCAATGATTCATCTAGACCAAATACAATTATTCCACCACTGTCCTGGTTTGAAAAACTTGATAATGTATCATATAAACGTTTAGGTGTTCCTTTGTGTGCTGCTTTAATTTCTATAGTTTGTGATTCGGCTTTTGTCTTAATTATTTGTTTGATTAAATCATTTAATTCGATGCTAAGCATAATTTCTCCTTTCTATCATATTTAATTACATGAAAATTTGACTACTATATAAAACTATCTTTGTTTAAATAGAGTATAACTGATTTATTAGTTTAATACAATAAATAAACAAAATTTAACAAAATAAACTAATTATTTAACAAAATAAGCAAACATATTTAGCTTAATTGATAAAATAAACTAATTATTCTACAAATTTAGCAAACCCACTAAGTTTAATTAACTAAATAAACTAACTCTCTCACTCACAATACTTAAACTCTTTTAATTGAGAAAGTTTTTTGTATATAAAAGTCACCATAACGTTCTTGTTAACGTTTTTTTTGTGTCTATACAATGCAAGGACTTCCTAGTTATGTATATTGTGAATATAGATGTGAGTATTGAGCATCTGATGAAAATAGAACTGTTTTTAAATAATCGTATGATATAATAAGAGGCAATCTAATATGAAGGGAGATTAATTATGCACTATAGATTAGGAAGGGAACTTAAAGCATTATCAAAGATTTTTACGCTAATAGGTATTCTAGTGAATGCATTTCTTTTGTATTTTTATCTAGGAAATAATTATTTACTAAGTAGAAAAATCTATTACGCAGTCATTTTCGTATTCTTAATGATTCTTGTATGGGTATTTGGAAAAGTAATAAATGGTGTAGGAGTGATACTTACTACTCAAGGTAAGATGTTACATGAACCAAAATTAGAAGAGCCTGAAAATGAAGACTCTATCAAAAGTACATTTATGGCATTCTGTCATGCATTCAAGAAGAATAAAAAAGTATTTGTTTCACTCATAGTCGTTTGTGTTATTCTACTTGGTGGTGGTATCTATGCAAAAGTAACTTATGATCATTATCATGTATATGATGGAATATGGAAGATAGAAGGAGATCTAGAAGGAAATTATTTTGATATACGTGGTGATGATGTAGCATTCTTTGAAACAAATAGGGGTGAGGAGAAAAGAAAATCAGAGTATAAATGTATATATTCAGGAAGTCGAACAAATAACGAAGTAAGATTCTATTGTCAGACTTATGATTATACAAGTACGTATGATTATAAATCAAAAGAGATTGATCAGACTATTCACCTTAATAGAATAAACAATAATGAACTTGAAGTAAATGGAAAGAGATATAATAGAATTCCAGATTAGAGCGCGTGAGCGCTCTTTTTTATGTAAAAAAATTGATTCCAGGACCAAGTTTACTTAAGTGCTTTCACCATTTCTTTCACATATGCTTCTACATATTGTGGGTATTTTTTTTAAAATAATCTTAATAATTGCACTACCAACGATGGCACCATCTGATTGAGATGCCATCTTTTTAGCCTGTTCTGGAGTAGAGATTCCAAATTCGACCGCTACAGGTACATCTGTGACTTCACGTACTAAATCAACCATTGCACTAATATCTGTACTAATCTTTGAATGTACACCAGTGACACCTAAAGAAAACACAATAAAATACCTTTTAAATCTTTAGATGAAGTGATTGCATTAAATCAGTTTGATTTGGATTTGAAATCACTTTTTTATCCTAGGATTATGTCTATTGAGAATGCATTAAAAAGTTATGCAATAGAGGCAATATTGCAGGACGCAAAGTCAGAGAATTTAGATGATATATTTGAAAAATCAATTACAGACTATAGATTTCTTAAGAAAGATAGCATGGCATATCATAATAGCTACAGTAAAAGAATGGCACTTAAAGTCAAAATTAATAATGCTTTAATAAATAGTTATAATCACAGTTCTAACGATATAGTTAACCATTTTTTTTGATTCAGACAAAAATATTCCAATTTGGGCAATATTAGAATCTCTTACACTTGGGGAGTTTGGAAATTTTTATGCTTGTTCTAATGTTAAAAAGTATATTTCTAATGAAATATTACACTTCCCAACTAAATTTGATGAAGATGGAAAATTTTTTTGAATACCCACAAACCACAGGTTAGTGAAAATTAAATTTCATAAGCACCGATTAAACGGCGTTCATGAAGCTGAACCGGACACATGGAATTTCCATCTGTTCTATAATTAGATTAGAAATCGGATGGAGGTATAATCATATGTCAAACAAAGTATTAAAGCCTAAGAAAGCTTCTCTTTATCAGTTCACTCAGAAATATTCCAACAATATTGATAACTGCATTGAATTCTTCAAATCCATGAAATGGCCTGACGGCTTTTCATGTGACCGTTGTGGCTGTCATAAGTATTACCTAGTCAAGCGTGTAGGAAAGACCAAGACTTCATATGTTCTTGAATGCAGTTCATGCCATAAGCAGCACTCACTGCTTTCAGACACTATTTTTCAGAGCTGCAAGCTTGATCTATACAAGCTTCTGTTAGGTATCTTCCTTTTCTTTAATAAAAATAAAGGAATCAGTGCAGTAGAGTTATGTTCAATACTAGACGTCAACTATAAGACTGCACTTCTTCTTGAAAGCAAGTGTAGAATTCTTATGTCACTAAGCAATTCAGACAAGCTGCTCAACAGCCTTTTCTATGAAGCAGATGTCTTTAATATTGGCGCAAAATCCAAGAATAAAGCGGGTCGTGCAAGTGAACAGCAACCTGTTTTGGGCATTCTATCTACAGATAAAGAGAATAACTATCCCCGGTTTATTAAGTTAAGACTCATCAATGATTATACTGGTCTGTCACTTAAGAAAAACATAGAACAGTGCTGTGTATTATCACATGCTGCATTGCTTAATACTGATGGCGAGAAAGGCTTTAATACATTAGGCACAGAAATACAGGTAAAGAACGAGAAAATCAGCTATGAAGAAAAGAATCATAGACTACTCTGGTTAAATATAATAATTGGTAATATTAAAAATAATATTACTGGGATATATCATGGAATAACTAAAAGAGAGATGCCTTTATTCCTGAATGAACAGGAGTATAGATTTAACCACAGAAATATGGGAAAGACTGTTATGGATAAAATCAAGAAATACCTACAGAAATCATTTCCTATCAGTCATAGGCAGATAGTATATATCCTGAATATTTCTGCTCCACATTTCTCTTAAATCGTCACCTGTTGATTATGGGTATTCAAAAAAATTTTCATTTCAGTATTGAAAAAAAATCTTATGATATGGTAAATTGAATATACAAATTGCGGTGGTCGTCTTCGAATAACACTTGGAGGAGTCTGATGCGTCGGGCTTCTTTCTTATATCTAAATACTAAAGGAGGTAACATAAGTATATGTTATCTCCTTTTATCATAAAATTTTCAAAATATTTTAGAAACACCTCTAGAAAGGCGTTGTCAGAGGGGTACGGGATACATGAAAGAAGAAAACAGTATATGATGGTAGTAGGAAGGAGGATGAGTAATATGAAGTTCGGAATAAGAACACCATCACTAAAAAGATCTATTAGTGCTAGAACAACAGGAAGAGCTAAAAGATCAATTAAGAAAGCTCTTATACCTGGATATGGTAAGAAGGGCAGAGGATGGATTACGAATCCTAAGAAAGCTGCCTATAACAAAATCTACAGAAAGACGACTGTAAGTTTCTGGGACTTATTTAAATAAAGGAGACTAATGCTATGAGTACTGATGATAAGCTTTTACTAGTAGGTAAGGTTTTGAAGGTATTGTTGGTAATTTTGGTATTTCCAATTCTAGTTGTTTTTGAACTCGCAAAGATTCAGAAATAATTCTAAATTGATATTAAAACATTATTGGATAGTGTATCATTTAATTGATAAGAGTCGAATAATTATGTCTTATAGTGTAAAGAGTATGATTGTTGAATGTACAATTCAAATTGATAAAAGAGAGGTTATCTGTATGTTTAGATTATTAATGTATCTTCTGTTCTTCCCACTATGGTTAATTTGGTGGTTTATTAAAATTGTTTTCTATTTCATGGCCTGGCTTGAAGTTTGTTTAGTAAGTTTCAATAGCAAGAGAATAATTAGAAGAAGAAGATGGTAAAACATCTTTTTCTGTATTTAGAAATAGAAGAGTGTGCGAATGCATGCTCTTTGTCTTTATTAGAGCTTGTTTATGAAAACTATTGCCATTTGCAATATGCTCTATTATGGTTAGGAAAAGGAGTATATAAAGTATGAGTTATGATGTTTTAGAAGTATGTCGTCATGTGATTAATTACAGCAATGAACAGGACTATGGTATTTCAAACCTAAAGCTACAAAAAGTGCTTTATTTTATTCAGGCTTATTTTCTAATTGATAAAACAAAAAATACATCTTGTTTTGATGATAAAATTGAAGCATGGGATTTTGGCCCAGTTGTTCCTTATGCATATAATGAATATAAGCAGTATGCGAATGGAGATATTCCAACTATAGAATCATATTTTCTGTTTGATACAGATAATATCTGGAATACGAAAAGAGTGAAATTCAATGATGATGTTATTCTTGATGAAGATAAGAAACGTATTGATAGAGTAATAGATACTTTTTCTAAATATACTGCTACTGATCTTGTTTCATTAACACATAAACAATCTCCTTGGATAAACTCTTATGTTCCAAATCAGAATAATGAAATATCCGTCGATGCGATAAAGAGATATTTTCAAGATTAGCGAGTCTTGGTTTGAATTACAGGAGAAATGCGATAGATATCATAGAAGGGTTACTAGATGTTATGCACCTAGTAACCTTTTTTATTGCTAGAAAGTTCTCCCTGCTATAGGCATTTAGGTGAATACTATTCATAATTTGAAAAAAGAATAGTTTGGTAGACGGATAAGATATAATGAAGCGCAGGAAACTTATATCCTAAATCAGTAGAGGGGAGGAAAATAGTGTATCTTACAGTAAAAAACTGTAGATAAAGCATCTGTCTAAGTAAGATGATTGTTCTAATAGGGTATTAGGACACATATTAATGATGTGAGATGTCATTACTTTGTGGAAGACAAAGAAGTATACCTTAGACAGCAGATGGATAAGTATTGAATGCATATGTAATAGAGCATTCAATGTCATGCGAAAAAAAGAGTTGTGACTTACTTGTATGGTAGGAACAAAGTTGTTCACAACTACAAGTATTGTATTTTGGTGTTAATGTGTTTTGAATTAAAAATAAAAGAAGGAGATGAATTATGTTTTCACTATCATCAATTATATTAGCTTTTTTTGCAGGTATTTTAGGTACTCTTATAGGTGGTACACAAACTTTTATTTGTACAGGTTTTGTTGGTTTACTTGTTATCATATTTAATCATTGTGGGATTGATACAACATTCCTAAATGAAGTGATATCTAATAATTTATTTTTACCATGTATTATCTTCAATGCAGCTGGTTTAGCAACTGCTTATGCTGGTACTAAACATGATATCAGAGGTGTTGAAACATCAAGATCACTTGCTTTCACACATGATCCTTATGTTTTATTAGTTGGTGCATTAGGTGGTATATTAGGTTATTTAATCTTTGATTTTGAAAATTATTTTGGTTTTCCAGTAGATACTGGTGCTGTATCTGTTATTTTAGTAGGAGTGCTTGGAAGACTATTATTCAACAAAGAAAATACTTATAATCAAAAGAATCTTGATTTCTTAAAGAATGCATCTGTTAGCTTTTGGTTATTCCAGTTATTGATCGGTTTAGCTGTTTCTACAGTAATGGCTTATTTTGCGAAAGAAACAAGTCTATACACTATTGGATTCTCAATCAGTGCATTATCACTTATATTCGCATTAAATGATCCAGCTTTCCCTGCAACACATCATACAACTCTTGTTGCTGGTTATGCCATTGCCCAAACTGGAAACATTCTTATTGCAGTAGCATTTGGTCTTATAGCTCATTTCATTGGTTTGTTATTTGGCATGGTATTCAATACCGATTGTGGAACTCATGTTGATCCACCAGCTGTCGCAATTGCGATATGTAGTTTAATTCTATTTACATTATTCTAATAAGACTGCTAGAGAAATCTAGTGGTCTTTTTTCATGTCAACGAAAATTATAACTAGTTAAAATTAGGAGTTACTATGGCCTTGGAAAGGACAATTGAATAACTAAATAAACAAAAGGAGAGATGAACAATGATGGTATTAAGAAATGCAAGGTATGGTTGTGAGGATGGTGGAATGGCATGTGGACCAGTACCAGGTACAAGTAATGTGGAATTAATGGTTACAAATGATGAAGGGAAAAGTTCATTTATATTATTTTCAAAGTATTGTATGTATGAAACGGTTTTTATTAGTGATTTATCTTTATTTGATATTGTGATGAATATGAAACGTTATGATATTGATTTTGATAATGAACTAGAAAAGGTTGAATCAAATTCTAGATATGAACTTGAGTATGAATATGAGTATGATCCAAAAACAGATGAAACAATAATGACTAAAGAAATGTATGAAGGTATTCCGAGTGAATATCATTCAGCAATTACATTTGGTAGAAAAGTCATGCTTATGTATGAAGATGACAAACTACATAAAAATATAGATGAACTTATCAAAGATACATTAGATAAAGAATTGAAATAAGATACTGGAGGAAAATAATATGTTTAATCAGAAAATCAAAGAAAGATATATCGAAGAAAAGTATTTCACTACTACACTTGCGAAAGGGTATTTAGAATGTCAGTTTAATAAGTTGGAAGAGTATGAAAAAGAATATGATAAAGATGTTTGTTGTTTTACAACAAGAGAAATAAGAGAGTTCTATAAGTTACAAAATGTATCATCTCTTGAAATCTTGGCATGTTTAAACTCACAGTTATCTCTCTATACACAATGGTGTTTACAGAATAATCTTGTGATAGATAATCAGAATCATTTCTTAGAGTTTAATTTAAATCTCTTAAATAGATGTATTAATCCAGTTAAATTCAATAAAAAGATTGTTTCAAGAGAAGATGTAATAAGATGGTGTGAACAGATTCCTAACCCTAACCCTAAGGATCAGGTTGTATTACTGGGATTATTTGAAGGGATGAAGGGTAAAGACTTTTGTGACTTTGTAAAGCTTAAACCAGGTGATATAAAGGGGAATACTGTACATCTTGCAAGTGGCAGGGATATTTATGTATCTGATCAATTATTAGAATATATGCAAGATAGTATCAATGAAACAAAGTATTATTTATGTACTAAAGAAGGTATAGGAGATGTTGTACTTGATTTGATTGATAGAGGTTATGTACTTAAGTACTACCCTAATACAAGAGATGATACAAGTGATTTCCAAAAGGGCAGGGTAGTCTATAACGGTATTTCTAGAAGTTTGAAATACCTAGGGGTATTTAATATCGTAAAAGCAAATTCTATTTATGAGTCTGGAAAGATTCATATAATTAAGGAAAGAAGTAAAGAGTTAGGTATGACACCTGAAGAATATATTTATTCAGATCATATTAAAGAAATAGAAGAAAGATATGATTGTAAGATACTAAGAAAGAGCTATTTATTGAAGTATAAAGGTTTTTTAGGAATGTAAGGGAGGAAGAAAAAATGACAGAAC
>OIYF01000734.1_pt1 | contig 11131 bp, 5 predicted proteins | sample 1587971 | NCBI WGS metagenome assembly OIYF01 (sample SAMN03283248) | human gut metagenome | biome: human-associated habitat; material: feces | host: Homo sapiens | place: Peru | collected 2012 | reverse complement strand
CCCTGTTCCGGTGGTGTTTATAGTCGGCACCGGATTAACATCAAAAGCTCCGGCGAGCCCCTCTAAAAACCCTGCCGTCAAAGAACGAGCAATCAACCGTCCTTGCCGCGAAACTAACCGCCCTCTTAATCCGGCTTTGCCATCGCTTCCGGCGGCATAACCGCTTAGTTCAAGCTCAAAGCTACGTCCTGAATCCATAATGCAATTTAAAGACTCGGCGCGCATATAAACGCGCTCAGAACTCATATCACCGTAAGCTGCTGCTAGCACCATGCATTCTTTTAAGTCCGCCCGAAAATTGTTGGGTAATAAAGTACTCTTATCAATGGCAATCAATACGGGAAAAGGTTCGGTTTTAGCTTTTTCGGAGGTTGGAGCATCAAGACCGGTCACTAGATACCCAGAAATTATGCTCCCAGCCGGAATATATAGCCCTAAAGCATCCGGGGCCTTACGTTCTTCTTTTATCCGTGCTTGGTCTTTTAAAGAACCCTGAGCTTTCTGTTCTAATTGCGCCTTGGACTGCTCCTTGTAGCTTGTGGCGTTAGGCGCGGCCTGATCTTGACCTATAGCTATAGCTTTACCTTCACCTCTACCTTTGTCGTTTTCTAAACTATTAACGCTTGGCGCTCTAATGCTAATAATATGAGCTTGATTAGCCTCAAGATCTGCTTCAAGCAAATTTAGTCTCGTCGCTCCTTCATCGGACCATAAACTTTTTTCTGGCCCGCCGTTAGTAGCAAGTGTCGCTTGAGCGTGAGCCATATGGTTTATGTTGGCATTTGGCGTGTTTTTTGAGGTGTTGTTTGTTTCCACTTGGCTCTTAATAGAACGCTCTTTCCCTGAAAAGCCTTTAACCGTAAAGGCTTCCGTATTTATATTAGCATCCTTAGCCTCTAACCTATTAGCGCGTAGATTTTTAGGGAGCAAGCTTCTAATTAACTTAAGCTCGCTAATTAACTCATCCGCCGTTTTTAATCTGCTTTCAAGGCCCGGATCACGCCCTTGGGCTATTAACCCCGCACTCTTTTTTAAAAGCTCCATTTCTTTATGTAAGCTTGCAATTTCGCGACGAAGCGCATCTTCCCGCGCATGCAAAAGTTTAATCCCTGAGGCTAAGCTATCAACCCCAAGTTCTCGAGTATTAAAGTCCGTTAAAACATGTTTCACCGTTTTATCTTTATCGCGGTCATTAGTACTGTTATTAGGGCCCGCCATTAAAGCTAAACCCGAAACAGCGGCTCCTGCTCCTAGCCATACTAAGAGGCGTTTCATCTTTGGGGGTAATTTAATCTTCGTTGGCATAAAAAATTGTTCCTTAAATGGAAGTCATACTAATTAAGTCTTAACTTATAAAGTGCACTTTGCTTTTAAAGTGCGACTTTGTTTTTTAATTAGAGTAAGTCTAGATCCAACCATCACGCCGTGGTTCTAAGCCCCACTAAAGCCTAAAGGTTTAACTTTTAAAGGGGCTTTAGTTTTGGTTCTAGCTTTACTTTTAGCTTTACTTCTGGTTCTTGCGTAAGTTCCGGTTTTAGCTATGGTGGTAGGTTTTAAGTTGTAAGTTACTACTCCTGATTTGAGGTCTGAAGTGACACCATAAAAAAGAACTTGCTCGTTTTTGGTGGTAAGCTTCTTGAGTTAAGTAAGCTTAAAGCCATTAAATTTTCATGGTAGCAACGCGGAATCATGGTTTTTGGATATGGGTTTATGGCATAAACCAAGGTAAAAACTAAACCATGACGAGAAAGGCTCCCTAATACTTTAAATAGCTCAGAGGTTTTAAAATCGCCCTTTTGGCCGTAACTAAAGGCGCTGTTGTAACTTAGGTCACTCGCATCAAGTCCTCTCTTATGTAGGTAATTTGAATCCAAGCCATTAGAACCTAAATCATTAGAACGACTATCCCTGTAATCTAAGCTTACTCGGGTTTCTTCAACTAAGGCCTCACGCTCAGATGAACGCGCGGACATAACTTGTAGCCCGCTCTCCATATAAGTCTCCATCACACACAACCTGCCTTGAGCTTGGCGGGTTTCTAAGTTTTTATTAGCCTCAACGTCCTGAAAAAACCGAGCTTTAGGGTCGACGTCTTGATCTATAGCTTCACTCTCAAAATCTGCGCCTAAACTTAAAAACTCCTTTTTAACTTGTTCTTGAGCTTTACTCTCGTTAAGTTCCTTAAATACGGCCTTTATGAAACTTAAGTCTTCATTTAAAACGCGGGCCGTTAGGTTTTCGGTCTTTATAGGCGCAGTCTTTAAATTATGATTAAGCCCTGGCGTTTGGTCTAAAGCTAAAGGCGAGTCTTTATTTATGTTTGGCGTGTTGTTTAGATTTGAGGCTTGAATTGGCGCCTTAGACCAAGATGGCGCGGTTCTCCATTTAAAAGCGTAGATGTTTTCTTGTAGTAAAGGCGCGACCCGACTTAAAGTTAAAATTTCCCATAAGTCCATAAGCTCGTTTTTTAAAATTTGTGGGCGTGTTGGAACGCTCGCCGCATGCGTAGTGCCATCACTATAAGTCCCATAATTAAAGCTCCATGGCTCTATCTCTTTTCCCTTTACTATAGTTTTAGTTTTTGGAGCTTCTAGATTACGTGTTTTTGGAAGGCGCGTTTGATCCGTAGTAGCGTTCGCTGCTTCATGGTTTACGCTTCCCTTTACATAGTCAGCGTTTGCCTTTTCATAGCCAGGGTTTTCCGAAGCTAAGGCTTTAACATAAGGTAAAGTAATGGCTTGTGCGTCGATTTTTTGGGGAAGTAACGTCAGTTTTAATGCGACTAAAGGGGTATTAGCCGGTCCCACAAATAACGTAATGGGCTTAGTATTATGTGGCAGGACGTAAATAACCTCCCCTTCGTTTTTTATTTCCGCCGTACTAATCGTGCTAATATCGGCATCTTTAAACGGAAGGACTAAGCGATTTAGTTCGTTTAGAGCAACTTCATACGTAAAGGCGGGGATTTTAGGGCCTTGAGCACTGACTTGAGGTTTGGAGGGTTTAACTTCCCTTTCTTTATGGCTTAAAACCTCAGGCTTAGCTAAAACTTGAGCTTCGGCTTCGCCTCTAACGAGTTTTGGCCCCAAAGAACCGGACTCCTCTTTATTTTTCATTACCTCGGGTCCTTGGGTTTTCGGTAAAGGCCGAGCGACTTGAGAAGCTTGAGCCTCCTCGGTAGTATTAGGGACTTGTTCTATGTATTGCGTCTGTTCTTTGTTGTGGGGGGCTAGAGTGTTTTTAGCTTGTTCTTCGGCGTGAGGCGCAAGAACATTTTGGGCTTGCTCCGTGGGATGCGCTTTATTAGACGCATCTTTTATTAAAGTTTCAGCTTGAGGAAGGGATTTTTCTAATGAAGCCTGAGATGATTTTATTGCTAGAGCCTGCGCTTTAGGATTAGTAGTCAAGGCCTTTACACTTGGAGCTTTACCTAATGCATGGTTATCTTGCGCAGAATTTTCAACTTCTAGATTTACCTTAACGCCTTGCGCATTAGCTTGCGCATTGCCTTGCGCAAACGACACCTGAGGAGCTAAGCCTAACACCGCTATAGCTAAAGCGACACTAATCGCAAGACTTAGTTTACGAACCGATAAAACCTTAGTTTGTTCATTATTTTTGGGGCGTAAAACAAATGGAGCTTTGCGTTTAAAGTTTAAGGTTTCAGGGGACGCCATAACCCGAGAAACACAGATACCAGAGGCATATGCCCAAGGTTTTGAGGCTCTACAAGTTAATCTTGAGTTTTTCCGGGCCTTACGTGGTGCCCCCAAAATGGGGAAAAGCCCTAAACGCAAGGACTTAGGGGTTGATGCTTTATCTTGACCTAAAATTTGTTGCTCTAACATAAAATATTCCTGCCGAAACGTTAATTACTTAAAAAGCTCAATGACGCTTTATTTTTTTTAAGGGCTATAAACTTTTGTTTTTATTGTTTTTGCTTTTGGTTTGACCCATGTTTGGATTCGCACTTCTTGGGTATGACCTTTGTGGGGCCGCTATTTAGCCTCCTCTTTGGCCATTTCGCGTCTATTTTGCGTGGCGAGACGGGCTTTAACCTTTTGCGTACGCGCTCCGCCTTCATACATATCAATCCAAGTTAAATACGGCTGAAAGTCTCCCATCCTAAAGCGAAATTCATAAGTTCTTTGAATACGCTTTTCACTTCCAGATGGGCCTTTAATAATGCTTAAGCCCGAAACAAAGATATTGCCACTTTCTTCTTCATAGATGACGGTTTTTGGCTCAAAATAAATACTGATGTGGTCAAGGCGTATTTCTTCCGCCTGCACCTCCACAACATTGACAAACTGCTGCCAAACTTCAGCTGAAAGTAACGGTTCAACGGCTGTACGCACAAATTTGACACTTCCTGGAGTAACGTTACCGACTAATTGCGCCAAAAATAACCCCCAAGCCTTTTCATAGCCGGCATTAGTTCTATCCGCCACCAGCCTTGTCTCTTCTGTTAACCGTGGAGGCACGAGAACTACCGCATCCTTTTTAAAAGCTAAAGCACACGCTAAAATCACGTTTGCGATTAACATGATTAAAACAAGAAGACATAAACCTAATACGGTTAAGCGCATACCGCGATATGACGCGAGATAATTTTCAAAAAGCATAAATAATTTTTTCTCAAAACTGATTTGGAAAGGTTAAAACTTAGTCCCACTATCCCTAAGTCCTATTAACAAAATTTTCCTCGCTCAAAGCCTAAAAGGCTTAAACTTAACCTCGTGTTCTTAAAGCCAAGGTTCAAGCATGTATTTTGTAAATTGAGCAGTGTTTTCTTTAAACTAAACAGTTTTTTTAAAGATGCAGATTTTGGTCTTTAAAGGCAGCTGATTTAGTCTTTAAAAGAAGTATGGTTTAGTAAAAATACTTCACGTAGGGATTAGGCAAGGTGTGACATTTGGTTGGCCCTAAGCCATACCAGTACAAAAGATGCACCAATAGCCCTTCTTGGCTTGAACTTAAAAGTCGGCGATACCAATGTGAAATAAAAAAACCGATTAGGACGCAGATAAAAGCTTGCCCAATCAACATTCCTAACACGATGGCTAAGACTAAAGGCGCCATTTCATCAGCAGACCAAAGTAAAATAGTTGGCGGTTCATCAATGGCGCGCGGTAATTCAATGCTTTCCATAAAAAATTCCTTACAATAGAGGGGTTAAGGTTTAGGTAGTTTTTGGGGTTGTGCCTCAAAAACGCTTTAGTTTAAAGGCCAAGTAGATTTTCAAATAAAACAAAGGCTTTTAAGCGTCTAAGTGTTTATAAGCCTCTAGCATCTTTTAAACGTCCTACAGTTTTTAGCGTCTTACAGCTTCTAAGCGCCCTAGAGATTTGGTTTAAACATCGGTAAAGACCGTACTAATAAATGCCACGCCAAAGCCATTAAACCTAGACTTCCTGAAGCCCAACTCAAAAAATACGGGGCTTGGACGCTAAGGCTTAAAAAGATCCATAAAAATACAATTGGAGTTGCCAGTACGGCCATAAGGCCTAATTTAAACTTTAGGGCGTTAGGTGTTTTTATTTTGCGTCGTTTTAACAGCACACTTAACCATGCGTCACCAGTTATCAACCCGAAAAATATAATTAGCGGGGTCTTTAGTTTTTTAAGCTCCTCCACCCGGTTTTTTAAGACCGCTTCCCATAAACTAAGGCGCGCCTTAAGGCTTAACTTCTCAGTAGGCGTTACGACATAAAGATTGCAGCCATTTAAAGCTTTAAAACTTAGAACACTTGTAGGCTCCGCAATATAGTCAGTGCTACTAGCATTAAGATGTTCATTGAGCTTATGATTAAAACCTTCAGTGAGACTATTAACGGGACTTTTAGTGAGATTATGATTGGAACTATGGTTGGAACTATCCTTGGACTCTACATTTATATTGGCTTTGGTTTTGTTAACGGCTATGCTCTCAAAATTTAGGCTTAAGGTTTTTGGGGCCGAGTCTTTAGATAAACACGCCACATAAGTGCGAGCGTTTGGGGTGATTTCTTGTACAAAGCTATACAAATCTTGCGAAATTAAAAGATTTGAGTTCTTAATTAATGAACTAAGAAGTTCTTGGTCAAAGTTGAGCACGTTTAGGTCAGCGCTCGCAACATGCGGCGCGTTTAACGCAAAGCCTTCGGTTAAATCTTCTGCTATGAGGTTGGAATCATTAGCGGTTACGTCATTTAGGTTTGTTTTTGTACTTACGTTTTGGGAGTCTATTTTTGCGCTTAAGTTAATGGGGTTTGATTTTGGGGAAGTTAAGCTTTTTAAGTTGTCGCTTTTAGGGCGATTTCCCTCTTTTGTTTGAACAGCGGAACTTAAGTCTGCGGTTAAAACTTGAAATTCCTTATCCTTAAGCCACAAGTTTTTGGGAACTAGAGGCACCGCATAAATTAAAGCTCTTGGTTTACTATAACAAAAGCTTGCTTTAACCTCACAATCAGATGAAGTGTTTTTAGTTAGGCTTAGCTCATCTTCATTAGTGGAGCTTACGTTTAAGGAATTTAGTGTTGTCAGTAAAGCACCATCCACCATTTTAATTTGTGCTTCATTTTGAGAGTATGTTTGCGGTAAAGCCGCCAAAAAATCTTGCGGCTTGGCGTTTACAAGGTGAACCGCTAAAACAATAGCGCCACTAAGCACTAATAAGAAAGCACTCGTATATGATGAATCTAAATTATCCTGAGCCACAATCTCACTCCCATCAAAACAGTAAAATTATGGGTAGCAATTTTTTAAAGCCCCTAGAGGTAGGCTTTATAAAGTGACAGTAAAAAGTTTTTTAAAATTACTCGACTCATTTTTTTACACTTTTAAAGCATAAACGTAACTTAGCTTTCGAGCCTACTTACGGCAAATTACGAAAAACCAACTTACCTCATACCTAAAGAAATTAGCGCGCAGTATAATTTAAGCGATATTCAAACTCATAAATCTAACGGTTTTTAAGCTTTGATAAGAAGCATAACTCTCAGCTTTAAACTCTCGGTCTTAAGCTCTTAGGTCTTAAGCTCTTAGGTCTTAAGCTCTTGGTTTTAAGTTTGAGCTTTAAGCTCTTTTTGGGGACTCTTAAAGAGTACTTGGGATGAGCAGTGCTTAGAAACTCTAAAGCGTACGTTGTTACCTCTTTGAAAGTAGCAGCTTTAAAGCAGGTGTTGTTTCTTATGGGACTTTAGTTAGCTTATTCGTTTGTATTATCGGCAGTATTATTTTAACAAGGCAGCTTTACTAAGCGCTTTTTCTGAGACTTTTTACTCAGGCAACAATTTAAGTTAAGCACCAATTACCCTTTCAACTATAAATTTAAGTGGGAATGTTTTTATTTCATTGCGGTTAGCTTAACCATAAACTTGAAGTCTAGTAAAAACTTGAAGTCAGGTAACAACATGATTTCGGATAACGCTAATTTAGTAAGCCGTTTTACAATCCTTTAAGATCCTTAATAATTTATAAGGTAAGGTAAGCTATGCTCGACAAGGTCTTTAAACTTTCGGCTAATGGTACCAATATAAGAACGGAAGTGGTGGCAGGCATCACCTCCTTCATGGCCATGGCCTATATTATTGCGCTAAATCCCAATATCCTAACCGGTTTTAACTCTCACGGCCAAAGTCTGTGGAATGCCATTTTCGTGGCTACGTGCCTAAGTTCTGCTATTGCCATGTTTTGTATGGCGTTTTTAGCTAACAAACCATTTTGTTTGGCACCAGGCATGGGGCTAAACAACTTTTTTGCTATTATTACCGCCAATATGGTGGCCATTACTGGTTTAACCTACCTTGAAGCATACCAAACGATGCTTTGCCTTATACTCTTTGATGGGGTCTTGTTCCTGCTTTTAACCATATTCAATATCCGAGAAAAGATTATTACCGCAATTCCGCCTCAAATTCGTTTAGGGATTGCGCCTGCAATCGGGTTTCTACTTATAGAAATTGGTTTTGGGGCGAATTCCGCTATTTATACGAGCGATGGACAACAATTTCAGGTGCTACGTGATTTCTTTGGGGCGTTTTCGATGAATAGCCTTAAAGAAAGTATGGGTGGAAATTTTGCGCACATGGCTTTAACCGTCGTTACTATTTTCTTGGGATTAATCTCCATGGCCGTGATGTCAAAAAGAAAATTTAAGGGCGCAGTATTAGCCGGGATGCTATTTTCAAGTATCTTCTATTGGGTGATAGATTTCTTATTAACTGGGGCTAATCCTTTTGTCGCGTTAGCCACCGCTTCCTTTGTGCCTCCTATTACGGACTTCTTAGATAACACGTTCTTTCAGTTAAACTTTAGTAATCTCTTTAACTTAAGCCTCATCACCATCGTAACTTTGGTTATCACTTTTGTCATCCTCGATATGTTTGATACCATTGGGACTTTTATCGGTTTAGCTTCTCAAACTGGTCACTTAGACGAAAAAGGGCAAATGCCTGGCATGAAAAAAGCGTTAATGTCTGATGCGATTGGTACTATAGCCGGCGCTCTAACAGGCACTTCAACTGTGACTACTTTGATTGAATCAGCTTCAGGGGTTGGAGCCGGTGGACGTACTGGACTTACAGCAGTTGTTACTGCGTGTATCTTCTTAGCTTGTTTGTTCTTAGCACCATTTGCAGCTATCATTCCGCCAGCTGCAACTTCAGCCGCTTTGATCTTCGTTGGGGCTTTGATGATGACTAGCCTTAAAGCAATCAACTTTAACGACCTAGAACTTTGTTTACCGGTCATATTAATGCTTATTGCTATGCCAATTTCAGGCTCAATCACTCATGCAATCGGGATTGGAATTATCACTTCTGTTGTAATGGGGATTTGCTTGGGTAACTTAAAAAAATACTCCGTATTTTCTTATATCCTAGCTTTGATATTTTTAATTAAATTTATGCTTTAGTAAAGACGTAAGCTTAAAGCCTGAGAGCTTTTGCAAACACCACCTATATTGCACGCCGATATAGGTGGTATTTTTGTTGGGACCTTGAAAAAGGACCAAACAAAACCACTCCCGGCCATGCGCCAAATAAAAGCGCATAAACGTAAGCGCCACTAGGAACATGTAAATTAGGACTCACGGAGCTTAAATGTGAAATTAAGCCTCAAAAATTAAACTTGAGATTTGGTTCATGCGGAGATTGGAATAAGCCATGCTCACGTATGTAAAGGCCACGCTTATCCTCGTCAATGCTTTCCACCTATTCAAGTACTTAGCGCTTTTATTCATAGTTTGGGCTCCTTTGTATACCTAAGCCCATCTGAGGTTGATTATTTACCAAAACTATTGTGCCACCTAAAGGCTTCATTTGACTGCAACAAGGACCGATTAAAGTTTGCGGTAGTTTATGATGCGAACTTACGAAAACTTGCCGCCTTTAAAGAATGCTAATACCCCATCTTACCCCATAGAAGAGCCTATCTAAAGATTTAAAGATATTGCTAGGCTTTTATGCTTTAAGAATAAGAGTGATTAAGAGCTATTACTACGAAATTACTTCTATAATGAAAAGCTTATTTCGCTTATAATATTTGGTAGCAATATTCTTGGCAAAGGTGAACCTATGAAAAACATACCTATTGGATATTCTAGTTTTATAGCAACCAAAGATAGGAATTACCTATACGTTGATAAAACAAAAGAAATTTTACATTTGATAAAGAGCTACGATTTTACGTTTTTCTCCCGGCCAAGACGTTTTGGTAAATCTTTAACCTTAGATACTATCGAAACCTTGTTCACCTACGGAACAGAACCATACTTCAAAGGCACCTATATTGCTGGCAATAATGAAGACGGGACTCCTCGTTGGACCGAGCCTACATATCCGGTTTTACGCTTGGATTTTTCAATAATAACTAGCAATTGTCTTGAAGATTTTCGAAAACGTTTTTTAATCCAAATAAACAACCAAGCTCATAAACTAAAGGTTAAGCCTATTACTTTAAAGTACGGAATTGCTGAAGCTTTAGAAGATTTTGCCCTAAATATTAATCAATATTTCGTTCTTTTAATCGATGAATATGACGCTCCTTTAAATGCGCTCATTGATGATAACGTAGCTTTTGAGTCTATTCGTCAAGAAATCAGAAATTTTTATGCCTCCATTAAAACAAGCAATGTATCAGGTAAAATAAGATTTCTACTTGTAACCGGCATTACTAGATTTAGAGAAGTTTCCATCTTCTCAGCTGGCACCAACATCATAGACATTTCGTATCATCAACAAATCGCCACCCTTGTTGGCTACACTAGAGATGAAATCGAGCTTTACTTTAAAGACTATATAGATATTGCCATTGAAAAGCTTAACCACTGCACTATAAGTTCCCTTTCTCAAGAACAATACCTGTCATATAAAGAACTTTTCCTCAATAAGTTGGCAACTTATTATGACAATATCTGTTTTGATGAATATGGTGAAACATCTGTTTTCTCTACTTGGTCAGTCAATAACTTCTTTGCTAATGCTTTAAACAAATCACGTGTGGTATTTGATGATTATTGGTATGACAATGGCGGTCGCCCTAGTATTCTTGTGAAATACTTAAATAGCCATCTAGTTGACTTTGAAGCTTTTAGCCAAAAAAACATCAGAATACCTACGGATGTCTTTAAAAATCCATCTACCCTACAAACGATGGATCAAAATGTTTTAATGACCCAATGTGGTTACCTCTCATTAAAGAAAGGCAACATGCTAAATAAAAAAGCCGTACTAGTAATTCCTAACCTTGAGCTTCGTAAGGCCTTGTCAAGACTTACTCTTTACAAGGTATTTGGTTCATTCTTCACCAATGAAAGTGGTGATTTAGAAGACTTTATCCAAAACGCTACTGCTACACAAATTGTCGCTAAATTTAATGAAATCCTCGCCAAAATTCCTAGAAGTAATAAATGCTACAATTTTGCAGATGAATACCAAATTAAGACCGTGCTACAGATGTTTGTCCTAGGCTCTGGTATTTCCTGCTACCGCGAAGTTTATGAAAGCCAAGGCTTCCCTGACTTTATCATTGAACTTGACTCAAAAATCATCATCCTTGAATTTAAGTACACTAAAAACTCCAATGAGGTCGAAGCTAAACTTGAGGATGGCGTAAATCAAATCCTAGCTCGAGACTACGGGGCTTCATT
>OIYF01000733.1_pt1 | contig 11164 bp, 10 predicted proteins | sample 1587971 | NCBI WGS metagenome assembly OIYF01 (sample SAMN03283248) | human gut metagenome | biome: human-associated habitat; material: feces | host: Homo sapiens | place: Peru | collected 2012 | reverse complement strand
ATTAAATAATGTAGGAGGAATGTAGATATGAAGACAAATTCAAATAGCTATACTATTATCTATTCGGTTATCATCGTGGTAATCGTGGCATTCCTGCTCGCGTTCGTGTCTTCTTCACTGAAGGCAACACAGGATGCCAACGTGGCTCTTGATACTCAGAAGCAGATTCTGAACTCCCTGAACCTGCGCGACCTTGACAACGCTACTGCGGCTGCCAAATATAAAGAGGTGGTGAAGGACGAGAAGGAGAAAGACGGCATGAAGTATTACGAGTGCAAGATTGATGGTCAGAAGAAGACCGTTTACTCTGTAAAGGGTAGAGGTCTCTGGGGCGGCATTTCAGGCTTCATCGCCGTGGATGCCGACAACAACACCATCTATGGCGTATATTTCAACCACGAAGGCGAGACAGCCGGACTCGGTGCTGAAATCAAGGACAACTTGAAGTGGCAGCAGAAGTTCCAGGGCAAGAAGATTCACAAGGATGGAGTAGAGGGCATCGCTCTGGGCGTTGAGAAAGACGCTCCTGCCAGCGACCCTAACAATGTGGATGCCGTTACCGGTGCTACATTGACATCCAACGGTGTGGATGCCATGCTCAAGGAAGGTCTTGCTAAATTCATTAAATAATTAAGCGAAATTATGGCATTATTTAGTAAACAAAATAAGGAGGCATTCATCAAGCCACTGAACGGCGATAACCCTATCCTCGTCCAGGTGCTTGGTATCTGTAGTGCCCTGGCTGTTACTTCCCAGCTGAAGCCAGCCATTGTGATGGGACTTGCCGTTACTATCATCACGGCATTCTCTAACGTGATTATTTCCATCATCCGCAACACCATCCCTCAGCGCATCCGTATCATCGTCCAGCTGGTGGTAGTTGCTGCCCTGGTTACCATCGTGAGCCAGGTGCTGAAGGCTTTCGCCTACGACGTGAGCGTGCAGCTCTCTGTGTACGTAGGTCTTATCATCACCAACTGTATCCTGATGGGTCGCTTGGAGGCGTTTGCCATGATGAACAAGCCTTGGCCTTCATTCCTCGATGGTGTAGGTAATGGTTTGGGTTACGCCCTCATCCTCGTGATTGTGGGTGCTGTTCGTGAGTTCCTGGGCCGCGGCTCTTTGCTCGGTTTCCAGCTGATTCCAGAGGGAGCTTACAACTTCGGATATGTTAACAACGGTATGATGACCATGCCAGCCATGGCATTGATTCTCGTTGGATGTGTAATCTGGGTACATCGTGCCTATATTTATAAGGAGGAGAAGTAAGATGGAGCACGCAATAAGTTTGTTTTTCCGTTCGATTTTCGTCGATAACATGATCTTCGCCTACTTCCTGGGTATGTGTTCATACTTGGCAGTATCCAAGAACGTGAAGACCTCTTTGGGCTTGGGCTTGGCAGTAACCTTCGTGTTGCTCATCACCGTGCCTGTAGATTACCTGTTGCAGACCAAGGTGCTCAGCGCCGATGGCATTCTGGGTGTTGACCTCACTTACCTGAGCTTCATCCTCTTCATCGCCGTCATCGCCGGTATCGTGCAGCTGGTCGAGATGATTGTAGAGAAGTTCTCACCATCGCTCTATGCAGCGCTGGGTATCTTCCTGCCATTGATTGCCGTAAACTGTGCCATCATGGGTGCATCGCTCTTCATGCAGCAGCGCATCCTGATGGAGCCTACCAATACTCAGGCTATCACCTCTGTATGGGATAGCATCGTTTATGCCGTAGGTTCCGGTCTGGGTTGGACTCTCGCCATCGTTCTGATGGGAGCCATCCGCGAGAAGATGCAGTATTGCGACGTGCCAAAGCCATTGCAGGGACTCGGCATCACATTTATCACAGTAGGCCTCATGGCAATGGCTATGCTTTGCTTCTCAGGCTTGAAAATCTAAAATAGGAGGACTATAGATATGGGTAATACATCATTTATATTGGCTAGTATCGGAGTTTTCCTCGTGGTGATTCTCCTGCTGGTTATCATCCTGCTCGTGGCTAAGAAGTATCTGAGCCCTAGCGGAAATGTAAATATCGAAATCAATGGCGACAAGACCATCAACGTGCCTCAGGGCAGCAGTTTGATGACTACGCTGAATGAGAACGGCATCTTCCTGCCTTCTGCCTGCGGCGGTAAGGCAAGCTGCGGCCAGTGTAAGGTTCAGGTGCTCGAGGGCGGCGGCGAGATTCTCGATTCAGAGAAGCCTCACTTCACCCGCAAGCAGATTAAGGACCACTGGCGCCTGGGATGCCAGTGCAAGGTGAAGGGCGACCTGAAGATCAAGGTGCCTGAGAGTGTGATGGGCGTGAAAGAGTGGGAGTGCGAGGTTATCTCCAACAAGAACGTTTCATCATTCATCAAGGAGTTCAAGGTGGCTTTGCCTCCAGGCGAGCACATGGACTTCGTTCCGGGTTCTTACGCTCAGATCAAGATTCCTGCATACGACTGCATCGATTACGACAAGGACTTCGACAAGGATCTCATTGGCGAGGAGTACATCGGAGCATGGAAGAAGTTCAACATCTTCTCTCTCAAGGCTCACAATCCAGAGCCTACCGTTCGTGCTTACTCTATGGCGAACTATCCTGACGAGGGTGACATCATCACCCTGACCGTACGTATCGCCACAACTCCATTCTTGCCACGTCCACAGGTAGGATTCCAGAACGTACCAACAGGTATCGCTTCTTCTTACATCTTCTCATTGAAGCCAGGCGACAAGGTAATGATGAGTGGTCCTTACGGCGACTTCCATCCTAACTTCACATCAGGCAAGGAGATGATCTGGATTGGTGGTGGTGCCGGTATGGCTCCATTGCGTGCTCAGATTATGCACATGACCAAGACTTTGCACACCACCGACCGTGAGCTGCACTTCTTCTACGGAGCGCGTGCATTGGGTGAGGCCTTCTTCCTGGAGGATTTCTGGGAGCTTGAGAAGGAATTCCCTAACTTCCACTTCCATCTTTCATTGGACCGCAAGGACCCAGTGGCAGATGCTCAGGGCGTGAAGTACTACGAGGGATTTGCTGTTAACTGCATCCGTGATACCTACTTGAAGGATCATGAGGCACCAGAGGATTGCGAGTACTATCTCTGCGGACCTCCAATGCTGATCAAGACAGTAACAGATTATCTGGATTCTCTCGGAGTAGATCCTGAGAGCATCATGTACGATAACTTCGGATAAAACGATAATTCAATTAAAAGAGCAATGCTTGTTCTCAAAAAATGAGAGGCAAGTGTTGCTCTTTTTTTATTTTTCTGAATATATACAATATAATAGAGATAATTACGTTTTTATCTTGAAAGTATAGATTTAATTATGAATAAGATAAAGGTAGGTGTATGTTTTGCCCTTTGCAGTCTGGCAGCCCCATCTATGGCACAGTATATGTGGCAAGAGGGGGATGGCACGGAGAAGATAGATCTTCGGGAAGATATACAATATGGTGTTGAGATGCAAGGGTCGTTTTCGAAAGGTAAAACCCCATTGTGGCTTAACGCAAACAAACATGGATTAAGTTCTTTAGAGAAGAATAACGGCTATCTCAGAGGTAGTCTGGTTCGTCCGCTTTCTGCAGATTCGGCTCGCCGCTGGGCTGTAGGATATGGAGTAGATGTGGCAGTACCGGTAAACTATACCAGCCATGTAGTGGTGCAGCAGGCTTATGTGGAGGCCCGCTGGCTTTATGGTGTGCTGACTGCAGGTGCCAAGGAATATCCGATGGAGCTGAAAAACCAGTCGCTCTCCAGTGGTAGCCAGTGTCTGGGTATCAATGCCCGTCCGATACCTCAGGTTCGTCTGGCGCTTCCTGAATATTGGACGCTTCCGTTTGGTAGAGGCTGGCTGCAACTGAAAGGTCATCTGGCTTATGGTATGACTACGGATGATGGCTGGCAGCATGATTTTACGAAACGGCAGACTAAATATTGTGACCACATGCTCTATCACAGCAAGGCTGGTTTCTTGCGTATCGGAAACGAGAATGCTTTCTGTCCGCTCAGCATAGAAATGGGCTTGGAAATGGTTGCTCAGTTTGGTGGCAATGCATATCGTCCAATAGGTGACAGTATGGTACAGATTCCTACCGAGAAAAATCTGAAAGGCTTCTGGCATGCGCTGTCGGCAACGGGCTCTGATGCAGGTGAAGGGGCTTATGCCAATGTTGCCGGCAACCAGTTGGGCAGTTGGCTGATGCGTATTAATTATGACACTGACAGTTGGAAAGCTGCCATCTATGCCGATCATTATTTCGAAGATCACAGCCAGATGTTTCTCCTCGACTATAATGGATATGGTGAGGGCGCAGACTGGAATAAGAAAGTAAAACGCCGTTTCTTCATGTATTCGCTGAAGGACATCATGCTGGGCTTCGAACTGAATCTGAAGTATTCGCGCTGGCTGAAAAACGTAGTATTAGAGTATCTCTATACTAAATATCAGAGTGGTCCGTACAATCATGACCGTACATCGGGTATCGCTGACCATATAGCGGGTACTGATGATTATTATAACCACAGCATCTATCCTGGATGGCAGCATTGGGGACAGGTGATAGGAAATCCACTCTACCGTTCGCCTATTTATAATAATGACGGATATATTGATATCAGAAACAACCGTTTCATAGCTTATCATCTGGGTTTTGATGGTCAGCCTACACAGCGGTTGGGCTATCGTATTTTAGGCACCTATCAGAAAGGTTGGGGTACATATAGCAACCCGTTTACAAAAAAGCATCATAATGTAAGTTTTCTGGTAGAGGGTCATTACGATTTTCCACATCAATGGCAGTTGAAGGCAGGTTATGCGATGGATTTCGGAAGCGAAAAGATGCTGGGACATAATGCCGGTATGCAGATAACCATCAGCAAAAGAGGTTTGCTGACGAAAAGAAATAATAATCGATAAGATAGAAAATATGAAAAAGATAATAGGGGTGCTTTCCCTTGCTGTTATGATGCTCACTCTAAGCTCATGTGAGGTAGAAACAAGCCAGAATGGTGATTTGGATGGTTTCTGGCATCTGGAGCAGGTAGATACTTTAGCTACAGGGGGTACTTGTAACTTTGCAGATAAGCGCGTGTTCTGGGGCTGCCAGTATAAGTTGATTCAGGTTGCTGATTATGATCGCTTCGAGGCTGGTAGAGGATTTTATCTGCGTTTTGAGCAAACCTCCGACAGTTTGCTGATTACATCTGTTTATCGTAATAAATGGCATGAAGATTATGGAGGCGATGTACTTTTAACAGAAATGAATGATTCTTTGCGTAGCTGTGGCATCAATCATCTGAATGAGCATTTTGCCAAGGAGGTAATGACCGGAGGCAAGATGCAACTGAAGAGTAAAACCCTGAGATTGCGGTTCAGAAAATTCTGAAAAAAAAGCCCTCGATGCATGTAGCACCGGGGGCTTTTTGGCTATGCTCGGTTTCTTACTTCTTCCTTTCTGATTCCTTGATGAAACCATGTCGGTAAGCATAGAGAAGCTCCTTCAGGTCTTCTATCTGCTTACGGAGTTCGCAACCTATATCTGTGTCGGCTACCAGCATTCGGCGGTTCGACATTTCTACAATCTGTGTGGTACTCTTGATGTCGGTACCTTGCTTGATGGCATCTTCCATACTCGTAAATGGCTCGTGCTGGACCAGCTGAAATCCGCGGGAGTGATATACTAAGGTGTAGCCGGCAATGCCAGTCTCGTTGTGGTAGGCTTTAGAGAAACCTCCATCGATAACCATCAGCTTGCCGTTTGCCTTGATAGGGTTCTCGCCCTTGGTTGTGCGAACGGGTACGTGACCATTAATGATATGGCGGTTAGGACCGGTTACCCCAAACTCATCCATAATATGGTCGATAACCTGTTCGTTATCGCGCAACAGGAAGTAGTATCCCTTCTCTTCTTTATGAGTCTCCTTATCGGTAATGAAATAGCGCTCGAAGGTGGCCATCTTACTCTTGTCGAAGAGCGGACTGTCAGGACCGCACCATAGGTAGATGAAATAATCGATGGCATATTCCTTTTCATTCGGATCAGAATCTGATTGGAAAGCTGTGCGTATCTGCATGCCCGTATGATGCATCAGGGCTCTGCCGCTGAATTTCTTGCCTGGATAGATTTCTACCTCTTTTAATGAACCGTCTTCGTTGAGCGGACAGGAAGCATGGAAAAGCAGGTTGTTGTTGAAGATAGCATACATGCAACCATGCTGCAGCATAACCTTGATATGCTTGTGCAGCTTCTCGCAGACCATAAACGAATGATGCAGTTTCTGAATCAGAATTTCCTCTTCTTCAGATAGTTTGTCCGGATTGTCCGGATCGATGGTAGGGAAGTGGCATGAGGTCATGTCATACTCTTTTCCGTCAATCTCTACCTTGCCTTTCCTGTAATCGATATGGTCAAAAAGACAACGGTCTTTCATCTTCCATTCCGGATGCTTCTTGAAAAGCTGGCTCTCTAATTTAAACTGGATGACAGCTATAGCCTTGTGCATCTGAGAGGTGAGCCGCTGGGTCTTTTCATCCATTGCTGCTGCACCTCCGCTGAGTTTAGGCAGAAATTCTTTGCATTCATCATCCTTGTAGGTTTCCATCGCAAAAGTAGCGAGCGGTACGAGGTTGATGCCATAGCCTTCTTCCAATGTCGAGAGGTTGGCGTATCGCAGGGAGAGACGGATCACATTACAGATGCAGGCATCATTGCCGGCAGCTGCTCCCATCCATAGTACATCGTGATTACCCCACTGGATGTCCCAACTGTGGTAGCGGCGCATCTTGTCCAAGATGATGTGGGCTCCTGGACCTCTATCGTAGATATCGCCCAGAATATGGAGCTGGTCGATAGCCAGGCGCTGGATGACGTTGGCTATAGCGATGATGAAATCATCGGCTCTGCCTGTGCTGATAATCGTATCAACAATAACATTGACATAGGCTGTCTTGTCATGATCTTCGGTGTGCTCGTGCAAAAGCTCCTGGATAATATACGAGAAATCGCATGGCAGCGATTTGCGCACCTTGCTTCGGGTATATTTGCTGGAAACATCACGGCATACAGCCACCAACTGGTGCAGGGTGATGTGATACCAGTCGTTGATGTCGGGTTCGTTCTGCTTGACGAGTTCCAGTTTCTGCTCAGGATAGTAAATAAGAGAGCAGAGTTCTCGCTTCTCCTGTTCGCGAAGGGTATTGCCAAAGAGTTCGTTCACCTTACGCTTGATATTTCCTGATGCATTTTTCAGTACATGCAGGAAGGCCTCATACTCACCATGGATGTCGGCAAGGAAATGCTCGGTACCCTTTGGCAGGTTGAGGATGGCTTGCAGGTTGATAATCTCGGTGCTCGCCTCTGCTATAGTAGGGAACGACTGAGAGAGCAACTGCAAATATCTCATGTCTTGTTCTATATTATAATGTTTCATGTTTTTTTCCATTTTCTTAGAGCCTTTTTACTATTTATCTTTTGCAAAGATAGTATAAATAATAGATAAAACAAAGGAAAAAAGTATATTTTTGAAAAATCTTTCTGTTTTTTCAGATTTTTGCAGTACTTTTGCAGAAGAAATATAATAATTCTTCAAACTAACTAGATTTGATTATGAAACAAACTATTCTTGTTACAGGTGGTACAGGCTTCATAGGTAGCCATACTACAGTAGAGTTGCAGCAGGCAGGCTACAATGTTGTTATTGTAGATGATCTCTCAAACTCAAAGATTGAAGTACTCGATGGTATCGAAAAGATTACTGGTATCCGCCCTGCTTTTGAACAGGTTGACTTGCGCGACAAGGCTGCTACCGAGGCTGTATTCCTGAAATATCCTGATATTAAGGGTATCATTCACTTTGCTGCAAGCAAGGCAGTAGGCGAGAGCGTACAGAAACCATTGTTGTATTATCGCAACAATATCGTATCGCTCATCAATCTCCTGGAACTTATGCCAAAGTATCAGGTAAAGGGTATCATCTTCTCTTCTTCTTGTACCGTTTATGGTCAGCCGAAGCCTGAGAATTTGCCTGTAACAGAAGAGGCTCCTCATCAGAAGGCTACTTCACCTTATGGCAATACTAAGGAGATTAATGAGCAGATCATAGCTGATTATATCCATAGTGGTGCAGCCATCAAGAGCATTGTATTGAGATATTTCAATCCTATAGGTGCACATCCTTCTGCTGAGATTGGTGAGTTGCCAAATGGTGTGCCAAACAATCTGATTCCATACGTTACTCAGACAGCTATGGGTATCCGCAAGGAACTCACTATCTTTGGTAATGATTATGATACTCCTGATGGAACCTGTATCCGCGACTATATTTATGTTGTAGACTTGGCTAAGGCGCATGTAGCTGCTATGGCACGTGTTCTTGATAAGGAGACTGAGCCTATCGAATATTTCAATATCGGTACAGGTAATGGAAACTCAACTCTCGAAATTGTTGAGACTTTTGAAAAAGCTACAGGTGTGAAACTGAATTGGAAGTATGGTCCACGAAGAGAGGGCGATATTGAGAAAATTTGGGGTGATTGCACCAAGGCGAACAAGGTACTCGGCTGGAAGGCGGAGGCTAAGCTTGAAGATGTGTTGGCTTCTGCTTGGAAATGGCAGCAGAAACTTCGCGCTGATGGCATCATGTAAAATGTTGGTTGTTTTAGAAAATAATGTGAATTGGCTTCTTTTTTCCTCTGAAAGGTTAAAAAAGCTAATTTTTGGGAAACTTATCGTCGGGAAGACGGTAAGTTTCCTTTTTTTTATATATCTTTGCAGAAAGAACTATTGGTTTAACGAAACTTGAAAATATATGAAACGGACTTTACTTTCAATATTAACAATTGCAATGCTAGCACTTTCTGTTCCTTCGGATGCTATGGCCAACGAGGGAAACATAGAATGGGCAGACCTTGATGTGGCAGATATCAACTTGAACTATGCTGGGGGCGTGATGCATATCACAGGCGCTAGCGGGCAAGTGGTGAGAATATATAATGTGGCAGGTGTTACTATCAAGACCTTCCGCATAGAAGGTAATGACAAGCGCGTAAACTTGCCATTGGCTGATGGTATCTATATTGTAAAGGTGGGGAATACCTTTACGCGCAAAATTTGCGTAAAGCATTAATAGTACCATAGAGGCCTTAGAATGCCGTTTAACTTTAATCAGAAAGTGAAGCTCTTTCATTTTTCGTTACTTATTATTTCTTGCTGTTTGATGTTCTGTTCTTGCCACGACAGGGTGCCAAACAGCAATTTCCAATTATCGTTAGATGATTATCAGGACTTACGTTCTTCTGCTTATGCTATCAATTCGAGGGCGGTAAGGAATCTGATAGACAGCATCATGCGAAATGATAAAGACCGACATGCTGCTGATTTGCATACCCGTCGCTATTATCAGAATGAAGGTAATCTGCTTTGGATTACACGTCATGGGGTAAATAGTCAGGCTGACTCCCTGGTGACTTGCCTGCGTACTGTAGCGGATATGGGATTTGATAAACGTCGGTTCTATGTGGATGCTATTGCCCGAGATATTGACAGGTTACGAGATTTAAATCTAGATTCAGCTGATAATCAGATAAATCAAGTGATAGCCCGACTGGAGTATCGCTTGACCAAAGCTTACTTCAGATATACGATGGGGCAGAATTTTGGATTTATGAATCCTAGTTTTGTTTTCAATCGTTTAGATACTCTTGCTCCCAATCCTTATGATAGTAGCAAGAGACCCGTTAGGTTCAGAGGTCTGTTTGATGTAAAAATGGCTCATGCAGATGATGCGTTCTATCAGAAGGCTATGCAAATGGTTAGATGCGACTCGGTGGCTTCCTTCCTGAAAGAAGTACAGCCTAAGAATCCTTTCTATTATCAACTGCTGGAAAAATTGAAGGCTGGAGGACTGGACAAGGCGATGAGAATCAAAATTCTCTGCAACATGGAACGTTGCCGCTGGAGGCAGTATGATAATCCCTGGCAACACGAAAAATATGTGGTTGTCAATATACCATCGTTCCATCTGATGGCTATTGATCATCAGGATACGCTCTCGATGCGCATAGGATGTGGAGCCAGTAAAACCAAAACCCCGATATTGAACAGTCATATCAAACGTATGGAACTGAATCCTCAATGGTTTGTTCCCCGTAGTATCGTTCTCCATGATATGATACACCGGGTGGGGAATCATGGCTACTTTCGCGCGCGTAACTATTATGTAGGGGAAGTGGCAACAGGTAAGGAGGTTGACTTAAACAGAGTAACTCGATCTATGCTTATTTCTGGTGCTTATGGCATCGCCCAGCGGGGCGGAAAGGGGAATGCTCTGGGAAGAATCATCTTCCGTTTTGATAATAATTTCTCGGTCTTCCTGCATGATACTAACAGTAAGGGCGTGTTTGGACAAGAGGATAGAGGAGTATCGCATGGATGTATCAGAATAGAAAAACCATACGATTTCGCTGTCTTTCTATTGGCTGACAAAAACGAGAAACTGAAGGAAAAGATATACTATTCGATGACAGCAGATTCGCTAGCCAATAAAAAACTTGTTGTGAATAACGTAAAGGTTAATCCTCAAGTTCCTCTCTTCATAACCTATTATACTCTCTATCCGTTAGCAGGAGGCAGAATAGCTGATTATTCTGATGTGTATGGATTTGATGCGGTAATATTCGATATGTTGAGAAAATATCTATAAACAACACATTTGTAAAAGCAATGATAAACGATAAAGAACTCTTGGCGATGATTAGGGATCCTAAGACCCAACGCGAAGGCTTTGCTGTACTGGTAAGTCAGTATAGCGAGCCGTTGTATTGGAAGGTTCGCCATATTGTTTTAGATCATGATGATGCTGATGATGTGTTGCAGAATGCCTTTGTTAAGGCTTGGACCAATCTGGATTCGTTTCAGGGAAAGTCTTCGCTCTCAACATGGCTTTACCGTATAGCAATTAACGAAGCGCTTGATTTCTTGAGACGCAAGAAGCAGATGGTAAATGTCAGTACCGAAGACGAGCCGGGCTTGGCTTCACGTCTTCTTGCCGATGACTATTTTGATGGAGACCAGATTCAGGCAGAATTGCAAGAAGCTGTAGCCCAACTGCCCGATGTACAGCGCACAGTTTTCACTCTAAAATATTATGATAATATGAAATATTCAGAGAT
>OIYF01000731.1_pt1 | contig 11194 bp, 12 predicted proteins | sample 1587971 | NCBI WGS metagenome assembly OIYF01 (sample SAMN03283248) | human gut metagenome | biome: human-associated habitat; material: feces | host: Homo sapiens | place: Peru | collected 2012 | reverse complement strand
CCGTAAGCTGGGCAATGGCCTGCTCGTTCTTAAGCGTACCATTGTTGATGGCATCCACCACCTTGCTGAAGTCGTTGACCACAGTAACACTCATTGTATAGTCGATCTGGGGAGCGTCTTCCTGACAAGAACTGAAGAACGCTGGTATAGCCAGCAGCATTGCGCCAGCTAACAAGATTGATTTTAAAGTTCTCATAATCGTATATTTTTTTAGTTATTACTTTTTTACCTTGATAGTAACTCTTCTGCCTTCAAACGTCTTTTTGCCGTTCTTGGCTCCGATGGCAGTCTGTGGTTGGAGGTCCTCAGGAGCGAAGCCTTCCTTCAACAGTACCTTTACTACCCGCTTCAGGCGGCGCTCAGAGAGGGTCTGGTTGTACTCTTGGATGCCCGGAGTGCTTGCCTCGGCAAGGATAGACAGTTTCTCGCCCTTTACGCTGCGTGCAAATGCGCGCAGGCGGTCCATTTCCTCACGGCTCATATACGAGCTGTTGTGGTCAAACTGAACGAAGTGTTCTGGAGTTTCTACTGCAGTCTGCTTACTCTTCTTGCAGTCATCAAGCTGGCGCTGCAGGTCGCTGTTCTGCTGTTCAGCCTTCTGTCGGAGTGCAGCTTCACGGTCGGCGCGTGCCTTTTCAGAGTCAGCCTCCTGGCGCAAGTTATTGGCCCGGTCGTTGAGCGTAGCCAGCTCGCCGTCGTAATAGTTGCGCAGCTTGCGTGAACGACTCTGTACGAAGTTGTAGCGAACGGTTGCCATAGCGTAGATGAGATGCTTCGGAGCCACCTCCTTACGGTTGAGCAGCCAGTCCATCTCGCCTTTAACGCCTAAGGTGAATCGGCGGCTCACGTCAGCCTCGATGTGCAGAGTGGCAGGTATGTAGAGCTTGTCGAAGTTCTCGTGGCGGTTGCGTGTGCTCACGTTGCCCGTAATGGTGACGGTACCGTCATTATTGATATTGGTATTGCTACCTATCGGCTTGTTGGTACCGTTCTCGGTCATGGTGTTGTTTATCCACATACCGTATTCATTGCCACGGGCGAATATTCCGCCTACGCCTGTGCCTATCCAGATGTTGAACCACTGTGCCTTACGTGCAGGCCAGAACTCCATGAAGTTGAACTGTGCGCCAAGTTTCACGCTGTGGGTATTCATCACATAGTTGCCATAGGTCTTTACAGGCATCACCTGGGTATTGATAGTCGAGAAGCGTTGCTCACGGCGGTAGCGCGACCAGATGTAGTCGGCACCAATGCGAACCCACGGGCGAATGGTGAAGTCGATGCCACCGCCTACTGCGGGCGACTGCTTATAGCTCGACTTTGCGTCGATGTTCTCATACCGCACACCGTTAGCCCACGACAATCCTCCCTGAGCGTAAATGCTCCAAGTATTAGTGCGCAGTTCCTTATTAGTATCGCATGGCGGATCAGCCATTCCCTCACCCTCGGTCTGCGCCTGAGCGCCTACCGTGAAGAGCGATGTAAGCAATACGCTGAGCCCTACTCTTGCCCATCTGCTATTTGATAGCGCAATGAGCGGTTTGGTTTGTCTTGTATTCATAATTTATTGATTTTAAGTCTATATTCTAAATATATTTAGCATTAACTGAGCGCCGTTAGTACCCTTCATTTTCATGATAACCTGTTCACTGTTTACCTTGTTTATTGCTACACGATTGATTCTTTTAATCTGTTTAGCAAAAGAGTACTCCTTCAAGAATGCGACTGGGTCGATTGGATTAGGAAGTGGTTCGCTTAGATCAATTGGAGGAAGAGGCTGAGGACCATCTGGACCAACAGGGCGAACAATCGGTTTAGCAACCGGGTTGATAGGATCAGGAATATGTGGACGAAGTATTATGATAATTATACCATCACCAAAAATAATTATAGGAAATTTCCTCGGATACCCTGGGATAAAATGACCAAACTTACCCTTGGCAATGTGCTCGTCAAGCAACTTAGCAACATTCTTGATTATGCCGATTTTGGTTGCTGGGTTATAAGTATTAAAACGTGAGAAAGTCTCGAAACGGATATTGTCAACGGCATGCTGATTCAGTATGCCAGGCCTGCGATTAGCAGGTGTTAGTCTGTAAAATTTTGATTGTCTGTTCATAACCATCTCATTATTAAGTTTTACAATAATATCTTTTATTATGGTGCCCTTTTCTTATTGAGGGCTTTTTTATCCCCGCCAGCACTGAGGCTGACGGGAATTTTAAATCTTTATTTATTTTTTTAATACTGGGCGTACTGGGTAACCATATTCACGTTTTACATCAAACATACTAGGCATTTCATTCGTTTCATCGATTTCCCAATAAATAGCCATTTCTGAAGCTGATTGATAGCAAGAGGCATAACTTATCCATTCCTCTAAAAAATAATAGCCTGCAGATGGTAAGATGATGAAATTGCCATTCGGTCCAACCACTTTCCAGTAATCAATAACTGTATTGTTATATTTATTTTTTTTCGTTGCGACCCACCAAGTACATTCCTCCACCAGTTCTTGCCAATCTTCCTTGGTAGGTGTGCGGTAATTCTCGCCGAGATTAGCAGTAGCAGCATCATCTTCAGGTTGGAGCAATGTCAGCTTATCTGTCTCGTTGTACTTAGTGTAGTATGTTGTTTCTCCTATAAGTTCACCCCATTTGTATGTAGTTATATCATATTTCTGCTTTGTTACAGTCTCACCCCATGCATAGTAGTTGCCCTTTTCATACTCGCTATTTGCACCTACGTTGTATTTTCTCCACATCAGTCCGCTTGGCAAGCCGAGGTCTACACAATCCTTTACCACTGTTGTAGAGCCTCCGGCAGCCTTCAGAGCCTCAATCTTCTTAGCGATTTCAGCCAAAGCGTCAGCTTCGCTCTTGTTTCCGTCCTTCACCTCCTTTACGAGGTTGGCAATTTCGTCCTTGATGCTGTTGATGGCAGCATTGTGGTCAGGCATAGCCTTGATAGCATTCTCAATGGCGTCGAGCTTGTTGCTGTAGTCTGGAATAGCGTTCTTGATGCCCTCAAGTGCAGCAATCTGATCGTCGAGCTTGCTGTTCTGGGCCGTAATGAGAGTGTTGAGAGCCTTGAGCTGTTCCTCATAATTAGGCAGTGCCTTGATGGCAGTCTCGATGGCTGCGAGCTTAGCGGTATAGTCCGGCAGAGCCTTGATGGCAGCCACGATAGCATCACATTTCTTTTCGAGCGTGAGGGTCTGAACCTTCATGGCGTCCTCGATAAGAGCCAGCTTGCCTTCCAAAGAGAGGGTCTGAGCCTTCATGGCAGCCTCGATGGCTACGAGCTTGGTGTCGATAGTAGCATTAACCGAGTTGAGCACGTCCTTGATGGCTTGCAACTTGGTCTGCTGGTCGGCATTCATCTTGTCGATGGCAGCCGTAAGCTGGGCAATGGCCTGCTCGTTCTTAAGCGTACCATTGTTGATGGCATCCACCACCTTGCTGAAGTCGTTGGTCACAGTAACACTCATTGTATAGTCGATCTGGGGAGCGTCTTCCTGACAAGAACTGAAGAACGCTGGTATAGTCAGCAGCATTGCGCCAGCTAACAAGATTGATTTTAATGTTCTCATAATCGTATATTTTTTAAGTTATTACTTTTTAATCTTTATTGTTGAGCTCCTACCGTGAAGAGCGATGCAATCAATACGCTGAGCCCTACACTTGCCCATCTGCCTACCTTGTAGCCAAATGAGCGGATTGGTTCGTCTTGTATCCATACCATGTCTTTTTTATTAATTATATATTGTGAAAGTTTTGCTATATCAAACTTCTGAGCCATTCCAGAAACGAGCGCTTTCGTATATGAGGTTCGGGTGGCATCTTGCTATGCATCGTTTCACCCTCAATACAGCCTCCCCGCCTGTCTATCTCTACGTTTATCATCTCGCGGATTGTATCAAGCAGTTGGGTGCGATCCTCCATAAAATGCTGCGCCTCGTCTGTCTTGCGTCGGCGGTCATCATACCCAATATTATTATCTTTCTGTCCCATAGCCTAAGTATTACAAGTTTCACATTCCATGAAGTTTCTCTTTTAATGCTACCAATCTGTCTTAGTCTTGGTGCTGCAAATTTAGGCATAAATTGAGCTAAGTATCTTATGAAAATCGGACAAAAATATGTGATAATCCGACTTTTTAACATGAACAGGATTGTTCTAATCGGACATAAAAATGGCGTAAGTTGCTGATTTTCAGCAAAACATCAAGAACACAAAAAACGTTGAATCGTTGTGATTTCCGTGGTGTGTCAAAGTGATAAGTTTTTACCCTCATTACTGTAATTTTTCTATTTTATTTTGGGTTTAGCAAACAATTTGTATTAATTAATTTTAAAAAATCGGTCTATATCAGTAAAAATCTCCGATATTTCCACTTAATTCGTTAACTTTGCACAAAAACCCAATAATCCTCGCTTATGTACAATCTAAGACATAGCACAGCCACTCTTGTGTGGTACCTTATCATATATGTAATGCTGGTTTCCTGTGGACAGAAACCAGCGAAGATATCCCTTGCCGAGCGCAAAGCTATGGACAGTATCGTCTCCTCTTCTCATAATATTGACACACTCTCCATGATACAGAAACGCATGGAGCGTGAGGGAAATATGTTAGGTAGCATCGTTGCCTACAGAGCGATGGGGAAAGAGCTGCGCAACGACAGTAGATTTGACGAGGCACTGAAGGTACACAGCGAGGGACTGAAACAGGCAGAGACCTTAGGCGATACATTAGAGATCGTGCAGGCTCTGAACAATATCGGCACCGTCTATCGGAGAATGGGAATGCTCGACATGGCTCAAGATTACCATTACCGCGCTTTCGCTATCAGCAAAGAGTCTGCCGACACATCTTTTACTACCAAGAAAAACCGCGTGGTATCGCTCAATGGACTGGGCAACATCTATCTCACCCTGGGCAACTACGCACGTGCCGACAGTGCGCTGCGACTGGCATTAGCAGGCGAACGAGAATTGAACAGTGCCTTAGGACAAGCCATCAACTATGCCAACATCGGTTCTATATTCAGCCACCGAGAACAGTTGGACTCGGCATGGATGTACTATCGCCAGTCCATGGGACTGAATCTGCAGGCTGGCAACACACTCGGTGTGGCACTATGCCACATTTATTTCGGTGAGCTACACGAGAAAGAGCACGACTATGAAAAAGCCATTTCGGAGTATGATAAGGCTTATCAGCAGTTGCAGTCGTCACAAGACGAGTGGCACGCAATGAATCCGCTCATTGCCCTGGCTGGTATATACACCCAAATGGGCAACGACACCAAGGCACAGGAATATCTGGACAAGGCGCTGCACTCTGCACGCGCCATCAATTCGCACGAACATTTAGCTGAGGTTTATAACTTATATTATAAACTATACAAACGCAAGGGCAACTACAGTGCGGCGCTGACGGCGCACGAGAAGGCAGCAGCCATGGAAGACAGCGTCGTCGATATGGAGAAACTGAACCGCATACAGAACGCAGGACTGCTCATAGAACGCAACATTCAGGCTCGGGCGATGGACGAGGTCAATACAAACCTGAAGAACGAGCGGTCGGCACGATTCACCAACACCATCGTCTTCATAATCATTATGATAATACTGATTGGTACACTGGTGGTGTTCTACTTCGTACAGCGCATACACCGTCGCAACCACCTGGCCCTGAAAAGCCTTGCCGAAATGCGCGAGAGTTTCTTTACAAACATCACCCATGAGTTTCGCACACCACTCACTGTGATTCTCGGTTTGAGCCGCGACCTGCCTAATAAATCCCCAGACGAACTGAAACAGAACGCCTATGCCATCGAGCAACAGGGAAACAACCTGCTGGCGCTCATCAACCAGTTGCTTGATATTTCGAAAATTAAGTCGAAGATGGGCAACCCCGACTGGCGCAACGGCAACATCACCACCTACGTTTCGATGCTGGTGGACACCTATCGCAACTATGCCTGCAGCAAGAACATCGACCTGCAGCTGCATGTGAAGGAACCCGTGACGATGGACTTCGTGCCCGACTTTGTCAACAAGGTATTCAACAACCTCCTGTCCAATGCCTTTAAATTCACGCCCGAATATGGCAAAATCATCGTTGCCATGTGGCGCGAAGGCAGCAACCTCCTTATAGAGGTAAGCGATACGGGAGAGGGTATGGACAAAGAGACTGCCAACAAAGTGTTCAATCCATTCTATCAGGGAGTAACCGACTCTATGAATATTGGTACAGGCATTGGACTGGCACTCGTAAAGCAGGTGATTGACTCATTGAACGGCAAGATCAATGTCAGGAGCAGGGAGGGCTATGGAACGACGTTTCACATCGAAATTCCTATAACAAACGAGTGCAACGTGAAACTCAACGAACAGACAATGGACAACACGCCTGTACTGCCTACAGAGGAGAAAACACTAACAGATACCGATGCAGAGGACAACCAGTACACAGTGCTCGTGATAGAGGACAATCGTGACATTGCGACGTACATCGGCGAAGTGCTTAGCGAACGCTATGCTGTGGCTTACGCTACTAATGGAGAGGACGGATGGCAGAAGGCCATCAACCTCGTACCCGACCTGATTATAACCGACTTGATGATGCCGGGCATGGACGGTTTGGAACTGTGCCGACGCATACGCTCCAACGATGTGGTGAATCACATACCTATCGTCATCGTCACGGCAAAGATTTCAGACCAAGAGCGCATCGATGGCTTTGAGGCTGGTGCCGATGCCTATTTAGCCAAACCGTTCAACGTGGACGAGTTGCGCACTGTAGTGGAGCGTCTGCTCGACCGCCAGCGCTCGCTGCGCAACAAGTTTAGCGACAATGCTACTCATACGAAGGAACAGCAGGATGAGGTACAGCTGACGGACACTGAGCGCCGCTTCCTCGCCAAGACGGTGGATCATATCTATCTGCTTATGGACAAACAGCAGCTCAACGTGAATACGCTCGCAGAAAAGCTGTGCATGAGTCCACGGCAGTTCCATCGCAAGATAGTTACGCTCACGGGCAGTTCGCCAGCCTCGTTCATTCTGAATATCAAGATGAAGCGTGCTCGCCATCTGCTCGAGACCGACCCAAAAATGAGCATAGACGATATAGCCTTCAGCTGCGGCTTTGAACATACTTCAAGCTTCTATCACGCCTTCCGTAAAAAGTATGGAGTTACGCCAAGGGATGTGAGAAGAGGAATAGAGTAAACCATCTACTTCTCCGCAAATAAATTGGAGATAGCATAAAGAGGAATGATGTCTATCTTCTTGCCATCGGGACTCGCGAATGTACCAAAGTTTTCGAGAGAACAGCGGATACCCATTTCTATATGCTTCTGCGGATGGCGCATCAGCGAATACATACTGCTCATAGAACCCTTCACGCCCGATTTTACTTCTATCGGAACGATGCTGCCACTGCGAGCTATCACATAATCCACCTCGGCACAAGTACCTTTGTTCATATTTTGCCAATAGTACAACTGATGCCGCTTCTGCGGAGAGGAATATTTGATAAGTTCCAAGCCTGCCATCATCTCTGCTACATGACCCTTGTCAACAAGATCGATGGAATCTGCCACCATCATTTCCTTGATGCTGTCATCGATGTCGTCATCTATTCCCAGAATGCCAAGCAGCACACCTGTATCATGGATCAAATATTTTACAACCCGCTCGTTGATTTCAGCCCCAAGCGGCACCCCATTGGCATCAGTATGATAAGTCGGGATGATAAGACCGGCATCCTTCAGCATCTCTAAAGCCACCTTTACTTCTGCCGAACGATATTGTCCTTCTACCCTACTGTAAACGAACTTGGCTCCTGCCTGATGTGCTACACTAATAAGGGTCTGGCGCAAAAGCAGAGGATTTGCCTTGGCTCCGTACTTGGCAAAATCATCCTGATAACCCTGGATGATTTCGTTTACAATGTCACTGCTATAGCGATAAGACCCTGTCTCCGTGTAGGTTGCCACGGCTTCTGGCATTCCGCCAACCAGCATATAACTTCGTAAGGCTTCCACCAATTTTGCATAAAAAGCCTCTGGAAGTGGATTCAAAGGGCTGCAATTTCGCTTGGTTCTAAGAAGCCCCTCTTGCCCCGTTGCCGTCAAGAATTCATCAAAAGACATCGGATAAACAAACAGTGAACTTACTCTGCCCACCCCAAACGATGACAAATCCTTCAGCGCAAACTCCAGGAGCGAACCTGCTGCAATGACATGAAGTTCGGGATAATCTTCTTTAAAGAACCAAAGGCTGTGAACGACATCTTCGCTCTTTTGTATCTCATCGAGGAAAAGAAGGGTTTCACCAGGAACTACAGGCACATTAAAGAAATCAGAGAGTTTGGCAGCAATGCTCTTCACATCACGACTTCCTTTAAAGAATTCCATCACCTCGGGATTTCTTTCCACATTAACTTCCAAAAAATATTTGAAGCTCTTGCCCAAATGCCGAATGGTGCTCGACTTGCCTACCTGTCGGGCACCCCTCACCAAAAGAGGTTTTCTACGTGGATTATCCTTCCATTCCTGCAAAGCCTGATCAATGCTTCTTGCCAAGTATTTATCCATATCTTTGTGCCTTTATGATTATACGATTGCAAAAATACTGATTATTAACGTAATATGCAATTATTTAAAGTTAACTTTGCTAAAAAACAGAGTTATAAAGACATGTTTTGTGATAAAAGATAGAGTTACGAATAAGTATTTTATGATAAAAGATAGAGTTATCAGACTCATACAAGCCATTATAATCAAGATTATCAGTGTTAAAATTCATAAGAACACCTCATTTCCCATTATTTTTTATTATATTTGCCAGCAAATAACAATTTAAAACAAAGGATATGAGCACATCAACTAATGCGATTACTCCCGATTTGCAAGCGAAGCTTGACAAGGTGAGAAAGGAAATTCATTGTGGTCAATATACCACATTGAAATCGCATGATGATATAGACAATTACTTTGCGAGTTTATGATTTACACAGTCATTACATCCAAGAGTGCAGAAGATGTCATCAAGAAATGGAAGAAATCCAATCCAAAGCTATTCAAAAAATATTAAAAAGATATATCATGAACTCATGGATCACCCAAGAACAGGTATCGGTCATCCTGAGGCTTTGGTAGGAGGAAACTCTATTTTGTATTCGAGACATATCACTGCTCATGACAGAATCATCTATGAGATTCATGATGAAGTCATAACTGTCCTTGTATTAGATGTAGAAGGATATTACAATGACAAATAACTGAGCCCATATTCTCCATAAAGCATCTGCAAAATCATCTTACTTTCCTATAAAGAACAAGAAATTTTCCTTTGTTGTAAAAGTGGTCAAGGCAAGGCAATAAATTACCCTAACCATGCATTGTATTTATCATCAAAAGTTTGTGATAAAAAGAACAGAAAACAAAATTAACAATTACGATTATGAATGTTGGAGATAAAATACCTGAGATTCTTGGCATAGACCAGGACGGACGTGAGATCAAGGCAAGCGACTTTCGGGGTCGCAAGATAGTACTCTACAGTTATCCGAAAGCCAACACCAACGGTTGTACTGCTGAGGCTTGTTCTTTGCAGGCTCACAAAGAGGAGTTGGCAGCTGCAGGTTACGAGATTATCGGTGTGAGCAAGGACAAACAGGCTTTGCAGAAGAAGTTTGCCGAAACCAAGGGCCTACAGTTTCCTCTTATTGCTGATACCGAGACTACCCTATTGCAGGAACTCGGCTGCTGGGGCGAAAAGGTAACCTGCGGCAGAAAGACCATAGGAATCCTTCGTACCACCTATCTCGTTAACGAAGAAGGCATCATCGAGAAAATCTTCACTCCCAAGGAGATCAAGACCAAGATTCATGCTGAGCAGATTCTGGATTACATCCATCAATAGAGAACAAAGATGACAGAATTTGAAAAAATGAGAAACAGCGAGCTCTATGATTTCAGCAACAAGGAAGGCATGAAAAGCATAGAGCACGCCAACCGTCTCTGCTGCCGCCTGCAGACGCTAACCCAGTTTGATGAAGACTATCGAACCATTATCGAAGAACTGATTCCTGGCATTCCAGCTTCAGCCACCATCTGCCCACCCTTCCACTGCGACCATGGTCACGGTATCAAGGTGGGTGAGAATGTATTCATCAACTATGGCGCCACGATGCTCGATGAAGCCCTGATTACCATCGGCGACCGCACCCTGATAGGTCCGAACTGCCAGCTGGTAACCCCTAACCACCCCATCAATTATATGGAACGCCGCAAGCCAGTAGAAACAGGCTTCCCCATCACTATTGGCGAGGATTGCTGGCTGGGCGCAGGAGTCATCGTCTGCCCTGGAGTAACCATCGGCAACCGCTGCGTAATCGGTGCCGGCAGCGTAGTGGTCAAGAATATTCCTGATGACTCCATGGCAGTAGGAAATCCGGCAAAGGTTATCAGAAAGCTCAGATAACAAGAAAAAATAAAATCAAAAGAGTATGTTAGAACATATTGCAGATTTCACAGCGTGGCCAATCCTTACTGGTATTTTCATTGGCTATATTGCCAACCGCATTATGAGCGGTGAAGGAAAAGGATGTTGTATGAATCTCTTCATAGGTATTGTAGGCAGTTATGCCGGTGCCATCATCAGCAGTCTGCTGAACATTGAGTTGTTTGGCAAGGGTTATCTTACCAATTTCATCTTCTGTGTCATTGGTGCCATAGCGGTATTGTGGATTTGGAAGAAGCTTTTCGATTAACATCTTAAGTAGATATAAATATTGATTTAAAAAAAACATAAGATTATGACAAACAAGGAATTGACACTCGCCCTGTTGATGAGGGCGATGATAAAATATGACGGTGGCGATGCGCCACGCATCCAGCATTTCGTAAAGGTACACGACTTTGCCCGTATGATAGCGATAGCAGAGGGAATGAACCAGGAAGACCTCTTCGTGCTCGAAGCAGCTGCTATCCTCCACGATGTGGGCATTCACGTTTCAGAAGCCAAATACGGCAACTGCGATGGCAAGCATCAGGAAGAATTAGGTCCTGATGAGGCAAGAAAAGTACTGTCAGAAGTTGATGGATTCACAGCCGCACAGATAGAAAGAATCTGCTGGCTCATTGCCCATCATCATACTTATCAAGATGTTACCAG
>OIYF01000728.1_pt1 | contig 11213 bp, 10 predicted proteins | sample 1587971 | NCBI WGS metagenome assembly OIYF01 (sample SAMN03283248) | human gut metagenome | biome: human-associated habitat; material: feces | host: Homo sapiens | place: Peru | collected 2012 | reverse complement strand
ATCGGTTGGCTCTTCAAAGAGGGTAAGATTAAGGATGAGGACAACAAGGTTGCTCTCGCTTAAATAAGGTTTATTTTTCAAAGAGCCGCGGTTGCTTGTAAGTGAGTAACCGCGGTTTTTTCTTTTTGTGTCTTCTCTCTTGAAAGAGGACGAATGTTATGATTATTATATGAAACTTGATCAGGAGATATTCAATGTTCTTTTGGCTGCGGGTGCAAAAGGGTTGAAAGTAGAAAAAATAGCTCGTCATGTATATAATTCCTGTAATTCGATTTTTACACCTCTGAATTACAAGGATGTTCATAGCTATGTTACGCAATATCTCACCAGATGCGCTAAAGACCCACAATCGCTTATAGAAAAAGGTAAGGGGTATGGTGTATATCATGTTAATTTTGATTCAAAGGCCGTACAGCAACTGATGCTTAATTTTTCTTCTTCCGTATTAGAAAATAGTAATGAAGAGGAGGACAAGGCTGACGATAGTGCTCCTCAAAGTCTTTTTGATGAGAATATGTTCTAAATTATTTTTTTTATGAGGGGAATGTTGTAATATGTTCGTATAATATATGTAGACTTTATAAAAACTGATAAAAGTTAAACAATAAACATATAAACGAATAAACTATGGCTAGTAGATATTTATTAGGTTTTGACGTAGGCTCAAGTTCTGTAAAGGCTTCGCTTACTGATGTTGACAATGGAGAAATCGTAGCTTCTGCATTCTATCCGGATCATGAAGCACCCATTATGGCTGTAAAGACCGGTTGGGCAGAGCAGGATCCTCAGATGTGGTGGGATAATGCTAAGCTGGCGCTCAGGAAAATCATGGCAGAATCTGGTGCCAAGGGTGAAGATATCCTTGCAATTGGTATCTCGTACCAGATGCATGGCTTGGTTTGTGTTGATAAGAATCAGCAAGTTTTGCGTCCTAGTATCATCTGGTGCGACTCTCGTGCCGTACCTTATGGCGAGAAGGCTTTTCATGATTTAGGTGAGGACTTCTGCTTGCGTAATCTGCTCAATTCTCCTGGTAACTTTACTGCATCTAAACTTGCTTGGGTAAAGGATAATGAACCGGAACTGTTTGATAAGATTGATAAGATTATGCTTCCTGGTGATTATCTGGCAATGAAACTTTCAGGTGAAGTTAAGACTACTATCAGTGGTCTTTCTGAAGGTATGATGTGGGACTTCAACCAGAAAAAGCCTGCTAAATTCCTGCTTGATTACTTTGGCTTCGATGAAAGCATTCTGGCTGATATTGTTCCTACATTCTCTGTACAGAGTGTAGTAAGTAAAGCGGCAGCTGAAGAACTTGGTCTGAAAGAAGGTACACCAATATCTTATCGTGCGGGTGACCAGCCAAATAATGCTGTGAGTCTGAATGTGTTCAATCCGGGTGAAATTGCAAGTACTGCAGGTACATCAGGAGTTGTATATGGTGTATTGGGTGATGTTAACTATGATCCAAAGAGCCGTGTCAATACTTTTGCTCATGCTAATTATACAACAGACCTTGACCGTCTTGGTGTATTGTTGTGTATCAATGGAACTGGTATATTGAATGCGTGGGTTCATCGAAATATCACTCCAGATGTAAGCTATGCGGATATGAATGATCTTGCAGCATCTGTGCCAATAGGTAGTGATGGTGTTAAGATTATCCCATTTGGTAATGGAGCAGAGCGTGTATTAGAGAATAAGGAAGTTGGTTGTTCTATTCGTGGCATCAGCTTTAATAAGCATAATCGTGCTCATATTGTTCGTGCAGCACAAGAGGGTATCGTCTTCAGTTTCTGCTATGGAATGGAAATCATGCAGCAGATGGGTATGGATATCAAGAATATTCATGCAGGTAAGGCTAATATGTTCCTCAGTCCGTTGTTCCGAGATACCTTGGCGGGTGTGAGTGGTGCTACTATCGAACTTTATGAGACAGATGGTAGTGCAGGTGCTGCTAAGGGTGCTGGTATTGGTGCCGGTATCTATAAGGATCATAATGAGGCTTTTGCTTCATTGAAGAAACTTGCAGTCATAGATCCTGATGAGGCTAACCGTTCTGCTTATCTCGAGGCTTATTCTGCATGGAAAGAAGAGCTGAAAAAACTTTAAACGTTTGTAATTTACTTTAGACAAACTTTTTTTATAATATCAGATAAAGGGTGGGAGAAGTCTCACCCTTTATTTTTCTTTTTCCCGATTCTTTTGACTTTTGGGGGAGCTTCCGTCTTATTTAAGGATTGGATTTAAATATCTGTAGTTGATGTTTCTGAGTATCTATCCACTTATGTTTTGCCATGATGAACCGCTTTAGAAGATAGATAAGTGATTATACAATGAAAAAATCCCCCAGCCCGCTTGAGAAAGCAGGATGGGGGATTGGTATTTTGAATCAAAACAGTTTAATTCTTGAAACTGTGGATTGGAGCCGGAATACGACCGGCACGGTTTACGAATGCCTCGCAACTGAATGGGTTTACAGGCATGATTGGAGCATGACCGAGCAAACCGCCAAAATCTACATTGTCGCCTACCTTCATGCCCACAACTGGGATGATACGTACGGCAGTAGTCTTCTGGTTAACCATACCGATGGCAGCCTCGTCGGCAATGACACCGGAAATGGTGGTGGCTGGAGTATCGCCAGGGATGGCAATCATATCCAAACCTACTGAGCAGACACAAGTCATCGCCTCAAGCTTCTCGATGGTCAGCGCACCAGCCTCTACAGCGTTGATCATACCCTGGTCTTCGCTGACAGGGATGAAGGCACCGCTCAAACCACCTACATAAGAAGAAGCCATGATACCGCCCTTCTTAACCTGGTCGTTCAGGAGTGCAAGAGCTGCTGTGGTACCAGGAGCACCGGCATGCTCAAGACCGATGAGCTCGAGAATATCGGCTACACTATCACCGATAGCTGGGGTAGGAGCCAATGAAAGGTCGATGATGCCGAAAGGTACGTTCAGACGGCGTGAAGCCTCCTTGGCTACCAACTGACCTACACGGGTAATCTTGAAGGCGGTGCGCTTGATGGTTTCGCAAAGAACCTCGAAGCTTTCGCCCTTTACCTTCTCCAATGCATACTTTACAACGCCAGGACCGCTGACACCGACACTCACTACCGCATCTGCCTCAGAAACACCATGGAAGGCACCAGCCATGAACGGATTGTCGTCTGGCGCATTGCAGAGAACAACGAGCTTGGCGCAACCCAGAGAACCTCTGTCCTTGGTTGCCTCGGCTGTATCCTTTACGATTTCGCCCATCAGGCGGACAGCATCCATGTTGATGCCGGTCTTGGTAGAACCCACATTGACAGAACTGCAGACAAAATCGGTCTGTGCCATCGCCTGAGGGATAGAACGGATCAGGAGTTCATCGCTCTTGCTCATACCCTTGCTTACGATGGCAGAATAGCCGCCCAGGAAGTTGACACCGAGCTCCTTGGCACACTGGTCGAGGGTCTTGGCAATCTTCACGTAATCGTCGGTAGTCTTGCAGGCAGAACCGCCTACCAGCGAGATAGGAGTGATGGAGATACGCTTGTTGACGATAGGCACACCAAACTCCTTGGAGATTTCTTCGCCGGTCTTCACCAGGTTCTTTGCCAGACGTGTAATCTTATTATGAATGTTCTGACAGAGCTCATCGAGATCGGTAGATGTGCAATCCAAAAGGTTGATACCCATGGTGATGGTACGCACATCGAAATTCTCCTGCTCTATCATCTTATTGGTTTCGATAACCTCAGATATATTGATCATATTGTTTGCTTTTTAAATTCTGTGCATCATATTGAAAATTTCCTCGCGCTGGCATTTGATCTGCACGCCCATAGCCTTACCAACATTGGTGAGTTCATCGGCTACTTCCTCGAAAGTTTTCTGCATCTTGCCCATGTCTACGATCATCATCATGTTGAAATACTCCTGTACGATGGTCTGAGAGATATCCAAGATGTTGATACTGTTCTCTGCCAAATAGGTACATACCTTGGCGATGATACCAACGGTATCCTTGCCCACTACTGTAATAATCGTTCTGTTCATGTATTTATTCCTTATTTTAAATTGGTAAGTTTTCGGCTGCAAATTTACAACTATTTTGTTAGACTACCAAATAAAAAGTCAGAAAACTTGTAAAATCACTAACGTTTTGCAAGTTTTCTGACTCATTTTTACCTTTCTTGTTTCCTTATCTTACTTGATACCTCTTTCGTTGAGTGCCTTAGAATATTTGGCTGCATTCTGCAGGTGCTCATCGTAAGTGCGGGCAAAATTATGAGTGCCGCTGAAATCCTCCTTGGCACACATGTAAAGGTAATCGTGATGCACATGGTTGAGGACGGCATCGATACCTGCTACGCTCGGAATACGGATAGGCCCCGGTGGCAAACCTGGGTTCTTGTAGGTATTATACGGGCTCTTGATAGACAGGAGGTTGTTGTAGATGCGCTTGAGGTCGAATCGCTGCCAGGCATATTTAATGGTAGGATCGGCCTGCAACGGCATTCCTTCCGGATATTCGGCATTGCGAAGCATCAGACGGTTATAATACATGCCGGCTATCATCGGTTTCTCGCCGTTGTTGGCTGTTTCTTCGTCCACGATGCTGGCAAGGGTGATGATTTCAACCGGTGTCAGCTTCATAGCCTTTGCCTTTTCGGTACGCTCAAAGTTCCAGAACTTGTCGCTTTCTTTCTTCATGCGCTCCAGAAATTTATCTACCGAGATGTTCCAGTAGAGATCGTAGGTGTTAGGTACGAACATGCAGGCGATGGTGGCAGTATCGTAACCATATTTCTGACAGACGCTCTCGTCGCGCAGGGCATGGTAGAGGTCGTTGCTGCCAAACATCATCTTCTTGCCAATCTCATCAGAGAGTTTGTCGAGCGTGCGGACCGAAGGGATGGTAAGGCTAACCGGTTCCTGCAAACCGTTCTTCATGTGGCGCCATGTCTTGAGGGCACCATCGCCCGGAGCAATGGCGTATCTGCCGGTGCGGATATGATCGGCATAGCCGGAATGGAGGGTCAGGGTCTTGAATGCCTGGAACGGAATGCTCTTGGCAAATGGGCGGAGCTTGTTGTATACAGAGTCGATGTTATCATCGCTGTCGATGTAAACATACTCGGTCTTGCTGCTCTTCGAGAAGGAAGAGAAACAGTAGATGTAGCCCACGATGGCGATGACTGCGATGCAGCCTATAGCACCATACAGATAGAGCTTAGAAAATGATTTTTTCTTTTTCATATTCTTCTTGTTTGTTATTTTTCGGGTGCAAAAGTACAGTAAAAATAGGAAATAGCAAAGTATAGGAATTTAAAATAGGTTAATTGTCATCTTTCTTTATCCGTTGTGTCTGCTTTTTTGTTACCTTTGCACTTGACATTGAGAATCAACATGTGTATCGGTGCTTTCGGGCACATTATTATAAAAGGATTATGAAAATGAAGTTTTCGATAGCGTATGCTGCCAAGTGGGGCCATGCCCTGCATGTAGAATTAACTTTTGCCGCCGCTGACGGCTATCAAGATACGATGGACTTGCCGATGACCACCCGGGACGGGTATCACTGGGAGGTGGAAATGGCGTCAAGGCAGAACCGCCATCACCCTTTCGTAGCTGTGGCTTACTGCTACTGCGTGAAAGATGCCGAGGGAAAGGTGCTGCGTAGGGAATCGCTCGCTTCTGCCCGCCAATATGTTTTTGATGAGAGTAAGAATTTCTATTTTCAGGACTATTGGCTGGAGGAGGATAATCCTTACGTGGGAAAAAATGCCTTCGTATTGCAGCAGGTAAAGTTTACTGATGTCAAGCCAGCGCGTCTGCCTCTCTTCGACCGTACTATCATCTTCAAGATTCATGCCCCGAAACTCTATGAGGGTGAGGCTGTGGCTCTGTTGGGAAATCATCCTACGCTGGGCAAATGGAATCCTGCCCACTTCCTGCAGATGCAGAACAATCATGACAAGGACTGGGAAATCTCTGTTAATGTGCAGGCTATCGATGCGCCGATAGAATATAAATATGTGGTGATTGATGCACAGACCCAGAAACTGAAGAGATGGGAATTTGGGGATAACAGAATCTTTGGCATTTCGGGTAATGAACAGGCTGGTGGACAGGGAACTCCTCAGGGTGAAATCCGTGTATACCATCAGGATGTTTATGTGCTACACGGCGGTGAGTTCCGCATCAAGAGGGTTCCGGTTCATGCCCAGTTCAATTTCGATACCTATATATTCGATCTTGACGGAACCCTGATTTCTTCTCTCCACGACCTGGCTGCAAGCTGCAATTATGCGCTGAAACTGAACGGGATGCCTGAACGTACGCTGGAGGAAGTACGCATGTTTGTAGGAAACGGGGTGAAGAAACTGATGGAACGTGCTGTGCCGGGAGGATTGGAGAACGAGAAGTTTGAGAAAACCCTGCAGGATTTCCGCCAGCATTATATGGTGCACAATATGGATAATACGAAACCTTATCCCGACGTGATGGAGATGCTGGAGGAACTGAAGAATAGGGGAAAGAACATTGCGGTGGTAAGCAACAAATTTTATGCAGCTACCCAGGAAATCTGCCGCCATTTCTTCGGCGACCTGATAGATGTGGCGATAGGAGAGCGGGAGAATATCAAGAAAAAACCGGCTCCTGATACCGTAAACGAAGCCTTGCGCCAACTGCATGCGAATAGAGACAGGGCGGTATATATCGGCGACAGCGACGTGGATGTGATGACGGCAAAGAACAGCGGAATGCCTTGTATCTCTGTTCTTTGGGGATTCAGAGATCACGATTTTCTGCTGGCACATGGAGCTTCTATCCTAGTATCATCACCCTTGCAGATATTATAAGAAAGGTAGGATAAAACTATCTGGAAGACCATCATAGAGAATGGTCTTCCAGGTATTTCTTGATAAACTCAAAATAGGTTTCTGAGATAGGAATGCTCTGGTCGCCATAGGTGATGTGCTGCTGGTCTACCGTATCAAACTTTGTCATGTTGGCAAGGAACGAACGGTGTACACGCTTGAATTTCTCTCTTGGCAGCCTTTCTTCCAACTGTTTGAGGTTGCCCAGGGTTCTGATGTTAGGCCTGCCCTCAAGATGGAAACGGATGTAGTCTTTGTCGCAGTCAACAAACAGAATATCATCTATCGGGATTCTTACGCATTTGTAATCTCGTTTTACCACCAGAAAACCGTCGCGCTTGATTGGGTTGTAGTTATCGTCCTGCATGTAGCTTTCGAAGACTTTCTGGCATGATCCCATAAAGTCATCGTATGTGATGGGCTTGAGCAGATAGTCGAATGCATTCACTTTGTAGGCTTCGATGGCATACTCCTTGAATGCGGTGGTGAAGACAATCTTCACGTTCTTGGGTACAACCTTTGCAAATTCCAGACCGCTGATCTGTTGCATGTGGATGGCGAGAAAAAGTATGTCGAGATGGTTGTGATGGATGCCGTCTACAGCATCTATCGCACTTTTGTAGGCTCCGATCAAATGCAGGGTCGGAGTTTTCTCTATATACTGTTCCAGGAGTTGCAAAGCTTCCGGATCTTCATCTATGATGGCGCAATTTAAAATCATAATTTTACTGTTTTAGTGATTTTATTCTCGATTTTCGTAAAAACGAAAATTGTGTTTGTTTATTGTATCAAGCTGCAGATTTTTTCAGATAAAAATCTATTTTCATGATTTTACCTTAAATTTGTTTAATCTATTTGGCTATTTGAGGAAAAAACCGTAATTTTGGAGATTGATAAGTCAGACTATAACTGTAGAATATGAAATACAATAAGAAACAACATACCAAATTGTCCTGTCGGAGCAAGTGTTTTTTCCTTGCCTTGGCTTTGGCTATGGCATCGGTTGATGCCTCAGCCCAGAAGATTTCGCTAGGCTCTTGCATCACCCGTGACGGAGGTCAGTTTAAAGGCGAAATGGTGAGCGGAAAGCCGCAGGGAAAAGGTACTACCATCTATAAGAATGGGGATACCTACGAAGGCTCTTATATGAAAGGTAAACGCGAAGGTTATGGCGTTTATACCTTCAGTGATGGCGAAAAGTATGAGGGACAGTGGATGCAGGACCAGCAGCATGGTAAAGGCACCTACTATTTCCAGAACAACAACAAATATGTAGGCCTTTGGTTCCGCGATTACCAGCATGGTCATGGCGTCATGTTCTATTATAATGGTGATAAATATGACGGCGACTGGTATAAGGACAAGCGTCAGGGACGCGGTGTTTATACTTATGCCAATGGTGCACAGTATAAAGGCCAGTGGATGAACGATATGAAGAATGGAAACGGCTTCTTCAACTGGGGAGACGGAACTACTTATGACGGTCAGTGGCTAGACAACCAGCGCTCAGGAAAAGGTACTTTCAAATATGCTGATGGCGATGTGTATATCGGCGACTGGAAGGATGATATCCAGGACGGAAAGGGTATCTATAAATTTCATAATGGCGACATTTATGAAGGCGATTATGTGCAGGGAGAACGCACGGGTATAGGCATCTTCCGCTCTGCAAAGGGTGCCAAGTATAACGGACAGTTTAAGGATGGCCTGCGTACCGGTCAGGGTACCTTCATCTGGAAGAATGGCGATATCTATGTAGGCGACTGGAGGGATGATCTGCAGAACGGCAGGGGCAAACTGACCAAGAAGAACGGCGACGTGTTTGAAGGTGAGTTCAAGAACGGTCTGGTTGATGGTAATGTTGTGATTCATTATGCTGATGGCAGAAGATTCAAGGGTGCCTATCACAAAGGTAAGCGCCAGGGACCTTGCATAGAAGAAGATAAAAACGGTAAGCGTTTCGAAGGAACCTATCGTAACGATGTGCGTGACGGAAGATTTGTAGAAAAAGACCGCAACGGACAGGTTACAGCCAAGGGAGCCTACGAAAACGGCAAACGATTTGAAGACTAATCTCTTCAGAAAATTAGAAAAATACAAAGAAATTATAAATAACGAGATAGAGAACCTTTATATTTTAAATAATGAGAAAAAGAACATATTATAATGTTGAATATTGAATGTTCAATGTTCTGTTTTCAAATCTCAAAGTTAAAAGTAAATGTTCAAATCTCAAAACTTAAACTAGAATTATGGTAGTAGATACTTTAGACAATCTGGAGAAATACGTTTCTCTCAATCCGCTCTTCGCTGATGTAGTGAAGTTTATCAAGGAAAATGACCTCTCTAAGCTGGAGGACGGTAAGCATTTTATCAAGGAGGGTGACCTCTTTGTCAACATAACGACAGCTCATGGAAAGAGCGAGGAAGATGCTGTGCTTGAAACACATCGTAAGATGATTGATATTCAGATTCCTCTTGACAACGATGAGACTTATGGCTATACTCCTCTTGCTGATCTTCCTGAAGTGGAATATAACGAGGCAAAGGATTTGACCAAGTATCCTGGTGTGAAAGCGCAGGCGCTCGTTACCTGCAAGCCAGGTCAGTTTGCCATTTTCTGGCCACAAGACGGTCATCAGCCATGCATCGGTAATGGTGATATCCACAAGGCTATCTTCAAGATTAAAAATTAAAGAAGAAAAATTCTTCAAGATAAAAATAAAGAATAAAAATATAGAGTAACCATCTAAAATCATGATATATGGCAACAGAAAAGAAAACTACAGCCCAGAAGGCTGCAACTAAAAAGGCAACTGCAAAGAAAACAGTTGCAAAAAAAGCAGCGAAGGCTGTGGTAAAGCATATCGGACTCGTGAAGAACGACCCATATCTGGCAGACTATGAGAATGCCATCAAGGGCCGACACGACCATGCACTCTGGAAACTCGGTCAGCTGACTAATAACGGCAAACAGACATTGAGCGATTTTGCCAATGGATACGAGTATTTCGGACTGCATAAGACTGCCCGTGGATGGGTGTTCCGTGAGTGGGCACCTAATGCAACAGACATCTATCTGATCGGTGACTTCAACAACTGGCAGGAAACCGAAAAGTATCGTGCCAAAAGAATAAAGAATACCGGTAACTGGGAACTCAAACTTCCGGAGAAAGCGATGAAACATGGCGATCTCTTCAAGATGAAAGTTCATTGGGAAGGTGGTGAAGGCGAGCGTATTCCAGCATGGGCACAGCGCGTAGTACAGGACGACCAGACCAAGATTTTCTCTGCTCAGGTTTGGAATCCGGAACCATATAAATGGAAGAAGAAAACCTTCAGACCAAATGTGGCACCTCTGCTCATCTATGAATGCCATATCGGTATGGCACAGGATGCTGAGAAGGTTGGCACTTACACAGAATTTAAGGAGAATGTGTTGCCACGTATCATCAAGGATGGTTACAACTGCATTCAGATTATGGCTATCCAGGAGCATCCGTATTATGGCTCCTTCGGCTATCATGTAAGCAGTTTCTTTGCTGCAAGTAGCCGCTTTGGAACTCCTGAAGAGTTGAAGGATCTCATTGATACAGCTCACCAGAATGGTATTGCCGTCATCATGGACATCGTTCACTCTCATGCCGTAAAGAATGAGGTTGAAGGACTGGGTAATCTCGCTGGCGATCCTAACCAGTATTTCTATCCTGGCGACCGTCATGAGCATCCGGCTTGGGACAGTCTCTGCTTCGACTATGGAAAGGATGAAGTCATCCACTTCCTGCTGAGCAACTGCAAGTACTGGCTTAATGAGTTCCATTTCGACGGATTCCGTTTTGATGGTGTAACATCCATGCTCTATTACAGTCATGGTCTGGGTGAGGCATTCTGTAACTACGGCGATTACTTCAACGGACATCAGGACGACGATTTCCTTTTCCTTGAGGGTCTGTTCCTGAATGGCCTTTTCAATGGCATAGGCTTGTTCAGCCTTGGCCTTTTCAGTCTGGACCTGGGCGTCGTTTTGTGCGATTGCGACGTCCGTTTCCTTCGTCTTGTCGGAAATGTAGCGCTGTGACTGCAGCTGGGCTTCCTGGGCCTCCTGCTGGTTTTTGACTTCGACGAGCCTGGCTTCCTTTTCGGCCTCGGCCTTGGCCTGACGGGCGTACGAGCGCTTGTCGGCGATTTCCTTGGCACTCTTTTCCTCATGAACGAAAAGTTGATAAATAGTGGCAGACTGCTCCTTCATCTGGGACAGGCACTTGCCTTCCAACTTCACGATGCGAGCTGCATCTATCTGGCTGACGATGTTATTGCTTGTACTCTTCTC
>OIYF01000725.1_pt1 | contig 11262 bp, 10 predicted proteins | sample 1587971 | NCBI WGS metagenome assembly OIYF01 (sample SAMN03283248) | human gut metagenome | biome: human-associated habitat; material: feces | host: Homo sapiens | place: Peru | collected 2012 | reverse complement strand
CGCTCGAAAATCTTGACGTTCATCTTCTGAGGGGCAAAACCGATAGTGCGCCACTCTTTCTGAATCTCTATGATTTCCTGGGTAACCTTCTCCCAGTCCTTAGCAGTCTTGTATTCTCCTTGGTTGGCAGCCTCTACCTTTTCGCAGAGGGCAGTTTTCTTGGCGAGGTTTTCCTCTTCCTTGGCACGCAGGTCTTCGAAGTGCTGCTGGTGTTTCTTGTTGATAACAGTGCTGGCAGCCTTGAAACGCTCCCAAATCTGTTCTCTCAACTCCTTGGCAACAGGACCAATCTCACGATATTGCTGGTGGAGGTCCTGAAGCTGGTGGAAGGCAGAAATAACATCCTCTTCCTCATTGAGTTTCTCTGCAGCCTCGCAGAGTTTGGTCTTGGCTTCAAGATTCTTCTTGAAATCATATTCGCGGGCTTCGCTGTTCAACTTGAGCATGTCGTAGAACTGCTCTACATAGAGCTGGTAGTTCTTCCATACCTCGTTTGCCTTGTCTGCAGGGATGTTCTTGATTTCCTTCCATTCCTGCTGCAAGGCCTTGAAGTCCTGATATGATTTGTTGGCCTCCTCCGGTGAGGTGGTCATGGCCTTTATCTTTTCGATAATTTCCTCTTTTTTGCGGAGATTATCTTGCTTTTCTTCTTCTTGTGCCAGGAAGATCTTGGCTCTTTTCTCCTTTATGAGTTGCATCTCAGCCTTGAAGGCTTCTTCGGTGTCATCCGGTAGAAGGATATACTTCTCTGGGTCACCGCCTTTTGCGAGATACTCTTTCATCTGTGCGTCTCTTTCTGCGAGATGAATCTTGTAGAAAGTAGTCTTGAGTAGGTCGAGTTCCTCCTTGTTTGGATTTTCGCTGCTATGAGCGATTTCCTTTACTCTTTCGAGCACTTCCTGCTTGGTGGCATAAGCCTTCTTGGCAGGGTCTTCCAGGGTGCTCTGCTGCAACAGAGCTTTTTCTTGAGAGTCCATCATGTCACTTTGTTTAGTTTATGATTCGAGTTTCTTGGGCCGGTAGTCGCTTATCCGCAATTCGACCCCATACAAAATTATATTATTAATAAGTTGCAAACTTAAAAAAAAAAATCGAATATCTTGCCATGATATTCGATTTTTTAATTTTTTTTGTATTTATAATTGCCTTTTTCTTGCTAATCATCGTTTTATGTGCTCTTTCAGGCTACTTAATGCATATCAGAGTGGTATATGCTTAGAGCAGGCGCTTGTATCTGAGGAAGCCCCATGAAAGTGCAGAAACGAGCACGGAGATAACCAGGGCAATGGCAAATCCGTAATGGCTGTCTTCCATACCGTTGATTAAGTTCATACCGAACAATGAGGAAATCAGCGTAGGCAACATCATGACGATACTGATACTGGTCAAGGTACGCATCGTGGTATTCATGTTGTTGTTGATGATGCTCGAATAAGTATCCATCGTCGACTCCAGAATGTCGGAGTAGATGCTTGTGGTTTCGCGTGCCTGTGTCATCTCGATGTTTACGTCTTCGATGAGGTCGGCATCAAGTTCGTCCACCTGCAGCTTGAACTTCAACTTAGACAGGAGATTCTCGTTGCCTCGGATAGAGGTGATGAAGTAGGTAAGGGAGTCCTGCAGGCGGCTCAGGCCAATCAGGCTCTCATTGTTTACACCATGATCGAGGTTTCGTTTTGCCTTTTCTATGAGCGAATTGATCTGTTTCAATCGCTTCAGATACCAAACCGCTGATGAAAGGAAGAGACGGAAGGTCATGTCTACATAGTCGGTGAACCCCTCGCTGCGCTTCTGCTGGTAGCTTACGAAATCAATCATCATATTGGTTTCATAATAGCATACGGTGATGGTAACATCGCGCTTATGGATGATACCCAGAGGCACAGTGGTGTATGGGGTACGGCTGCGTATTTCCTTGACATAAGGGATACGGAGGATGATGAGCATCCAGCCATCATCATATTCGTAGCGGGCACGCTCATCGGTATCGCTGATATCCGAGAGGAAATAATCAGGGATCTTGAATTCTTCTTCCAGCAAGCGCTGGTCTTCATCAGTTGGACATGTTACTTGTATCCAGCAGTTTGGCTGCCACTCATTGAGTACAGTCAGATTCTTGTCTATATTCCAATAAGTCTTCATAGTTTGCTAATCTCCACATAATAAAAGTTTGGGGTATGGAGACTAGCGCTTGGGTACTACGACCTACTGAAAGGCTTCATCGTTGCTGAATCTCCACGCCTTACAATTCATTATTGTTCTCCGCGTGATAATCGTCCATTTTGGTGTTATTTTAATGAAACTTATGCAAGTGAATTTGTATGATCTGCTACAGAGATTTTACAAGACTTGCGAAATCGACTGCAAAGGTAATGATTTCTTTTGAAAACTGGAACAAAAAAGCCGAGAATTTTCACTCTCGGCTTTCTTTTTTAATCTTTTTGTAATTTCGTTCCCCATTTTTTACTTTGCAGGAATCTCTGTCAGGAGCTGCTTGACGAGGTTCCAGAAAGGAGCTACGCAACTGATCTGGCAACGCTCATTGGCTGTGTGAGGACTAAGAAGGGTAGGACCGAATGATACGACATCGAGGTTAGGATACTTACTCAGGATGATAGAGCACTCCAGACCTGCGTGAACAGCCTGTACCTTACCGTCTGTGCCGTTCTGCTCTTTGTAAACCTTCAATACGTGTTCCAGGATGTCGCTCTTAGGGTTAGGGTTCCATCCCATATAGCTGCCGCTGAATTCAACCTTCATGCCTGCCATGTTGAAACAGCTTTCTATCATTGTGGCAAGATACATCTTGTAGTATTCGTGGCTAGAACGGGCCAGAATCTTGATAGCAGCCTTGCCGTCACCAATCTCAACGATTGCGAGGTTTGAAGAGGTCTCTACGATTTCAGGCATAGATGGAGCCATACGCAATACTCCATCGTGGCAAGCGTAGATTGCATCTACAAGATTATCCTGGATTTCGGCAGGAACCTGCATCTTAGGAGTCTCTACATTCTCAGCGAAGAACTCGATGTTCTCAGTTGTTTCAATGCCTTCGAACTCATCACAGATTTCGTCCTTCCAGTCTGCTACCAGGTCATTCAAAGCTTCAATGTTCTCCTTAGGCAGGGTCAGAACAACCTCAGCCTGGAATGGGATGGCATTGCGCATGTTGCCGCCCTGCCATGAAGCCAGACGGGCATCGAGTTCAGAAATAGCTTCACGCACGAAACGAACCATGCACTTGTTGGCATTCGCTCTGCCTTCGTTGATTTCGATACCGGAGTGACCGCCTTTCAATCCCTTGAGGGTTACCTTAACGGCAGCATCTTCCTTGTCGGTTTCTACCTCTTTATAATCGAGCGTTGCTGTGATGTCGATACCGCCAGCGCTACCGATAACGAACTCGCCCCAAACCTCGGTATCGAAGTTCAAGAGAATGTCACCGTTCAGTTCGCCTGCTGGGAGATCATTGGCACCATACATGCCTGTCTCTTCGTCGGCGGTAATCAAGCCCTCGATAGGACCATGCTGCAAATCTTTTGATTCCATTACAGCCATGATTGTAGCTACGCCAAGTCCGTCGTCGCTACCGAGTGTTGTATGATTAGCACGTACCCAGTCGCCATCGATGATGGTTTCGATAGGGTCTGTTTCGAAATTATGCTTGCTGTCTGGTGCTTTCTGAGGAACCATGTCCATGTGCGCCTGCATAATAACGCCTTTGCGGTTCTCCATACCTGGAGTAGCAGGTTTGCGCATCACGATGTTGCCTGCTGGGTCTTGGAAAGCCTCTACACCTGCTTCTTTTGCCCAATCGAGCAAATAAGCCTGAATCTTTTCCAAATGTCCAGATGGACGTGGAACTTGTGTTAACTTGTCAAAGTTACGCCAGATTTCAACTGGATTCAAATTCTTAATGTCAGCCATAATATTTTTATTTTAATGTTAAATGTTCAATGTTAAGTTGGGCATACGCCCTAAAGCAAGAGGATTCTTCACTCCTCACTCTTCACTTTCCCGGTAAACGCCAGTGCTATCCAGGCATAGATTCCCAAAAGGACTACAAGCAGGGTTTGCACGGAGTGTACGATGAGAACGAAGAAGAGGGCATCGTTTGCCTGAATGCCATAGAGAATGAGCATTGTCTTGACGGCAAAATGCCAAGGACCGGCTCCGTTAGGAGTTGGTACGATGACCGCTATGCTGCCCACGATGAATGTTACCAGACCGCACATCAGATTGAGATGGGAGGTTGCCTCGAAGCATTGGAAGGTGAGATAGTAGTGGAAGAAATAGCTCAACCAGATGCCCAGTGTAAGGGCGATGTAGAGCGGTACATTTCTGACACCTTTCAGCGAGATGATACCTTGCCAGAGTCCTCCCAGTGTTGCTTTCACCTTATTATATATAGCGAGTCGCTTGAGCAGATAGTGAGCCAGGATGAGTACTGCTATGCCACAGATAGCGGTCACAATGTAACCTGTGGCTGTAAACTGGCAGAGTAAACTGTCCATGCTCGTACCTGTTTTCTCAAAGAAATTGAGGAATACCGGAATCTGCATCACAAAGACCAGCGCCGTAATTAGCAGCACGAGGAGTGAATCGATGGCTCTTTCTGTAACGACGGTACCCAAGGCTTTCGGAAACGAAACATCATCCCATTTCTTCAATACGCCGCATCTGGCAAACTCGCCCGCACGAGGAATTACAAGACTCAGAGCATAGGACAGGAAGATGGAGTAGATGCTGATGCTGGAGCGTGCCTTCTCGCCTAATGGTTCCAGCGACTGTTTCCATCTCCATCCTCTGAACACCTGGGCAGAGATGCCAAAAGGGAACGACAGCAGCATCCAGGTCCAACTCATCTTGTGAAGCAGAACATCTTCTACTTGCTTGAAGTCGAATCCGCGATACATCCAATAAAGGATGGCGCCACCCAGAATGAGCGACAAAGCCACCTTCCATATGTTGTTTGCTATCTTCTTTATATCCATAATTAGATGCAAAGATAATACTTTTATTGACAATATCGTTCGAATCTGCATATTTTTAGCATAAATAAACGCTTGGGCGCCATTTATGGCTAAAAGTATAGCCTTTTTTAAAAGAAACAAGTGGCTCTTTCCCTTTTTTACCCAAAAAGATAAAAAAAATCGCATACTTCGTGTGGATTCTCAAAAAATAATCGTATTTTTGCAAAATATATAATATAAAGATAAGATATGAAAGCTGTAAAGCCTAAGAAGAATCTCGGTCAGCACTTCTTGACCGACCTCAATATAGCAAAGCGCATCGCCGATACGGTGGATGCCTGCCCGGATATACCTGTTCTCGAAATCGGACCAGGTATGGGCGTTCTTACCCAATATCTCGTAGAGAAACCAAGACCCGTCAAGGCGGTGGAAATCGACTCGGAGTCGGTGGCGTATCTTCATGAGAATTTCCCGACACTCAAGGATAATATCATCGGTGAAGACTTCCTGAGAATGGATTTGAACCAGATATTCGATGGAAAGCAGTTTGTACTGACAGGCAATTATCCATACGATATCTCATCGCAGATATTCTTCAAGATGCTCGATTACAAGGATCTCATTCCTTGCTGTACCGGAATGATCCAGCGCGAGGTGGCATTGCGTATGGCATCAGAACCAGGCAACAAAGCCTATGGTATCCTCAGTGTGCTCATCCAGGCATGGTATGATGTGGAATATCTCTTTACGGTAGATGAGAATGTGTTCAATCCACCTCCAAAGGTAAAGAGTGCGGTAATCCGCATGACTCGCAACAAGGTGACTGATCTTGGCTGTGATGAAAAACTGTTTAAGCGTCTGGTTAAGACAGTCTTCAACCAGCGTCGCAAGATGCTCCGTGTGAGTTTGAAGCAGATGTTCCCTGGTGTAACACCACGCGAGGATTTCTACACCACAGACATCATGACCAAGCGCCCTGAACAGCTCACTATCCAGCAGTTTGTAGAACTCACCAACTATGTGGGCGAAGAATTGAAAAGATTAGAATTAATAAAATAAAAACATATAATTATGATAGACGTTAAAGAAACTTTGAATTCTGCAGCAGAGCGTATGGAGATGGCAGCAATGTATCTCGCAGAGGAACTCTCTCATGTTCGTGCTGGTCGTGCTAATGTAGCCATCCTCGATGGTGTGCGCGTAAATAGTTATGGCAGTATGGTTCCTCTGAACCAGGTAGCTACAGTTACAACCCCTGATGCCCGTACTATCGCTATCCGCCCTTGGGACAAAAAGGCTATCAAGGATATCGAAAAGGCTATTATGGATAGTGGTGTAGGTATCACTCCTGAGAACAATGGCGAAATCGTACGTCTGGGTATTCCTCAGCCAACAGGTGAGCGCCGTAAGGAACTCGTAAAGCAGTGTAATAAGATTGCTGAGCGTGCTAAGATTGAGGTGCGCAACGTGCGCCAGGAAATCAAGGAAAAGTTGAAGAAAGCTATCAAGGATGGACTTTCTGAAGACTTGGAGAAGGATGCTGAGAACGATTTGCAGAAACTCCACGACAAGTACATCAAGCAGCTCGAAAACCTGATGGACGAGAAGGAGAAGGAAATCATGACAGTCTAAATCATTCTGGACTTACATTATTTAATAAGTGATAATGAGAGGACTCGTTATTAAAAATACAGGCAGCTGGTACACCGTCAAGACAGACGATGGCCAGCTGATTGAAAGTAAAATCAAGGGCAATTTCAGATTGAAGGGCATCCGCAGCACCAATCCTGTGGCTGTAGGCGATTATGTGCAGCTTATTACCAACCAGGAGGGTACGGCATTTATCTCTTCTATCGAAGACCGCCAAAACTATATCATTCGTAAATCACCTAACCTCAGTAAGCAGAGTCATATTCTGGCTGCTAATGTAGATCAGGCGCTGCTTGTGGTAACGGTGAATTATCCGCAGACATCTACTACCTTCATCGACCGATTCCTGGCTGGTGCTGAGGCCTATAGAGTGCCTGTTATCATCATCTTCAATAAAAGTGACATACTTTCAGAAGAAGAATTGCATTACGAGAAGATGATGTGCACGCTCTATGAGACCATCGGATATAAATGTATCGAATTGTCGGCAGCTACAGGCGAAGGTGTTGAACTGTTGCGACCTCTTATCAAGGATAAGAAATCTTTGTTGAGCGGCAACAGCGGGGTAGGAAAGTCAACCCTCATCAACCAGCTCATTCCTGATGCAGAGCAGCGTACCGCCGAAATCAGCGAGGCGCATAATAGCGGAATGCATACCACAACCTTCAGTGAGATGCTGGAACTGCCGGAAGGTGGTTATCTCATTGATACTCCGGGTATCAAGGGCTTTGGTACCTTTGATATCGAAAAGGAAGAGCTGACCAGCTATTTTAAGGAAATCTTCAAGTTCTCTCAGGATTGTAAGTTCTCTGACTGTACCCATACCCACGAACCGGGGTGCGCGGTAATCAAGGCGGTTGAGGAACATTATATTGCAGCTAGCCGCTATCAGAGTTATCTCTCTATGTTGGAGGATAAGGACGAAAACAAATACAGAGAGGCTTTTTGATAGGGAAGAGTGAAGAACGAAGAGTGAAGAAATTTAAAAAATCATATTAATGAAAGAACAGAAGGACGTCAGGCAGCGTATCGAAGAAGGTGAGTTTGCACAGAGTGCAGAAATCAGTGCGAGCTATCTGGATGAGGACATCTTGATTATAGATAATGTCAAGGTGTTGCAGAACCCCGACCCTGTGAGATTCCAGATGAACATGATTGCATCCTGCCAGAGAGGCAGCCTGAGAGCTGAACTCAACGGGCGGGAAATCACCGTGGAGAAGGGCGATATATTTATCAGTCCGCCTAACTCTATTCTCGACATCAAAGAGGTGTCGGAAGATTTTGCATGCACAGCCATGTGTGTCAGCAATCACGGCTTGCTTGGTATTCTTCGTTCTCATATCTCGGTATGGAACCGTGCCATGTATGTGAGCAAGGTTTCGGTGTTGAAGATGAACGAGGTGGATATGGTATTCTATTCTAAGTTTACCGACTTGGTACGCCTCTGTCTGGATCCGAAGTTCAACGACCGCAGTTCGTGGAAACCATATCGCCGTGAGATAGTGGAGACGCTCTTGAAGAGTGCTCTTCTTGCCGTGAGCAATCTTTTGCTGACAGATCTCCCGAAAGAAACGTTGGGAACCAGTGCCAGCGATTTTTTTGATAAGTTCCTGGAGATGTTGCAGCAGAGCGAAATCAAGCATCAGCCTGTAGAATATTTTGCGCAGCAGCTTTGCATCACGCCAAAATATCTCTCCATCATCTGCAAGCGCCATTCCGGCAAGACTGCCATCGAGTGGATTACGGAGTATACGCTTGCTGATATCACCTATTATCTCCGTTCTACAACGAAAACAATCAAGGAGATTTCAGGTATACTGGGCTTCTCCAATACCTCATTCTTCGGTAAATATGTAAGAGAGCATCTGCACATGTCACCTCTGAAGTATCGTGAAAGTTTGAGAAAACAATAACAGCAAAATAAAAACTCGCAAATTCTAAAGAAAGAATCTGCGAGTTTTTTGTTTCTATCAAATAGGGTGGAGCTGGAGGGATTCGAACCCTCGTCCGCACAAGGAAACCATACGCTTTCTACATGCTTATTCCAGCCTTCGGTTTTCGAGGCATGACAGGACCTGGACCACCAATCATACCCTTATCCTCTAAAATTTCATCCATGCAACGAGGCGTACATGAACTATTTCCGATTTACCTGCACCGCTTGATCAACAAGATTCGGAACAACATCCGTTGAGCGATGTCTCGTTCCAGCACCCTGTGCTGGAATAAAGCTAGTTTACTATACTTCGACTAGGCAGCGAGAGCGTAGTTATTTTCGCCAATTAATTTTTTGTTCACTAGGATTAAGGAGGTAGCCAACGAGCCTCCGCATGCTTACGTACCATTTCATCTCGCCGTCAAATCCAGTCAACCCCGAGAATTTTCTGATATTGGGTGCAAAGATAAGGCGAAAATTTGAAACTACCAAATTTTTTAAGGAAAAAATCATACTAAAGATTCCAAATAGCTTAAAATGAGCGTTTTATGAGTTGTTGCCTTAAACATGCTAACCAAACTCTTAATGCAATGGCTGTAATAGCATTCTCATTATCATCATTTTTAGGTATTGCATACCTTCTTAGAAATATGTACCTTTGCAGCCTGATTCAAGATAATATTTAATTTTAATTATAAACATTTTAAAAGTTCAAAAAACAATGAAGATTTTTAAGAATTTTATCGGTCTCGCTGCCCTGGCTCTCTGCCTCGGTTTCGCTTCTTGCAGCAGTGACGACGATGCACCTTCTTACAGCAATGTGGCTGTAAGCAACTCTGAGTTGATGACTATCCTCAAAGCTAAGGGATACCAGTTTGATGAAAATGGCAAGTTGCTGCTCGACGACAAAGCCAACAGCACCACATCTCTCGACCTTTCAGGCACAAAGGTTGATACCGCTGCCTTGAAGGAACTTTCTGTTTTTCCTAATTTGAAAGAGTTGAACCTTAGCGGCAATGGCTATGGTCCAGTTTTCCATATCGCTTCACTTCCTTCACAGATTACAGGTCTTGACTTGCAAGGCAATGACATCTATGACTTCGACGGCTTGGTAACAGCCAAGGTTGAGAATGACGAGGTGAAAGCTACTATCCTTCATGAGTTTACAAAACTTTATCTCCCTGCTTCCTGCAAGTATAATGTAGAGGACTTGATGCCTTTCTATACCCAGAATGAGGCAGAGAACAAGACTGTTGACATGCAAATGGTAAATGATAAGGGTTCTTTGGAGAAGTATAATACTTTGAGAGAGATTCCTGATACTTACTTTGCAGCTTATTTGAAGATGAACTTTAGTTCGGTTTTCACTTCTGACGGAAAGTTGGACATCAGCAAACCTCTCGGTCTTGAAGACAGAGGACGCAATATTTTCTTGCAGTATGATACCCAATATGAAGATATTGAAAAGATAGCTTCTATTGAAGGTATTGAATATTTTGTGAACAATCCTTTTTATCCGTCTTTTTATGTTTTCATAGATGTTCAGTCAAGCACTGGACAAACAAAACAATTTGTATGTCATAGATTGTCACCAAGACAAAATGTCAAAGGCTTGGTCGTAAACGAGACAAATTTTATTGGAGGGCTAGATTTGAGCGACGCAACTGCTCTTTCTTCTTTAGGAATAAGCAACAATCCGTCTGTAACATCTTTGGATTTGACAAATACGGCATTTCTTAATCAAGACATAAAGGATTTTGATGTAACAATGTCTAATTTCTTGGATTGCAGAGATTGTGAAAATCTTGAAGAAATAAAGATAAAAGCAGATAATAAAAAAGTCACATATCAGGTAATCTTGGCAAATCTTCCAAAACTAAAATCTATTGATTTGCAAAGCATTGAGGCTATTGGAGAATTCGTTCTTTGTCAACTTCCTAATTGTGATATTACTTACCCAAGTAATCTGATAGCTTCTTATAGTAGTTCAGCTAACAAGGTATATGATTTTGCTTCAAATCCTAAGCGAAAGGTTTTCTTTACAATATCGCAGGATGTTTTAGACAAAGCAGGAACACAAGAGTTTATCAATAAGTACTCTGCACATCTAAGAGACGATTCAGATTCATTTTCGAAATACAATCCAGTTAATTGGAAGTAATTTTAGTAATAATTTAAAATTTTAATAATTATGTTTAAAAGAAGGTTTTTAATGGCGATTGCCTTCATCAGCATGATGGTTTTTGCAAGTACTGCATCAGCTCAGACAACTATCTATGGTTGCTTGGACAAAGTTTACATGAACAAGGACAAGAATCCTGTACATCAGAATGATGTTTCTCCTGCTCTTAACACAACCTTGACTCCAAATGGAGATGGTTCGTACAAATTGGTGTTGTCTGAGTTTAAGGTTGGCAAAATGCCAGCCAAGTTGAAAGTAGTAGCTGATGATGTAGTTCTTGATGGTACAACAGTGAACGATTGCCCTGATGCCATTATCTTGAGTTTCGGTAAAGGTTTGAAGTTTTACGCTACTATCCAAGGTAGCTATGATGCTACAACAGGAAAGTTGGAGTATACTGTTAAGAGTGTTGATGCAAAATTCTTAGGTGTTGCTTTCGATACTGAGGTTCATTTCACAACAGAATGTACAATAAAATAAATTGTTTGTTACATGATGAAAGCAAACTTCAAGAAAAACAT
>OIYF01000724.1_pt1 | contig 11262 bp, 10 predicted proteins | sample 1587971 | NCBI WGS metagenome assembly OIYF01 (sample SAMN03283248) | human gut metagenome | biome: human-associated habitat; material: feces | host: Homo sapiens | place: Peru | collected 2012 | reverse complement strand
AGGCTGGCATCTATATCCACCATGGCAAAAAGGTAGTTATCAAGTAAATAAAAAACCTAACATATAATTCATCTATTCAACTGGCGGCTCACGTTATGCGAGGGTCGCCAGTTTTTCGTATAGAGTAAAATAGCCGAGAAAGAAGAAATATCATTTTTTCGGTAAAACATTTGGAAGCAAAAGAGAAAAAATGTATCTTTGCATAAGATATCTTGCACTCGGCAATCTGAAAACAAGTTTTCAATGCGCTCGTTGGTGCCATCTTTGCATAAGATATCTTGCACTCGGCAATCTGAAAACAAGTTTTCAATGCGCTCGTTGGTGCTATCTTTGCATAAGATATCCTGCACTCGGCAATTATCATTTAAACAAAAAGGAGGTTTTATTATGGCAGAACTGAGAGATAGATACATCCGTTTCGACTGGGCAATCAAAAGATTACTCCGTCAGAAAGCTAATTTTGACGTTTTGGAAGGATTCCTTACTGTATTTCTGAATGAAGAAGTAAAAATCATAGAAATACTGGAAAGTGAAAGTAATCAGCAGAAAGAAGATGATAAGTTCAACCGCGTTGATATAAAAGCCAGAAACAGCAAGGGAGAAATTATCATTGTGGAAATACAAAACACAAGTGAGCTGTACTACTTAGAGCGAGTTCTTTATGGAGTAGCAAAAGCTATTACTGAGCATATCAACCTCGGCAACAGCTATAAGGAGGTGAAAAAGGTATATTCTATCAGCATTTTGTACTTCGATCTCGGAAAAGGTTCTGACTACATCTATATCGGACAGAACAATTTTACAGGTCTGCACACGAAAGACCAGCTCGTGATAAGTGCCAAGGAAAAGAACAATATCGTAAGGAAATCACCTTCTGAGATTTTCCCTACCTATATCCTTGTGCGTGTCAACGAGTTCAATAAAGTGGCAAAATCACCATTGGAAGAATGGGTAAACTATCTGAAGAATGGCGTTATCTCTCCAGACACTAAAGCTCCAGGTCTGCAAGAGGCTCGCGAGAAGCTAAAATACTACGAGATGTCGGATGCAGAACGTCACGCATACGACGAGCATATCAATGCCATCATGATTCAGAATGACGTACTCGGCAATGCTAAATTAGAAGGATTGGCTGAGGGAAGAGCTGAGGGAAGAGCTGAGGGAAGAGCTGAAGAGAAAAAAGCAATAGCCCGCAACCTGCTTTCACAGAACATTCCTTTGGAAATTATTTCCCAAGCCACAGGACTGAGCATAGAAGACATTCGGTTATGTCAACCTCACTCATGAAGAGGAAATATTCAACTATTGTTGGTGCGCTCTATTCTGAGCACTTGGTCGCAATAGTCGACCACAGCAGGACGATGGGTGATGAAGATGATGGTCTTGTCGTGAGAAGACAGAATGTTCTGCAACAGCTGGCGCTCGGTTTCTGGGTCAAGGGCACTCGTAGCCTCATCGAAGAGCATGATGCTGCGATTGCGTAACAGACTGCGGGCTATGGCTATGCGCTGCGCCTGTCCTTCACTCAGTCCTCCTCCCTGTTCGCTGCAAAGAGTATCCAAGCCTGCAGGCAACTCCATCACAAAGTCGGCACAGCTTTTATGCAGTGCCTCCACCATCTCCTCGTCAGTAGCATCGAGCTTGCCCAACCGCAGATTGTCGCGGATGGTGCCGCTCATCAGCGTGTTGCCCTGAGGCACATAAACAAAGTTGCATCGATGAAGCGGAGTGAGCGTCTGACTCTTCACCTTATTATATATAGAGAGCTGACCTTGCTGCGGACGAAGCAGAGCCAGGATAAGGCGAACAAGAGTTGTCTTGCCGGCACCTGTCTCACCCAAGATAGCAGTACAGCTGCCTGGTGTGAAATCGAAATCGAGCTGATGAATGACATTGCGGACATCGGAAGCCTGGGCGTCCACAGATTTCTCTGACTTGTAGGCATAACTTACTCCCTCAAGGCGAATGCCGCAAGGCGAGTCTATCTCTATTGGCTCACCCTGTTCCTCCAATGGATTTTCCTCCAACTCCATGAGTCGTTCGGCAGCAGTAAACACCCCCACAAAGGCAGGAACCAGCTTGGCAAGGTTGCGTGCCGGACCCTGTATCTTGTTGACAAGCTGCAGAAAGGCAGTCATGCCGCCAAAGGTAAGCGAGCCTGCACTCATGCGCACGGCAGCCCAAAGGAATGCCACCAGATAGCCCAAGGCAAAGCCAAAGTTAAGAACCAAGTTGCTGAACACGCTGAACATGGTCTTACGCACCACTTTGGAGCGAAGCTCGCACTGGGTGTTCTCCAACCGTTCCACCATGACACTGTTACTCTCCAAGGTCTTGATAAGCATGCGGTGCTGGATGGTTTCCTGCAGCACACTCTGAACCTTACTGTCGGTATCGCGCACCTGACGGGTCAGGAATCGCATCTTGCCCATATACACCTTGCTGAAAGCCAGGAAGATGGGAATCATAACAACGATGACTACCGACAAGAGCTTATCCATGGAGAAGAGATAGAAGAAGGCGCTGAGGAAAAGCGCCAGGACGCTCAAGGTACTTGGAATAGTCTCGGTAAGGAAGCCTACCACTTGCGACACATCCCCCTCAAGCCTGTTGAGCACATCACCCGAATGAAGGCGCTCCCTGCCCTGCCACTCCGAGCGAAGGATGCGGTCGAGCATACGTTGCTGCATACGGTTCTGCGCCTTGATGCCCAGGAGGTTTCTTATCCAGATGCCAGAGATGTTGAGTGCGAAATCGCATAATATCAGTCCACCCATCAATGCCACAGCCCAATAGATATTGCCCTGCACGGCATGCGAAGCCACATCGATGGCATGCTTCACCGCCCACACCTGTCCTAAACTGACAGCAACAGACAGCAAGCCGACAACAGCATTGAGCGTAGCCTGCAGACGGTTGCCACGCCAGGAACGCCAAAGCCACTTGAGCAGGGTCTTGGCATCATACTTGAACTTTGGAACCTTGATTATCTTCATCCATCTCTTCATTTGAATTCTTCACTCTTCGTTCTTCACTCTTCACTTAAATTCATCTTCCTCTCTGATCGGCACCCCACATCAACTTCTCTCTCAGAGTGGAGAAGTATCGCTGGTTGCGCTGTTTTACTATTTTTATGGTATGGGCAGCCTTGCGGATAACGAGACGTGTGCCTTCAGTCATTCGCTCACTGCGTCCGTCGATGGCAACAAGGTAGTTGTGGCTACGGCTCTCCACATCGAGTGTTATCTCTGCCGTGTCATTAATGACGACGGGACGAATATTTAAACTATGAGGAGCCACGGGCGTGAGACACAGGCTGCTGCTCTGGGGAATAATGATAGGTCCGCCATTCGACAGGTTGTAGGCTGTAGAGCCCGTAGAAGTGGTCACAATCAGTCCGTCAGCCTGGTAGTTAACCAGAAACTCTCCATCCACCTGCGTGCGAATAGAAATCATGGACGCATCGTCACGCTTCAGCACGGCAATATCGTTAAGGGCAAAAGGATTGCCTGCCAAGACACCTCCCTCTGCCTCTACCTGAATGACGACATGTTCCTCTATCTGGCACTCACCGGCATACAAGCTGTCCAAGGCTGCCTCCACCTCGCCAGGCAACACATCAGCCAGGAAGCCCAGTCGCCCCATATTAACACCGATGATGGGTGTTCCCTTGGCTCCCACTCTGCTGGCAGCCTTGAGGAAAGTGCCGTCGCCTCCCATGGAGATGACATAATCCACATCGAAGTTGTAATCCTCGAAAACTCCTGCCGCCTTCACATCGATATGCTGGCTGCGGGTGAGGAACTCGTAATAGGCATTCTCCACATAGATTTCGGCGCCTTTCTGCGCTAAATAGTCCAGGATCTTCTCTATCGAAGTAGACTTCCTGGCCTGGTACTCATTGCCAAATATCGCAAATTTCAATGGTTGTCGTGTCATTTATTTTGCTGTTTCAATTATTATTCTTACTTTTGCAAAGGTAATAATATAAATCGAATAATCAGACAAAAAGAACATAAAATTATGGCAAAGGTATACGAATTTCTTGCCAATGGCTTCGAGGAAATCGAAGGTTTGGCTCCGGTAGACATACTTCGCAGAGGTGGTGTAGACATCAAGACCGTAAGCATTACGGGCAGCGAATGGGTAGAAACTTCTCATGGCGTAACGCTGAAAGCCGACCTGCGCTTTGAGGACGTGAAGGACTTCGGCGATGCCGACATGCTCTTGCTGCCAGGAGGAATGCCAGGCAGCACTCATCTCAACGAGCACGAGGGCGTGAGACAGGCGCTCATCGCTCATCACAAGGCCGGCAAGCGCATAGGTGCCATCTGTGCTGCCCCTATGGTATTGGCAAGCACGGGCATCCTCAACGGCAAGAAGGCTACCTGCTACCCTGGTTTTGAGCAATACTTTGCTGCAGATACCGAGTATACGGGTAATCTGTATGAGGAGGACGGCAACGTGATAACAGGTGAAGGTCCGGCGGCTACCCTACCCTATGCCTACAAGATATTGAGCTACTTCGTGGGCGACGAGGCTGTGGCTGAACTGCAGAAAGGCATGAGGTACACACACCTGATGAGCAACAAATAATTCTTAACTCTTCACTTAAATTATGGATTACGTAATCATTGTTGCCGGAGGCAAAGGACTGCGCATGGGAACAGAGACACCCAAGCAGTTTCTGCCTGTAGCCGGCAAGCCCATACTGATGCGCACTATAGAGCGCTTCTACGAATACAACCCCGACATCAACATCATCCTTGTGTTGCCCGAGAGCCAGCAGGAATACTGGCACCAGCTTTGCGAGGAGCATCATTTCGACATCAAGCACCAGATAGCCAATGGTGGCGACACCCGCTTCCAGTCATCAAAGAACGGACTGGCGCTTATTCCCGATGACGCCGACGGAGTGGTGGGAATACACGACGGTGTGCGCCCATTCGTATCAACCTCAGTCATAGACGAATGCTACGAGACCGCCCGCGAGGAATATGCCGCCATACCCGTATATGCTGTGACCGACACACTGCGCTATATAGACCAGCGTGGAGGAGGCAAAAACGTGATGCGCGACGACTATCGCGTGGTACAGACTCCTCAGACTTTCGACATTGCTCTTGCCAAGCAAGCCTTCAATCAGGGTTACAAGGCCCAGTTTACCGACGATGCCTCGGTGGTGGAAAGTTTAGGTTGCCAGGTAGCTATGGTGGAAGGCAACCGCGAGAATATCAAGATTACAACCCCCTTCGACATCAAGGTGGCAGAAGCCCTATTAAATGAGTAGTATTTTAGACCAAGACATCATGTACCTGCCTGGCGTAGGACCCAAGAAGAAGGAGATTCTGAGCAAGGAGCTCGGCATCTGCTCGTATGGTGACTTGCTGGAATACTATCCTTATAAATATGTTGACCGCACCAAGGTGTTCCACATCAGCGAGCTGACACCGGAAATGCCCTTTGTACAGATAAAGGGAAGGATCCTCAGTTTCGAGGAATTCGACATGGGAAAACGCAACAAACGGGTAGTAGCCCACTTCTCCGACGGATTCGGAGTGGCTGACTTAGTTTGGTTTCGCGGCGCACAATACATCTACAAGACTTACAAGACCGATACCGAATACATTGTTTTCGGCAAGCCAACGCTTTATGGCGGACGTTTCCAGTTTGCCCACCCCGACATCGACGATGCACAGTCGCTGCAACTCTCCGACATGGGCATGCAGCCCTACTATGGCACCACCGAGAAGATGAAGAAGATGGGGCTTACATCGCGCGCCATAGAGAAGATAGCCAAGGCGCTGATAGAGAAGCTTCCTGCCCTGCCAGAAACCCTGCCCGACTTTATCACCCATCGCCTGCACCTTGTCTCACGCGACGAGGCCTTCCGCAACATACATTATCCACACTCTCATCAGGAACTGCAGAAGGCACAGGTGCGGCTGAAGTTTGAGGAGCTGTTCTACGTTCAACTCAATATATTAAGGTACGCGAGCGACCAGCGACGCAAATACCGGGGATATGTGTTCAACCGTGTGGGAGAGATATTCAACAGTTTCTATGCGAACAACCTGCCTTTCAGTCTTACCGGAGCACAAAAGCGGGTGATGCATGAGATACGCGCGGACATGTGCAGCGGCAAACAGATGAACAGACTTCTGCAGGGAGATGTAGGATCGGGCAAGACACTCGTGGCATTGATGACCATGCTCATAGCACTCGACAATGGATTCCAGGCCTGCATGATGGCTCCTACCGAAATATTGGCTGAACAGCATCTGCAAACCATCAGGGAGTTTCTGAAGGGGATGGACATCAAGGTGGAACTGCTGACGGGCATCGTAAAAGGCAAAAAGCGACAGGCCATACTCGACGCATTGGCTTGCGGAGAGGTGCAGATATTGGTGGGAACTCATGCCATCATAGAAGAAACCGTGCAGTTTGCACACTTAGGACTGGCTGTCATCGACGAACAGCATCGCTTCGGTGTGGCACAAAGAGCCAAGCTATGGAGCAAGAGCCTGAATCCGCCGCATGTATTGGTCATGACGGCAACCCCTATACCACGCACGCTTGCCATGACTATATATGGCGACCTGGACGTAAGTGTCATCGACAAACTGCCTCCAGGCAGAAAGCCCATACAGACGCTGCATAAGTTCGACACCCAGCTGACCTCTCTCTATCAGAGCATCAGACGCCAGATCAACATGGGGCGACAGGTCTACATCGTATTTCCGCTCATCAAAGAGAGCGAGAAGAGCGATCTGAAAAACCTGGAAGAAGGCTTCGAGACTCTCAAGGAAGCCTTCCCCGACTACAACCTCAGCAAAGTGCACGGCAAGATGAAACCTGCAGAGAAGGAAACTGAGATGGAAAAGTTTGTGAAAGGCGAAACCCAAATACTCGTTGCCACAACCGTCATCGAGGTAGGCGTCAATGTGCCCAACGCCTCGGTCATGGTGATTCTGGATGCACAGCGATTCGGACTCTCTCAGCTACACCAGCTCAGAGGACGAGTAGGACGAGGAAGCGACCAAAGCTACTGCATCCTGGTAACCAACTACAAGTTGAGCGAGGATACAAGAAAGCGAATCGACATCATGTGCGACACCAATGATGGATTCCGAATAGCTGAAGCCGACCTGAAGCTTCGAGGCCCTGGCGACCTGGAGGGTACGCAGCAAAGCGGAATAGCCTTCGACCTAAAGATAGCCAACATAGCACGCGATGGTCAACTTGTGCAACTGGCAAGACAGGAGGCGCAAGCTGTTATCGAGGCCGATCCGCAATGCAGTCTTCCCCAGTACGCACCACTATGGTCGAGGCTCAGAGAGCTGAAGAAAACCAACATCAACTGGGCTGCCATCAGTTAGCGGCAGCCCCCTCAACCAGACAACACAGGCTATCAACATCAAGTAAAACAGAAGCAAAAATGGCAATAAAAGAACAAACATCTGAAGGAAACCTCTTCCCCGACATGCCCACTGCGCCTGCCTCCACACCCCAAAAGCGTGGGCGCAAGCCATTGGTTCGCGACCCTGAGCCACGGCCCGACCTGACCAAGGAGGAAATGAGAGAAAAGCTCATAGGCATCAAAGAGATAGAAAGCGTAACAGGCATCAGATACATCCGACTGCACGTCACCGCCAAGATGATCATCGGCATAAGGGAAAGCTCGGGAAAGGAATTCACCATCAATCTCGACGAACTCTATAAAGCCTATACCCAGTGCAACCACTTCACAAGTCCGGAGGTAAAGAAGTACATCTTCATGGGACATTCACCTGCCGTAGCTCTGCTCAGATATCTGAAAAATGGATAAATTACAAAAGAACAGAGATATCCAACAAGAGTAAAAAAAGGAAAAACGAGAAACAGAAAAAATGTTAAATTCTGCTTTTGACATTTCATGCAATAATTATGCCAATTCGCCTATATATAAACTGCATTCGAAAGCTATACGAGTGAAAACGAGCATGTTAAAGACCGAATAATTTATGTTAATCCATTAGGTTATTTGAATTATTTTTGTTATATTTGCAACGTCTATATAACAAAATCGCATCTTAGAGCACTTTGCATTGCGATTTTCCGTACAGAATTCTTATTGTTCTGTATGCTAAACGACCAACCTAAAAGAGTATTAATTTAGAATTATGAGTTTAAAAAGCAAGATAAGTAAAATCTTTGTAGGAGTATTATTGTCCCTCGCTGCCGTGCCCACTCAGGCTCAAGACCTTCTGGCACGTCAGGCACCGGTAGATCATCGAATGAAGTCGCTCGACACTTTAGCCATCTCTCATTATCGCCAGATGGAAGAGCGTGAGAACCCAGCCAGCGAGCTCTATGAAGATTTCTCCAATAAATACGCTCACAAAGCCACATCGCTGCCTGAGCATTTCCGTATAGACCTTCGTCATTTCTGCATGCCTACCCAGAGCCGCGTTGTAACCAGCAACTTCGGTTATCGTGCGCAATTTGGCCGTAGCCACAAGGGTATGGACATCAAAGTATATATCGGCGACACCATACGTGCTGCCTTCTCAGGAAAAGTACGTATCGTAAGATATGAGAGAGGCGGATATGGCAAATACATCGTTATTCGTCACAACAACGGACTGGAGACTATCTACGGTCACCTTTCTGCACAGCTCGTAGAAGAGAATGAGGAGGTAAGAGCCGGCGAAGTGATAGGACTCGGTGGAAATACCGGTCGAAGCACAGGTTCGCACCTCCACTTTGAGACTCGTCTTTGCGGCGTAGCCCTGAACCCTGCCTTGATGTTCGACTTCCGCAACCAGGACGTAGTGGGCGACTACTATGACTTCAACCGCGATACATACGAGCACGAGGGTATTGCAGCCAACTCGGTTCGTGGAAAAGTGGGCAACGGTGGCTACACACGCGAGCAAGTCAACGGAGGCTCTGTGGGCAGATACGAAGCCAGCACAAGTGGCGAGAAGCTTTACCACAAGGTTAAGTACGGCGAGACTCTCAACTCTATTGCCGAGAAGCGTGGTGTAAGCGTAGAAAAGATCTGCCGCCTCAATGGTTACAAGAAGGACAAGAAGCTTACTCCTGGACAGATTATCAGATATTCATAATTCTGTCATCATCCGACAGACTGCCCGGCATAACATAGCAAAATAAACTTTCATACAATAAATACAAAAGCAGGAACTCCCCAATAGGAATTCCTGCTTTTTCGTACACTAAACATTCCATCCAAGACTATTGGCTATAACTTTTACCGACGACCGAAGGGAGTGATAACTTCTTTAAATTCTATAACTTCTGGACTTCAGATTGATTGTGTTCTGACTTTTTAAAGTGTGCACAATTAACATAAATCTAACAATTAACCTACAAAAAGTATTCATATATTTTGTAACTTTGCAGGCGACAACGGAATTCAACAATTATTAAATTATGAAATATTTGTATTTAGTTTTATTGCTTTTACCGCTAAAGGTATTAGGGCAGGTAAAATTACAAGATATTACGATAAATGGTAAGCAACCTAAATTTGTAAGATTAAAGGGATATTTTCGTAGTTATCAACACAATGATTCTTTGCTTAAGTATTACGAGGATGGTATCGTGGAATACTATATCAATCTAAAAAATGAAAAAGTATATTTAAGAAAATATGGCTGTCGTTATCAAAGAAATGAAGAGCTTATTAGTAAAGATAAGAAAAGGGCCTTTATGCTTAGCGATCAAGCAACATTTCGTCCGTGGCCAGAAGGAACAACTTTTATAGAGGAATGTCGTAAAAAGTACACTATTCAAGATTCTGCTAATGTTGGATATATCAAAAAAGACAGTCAAACAATAGGAAGAATAACAACTGATTCTATCCGTAAATGCTGTACGATAGAAATGGATATGGTGCCTACATATGACAAGCTTTCTCAAAATATATTTGGTTTTTCGCAGGAAATAGTAAGTGACAAATTCACGGAGGCTTACCGATTAAGTGATGAGGATTATTATTCCTTTAAAAACTTGATTTTTCAGAAAACTGATCAAAGTTACAATTATTGGCATAAAAAGGATTCTCATAAACAGTTAATTCATGTTGTTACAGAATTGTTTATTACGGAACAAGAATATGTAGATGAAAAGAAGAAAGAATCAGGCATTAATCTGCAACCGCAAGAAGCTACTCAAGCGATAGAAAACTATATATCAGTCCATGGATTGCCACTCCTGTCGCCCGAAGAACAAGCAGAAATGAAGAAACTACAGTTTTATGACCCAGCCAAATTGTAAGAAATAGAAACTATCAACGATTAGACAATAGTTCGTAAACAGAGTCTACTTTAAAGTAAGGTCTGTTTTTAAATGCTTATATTTCACTAAAATAATCTCTGATTGATGCCGCTATCAGGATTTATTTTCGTATCTTTGGCACCGTCAATCAAATAGAAAGACTAACAAACAACTATGGCAGACATAAAATTACTTCTGGTGGAAGATGACGGGAATCTCGCATTTGTCGAGAAAAATACGTTGGAAGATGTCATTGGTGGTTATGAGATTATAACTGCCTGCAATGGTAAAGATGGTATCAAGGCTTGGGAAACATTCAAGCCTGATGTTATCATCTCAGATATTGACATGCCTGTAATGAACGGCATTGACATGGTAAAGCATATCCGTGAATTAGATGGCGAGACCATCATTATGTTTACCACCAACCTCACTTCACCGTCCAAACTGAAAGAAGGGTATCATGTTGGTGTTGATGAATATATCAAGAAACCTTTTGTGCCAGAGGAACTTGATTGTCATGTCAAGGCATTGCTAAAACTCAAAGGAGGAATAGAGAGACGTAACGTCTCGAATTGCGTCAAGATTGGCAAACACATATTGGATCCAGAACACACATGTTTAAAGGATGAAGATGGAAAAATCTGCTTGAAATTGGGACGACAAGAATCAAAGACATTAGAACTTCTTGCCAAGAACAAAAATGCAATCATCAAGCGGGAGACCATACAGAATATCCTTTGGGGAAGTGATGAGAAAGATTTCTATCTTGCCCGACGACTTGATGTTGTCATAACAAACCTTCGTAAATATCTTCAAATAGACCCGTTTGTGCAAATAGAGACCACACGTGGTGTAGGCTTTTCATTGATAGAGTCCATCTAATCCTTCTTCACCCCCCCCATTGCTTGCATCTTGATCTGGCAAGAATATGGTGAACTCGGTATATTTTCCGAGTTCACTATCTACAGTTACCATACC
>OIYF01000716.1_pt1 | contig 11355 bp, 14 predicted proteins | sample 1587971 | NCBI WGS metagenome assembly OIYF01 (sample SAMN03283248) | human gut metagenome | biome: human-associated habitat; material: feces | host: Homo sapiens | place: Peru | collected 2012 | reverse complement strand
CATGAGCTTGCCCGTTACATTGGTGTAATAGGTGTCGATGTCCACAGGCGTCGGGTAGTTGATATGCTGCACGATATATTCGCCCGTGTCGGTGTTGCGCACCTTGAAGCCAATACCCGCCGCAGGGATAATTTTACCCGTTTCCGCATCCTTTTTGACAATTTCAATGAGCGCCTCAAAGGTTGCGTTGTTGATGAGGAAGCGATAGGTTTCGCCGTTTTCCTTAACAAAGACATTGAAAGGTGCAAGCAATTCCTTGCCCTCCCAGCCCTTGGTCTGCTTAACGGTATATTCGCCGTAAGGCAGATCCTTGGTTTCGGCAAAGCCGTTCTCATCGCACACAAGGATATCTCGCTCGGTTTCCTTGGCATTTTCATAGCTGCCCGCCGCTTTCAGATACACCTCAAACTCCGCACCTTTTTCGGGTGTTTCGATTTTGGTAGTGCCGTCATCGCAATGCTTAATGACAGCGATTTTTCCCTTGATAACATCTTCGAGGGAATCGAGGGGCTTTGCAAGGTTGTATTCAACCGTATAGAGCTTGGCCTCCGCACCGATATGCTGACTCTCGGTATTGAGCAGGTATCCCTCGGACGGGCTGATTTCTTTCAGCGACCAATCATCGCCGCAGATATAATACTTGGTGGTAAACTGACCATTTGCGTCGGTGGTGTAGGTGTCGATGAGCTGATTGCCTTTATAGATACCGTACTTTGCACCTGCAAGGGAGGCGTCGCCCTGCGGCAAGCCCTTTTCGCTGTCGCTCTTGGTTACGGTGACATTGAACTTCTTGAGGATATTGTCAAAGGACTTGTTCGTTACCTTGTTCCACTCAATAGCGGCGGTCTGTTTTTCGGGTACGACATAGCGAGTCGGGGTGTCGACTTCTTCGAGGGTATATCCCGTGCCGATCAACACATCCTTGAATTTTGCAATGCCGTTTTTATCGGTCACGGCATACTCGTTGACCTCAATGCCGGAGAGCGATGTTCCGTAGAGGCGGAACTTCATGCCCTCGGTCAGCCCGTCCTCGGCAGTCTTTTTGACGGTGAGGTCGCCGCGGCGGAGCTTGTTGCTGAAGTTGACGGTAGACACCTGACCGCTGACAACGGTTACACGGCGAACCTCCTGCGGAATATATTTGTCATATTCGGTTTCGGTCACGGTGTAAACTCCGGGCTTGAGGTTGTCTACCTGAATCACACCGCCGTTTGCGGTTTTAACGGTCTTGTCGATGCCGTTGCCCTGAATGCGGAATGTGATACCATCCACCTTGCCGTCCTCGCTGACCTTGACGATTTTGGCACTGCCGGGGATCAGCTCGTTGACAGCCTTAATGGTAATCGTGGCGTTCGGGGTATTCTTGTTGAGTGTAACCGTCCATTCGGATTTTCCGTAAGCACGGTAGTCCTTCGGGAACACGGTTTCCTTGACGGTATAAGTGCCGAACGGGATCGGATCGGCAGCCTTGGCATAGCCGGAGGCATTGGTCGGGCCGATCTTGTATGCTTTACCCGTCTTTTGATTTGTGGCAACGAATACGGCTCCGGCAAGTGCCTTGCCGTTTTCATCGGTCTTTTTAACCTCCATAAAACCGTTTTCGATAAAGAGCTCGTCCGGAAGATGATAATATCCGTTCGGCGTGGATGCCTTATCTCCGTTGGAGGAGTGTGCCATACCTTCGGTGGTGTTGATTTCGGGGCCTCTCTCATTACCTACATGGATAATGAAGTGCTTGCCGTTATACACGCCTGCAAAAATAGCCGCATGGACATGGCTGCTTGAGCTGTTGCCGAAGATGATGATGTCGCCGGGAGTGAGTTTGGAATAGTCCACATTGCTCGGACTCGTGCCAACCTTTTCAACCTTGCCCTGCGAGGCAAGTTTATTGAGCGCGTTCTGCCAAGTCACAACGGCCTGCGAGTTCGTTCCCGTAGCGTTGATGGCGTCGGTAATAAACTGCGTATCCACACCCTCAATGTTAGGCAGGTAGTTGCAAATATAGTAGGTCACGAAGCTTGCACAGCAGAGACCGTACTGTTCGAACCTTGCAATATTCGGTGCTTTTCCCGTCACGGTCGAGGAGTCGGAAACCGTTTCCTTACCCGTAAGCGAAGTGCTGTAATGAATATCCGAGAGGATACTCGGTGCATTGTTTTTCAATGCACCGCCGTAGTGTCCGGTCTGATAGATCGTGCCGTTATCCTTTTGCTTCTGTACATTGTAGCCCGTATAGGCAAGCGCTCTGACAATGGGGTTATCGAGCATTTTGTCGGGGATGTCCGAGGCAGGTGCCGCAAACGCTGAGATCGGGAAAGCGCTGAGTACCATTACCAATGCAAGGAGCAAGGATAACAATTTCTTTCTGTTCATATTGACTCATCCTTTCAGGTTTGATTGTATAAAAAAAGAACGCCTGATTTTATCAAGCGTTCGTGATGGGAGTATATCGGGCGGTTATCCGCCGTAGTTTTGGCTGCTTACGCATACGCAGCAGTACCATGTGCCGCCTTTGTAGGTGATGCCGACCGCCATGTAGGTGTATTCGCCACTTCCCACATATCGCCAATGGCCGGCACTGTTCTTGAAGCCGTTTGCTATTTTATCGGCTATCTCGTCTGCCGTACCCGTCCAATTTCCTTTGGCAGCGGCCTCGGCATTGTATCCTCGGTAGTAGCTGGCTTCGGGCATTCCGCAGTCCGACATATCTACATATTCTCCGTATTTCAATACGGTGCAGGCGTCGGGGCTTGATTCATGCGAGAAGTTTGTTATAAGCTGCTCGGAGCGATAGGTTGCGACCTTGCCGAGTCCGGGCAGGATGGTTGCAGCCAGTGAGCCTTGGGCTTGCCTCAGTGCATTTATCTTTTCTGCCGTTTTCCTTGCCACTTCGTTGGCGGCAGGTGTTTCGGCAGGAGCTTCGGGCTTTTCTGCGGGTGCAGGCGTCTGCGGTTTTTCCTCGGCAGGCTTCGGAGTTTCCGTCTGCTTGGACGGTGTCTTGGTCTGCTGATTTGATTCGGCAGGCTTTTTGGTGTCTGCCTTACTGTCGCTGTCGGCAGGGGCATTGCCTTCGGCCTGTTCTTTTTCTGCTGTGGATTCGTTTGACTTTGATTCGCTGTCAGCAGGCAGGCTGCTCTCGTCGGTCGGCTCGGAAGTGTTGTCCGTTACCGTTGCTGTGATACCGCTTTCTGCATTTGCAGACTCACTGTTTGTACTTTCTGTCTTATTCGCACCGCACCCTGCAAGGCTCAGCGTGATCAGTCCTGCGAGGAGGGCTGCGAGCATTTTCGTCTTTCTCATATTTACCACCTCTACCTACAGGATACCGAAAAAATTCGGAAAGTCCAGCGAAATCTGCACTTTTCAGAAAAAAGTCACATCTTTTGTGCAAGGCTTTCGTCCTCATCGGGTAATTCCTCCTCGGATTCCTCCAAAGCTTCACGGTAAGCGCCGATAACGGCGTCGTTAAGACTCTGCCTTGCCTCATCGGTGAGGGCGAAGGCAATGTCGGAATATTTTGTTTCGCCGCTGCCGGTTTTGTAGGAGCGAAAGGGCATCCGGGCGAACATTCCTTTCTGACCGTCCACCACGGCGATGTCCTTAATAACGAACGCGCCGCCGATATTCACGCTGGCATAGGCTTTGACTGTGGCATTTTCACGCTCGATCATGCGGTCAATTTTGGCGCTGACAGGGATTTTGGATTTCGTTGCGTTATTGGTTTTCTTGGTTGCCAAAGTTAATTCCTCCTGATTACATATTCATTGTCATGCCGCCGTCCTCATCGGGTTCATCGGCAGGCTCGTCGGGTTCGAGATATTTCTGCGTATTTTCCTTTGCCCATTCAGGAACATATTTTTCATTTAGTGCGCCTATAAAGTCGGTGCGGCGGTAATAGCCTTTTTCTCCGTCCGACACATGAAAGCCAAACACCTTTGTGCCGATGGAATTCGGTCGACAGCCGTTGCCGCTTTCTGCATAGAAGAGCTGATCCTGCGGTGTCTTACATTCGTCCTTTAGAATTGACGGATCTAAAACCACTATTCGGTCGGTGTAGTCGCTCTGACTGCCGTTTTCGCAGTGGCGACCGTCAAACAATCCGAGTTTATCCCACAGCCGCCTTGCATCGGCAATGAATAGATTGACGAGCCCCGGATGGCTGCGGACATGGTATTGCCATGTGTGTTCCTTATCCATAACGGAAAAGCGCCTTGACCAATTCTTGTTGTCCTCGGAGTATCTGCCGTCATGGATTCCTTGGCGCACGGTGGCGGCAAGGACGAAGTTGACACGGTCAAAGCCGTATCGGTCGATAACTTCCTGGGCGCAGGATTTAAGGCACTGACCGTCATAGTGTTCGTCAATGGCTCTTTCAATGGCACGGGCGCAGTCGCAGTTTTCGAGGTAGCTCTCACGCCATTCGTCCTTTTCATCCCATTCCGCAGCTTCCTTGAGGGAATAGAGATACAACGGCTTATGCTCCGGCATTGTGTCCACCTGCTTTCTGTTCAGCCCATTTGACGGACAAATGCACGAGCGCCACACGCTGCTGCTCGGCAGAGAGACTGTCGAGGAAATCCTCAAGCGTCATTTCGGTTTCCTTATCTGCGGTCTTGGTGCCGGAGCAGTTATCGCAGATTTTCTCACGCTTAACGGTGACAGTTCTGCCGTCCGGCGATTCGGTGAAGGACAGCACATCGTTATAGGTGAAGCCCACACGCTGCCGGATCTCAAACGGGATGGTGATTCGCCCTCTTTTGCCAAGGACACGGTATAGCTTTGTCATATCAGTTCGCCTCGCTTTCATCGCAATTATCGCTGCAAGGACAGTCCTCGCAGTCGCCGGTGCAGTCCATATCGGCAATGGGGCAATTTTCGCAATCGCCGTCACAGACGATATCCTTCGGGTCGTCGATGTTCTCAATGACGATCTTGTGTCCGTCTGCATACATCTGCATGGGATCGCCCTCGAACATTCCGGCTTCAAGGAACAGCTCGGCAGGTACGGGAAGCATAATGATTTCGGTTTTTATCTTTTTATTCTGCATACAATGTTCTCCTTTAATATTTTTTCATAGTCGAGTGGCTTGTCGCCCACATCGAATAAGGTGAGTTGGTGGGGCTGCTGCCGTTCACGCTCAAAGAGGTCATAATTGGCTATGAGCAGTTCGGGAAATTCTTTGCCGGCCTCGTATTTCTGTGCCATGCTATGAACTCGCTTGAAGTCGAAAAAGTTATATTCTTTATATAACTCCCTGATCTCGGGGCAGTCGTTATAGGACAGCAGGAATTTGCCTTTCATGCCTGCAAGGGCGTGGTAGAGCCGCAGATGATCCTCCCATGTGAAGCCGCAGTCATACACATATTCGCTTGTGAAGTACGGCGGATCGCAGTAGGTGAAGGTCGTCGGTCGGTCATAGTGTTTTATAAGGGTTTCGAAGTCCTGGTTTTCGATGACCACATTCTCGCACCGCTTGGCGAAGTCCTGCACGAGTGCAAACAGCGTTCTGAGTGAAAACGGCTGACAGGCAAAGGACTTGCATCCGCTGGAATAACTGTAACGGATGAGTTTTAGGAACATGGCAGCACGGCGTAAGTCATGGTCAATCCTCGCCGCCGAATACAGCGTCCGCACTTCCTTGGCTGTTACTTCGGGCAGCAGTATTTCGGTCAGATCAAGCTGTGCCTTTAGGTAGTCCTCGGTGAATTCCTCTTTTTCGAAGAACTTTTTAAGCACGGCGAAATCGTCACGGGAATTCAGGCTTAAAAAGCCGAGTTCACGGATGAACTCCATCGGGCGGTCACGCATACAGCGGAACAGATTGACGAGGTTATGGTTGTAATCGTTGAACACCTCGAATTTGTCCGGCACGGGCTTTCCCAGCAATACCGCACCGGAGCCGCCGAACGGCTCAACATAGCGGTCACAGCCTATGGGAAACAAGGCATACAGGATATGGAGGATAGAGGTTTTGTTGCCTATCCAGGTTACAGGGGATTTTATTTTGATCACCTCACTTTGAGGCGGTCAACCGTTCCGAAAACAAAAAAGCGGTATCCTTCGTTTTCAAAACGATTGATACCGCCGTGGATTTATTGCTTATTCTGTTTTGGCTCTCTCTTTGGCATGGAGCCTGCGTATCTCGTCCTCATAGTCGTTGATGCGGTTGATCTGCATACATCCGAGTATGCAGAAGCTGACGCACCCGCCGAGAAGCAGGCCGATCATGAGCATGGCAATCTCCATTTTACATTCCTCCCATCGTTATGCTTTCGTCCTCATCGGGAAACAACTCGGCGGTCCGGATAGCGTCCTCGCCGAGTCCGCGGAGCAGGCTGTTGAAATCCTCAATGTCACAGCAGGAGCGGATACCGTAATCGGCACACAAATCTCTGTAATAACCGAGTTCCATATCATCTCTGTCCATGAGGAGATTTTCATTCAGTTCGAGCCATGCCTTTTGCTTTTCCCAACATACGCAAAGCGAGGTCGGGAAACCGCCTGTTTGGTCGCACTGAAAATCCGGTGAAGTATATACCTCGTCGGATGCGTAAAGCTCTGCGGTTTTCTTTTGCAGTTCGTCATAGGTCATAAGCGCATACCCATCCCTTCGTCCTCATCCTCGGATTCATCGCCGCCGGTGATATTAACATATTCTCCGATAATGCAGAGAGCTTCGTCATAGCTGCCGCACTCATGAATGCGGCAGGTCATTTCCGTTGCCTGTTCCGCAAGTCCGTTATGGCGGAGTGTGCGGGCGGCAAGCCCCATAAGGTTGAAGATGTTTCCATCCTCGCCGATGAGCCTGCAATCGGGCTTTATCTTATCCGGCTCATGCTCGGTTATGAAGCCGCCGAGCCGATTCGGGACATAGTCCGAAAGCCAGGTGCCGCCGAACTGTTCATGGGAATGCAACCTCCACATAGCGAGCTTGCCCATGTCGATCTCCACACCGTCCTCAAAGGGAAAGAGGATATTTGTGAGGCTTCCGTTTTGGAATACGGAGATATTCTCGAATTTGCTGCCGTTTTTCAAGATGCCCTCATCGGTGAGCAGACCGTTGATGCCGTCGAGCCACTCCTGCGGATCGCCGCCGCAGCCCTGCAAAACAAGTCCTTCCTTGCCGTTCATTCGGCGAAGGTCGTCGGTGGTTATGGTTTTGATGCTCATATTACATACCTCCCATCTGCATGGCTTCGTCCTGGGCTTCTTCCTCGGCAAATTCCGATACGGTCATCGTTTCGCCCAGGAAGTTCGGCTCGGTGTCCTCGTCAAGCGGAATATATCCGCTTTCGCCGAAATCGAGGATATCCCGCATCAGAACAGTGCCGCCATGGTTGACTCCAACCTTCGGCTCAATGGAGCATAAGCGGTCGCCGTCATCGCTGTGGCGTAGGTCATAGGCATATAAGCCTTCAGGGATCTGTTCGGGCATGAGCCGTCCGTTGCTGAACAGCGCTCTGCGGTCAAGCACCTCGATGACATCCAGCTTTTCCTCGGTCAAGGCCTGTGTTTTCAGTTCCTTTGCCTCCGGTTCGTCATACGGAACGGGCTTGAACAGATGGCCGTTTCGGGCGGAAATAACGCCGTAATCCGTAACGGCTGCACCGATGCGGCCGAGCAATTTATCCGCCTCATTTCTCGGAAGAATATTTTCAAGCCACTTGCTGTCAAACTCCGTGCTTGTGTTTTCAAGAAGATACTTCTTGAAGAAGGCATCTGCAGTGTCAGTTTCGGCAGTGAATTCATAACGCCACAGGTTATGGGCCACATTCAGTGCGTCCGGAATGTTTGCCGTGTTTTCTGCGTCGAGAACAGCTTTGAATTTAACCTGTTCGGCTTCAGACATTCGGGTAATCCGTTGTGCGAGACAATTCAACTCATCGATTCCTTCCATGCTCTCAAAAATATCCGAGGTGATCTGTGGGACGGAGGAGTAAAACTCATAGCAGAAGCAGAGATTGATTTCGGGTTCGCCGCAAGCCCGTGTAATATTAAAAAGTTTATCCGAATCGGCAGGCAGGCACAGATCATGAAGCGCAGGGTCTTCGTCGGAAAAGGCACTTTTCGGATATGCGCCGACCTTGAGCAAAAACGCAGCGTTTTCCGGTTCTTCCTCCGGCAAGGTCACGCCGTCATACACCTCCAGCCGTTCATAATGCACGGTGGGGATATAGTAATTTCCGGCAAATACGCCTTTGTCGTTCTTCTGCTGCACTCTGCCGATCTGCTCCGCATTCAAAAACGGAATCGCGCTTTCGGGGATACCTTCGAGGTCGGAGAGCAGTTCATTTTCGAAGGCAAACCGACCGAGTTCGGCAAGGTTGCTTACATTATGAGCGACGGGAACGGTGTCCAAGCCGTAGGTACAGTTGATGAGGTCTTTGATGCTGACGGGGTTTTCGTCTGCGTCGTTGAATATCTGCTCGGTCACGGCGTAAAACACGGGCAGTTCCTCATTGGGAAGAGAGGCAAGCCGCTTGGCAAAGAAGTTCAGCTCGTCCAAGCTGAAAGTGTCCAAGCGGATGTCCTGCAGCTCCGGCAGGATATCGCATTCGAGGATGCTCACTTCAACCGTGCTTTCTCTGCCGACAGCACGGGTTCTCTGCATAGCGTCCTTGAGTTCATAGTCCGCAGCAGGCAGCAGTAATTCGGCATAATAATATCCGCCGTTAAGTGCTTTTTCGGCGGACAGTTCAAGCCTCATGATTTTTCTGTTATAGTTCATTCTCGTTTATCCTTTCGCTTTTTATCGTATTCGGCATAGCATTTTACTCCTTGATGATCTGATATTTTTCATTTACTGCTTTAAGCCGGGAAAGGATATCCACCAGCACCGGCACCATGATGCTGTTGCCTGCCAGCTTATACAGCTTACTGTCGGACAAGCCGAGTTCATTTTTCAACTTGAAAAACTGCTCGTCCGAAAAGCCCATGAGTCGGAAGCACTCCTGCGGGTGTAACTTCCGAATCCATCCGCGGTGAAATATACCGTGGCGATCCACCACGGTAAGGCAATATGACGGAGCCCCGCTTGGGCGAAAGCGCGGGCCGTTCTGCCGGACGGTTTCCCGGTCGGGGTTGATGACGGGATATACGCCGTCGTACTCGAAGAACACGGCGGAATGCTCTCCCTTGTGGTGGCTCATTCCCGAATCCTGCCGGGCAGTGATGCACCGCGCCGTATCGGTGAATTTTGAGTTTTCATTGTAATCCACCAGATACAGACCCGTCCTGCCTCCGAAGCCGCCACAGGAGGCCGTCTGTGTTATGGCTGCTCCGCCTGCGTCGTAGACTCGCTTTCCCTGAGGCTGATGATCTGTGAGTTCGGAAAGAGCTTTTCCGCCTTTTCTCTCGATAGGTAGTATTTCTCCGGCACATCGGGGATCAAGATATCCGACAAGGAACACGCGCTTTCTTGTTTGGGGAAGGTAAGCCGCGCCGTCAATACATTGCCATTCGCACAGATACCCCAATCGAGATAGCTCACTGAGAATTGCGGTAAAAACGCGCCCTTCGCAAATCGTGCGGATCGGGGGTACATTTTCAAAGATGAAATATGCAGGGTGTTTCGCTTCAAGTATTCGGGAAAGCTCAAAGAAGAGAGTTCCCCGTGGATCGTCGAAAGCCCTTCTTGCTCCGGCAGCGCTAAAGGCGACGCACGGGAAACCGCCGACAAGAAGGTCAAAATCAGGGATTTCATCGGTGTTGACTGCTCTTGCGTCATTACAGAAATATTCTCCTTTCGTTGGGTATAAAGTTCGGTAGGTTGCGATGGCGGTGGGATCGTTGTCGCAGTAGCCCACAAAAGAAAAACCACCGATCAACTCGGCGGCAGTGCGGAATGCGCTCATTCCGCAGAACATATCCAAAACCTTCATCGGCATAGGTCATCCGACCGATACCGTTGTTTTTCCGTTCCACCTCGCTTTCCTTACATCGTCATACCGAAGCCTTCAGACTCATCCTCGTCCTCGGTTTCCTCATCTGTGCTGTTGTCGCCCTCACATTCGCCCGCAAAGCCGTTTTCTGCGGCTTCCTCGTCCGTTTCCTCGCAGGTATCCTCTGTGGGGCTTTCGGCGTCGATTTGGCTCTCACGCTCGGCCTGCTCTCGGTCGAGCTCGGTTTCAATAAGACCGAGGACGAATTCTTTTTGGCTCATGTTGTTGCGGTGCAGGTAGTCCTTGATTCTCTGAAACAGTTCCTCCGGCACCTGAAATGCCATCGTTCTCATATTGCCCATGTTATTTCCTTCTTTCTGCTGTATTTTCGGGTGGAGCTCATCGTCCACCGCAAGGGTGATAAACTCAGCCATTGTCATCCCTTCATGCCGTTCGAGATATTCTCTGATTTCGGCATGGAGGTCGGCATCGATTTTTACGGTGATGCCTTTCTTTTCATCCGCCATTGCGCTCGTTCCTTTCTATATAGTTTCTGATGATCTCCGCAAGCAGTTCCTCTGTCGACACTTCACGCTCGGCGGCTTCCCGAAGCAGCATATCTGCCTGCGGCTGGGGTATAAAAATATCGTGTTCCAATAGGTTTCCTCCTACATTCCCATAACGGGGCCGTTGTCCTCGTCCATGTCCTCGCTGTCAGCCTGTTCCTCGGCAAGTTCCTCATCGGTGAGTTTGCGGAAGGAGTCCACATCGCTGTTCAGCGGAAGAGTGCGCCCGTTATCCCATTTCATAAAAATCTGCCCAATGTCATCGACCGAGTCTACCGTTCCTCTTGTGCCGGACGGCACCGGATCGAGGTAATCGTCCATGTTGTTGAGCAGGATTCGGGTGCCTGCCGGATATCTTTTCTTATTGATTTCGGCAAGTCTGCGCAAATGCTCGTATTCGTTCATTGTATTTACCTCCGTGTTTTCTCTGTAAAATTCCAATTCGTAAATAACGCCGTTTTCACCGCGCTTGTCCAACACCTTAACCGCAGTGCCGTCAAAGATATATCCGCCGGCCTTGCCGAACTCAGTGAAAAAGCCTTTGCCTCCATTGCAGTCGGAGAACCGATGGTTCGGCTCATCCTTGATTTTCGAGTAAAAGCCGTTGGTCTGCACCTTTGTCACCACACGGGTCAGCCCAACGATGTCGGGGTGGTATTTGTGTCTTGTCGCTTTGAATTCCGTGCCGAGTTTAATATACCGTTTTAGCTCGGCAAGGTTCTTGAACGCCATGGTCTGCGACGGTTTTGCTTTATCTGTCATCAGTTCATCTCCATTCCGTAATATTCCTCCGGCGGTCGTAAAAAAGAGAAGTCAACCGCCTCGATGTTGTCGCAATGTCCGGCAAGGAAGTGGTCGTCCCGTTCCATACGCATCGTCAGATATGCGACCTCCTCGGGAGTGGCGG
>OIYF01000715.1_pt1 | contig 11369 bp, 10 predicted proteins | sample 1587971 | NCBI WGS metagenome assembly OIYF01 (sample SAMN03283248) | human gut metagenome | biome: human-associated habitat; material: feces | host: Homo sapiens | place: Peru | collected 2012 | reverse complement strand
TAAATGGTTAATAATCAATAAGATACAGCATTAATATCTATCTGTTAAAAGATAAAAAGTTTGATGCGTTTACCCTGTCTAAACTATCGAACTTAAGTTCGATAGTTTCGGACACAAGTTCGGTAGTTTAGAACTTAAGTTCGATAGTTTAGAACATAACTTTATTGCGTGTTCAGAAACAATTTTAACCCATTATAATAACAAATATCAATATAGAAAGGAACAAAAACATGGCTAAGTACAAGTTGCAAGAGATGCCGGACGTGCATCATGATGGTAAGCGAAGGGTGTATCCCAAGATGATAATCAACCGTACCCTGTCGCGCAAGGAGTTTGTCGAGATGATGCATGATTATCATCGGGGCACGTCGCCCAGTATGGTAGAGGCTGTGTTGATAGATGTCGAGGACATGCTGGTGAGAATGCTCTCCATGGGATATAATGTCAATCTGGGCAATCTGGGTCATTATTCGCTCTCGTTAGAGTTCAAGGACGACAAGCCTGCCGAGATGCAAGACGAGGACGACAAGATGACTTATCGAAGGGTGGGCGTCAAGAACGTCAACTATAGGGCTGCGCCCGAGTTTGTCAAGGAAGTGAAGCTTGAGACTGACCAGTATTTAGAGCGGGACATGGGTGGTGTGAAACGAGTGTTGAAAAGCAATTACACCCGTGAGGAGCGCATTGCCCGAGCCTTGCAAGTGATAGAGAAAAATGGCTTTATCAGCCTTGACGACTATGCCCAGCTCAACAATATGAGTCGTACGGTAGCCTCCGAAGACCTGAAGGAGATTACCGACGACCCTCAGTCGCCCATCTGCTCGCACGGTCGCCACAGCCACAAGGTGTGGGTGAAGAGGGAGGCGTGAACGGGAGTTACTGATTGTTGGTTACTTCTTCGCACACCACCATCTCTGTACCTCTGTAGATGACGACAATCTTGTGAAGTTGGGTCGTCTTCACGGCGGAAGTGACCACTTCGCTTTGAGCGTAGCGGTTCACTTGAGCCTCGGCTTCTTTGAAAAGCTGTTGGATGTGCGTATCAGTATCTTTCGATTTGGCGTACTTGAGTTCCACAATATAAGAGTGGGTCATGTCGCTATAGATGTCGAGCAGCGGACATAGGAAGATGTCAGCATATCCTTCCTGAGTATCTTTTTCAGAGATCGGACGATAGTACTGATTTTGGCAAGTCATGGCAAGCGTGAAGCCATGCACAAAATACTCCCCCTTCTGATGGTCTCGCTGGGAGGCGTATTTGTGCAAGCTGTCGGCAATGTACTGGAAGTATGCCTTCCATTCTCCACGATAAGCAAGGCGGCTTGCCAACTCATTCTTTTCGTAGCTGTCGAATGAGAGGTCATTTTCTTTGTAGGTATCGAGCAGATAAGTAAATAGCTGCTCGCGCACAACCTCGTTTGGAATAACAAATTTGGTCTTTCCTTCAAGTGTTCCGTCGATGGTGACCATTCCGAAGTAAAACAATAGGCTGACGAAATTGTCGGGGTTACCAATCAGCTCGGCAGGAAATCCAGACTTGAGTTCGCCTGTGATGTAACCTTGCTGCACCAGTTGCTGGATGATAGAGGCATCGTGGGCAAACTCCTTGTCTCTGCGGATGAGCATGCGGAGCTTGTTGTAGTCGGTGCGGATGTTTTCGTCTATCATGTGGTCGGGCACCTCACAATCATTGTTCACATAATTGTCGATGAAGTAAAGCACCATGTTGGAGTTGTACATCGTCACTTTGCCGTACTTCTTGAGTGCAAAGCAATAGTTGTCGTACCATGGCTTCATGATGGTTATCAATTCATCGATGGTATGGTTGAACTCGTATTGGGTAGAGTAGTATTCGAGCATGGCTCGTACTTCTTTCTCCGTGAATCCTGTCAGTTCATTGAATTGGGCACTCAGAGTGTAGTTGGTTCCGATGTTGAATCCACTGGTCAGGTCGTCTAATGTGACAGGGCTGACTCCTGTCACGAATACACGGGCGATGGTAGAATCCGTGCCAGCCTTGATCGTGTCGAAGAAAGTGCGCAAGTAGCCCTCGCCATGAGTTTCTTTGCGATATTTGTCCAGGCAATTGGGCTCGGCAAGAATCTTGTTGGTGAAATGGTCGTACTCGTCAATGAAGAGGAACACCTTGGCGTTGGTCTTCTCGCATTCACGGCACAGAAAGTTCAGTTGCTTGACCGCACCATCCAGTTGGTTCATACCTTCTTTTATGCCTTTTGGCAAATATTGTGCGTATACATCGCAGAAAAAATTAAAGGCTATACGACAATGGTCGTCTAATCCCTTTTTATAGTCTTTCAGTTCTGCATTTACTATTGCAAAGTTGAGCTTGATGACAAGATATTTGTTGTGCTCGGGTGTGGGATGTTGACCGATGTAGAGATGTCCGAAGATCTTGTCGAAGATGTCTGCTCGATTAATGTCGTAGTAATGCTCAAGCATGGAGAGGGTGAGGCTCTTGCCGAATCGGCGAGGGCGGATGTAGAAGAAGAACTTGTTGGCTCTTTCAATCTTCTCCACGAATGGAGTCTTGTCGACATAGTAGCAGTCATCCTCTATGACGGCTTTGAAGTTCATCATGCCGTAAGGGATGCGCTTAGGATATTTTCGAATGCTCGTTGATTGATTCTCTACCATATTTTTACACCTTTTTTATATTGTTCTGCAAAAATAAGGATAATTTTCCGAAATAACAAGAAACTTCTTCAAAAGATAAATGTATACTTTAAAATGGATTACGCAAAAAAGACTTCACCCTTTAGCTATTCGTGCGGAATGCCGATAGACACAGGGGGATTACAAGGGATAGATGAAGGGTGAAGTTTTTTATGCTAGTAGATTGTAAAGTCTAAAAGTTGCATAAAACAGTATCCATTTTTGTTGATAATCAATGATGCAGTATATATATCTTACTCAACTTTTAGACTTTACAGACTACTAGTTTTTGTATAAAGCTATGAAAAGGTAAAAGCAGCTTAGAATGCTATATATAAGTATTCTAAGCTGCTTTTTTATGATGTACTTGCTATTTCTTGACGATAGCCATGTCTTCTATATTGATAACTTCTTCTAATTCGATATGGTGAGAACCTTCAAGTTTGTTAGTTGATGTCAAAGCGGTGCTTGTAATGATCGATTTTATATTGTCAAGACAAGGCTGTTCGCTCTTTTCTTTGCATAGAAGTGTTTCGGTCATGTTGTTGAACTTAGTTATCGTTCCCATGTTTTTTTCTTCGATGTTTCCGCCAGCCAAAACTAACTTGTCTATGAGAAATGCAACAAGGCCGTTCTTGCTTGATATGGAGCATGGTGTTTTCTTGAGCTCCCACTCTGCTATGTTTCTTTTGCCAGGTTTCAATAATCCGCTTAATAATTTGGAAGTTACATTTGGAAAAAGCTTTTTGATGGTAGTCTCGGTACTCAACGGTGTGTCTACAGTCGATATTATTTTTCTGCTGATGACAATATTGGCAGATGTCTTTTTTATCGTGTATTCTACTACTCTGTTAGTCTTGAAGACATCGTTTCCGTCATGGCGTTGGGTGGTTGTTTCATTTGTCTTAATCTTGATAGTCGCTTTTTGTGCATCATTTTGCTCTCCGAGATAGAAGATTTCTCCAATAGACAAGCTGTCTGATTGATTTTGGCTATCTCTGATAGTTTGGGCTGATACAGCTTGGGTAAGCAGCATCAGAAAAGATAAAATCATATACTTCATATATTGTAATATTATTCGCATTTCCATAATTTAGAACTAGCATACATCAGTCAATGTTCATACCCGTAAGGTGTGGATATTCTATCCTATGTGAGTGTCGGTTTTTCATTCTTTGGCTTCCTGTGAACTCGAAAGAAATCCTATTAGTGAATGAGCCTCATCCTTTGAACTGAAGAATGAGGCTCGTTCTTTGATTTATTCAGCCCCTTACAGTGGAGCTTCAAGATTATATCTTGTCGAGTGCCTGCTTGATGTCGTCGAGAATATCCTCGACATCCTCGATGCCTACAGAGAGGCGGATGAGGTCGGGGGCAACTCCGGCTTCCTTCAACTGCTCGTCAGATAGCTGGCGATGGGTATGGCTGGCAGGATGAAGCACACAGGTGCGGGCATCTGCCACATGGGTAACGATGTTGATCATGTCGAGTGAGTCCATGAACTTGATGGCGGTCTCGCGGTCGCCCTTCAAGCCAAAGGCGATTACACCACAAGTGCCGTTGGGAAGATATTTTTGCGCCAGTTCGTGGTAGGCGTCATCTTTCAAGCCGCTGTAGTGAACCCAAGCCACACGCGAGTCATTGTGCAGAAACTCTGCCACCTTTTGCGCATTCTCGCAGTGCTGGCGCATACGCAGATGAAGAGTCTGAAGTCCCAGGTTGAGGATGAAAGAGTTCATTGGGGCAGGTATGCTTCCGAGGTCGCGCATCAACTGGGCTACGAGTTTGGTGGTATAGCCCATCTTGCCGAAGGCCTTTACGTAGGTCAGACCATGATAGCTGTCATCGGGGGTACAGAGACCAGGGAACTTTTCGGCGTGAGCCATCCAGTCGAAGTTGCCACTGTCTACTACTACACCGCCTACTTGTGATGCTGTTCCGTCCATGTATTTAGTAGTGGAGTGGGTAACGATGTCGGCTCCCCATTCGAAAGGACGACAGTTGATTGGTGTGGCGAAGGTGTTGTCCACAATCAGAGGAACACCGTTCTTATGAGCTATACGTGCACATTTCTCTATGTCGAGAACGGCACATCCTGGGTTGCTGATGGTCTCGCCAAAGAACAACTTGGTGTTGGGGCGGAATGCCTTCTGTATTTCTTCCTCGCTGTCGTTGGGATTGACGAAGGTGCATTCTATGCCGAGTTTCTTGAGTGTCACACCAAAGAGGTTGAAGGTTCCACCATAAATCTCGTTGGAGGTAACGATATGGTCGCCTGCCTCGCAGATGTTGAATACAGCATAGAAGTTGGCAGCCTGACCGCTACTTGTCAATACAGCTCCCACACCGCCTTCGAGCTGTGCTATTTTCTTGGCTACAGCATCGTTGGTGGGATTTTGGAGTCGGGTATAGAAATATCCTTCTTTCTTCAGGTCGAAGAGCATGGCCATCTCTTCAGAATTGTCGTACTTGAATGTGGTACTCTGAATGATGGGCACTTCGATAGGTTCTCCATTCTTTGGCTCATAGCCTCCCTGTACACAGATGGAAGCTGCACGTAATTTCTTTTCCATTGTCGGTTGTATTTTTATATTTAAGTTTTCTTTGAGTGAAATTGAGTTTCGCTCATATCTCTTGATTTGGCAGAAATGGCACTCTCCCTATATTGTTGTACTTGTGGTGCAGTGGCTTCCTGTCGTTTTTTTCCTTTATTGTGTGCAAAGGTACTTATTTTTTTTGATATTCAGATACTTTTTTGTACTTTTGCATCCGAATTCAAAACTAACAGCAATTAGTTATATCAAATAGAACGATGAAGATAGGTTTCGATAACGAGAAGTATCTGAAAATTCAATCAGAGCACATTAAAGAGAGAATCTCACAGTTTGACGGAAAACTTTACCTCGAATTGGGTGGTAAACTTTTCGACGACCACCACGCCAGCCGCGTTTTGCCAGGCTTTCAGCCAGACAGCAAGTTGCGTATGTTTCAGAAAATCAGCGACAGCATAGAGATAGTGATAGTTATCAGTGCTGCCGACATTGAGAAGAACAAGAAACGTGCCGACTTGGGTATTACCTATGATGAAGATGTACTTCGTCTGCGTGGCGAGTTCCAGCATCGAGGTTTCATGGTAGGTTCAGTAGTCATCACTCATTACAATGGTCAGCCTGCAGCCATCGCTTTCAAGCATCGCTTAGAGCGTGAGGGCATCAAGACTTATTGTCATTACCTGATAGAAGGTTATCCACATAATGTGAAGCTGATTGCCTCGGACGAGGGATTCGGTCAGAACGACTATGTGGAGACAGAGCGACCATTGGTTATTGTGACTGCTCCTGGTCCTGGCAGTGGCAAGATGGCAGTCTGCCTCAGCCAGTTGTATAATGAGAACAAGCGTGGCGTGCGTGCCGGTTATGCCAAGTTTGAGACTTTCCCAGTTTGGAATCTGCCTTTGAAACATCCTGTCAACATCGCTTATGAGGCTGCAACTGCCGACCTCAATGACGTGAACATGATAGACCCCTTCCATTTAGAGGCATACAACAAGATAGCCATCAACTATAATCGTGATGTGGAGATTTATCCCGTGCTCAATGCACTCTTCGAAGGTATCTATGGCAGCAATCCATATAAGTCGCCCACAGATATGGGTGTCAATATGGTGGGATTCTGCATTTCTGATGATGAGGTTTGCTGTGAGGCATCCAAGGATGAGATAGTACGTAGATATTATGCAGCCACCAACAAGATGGCGGCTGGTGCCTGCAATGACGAGGAGATCAGCAAGATACAGATGCTCTTCAACCAGGCTAAGATTACCACCGATTATCGTAAGGTGACTGTGGCTGCCAAGAATCACAAGCAGGAGACTGGACATACATCGGCTGCTATAGAACTGGAAGACGGTACCATCATCTGTGGTCACAGCAGCGAACTGCTTGGCTGTAGTGCTGCCTTGCTGCTGAATGTCACCAAGCATTTGGGGGATATCGATCATAACCTGAAGCTCATTCCTCAGTCGATGATAGAACCTATACAGTATACCAAGGTAAATTATCTCGGTGGCCATAATCCACGACTTCATACCGATGAGGTACTTGTGGCACTCTCTGTTCTTTCCGAGAACGACGAGAACTGTCGTGTGGCTTTACAGCAGTTGCCTAAGTTGCGTGGCTGTCAGGCTCACTGCACTGTGATGTTGAGTGATGTAGACCAGCGTATCTTCAAGAAACTGGGAGTCAACATCACTTGCGAGCCAGTGCTGAAGAAATAGCATTTGACAAAGTAAAGATAAAAAAGCCTGAGAAATATGCTTGCATGATGCTTGACATTTTCTCAGGCTTTTTCGTTATAGAATAGTAGGCGCCTATTGAGGTCTATGTGGAATTTAATAGAAGTAGTTATCTCACATTATATAATGTGTTAATTCCATTTTTTGAGGAAACTTATTCCTTAGTTGTAGGCATTCCTAACTTTTTCCAGTTGAGTATTCCTCCTTCCATGTCAAATACTTTTAAGCCCTGCTTCTGCATTTTCATACAGGCGTTGTGGCTACGCTTTCCGCTTCGGCAGTATACATAATAGGTGTGCGACTTGTCGAGCAATTTGATTCCAGCATCGAAGACCGATGTATTGAGGAAGTCGAGTTGCTGGGCTCCAGCCAAATGCTCTTCTTTATATTCGCCAGGTGTGCGTACATCGAGAATAATGGCTGTTTTATCGGCTTTAGCCTGTTTGATAAATGCCTGTGGAGCCAATGTGTCAATACTGTTCGATTGTACTGAGCAGCCTGTAGTTCCAAAACTGATGGCTGTCAATAATGATAATAATATTTTCTTCATTTCTTATTCTGTTTTATTTATATTCTGTTTTTGATGTATGTGGTCTGTGAGTGCAGTAGCACATCGTGATAATTATCTCAACGCCATCACCCTGCTGAGAATCAGTTTCTTGTATTCTTTCTTGATGTTTTCGGGTAGGAAAGATGCATCGATGAGGTCGAGCCATTTAACGATGGAACGACGGAACTTCTTTGCCATATTACTGATAACCTTTTCGCTAAGTCCAGAAGCTGTCATCACTTTGATAAAATCAGACTTCTGTAACTTCCTTTTCTTACCATTGAGTGTTAATGCTAATTCTTCCGTGTCTTCAGGCATCACAATCTTGGTAGATAGTAAATCGTAGGCAGGAGTAAGAGCATAGCCCATTTTGCGATTATTGTATAGCGAGAAGTTCTTGAGGTGCATGTCGGCATTACCTGTTATCCACGAAAAGATGACAACTTCCCAATAGTTGACAAGGTCGAGCTGTGAAAAGGATGAATGTTTTTTGATAAGTTTGGCTATCTGCTCGTAGGAACCTTTATACTTGTATTCGGTAAGTCGTTCAGACAGTTGACACATATCCTCCATCGGTACTTTCTGTCCCTCTTCCAGACGATCTATTCTTCGAGTAATGTAGCAAAGCTCGCCATCGGCAAAGCGTATCAATCCGTGTGGAACCACTGCTATCTTGGCAGCCTCGGCAAGGTGCATTGTGAGGTCTTCTATCTCTGGCAGACAACGATATCGCTCTGTCTGTGGCTTTAGGATGTATTTCCCCCATAGTCCGACAATGGTAAATCGCGAAGGTTCATTCTTGCCTCCAGGGTTGACATCGAGCGAGAGCTTGGCTTGTACCCCTGTGAGTGTAGTTTGACTTCTGACTACTTGTTTGGCCAAATCGCCTATTTCTTTTCTAACATAAGGTAGGAGAGGGGCTTCCTTAGTTCCGAAAAGCTTGCGTGCACAGGCTGGATGGTAGTCCACCTGACCTGCTTTTAGGGGCTTATAGCAATATAAACATTTCTCCATACACGATTGTCCTTTCTTTATTTATTGGTGGATGTTTACTTCATTGTGGTTTCGTTATCTTCAACAGGAATAATGCTTACTGCTCCTATACAGTCTCTACAGCAAGCCAACAGGAGCGACATTCTGTCGCGCTGATTGATTTTCCAGCTGCTTTCAGCAATATTCAGCAACCACCCTTCTGGTATCAGACCATCAAAGAAGGGGAACAACACGGTGTCGTGGTAGGGGGCTTCGGAAAGTGGGAGGGTTAAACTAACTGCCTCTGCCGTTTTTGATGCAAGATAATTGGCATCGTATGCAAAGGTAAATCCTGTCTCATCTTCAGTCAACATTCCCACGTATTGGTCGTAGAGATATACTCTTCCTTGTTTCATATCTTGCGTTTTTAGATGGGAGTTGTGGTTTGTCGTTTCTTTGTCATTATCATCAGAGAAATCTACTATCCTCTGGAGAATCTATGTTTATGAAATTTATTCTTTTGGGATAGGAACAGGTCCTACTTCTTGTCCGAAAAGTAAGAGAACTTGGTTTACCTTGTCGAGGCGTAGTGTTTCTTTGCCTTGCTCCAGTTCGCGTACGAATCTGAGTCCTACGCCTGCTTTGGCAGCCAGGTCGACTTGTGTCAATCCGAACTGCTTGCGCATTTCTTTTACGTATGATGATAATGTATCGCTCATATTCTTTGTTTCTTGGCAATTATGATACTCATTTTATACCCTTTCGGGTAATGTGATGAAGGAAAATGTATTATATTATACCCTTTCGGTGGCAAATATACAAAGAATAATTGAAAATACTCCCGAAAAGGTATAATATATAATAAGTTTTAACTAATTATACCTTTTCGGGAGTAAACTATGAAATATTATTGCTTTTTGGGAATTCCATAAGAACAAGTAACATGAAGATATAATTTGAAATCAATCTCTATTCATGCTCGATTTCCTTCTATTCCTCTGGCTCTTGATGTTTCATCAGCGTTCCTAATTCTCTGACTTTTTTCTCAAACTCATTTCTGTCATTGATTGCGCCATTGCGTAGTTTTGCCCTATAATTATATATGGTGTTGACTGCATAGTGTAGGAATTCTGCAATCTTTGTACTATCGTCGATGCCCAGACGAATGAGTGCAAATACTCTTACTATGGCTGAGAGTTTGTTAGGGGAGGATAGATGAATTTGGTATTCTTCCTTCAGCAGTCCATTTAAATCCTCCACGAAGTTGGGGAAGAGGTTTAGGAATACCTTGTCGAAATTGGCGTATAGTTCTTCAAGTTCTTGCTCCTTGACCTCTGAACTCTTAGTCATAGAGTAGAGTTCGTTGTACTGTTTGTTTTTTACCATCTTATTGACATTGAGGCGCATTTTGTCCAGTTTATCGATGTAGTGTGAACAAGCCCCCAGGAACTGGCCTATATATTCTTCCTTAACCCCATTCGACTCATTGAGTTTGTCGTTGGATGCTTTTAGCATACCATTGGTGGAAGATAGTTTGTTGTTGAGTTCTTCTAATTGAGTATTGGTTTTCTTCAGTTCGTTTCTTGCTTTCGACAGATACGATTTCTGCTTGTTGACATAGAATGTCAATAAAGCCAATGCAATGACCAAAAGACTCACACATATAATGGCAAAGATGAGACGATGGTTGGCCTTTTTGAGTTCTGCCTGATAGTTGTGGTCTATGGTGCCAAGCACTGGAGATATCTGCCAACTGCGTATGCGAGTACAGAATTTCTTGGTGGCTTTCCACGAAAAGTTGATGTATTTGTATGAGCGTTCCACATCTTTTTCCTTGCTGAGTATCTCTGCAAGAATCCAGAGTGAAGCTTGGTCGTTGATGGCACATTTTACATCACATATAGCAGATTGTAGTAGCCAGTATTTTACCATGTCCTCGTCTTTCAGCGAGCGGTATATTAAGTAGCGATAGTAGGCCACAATTCCATATTCGTGACTTTCTTTCTTGCACTTGCTTAATCGGATGTCGTTAATTTTAAGAGCTTCTTTCAACTTATTCTGGCTGGTTAGCAAGACCTCCTTTCTCATGAGGTAATCCTCGCTGTTAGGGGATAATATTGAAAATAATGTATCACGACAACAGTTTTGTTTGTTGTAGAATTCTTGACTTAGGTCAGTGTCAATGTGTATATTTGAAAAGCCCAGTTCGCCATAGACGTGATAAAAGGCTATGTAATAGTCTTTCTTGTTAGAGTTATTCAATGTTTTTTTATCGATACTTTGTAGAACATGAAGTGCCTCCGTGAAAGCTCCTGATGTTGAATATTGTAAAGCAAGTAAACTTCTCAACTTGGTAATGTCGCTCTTCATGTTGTTTCTTTTTGCCAAGTCGATGGCTTGGTGAATATAATAAATAGAAGAGTCGCTTTGGTATGCTTTGTATTCTTCGTATAGTTTGTAATATGCGGTTAGGAGTTGTTGGGGTGTATGTCCTTGCCAGCTCTGTTTTTTGATTTTAGTGATGCGGCTTTCTTTTTGGTTGATATAGTATTGTGATTGTTTGATAGCCTGATCAAGTTGCTCGTATAAGTCTTTTATGTTTTTATTCTGAGCAAAACTTGAAGTTAGTGCAGAGAAGCACAATATATATACCAAAGATAGTATCTTTTTCATTATGTTTTGTTTGTTGTAAGATTAAAATAGATTTAAATTAAGCCTGTTCTACTGAGTAAGCGAACATTCAAATGCAAAGATAAGTTTTTTAGTGGATAATGCCAAATGTTTGGCATGTTTTTTCTTTTTCCTTAATTCCGCAACACTATAGTTTAACATTATTTATAAGTGTCTGAGCAACAAAAAGTTGCCCAGGATTTTGCCATG
>OIYF01000709.1_pt1 | contig 11432 bp, 13 predicted proteins | sample 1587971 | NCBI WGS metagenome assembly OIYF01 (sample SAMN03283248) | human gut metagenome | biome: human-associated habitat; material: feces | host: Homo sapiens | place: Peru | collected 2012 | reverse complement strand
CCCAAGTTAAATATAGTGTTGATATGAACGCAAAAGAAAAAGCATTGTTAGAGTTTTGTCAATGTCCTAAATCATTGCAAGAAATGATGGAATTTATGGGACTAGTTGATAGAAAACATTTTCGGAAAAGATATTTACAGCCAATGCTGAAAAATGGCTGGTTAAAAATGACAATACCAGCGGCGCCACGCAGTAGTTTGCAGCGTTATGTGGCAGATGTGCATGATTTGACTGGAGGCAGTGCAGAATGAAATATGTGGAACGTATTCGTAAAATGGTTCTTGACCAAATGCAGCAGGAATCAGTTAATGTATATCTATTTGGTTCATGGGCCAGAGGAACACAGCGTCGCGGTTCAGATGTGGATATAGCTATTAAATTCCAAGGTGAAAATAAGCCTTGGAAAATAGCTGAACTGCGTGAGATTTTAGAAGAATCAACTATACCGTATAATGTTGATGTAGTTGATATGAATAATGCATCAGAAGGAATATTGCAAGAAATACAAAAGGATGGCATAAAATGGAAATGACCAAACGCATGGAAACCGCTGGTCGTGCTTTAAATAAATTGCATGAAGGAGTAGAGAAAAAAGAACTAACTGAAATAGAACGAGATGGATTAATTCAGAGGTTTGAATTTTGCTTTGAAATTATGTGGAAATGTGGCAAAGACTATTTATTTGATAGAGATGGGTTAGCGGTTGCCTCTCCTAAAAAAGTAATTCGTGCTTTGTGCGAGGTAGGTGTGCTGAGTGATGCGGAAACGGAGAAGGCATTACAAATGGCTGATGATCGCAATATGACAGCCCATACTTATGATGAAAAATATGCTATAGCTTTAGCTGAGCGAATAAAAGATTATGAAAAATTATTGCAGGCAATGTATAAAAGAATGTTGGAGTAAATATGCCTAAATTAGCAGTTATAATATTAACGAAAAACGAAGAAAACAATATAGTTGACTGTATACGAAGTGTTGATTTTGCTGATGAAATTATAGTTATAGATTCGGGCAGTGTAGATAAGACGAAGCAATTAGCAGAGGGTTTAAATGCAAAATTAGTATATCATGCGATGACCGAAGGATTTGCTGGACAAAGGAATTTTGCTTTAACCCAGACTGATGCAGAATGGGTATTTTATTTAGATGCGGATGAACGGGTAACACCAGCAACTGCGGATAAGATTCGAGAAATTGTTAATCGTGATGAGAAGGTAGTGTATAGTATTCGTCGAGAAAATATTGTTTTTGGACAGAGAATGTATTATGGTGCACATCGTCCTGATTATGCTGTTAGGATGGCACCAAGAAAAGCTATATGCTGGACAGGCAAGGTGCATGAAGGGATACATACTAATTATCCTATATGCAAAATGACTGGTTATTTGGAACACTATACTTATGTTACTTGGCAGCAGTATTTTGCTAAATTTAATCAATATACGACATTAGCTGCTGAGGAGATGTATACTGATAATAAGAAGATTACTCAGTTGGAAGTATTAGGGCATACAATAGGGGCATTTATTCGTAACTATATATTAAATAAAGGTTTCTTGGATGGCTTTATGGGGTTAGTCATGTCATTGACAGCTACCATGTATACAATGATAAAATATTTGAAATTGAGAAATTTATATATGTTAGCGCAAGATAATGAGGAATGATAATGTTAAGATGGATAATACCATAAATATAGTTTTTGCTGCTGATAGTAATTATGCACAACATGCTACAGTAGCAATGATATCAATTATACGACATACAAAAAGTCAGGAAAGACTACGTTTTTTTGTGTTGGCAGATAATATACCAAAGACAACAAAAGAAAAGATGAAGCTATCGGTTATAGATAAGTGTGCGGATATTGTATTTGTAGATATTGATGCGGCAAAGATTAGCAAGTATTATGTAAGTGGTCAACTTAGCAGGACTGCGTATGCACGATTAGAAATGGCAAAGTGGCTGCCAGCGGATATTGATAAAGTTATTTATTTAGATTGTGATTTAATAGTTTTTTCAGATATTGTAGAGCTATGGGATTATGATTTAGAAGATAAACCGTTGGGAGCTGTACCCGATTATGGTATTATGACTTCACATAAGGACTTTGTTATAAAACAGCAGACGCTAGCTATGCAGGTTAACGATAGCTATTTTAATTCCGGTGTTTTAGTGTTGTCACTGGCTAAGTGGAGAAAAAATAATTATACTGAAAAATTGCAAGAGCTGGTAGTAACAAATAATTATCAACATCATGATCAAGATGCATTGAATAAATTATTTTATAATAATTGGCAATCCTTGCCTTTAAGGTGGAACATAATACCTCCAGTATGGCAACTGTTTCAGAAAATATTATGGCGTGCAAAATTCCGTAGACGGGCATTAGAAGCAAGAAAAAATATAGCAATTTTACATTATGCTGGTGGTTATAAACCTTGGGAGTACAAGCCAATAGCTGATTTTAATTTAGAATATTATCGTTCTTGGTATAATTCAGCATTTTGTAATGAAGTGATGCCACGGCCGAATACTAATAGAAAGAGGCGCTCAATAAAACGTCAATTGTGGCGGATACGGTTAGCAGATTTTTGGCAAATGATATTTACAATTATTTAGAAGAATTGGAGCGAATGACTATTGAATTATTTGGGAATTGGTAAAAAAATTTATGATTTAAAAAACTGGCGGGAAGCTCATAGATGTTTAGTGTTTGTAATAAGGTGTTTACTCCATCCATGTCGTATGCAAAGATTGGAAAATTTTTTTAATAGTACGCCATTATTGAAAAAAATCGCGGCAGAATACGCTTTTGTATATGAACAGCCGACAAGAGCTTTTTTTTATAATAAATCTACTTTTGATGAGCGGATAAATATAATAAAAAACCATATGTCATTTATGGCAGATAGTTTTAACGAAACTGATTTCATTGCGCTATACAGTGGCGAACATAGAATACTTTGGGAATCAAAAGACGCTGATGATACATTGACGTTTCGCTTAGTTTTTCATCCCGGACAGCGAAAAGAGGGCTTGTTGTCATTAGTTTTAGATAGCAAGCAAGGAACATTATATCAAATGATGTTTTGGATAAATAAGAATGAAGATAATGAATGGTCGCTTTGGATTGGTGCAATGCAAGGACCTAATATGACTAATGCTAAGGACGTAATAAAAAAAGTAACTAAGCGTTGTCATTCGTATAGAACTAAAAATTTGATATTGCATGCTACGCAAGAGCTAACCAAATCATTGGGATTAAAGCACATATATGCAGTTACCAATTATGGATATTATGCCAATAATCATATTCGTCGTGATCGTAAATTAAAAACCAGTTTCAGTGATTTTTGGCTGGAGGCTGGTGGAAAACAGTGTAACGATAAGCGCTTTTTTGAATTGCCTTTGACGGAGTATCGCAAAAGTATGGAAGAAGTTCCTACTAGAAAAAGAGCCAATTATCGTCGACGCTATGAATTGCTAGATGAAATAGATCAAGCAATAAAGCTTAGTTGTTTGCATATCATTAACAGATAATGTTAGGAGAAAATTAGATGAGATTGGAAGATCACAAAATATTAATTTTGGGGTGGCCAGTACAGCCTGTTCAAGAATGGGTGAAAAATTATCCATACATTACAGCAACTAGAATTTATCAAGAAGGTTTGCCTAGAAGTAAAAAAAGATGGATGAATGCGTCGTTTCATACACCGAAATGGTTACAAAAAATTAAAAAACTTAATCCAACAACTTGGTATGGTAAATGGCAGAATCATATTGCAGACTATGATACAGTGGTGCTCATTGATGAAATAAGAGGGAGAGATATATTCGAATATATATATGAAAAGAATCCAAACTGTAAAGTATGTGTATTTTATGATTCGCCGATAAAAGCAGGAAGCAAACGAGAACCATCATTATATCAGGATTTACCAATAAAGTTTTATACTTGTGATCGAAGAATAGCTAATGAATATGGAATAAAATTTATGCCATATTTTTATATTTTTTCTCCGATAGATTTCAATGAATATGATAAGCTGCTTGAATCGGAATGTGAACAGGATGTATTTTTCTTAGGTGAGGAAAAAGGTGATCGTCTAGAGCAACTAAAACATATACGTCAAGAATTTGATAAATTAGGAATAACCCATGATTTGCGATTAGTACGAAAACGTCATGGAAAACATTATAACAAAGAAGAATTAGCTCAAACAGTAGATTATATGCCGTATGCAGAGTATATAGAACATATTCGCCACAGCAAGGCAATATTAGAACTAATATCTAATGGTCAGACAGGACTTACACAGCGTGCATTTGAAGCATTGTTTTTTAGAAAAAAGCTAATAACTAATAGTGAAGAAATCAATCAGTATGGAATGCTTGACGAAAATGATATAGTATTAATTGATGAAAACTTAGAACTGAAAACAGATATAAGTAAACTTAATTGTCAAAATAGTAAATTAACAAATAGAGATGAAATACAAAATAAATATACAATGAAAGCGTGGCTGGAGAAGATTATAAATTAAATACGATAGAGTACATTATTAATAAGATAAAGTGATATGAAGGGATACAATGGTATGAAACGAATAGTTGTTTGTTGTCCAGCATATATCGCAAGTGGTGGACCAGAGTTATTGCACCAACTGTGCTTTAAGCTCATAAAAGCAGGCTATAATGCCGTTATGGGATATTATGGAATAACTAATAATAGTAATAATGATAATAATATTAGTCCTAAAGTATATAGTAAATATAATAATCCTTATATAAAGATAAAAAAATATAATGAAACTAAAGATGACATAGTTGTTATACCTGAAACATTTATTGGCGCATTTAAGTTAAAGGCTAAAATAAGAATCTTATGGTGGTTAAGTGTAGATAATTTTAAAGGTACATTTATAGGAAGTAAAAAACACATACATATACGTATTAGACCAATATTACCGTTTATAGGGACGCAGAGTTATCTGAGTAAATTATTTGTGAGAAAGAAGATAGACTATCATCTTGTTCAATCATATTATGCTGAAGATTATGTTAAAAAATTAGGTATAGAAAATAATAAAATTATGTATCTATCTGATTATTTAAATAATGTATTTATAAATAATGTAATAAATAATTCAATACCAAAAAAAAATATAGTTTTGTATAATCCTAAAAAAGGTATTGAATACACCAAAAAGCTTATATTATATGCTACTCATATTAAATGGGTGCCGTTAGAAAATTTATCTAGGGAGCAAATGAGTGAAGTATTACAATCTGCGAAAGTGTATATAGATTTTGGAAATCATCCGGGAAAAGATAGAATACCAAGAGAGGCAGCAATAAGTGGTTGCTGTGTAATAACAGGGAAACGTGGCTCAGCAGGATTTTATGAAGATGTTCCTGTACCAAATGAACTAAAGTTTAATGAGGAGAATTTTAATTGCAAAAATATTTGTGATAGGATAACTGATGTGTTTGATAATTATGGTTATTATTATGGTATTTTATCAAATTATCGAACTATAATAAAAAATGAGGAAGCTAAATTTGATAGAGATTTAAAGGAAGTATTTTCTAAAATAGTGAAATAATTGGAGAGTAATTAATGTATGATTATCTTGTAGTTGGAAGTGGTTTGTTTGGTTCGGTTTTTGCACATGAAGCAAAAAAAAATGGGAAAAAAGTTTTAGTTATTGAGCGCCGTGATTGTCTTGGTGGCAATGTTTATTGTGAACAAAAAGATGGAATAAATATTCATAAATATGGTGCACATATTTTTCATACATCATATAAATATGTATGGGATTATGTTAATCAATTTGTACAATTTAACAATTATATTAATTCACCGGTAGCTAATTATAAAGGGGAACTGTATAATCTCCCTTTTAATATGAATACATTTTCTAAATTATGGGGAATAGTAACGCCTAAGGAAGCTATAAATAAGATAAATGAACAGCGTACAGTGATAAAAGGTGAACCGCAGAATTTAGAAGATCAAGCGATTTCTTTAGTTGGTACAGATATTTATTATAAGCTTATTAAAGGCTATACAGAAAAACAATGGGGACGAAGTTGCAAAGAACTTCCATCATTTATTATTAAGCGACTACCAGTGCGGTATACATTCGATAATAATTACTTCAATGATCGTTATCAAGGAATTCCAATTGGTGGTTATAATAAACTGATTAATGCATTGCTCGATGGAGTAGAAGTTTGTACTAATGTTGATTATAATAAAGCGCGGAAAGAATATAGAAATATAGCTGATAAAACGATTTATACAGGACCAATTGATGAATATTTTAATTATCAATTAGGCCAGCTAGAATATCGAGGATTGAATTTTGAAACTGAACGATTAGAAGAAGAAAATCATCAAGGTGTAGCGGTCATGAATTATACTGATAAGGATGTGCCATATACTCGTATAATTGAACATAAACATTTTGAATTTGGAAACCAGCCATTCACTTATATAACAAAGGAATATTCGATTGTTTGGCGACTTGGTGAAGAAGCATATTATCCGGTAAATAATAACAAAAATCAACAATTATATAGAAAATATGTAGCTTTAGCTAAAAAAGAAGATAATGTTATTTTTGGAGGTCGTTTAGCAGAGTATAAATATTATGATATGGATGATGTTATTCTGAGCGCGTTAAAATGTGCAGAAAGGGAGTTTGAATAAAATGAAATATTGGAAAATACAATTGTTTTTCGGGGGGGTATATTAGCGCTTAATATATTTGCATATTATTTTTATAATGGAACTATTAGTGGTACTTTTAGACGGTTAGACTTGATAGCCAAAAATGTACCAGAAATATCGGCTGTATTAATAGGCTTATATTTATTGCATCAGTTGATGAATAATAAATTATGGCAAGGCTTAGTAGGTATGTTTTCTGCACTAGCTTTTTTAATATATACTATTCAATTTATATTTTTATCACAAAATGGTGAATATATGACAAACTTAGCTTTAGAAAATATTGACCAAGCTTATTTGTTTTTGAATACGAAATATGTAATATTGTTAGTAGTATTAATTTTATGTGCTTTTATTATTGTTGGCATAGCCATAAATCGTAATGATAAAATTATATATCGTAAAAAAATTAAAATAGGGATAGTTTTTTTCGTTGTGTTTTTACTAACGCTTTATCAAAATGCTGGTGCTAGTAATGCTTATATTGGCAATATGAAATATTTTAAACATGGTCATATATCACCAATATGTGGTTTTATAACATGTGGTTATGAAGTTGCAAATAGTAGTAATAATAGTGAAGTTAATAGTGAGGATTATGTTTTTTATAAAAATTGGGTTTATAAGAATAATTTACCATATGCAAGTATAACTGCAAAAGAAAGTAAACCAAACGTCATTGTGATATTCACAGAAGGTACATCGGCTAGATTGTTAGATTGCTATGGCGGTCAATATGAAGAATTGACACCGAATATTGATGATTTTGCTAGACATAGTATGAAAGTAGATAATTATTATAATCATACATCAGCAACTTTTAGAGGAACCTTGGGACAATTAGCTTCCTGTTATCCATATAGAGGAGGAGCTGATGGACCAAATGGCTGGAATAAGCCATATTTACAGAAATTAAATTATTCAACTTTACCTAAGATATTAGATGATGATTATAATACGTACTTTTTTAGTCCACATACAGAAAAAGATGGTTATACTAATCTTATGCGAGTAGCTGGTTTTTCTAATATATTTACAAGGGAATCCGTTAGCAATATGTTGGATAATACAAATGAACTGGTAGGAAATTCGATAAAAGATAATGACATGTACAAGGCTTTGACTAATTTTATGCTAGAATATGATGAAGATAAACCATTTTTTATAGCTATGTATACGTTTGGCACGCATACTGGATTTGATAGTCCTGCTGATGGTATTTTATATGCGGATGGCACTAATTCAGTTTTAAATACGTTGCATAATGTGGATAATTCGTTTGGTGAATTTTGGCGAACATTTATGCAATCAAAATTTAAGGATAATACTATAATAATATTTACAGCTGATCATTGTCATTATTATGATAAACCATTTGTTGAATTAATGAAAAAGGATCCTTCATATCAACCATATTTTGTGGATAGAATACCATTAATAATATATGATCCAACGCATAAATTGCCAAGTGAATACGATGCACATGATGATACTAGTCTAGCATTAGCACCGACAGTATTACAGTTGTTGAATTATAATAATATTAATAATGCATTTTTAGGGACATCTATATTTGAGAATGAAGATAAGTGGTCTATTCATGCCGAAGGTAAGTCTTTTTGGTATATAAAAAATCATCGAATTTTTACAGATAAGGATATTCCGTTGGATTATTCAGACGAATATGATAATGAAAAAGGAAAATTGTTAATGTTTTATGCTAATGAGAAGAATAATAGTATGATGAAATAAATGATTAATTAATTTGTGTTGGTGGTTATAATGAAAAAGTATGATAATTTTAAGAGCCATTTACAAATATTAAATCAAGCGGTAAAGCAGGATTTGAGAAATTAATTTATTATCAGCGAGGTGATAGATAAATTTTTTATTCAATTTGAATTAGGCTTGAAGCTGTTAAAATAAATAATTAAACATGAATGTCGTTCGATAGCAGTAACGGATTCTCCTAGAATGATTATCAAAGAAGCATATAAGATTTATGATTTTACTGATGAGGATTTATGGTTGAGAATGTTGTGTGATCGCAATGATTTAACGTATATATATGATGGCAATCAAGCTAAGATATTGGTTAATAAAATTTTGAATGAATATATCCCCGAGTTTCAAAAATTTGATATTGCCTTGGTTGAATTTTATGGTGAGACATTAAGAGAATATTGATTGATGATAGATTATGGCTATAGATTTAATAAAGATATTCCAACAGCATAATTTATGGCTGATGAAGTAACTGACCACATGAGAGGTAAGAGGCTTAATGAAGGGAAGCTATGAAGTAATAGTGCAAAGTCGCAGACTGCAATATAAGTTGGTAATTAGGCGCAATATTACGATTATCAAAGGAAATAGTGCTACAGGCAAAACTACATTGCTGGAAATGATACAGGAATATAATGATAATGGCTGGGAAAGTGGTGTTACTATAAAGTCTGCTAAAGAATGTGTAGTCTTATCGGGCAGATTTTGGCAATCTGATTTGAAAAACATTTCTAATAGTATAGTTTTTATAGATGAAGGTGCGCGCTTCACCGCTTCTGAAGAGTTTGCTAGTGCTATAAAGGAAAGCACTAATTATTACGTTATTGTAACTCGTGAGCGATTAGAAAATATACCATATAGCGTAAATGAAATATATGGTATTCGTATGTCAGGAAAATATAATGGTTTAAAGCAAGTTTATAATGAGTTGTATACGTATTATGATAAAAATATAAATACAGCAAATGCAAATCTTGATTGTATATTAACTGAAGATTTAAATTCAGGGTATCAATTTTTCAAAAAAATAGCCGTTGGCAAATTTATAGATTGCATAACGGCTGGGGGAAAATCAAATATATTTTCATGGCTTTTGCAGCACAGCGATGAAAATATACTAATAATTGCCGATGGTGCAGCTTTTGGACCGGAAATGTCGCGTATAACTAATTTTATAAAGCATCATCCGAATATTTCGTTATATTTGCCGGAATCATTTGAATGGCTGCTGTTAAGCTCTAAGTTATTGGATGATGGACATATAATTAAGCTTTTAGCCAACCCTGCTAATTATGTAGAAAGCAGCAAATTTTTTAGTTGGGAGCAATTTTTTACTAATGAACTAATTAATTTGACAAAAGGGACAATTTGGCAATATTCTAAAGGAAAACTCAATAAAGTATATTTAAATAAGACTAATATCGAGAAAATCATGGTGAATGTGCCAATTGCTGCTTTAACTGAGGTGGAGTTATAGTGTTACATGTATATTTTGGTGATATGCCAAATGCAATATATAATACAGCCGTTTATTTTAAAAACGTTTATGATGATGATTGGATTGTTGATGAATTCAATAAGAAAATGATATTAGATGTTGATAAATCAACGGTATTAGGCAATGGCGTAATTGATAGTCCGGTATTAGGCAAGATTTCGCCGGAACGGTTGTCGGGTGGTGTAAAAACGCTGATGCTGATTCGGCATATGCCAGAGCAAGTATTTAACGCATCGGCTTGTGGTGATAATTGTGCTAAATGGTTATTAACAATAGCTGAGCAAGAGGATAGAACCATCAATTTGCGTCATTTGATGGATTTTGGTGATGGAAAGTTTACGATGCATATTCTAAACACTGGTGATATAGTCCATTCAATGCGAGAGCTGGTGCCGATAGCAGGCTTAATAGTTGGCTGAAATACAGGGCGTTGGTTAATAGGACAAATAATTTTGCTTAATGAAAAGGCGCCAAATGTAGAGTTGCAGTTAAGGTGGAATAATTTTGTTTGAGTTATTTTGGCAGGGGGTGCAGCAGGATTTTAAATTGATGCTGGTCGCCCCGTTAGTTTGTGCTGTATTTCGGTTAGTTTTTATATGGATTTATGGTCCGAAAAAGACGCCAAAGGGCGAGTGGTGCAAGTGGTTTGAATGTTTTCGCTATGGCTTTTGGTGGGGGCTAGATTTTAATGCCTATGTTTTTTTATATGCAATGGTTTTGGTAAGCCTGCCAGGAGCATTTATTCCCGTTTATTATGAGCTGGGAGATACAGTGCGTCTAGTGGGGGGGGTCATATATCTAGCGGTGCTGTACACGGCGTTTATGGGGAAATTGATTTTTTATTATCATTTTCATGATACTTTTAATGCAACGCTTAAGCTAGGACGCAAGGCGGATAAAAAGAATTTTATGGATATTTTCTTTAGGCAGAATCATGGCATTTGGATTTTGCTTGGTTATATTCCGTATCTATTTATCAGTGACAAGGTTATAATGGCGTTGCTATCGCTGCCGCCGTTAGCCTGTCTTGAAAAAAAGTTATCCATAAAACTTACCTTAAAAAATTAATGAATTACAACACTACTTCTGAGGAGTAATCCCACCGAGTGCCTTGTTTACACCTTTCCATCTCTCTGCGCTGATGCCGCCGTTGTTATTGCCGCCGCTATTATCAGGTGTACGGCGACCTCCGTTGTTTGCATGAGAGAGGTTGTAGAAGTCGAGCGCATCGGCTGTTTCTGCCTCAATATCCGTGTCCTTGGAGATTGACAGCTTCTTCAAGTAGGCATTAATCCACTTGTCGTCGCTAATTCCTTTCTCCTTGAACTTCTCAAGAAGTTCACCGCGCTTCACAGATGTTAGTCTCGCAGCTTCAGCCTCCGCCTCCTTTCTCTCCAAGGCTTCAAG
>OIYF01000698.1_pt1 | contig 11518 bp, 14 predicted proteins | sample 1587971 | NCBI WGS metagenome assembly OIYF01 (sample SAMN03283248) | human gut metagenome | biome: human-associated habitat; material: feces | host: Homo sapiens | place: Peru | collected 2012 | reverse complement strand
GCGGGCAGACTCTTGTGTAACTATACAAGGTCTATGAAACTTACATTTAACAAATGGCTTATCCCGAACTGAGGTATAATCTAACCTTTGTGAGTTGATAAAATTAAAGTTGCAAAGGTAAGGGTGGAAAATCAAAACGCAAAACACAAACTTGCGCAGAATGGAGAAGTTTGCACCGGCAATGTTAAAAGATTGGAAATCAAGGTGCTTGATGTAGGCTTTCGGGATAAAATAAAACGAAAAAATCCCAAAGAAAGGCTTCCTTGTAAACCTTTCCTCGGGATGAACGAAAAGTAATTTTACATTATACTTTTACTTGTCTGGTTCTAATTCTTCTACTGCATAAATGGCATGTAGTTCAACTTTCTTAATCTTAGGATATGCCGTTTTATAATAATCTGTCACATCTTTGACTATACTTTCTTGGTCATAGTAAAATGTAGCCAAAACGACTTCCGTATAATTACCAATAGGTAATAAATGCCAAACTTCGGAGTTATCGGCATTTGGCTGAATCTTAAGAATTCCATCCATGCGGACATTTCCTTTATCATCTGTAATGGTTAGTCTCTTGGTTACATAAGAGCCGAAAGGAATATAATCACGAGTACGTATTGTATAATATTTATTGTATGAGTCTTTCTCTATGGCATCAGCTGCAATAGTTGCAGAATCCTCAGAAGAAACACCTTCAACAAAACATTTTCTATCTACCACATACATTGTTCTACTAAGTTCCCAAAGAGCCGTCCAATCTTTTACTTCAACCTTTAATACAGCAGTATTTCCATCGGAATCGGTTATGGTGATAGTGGTATTTCCTACAGAAACACCACTTACATAGATTTCTTTCTCTGCTTCATTTGTTGAGCACGAGACTTTGGCTATACTTTCATCGGAAGATGTTGCTGATATTTTGCCTTTAGCTCCATTTACATTAACTTTGCTGCTACTTTCCGTATAGGTGGTAAGAGAGGTAATCACAATCTTTTTACCAGTATTTATGTCACCAATGATTTCGTCTTGTGTGAGTTGAATACCAGAGTCATCATCACCGCAGCTTGCCAAAGATAGCAAAGCGGTTAATGCAATAAGAATCATTTTAATTTTCATACATTTCTTCAATATTAAAGGGTTACACTTATATCTAATAAACGCAGACCGTATCAAAAACTTGCATGAGATTTCATATTTTTCTTCATGCGCAATATAAATCACCCTATCAAGAATTTTGTGAATCAATAAATCTATACGACAGTAAATCAGTAAATCAATAAGTCAATACGACAGTGAATATCCAAGCGTCAAAGATGCGACCATTCTCAACTAAAAGCATTTGTCCCTCCGTAGAGTTGCAGGACAATGGCTGTTTTCTCTTTTGCTCCGTACAACCTCTTGAAGATATCATCACGAAGTTGTGCCGCACCATTAGAGTTTAGACGGAAGCAAATGGCAACAACCATAGGGAATCCATACAGCGTTTGCCAAACATCTTTGGAAAGTTTTTGCCTCTTTTGGACTTCCGACATCAACAACATACCTTCTTTATATATGGCTCTTATCACGGCTTTGAGCTTCGGGGTTGTGACATAAAGCATATCTACCAACTCATTTTCACTCATCCACAAGTCCTCCACATTGGACGGAATGGAAAGCCTTCCATTTCCGTCCACGGTGATTACAGTCCTTTTCATGCCATCCCTCCCATTGCAGGCAAATGCCCCTTGATTCGACTTTCAAAGACTGATATGTCATGGTCAAGTTTGGTGCTTGTCACCTTGGCATATATCTGTGTTGTTGTGATGTTCGTGTGACCAAGAATCTTGCTCACGCTCTCTATTGGCATACCATACTCCAATGCTAAAACTGCCCAACTATGACGTGAGACATGAAATGATACACGCTTCTTTATACCACACATTGCAGCAACTTTCTTGATGCGCTTGTTGATGCTGTCAAGGTTGCCGATGTTGAACAAATGGTTGCCCTTTCTGAAAGATTTGTACCGCTCAACAATCTGCATAGGGATATCCATCAGCTTGATTTGGAACGGTACCCCTGTCTTCTGACGCTTTGAAACTATCCAAGGAGCACCATTTACCATGCTGATGTTGTCCTCAGTCAAGTTCTTGATGTCAATGAATGATATACCTGTCCAACAACCAAAGATAAAGAGGTCTCTTGCAAATGCCATATTGGGGTCTTCCAACTTTATATCAGTCATGGCAGTAAGCTCGTCCAAGGTCAAAAACTTACGTTCCTGGTGGTCTGGATCAACGTGGTACATGGCAAAAGGATTTCTCGGTATCTTGCCGTTGTAGTGAGCTGCCTTCACGATATGCTTCAGCGGTATGGAGTAAATCCAAATGGAAGACTGTGCAAGTCCGACAACATTCTTCAAGTACAGGCAATAGTCACGGATAAACTCCTCGGTAAGCTCATTCATGGCCATATCGCTGCGCTTGTACTGATACTTGATGAACTCAGCGACATACTTTCTCACCACAAGATACTTGTTGTAAGTGTTCTTGGCTCTGTCCTTGCCGACACGTTTGGCAAAGGCTGCGTTCTCCTTGTCAAAGGCTCTGAGCAAAGTCTCGTACTCCGTACCTATGCCTTGGTAGGCGTTTCTCACCATTTCTGCGGTAACGAACGCCTCACGGTCGGAAAGTCGTTGGTAATGCTTGGCGATTTGAGCCTTGATGTTGTCAAGCGCAAAATTCACCTCCTTGGCTTCCTTGCTTTTGCCGATGGCTCTGTTGCCCTTGGCATCCCAAATAGCCTTGGTCACGCTCTGCTTGCAACTGAACTGTGCGATAGTTCCGTTGATTGTCACTCGTCCCATGATAGGAACAATTCCGTTTCTCTCCTTGCTTCCATTTACATAGAAGACTGTCTTGAAAGTGCATCTCATAATTCTTACTTTTTTGTTCGGTGCAAAATTAAACTATGAGAGCTGCATGGCAAAATCAAAACTTACGCAGAATGGGGAAATATGAACCGTCACCGTTAAAAATGCTTATTAGGGCGTTTCTGCGAGGTAATGATTTGAAAGCGTTTCTATTTCATCAATCTGCGTTTTTCGCTTTTCCTCGTTCATGCCACTTAAAGCCAACGACTGCCACAACCACTTGAAACTCAAAATAAAAGCATAATTCTGCTATTTTTTGCTTTTTTAGGCGTTATTTTATTACAAAAGACCTTCTGCACCACTTAATAGTAAATCTGCGTAACGTGATTGTATATAGGCATTATCATTATCTTGCGCAATGAGTTTATCAAACATTTGCTTCCCTTTTATAGAATCAGTATGTCCATACCATCCAAACATATAAGCCCATGATAAGTCACATTCAGCTTCTTTGCAACCTTTGTCAGCAGCCTCCTTTAATAAGGTAAATGCTTTTTCTTGGTCAAAGTCTACACCATCACCATTTCCATAAGCAATGGAAAGCCTCCATGTCGCATACGCATCACCCTCATCAGCTGCTTTCTGATACAGTTGTGCAGCTTCATCAAATTTGTTTTCTAACCGTAATGAATCAGCATGTTCTACGTCAGTTTGGCATGACGATAGGGCAAAAAGAATTGCGATAACTAATAAAGAGTTAAGATGTTTTAATGTATTCATAATGTCTTTTTTATTAAGATTAAACCATATTATGAGAGCAAAACCAAAAAATCCTTAATTCCGCAACTCTATAATAAAACAAACTTTTTAAATACCTGAGCAACCAAAAGTTCTTGCTTTGGCAAGCGGCAGAGCCGGTTACTTGAACAAGCCAAGCTGCAGAGCCGAGCGGCCCAGGATTTTACTATGTCGAAGAACTCACTTATCTTGGTGCTGTAAAAACAAAAAAGAAAATCCAACGATAGACATGACAAAAGTACAGATTAAATCTGAGGAACTCACTCCTTTTGGAGGAATATTTTCAATCATGGAGCAATTCGACTCCACATTGTCTTCTGTAATCGATTCAACCCTCGGTCAAAGATGCAAATCGTTCGGTTATCAGTACAGCGAAATCATTCGTTCTCTCATGAGTATCTACTTCTGTGGTGGCTCATGTGTTGAGGATGTCACAACTCATTTGATGAACCATCTCTCGCTTCATCCGACACTTCGTACTTGTAGTTCTGATACTATCCTCAGAAAACAATAAAGGAACTGACGCAAGAAAACGTCTCATACACATCAGATACAGGTAAGAACTACGATTTCAATACGGCTGACACTCTCAATACTTTACTGCTCAATTGTATGTTTGCATCTGGCCAACTGAAAGAGGATGAGATGTATGATGTCGATTTTGACCATCAGTTCATAGAGACTGAGAAGTATGATGCAAAGCCTACATATAAGAAGTTTTCCGATTATCGCCCTAGCGTGGCGGTTATTGGCGACTTGATTGTTGGCATTGAGAATAGTGATGGCAACACAAATGTTCCATTTCATGGCACGTTTTCTCGCCATGGCAGAGCTTAAGTAAACTTAGCTCTGCTCATTTGGCTTAACGAAAACCTTCGTTTCAATCAGAAGGACACGCTGAAGAGGTTCTTTGAGAGATTAGAACAGAACGGACTTACTATCAATCGTTTCAGAGCTGACTGCGGATCATGTTCCGAGGAAATCGTGGAGGAAATAGAGAAACACTGCAAGTCATTCTATATCCGCGCTAACCGCTGCAGTTCGCTCTACAATGACATCTTTGCCCTCAGAGGATGGAAGACTGAAGAAATAAATGGCATTGAATTCGAATTGAACTCTATCCTTGTTGAGAAGTGGAATGGTAAAGCATACCGACTTGTGATTCAAAGACAGAAACGGATGGATGGTGTGCAGGATCTTTGGGAAGGAGAATACACATACCGTTGTATCATGACTAACGACTATGAATCTTCCACAAGAGAAATTGTCGAGTTCTATAACCTTCGTGGAGGAAAGGAACGTATCTTCGATGATATGAACAATGGTTTCGGGTGGGACAGATTGCCCAAATCCTTCATGGCAGAGAATACTGTGTTCCTTCTTCTTACAGCACTTATCCGTAACTTCTACAAGGCCATTATCCAAAGACTTGACGTAAAGAGGTTCGGACTCAAGGCTACAAGTCGCATAAAAGCGTTTGTCTTCAGGTTTGTCTCTGTGCCAGCCAAGTGGATCAGGACGTCAAGGCGGTATGTGCTGAATATCTATACCTGTAATAATGCTTACGCAGATATTTTTCAGACTGATTTTGGATAACACCTACAACTTATGGGTATGATACTGCGTATTGCCTCAAGTCGCATTGTGGGGTAAGGGGATATTGTAGGCAGAAGTGGTGGTTCAGCCTCAATTTCTCTGATAATCCAGTAATGAGAGAACGTGTACACGCAATAAGCCCGTTGAAGGGCTTAGTTGCGGATTTGAGGTTAATTATCAATAACTTGTCTTAAATTAGCAAACCCTATATAATACTTACTCTGTCCTTACTTGGAGTTTTTTGAAATCCAAAATCCATTTATTCTCAATGAGGAAAGGCATTCCAAGGATGCCGTGTATCTGCATTCCACTTTCATTTTGTACCATAGAAATAGCTTTTTCTGCATCCACAACAGAGAATGTAACATCACTCTGCTTGCCATCAAAGGCTATTACACCCCTTACTTGTCTGAAATTCTTTGTAGAGCCGTCAATTCCCATAATGGCAATATCATTGTTTAGTTCTAGAACTGAAAATAGATGTTGGAGTTCAGCATAGACATAAGAGAAAAGCACATTATGGGTTACTCCTGTGTCTATTAAAAAGCAAAGGGTTGGTTTGCTTGATGTTACAATCAGTGGCAAGCCAACCCTTCTTAGGCTGTAATGTAGAGGAAAACGACTAATTGTATTCTCCATCGTTAATATTCAATTTTTCTCCATCTGCATTGTAGTAATCAAAACTCAAAACGAAGTGGCTGTCCTCACTCATTAAAAGACTTTGACCAATAGGAATATTCAAATTTGTCAAAGGTGATGCCAAAGAGATATGCAAGTTAATTGCACCTACCGTTGTAGGGTATCTAAGGATTTCAGATGCCTGTGGATTTAACCAACTCTCAATATGTATTACAGGCGGAACTGAGGTATCTTCTGTGTCTATTTCTAGTTTCCAACTAGTACTATCACACAAGTGGCCTATCTCCTTATACGCATTAAGGGCTTGTTTCATCTGCTTCGATAAAGTTTGAGCAATCTTTGTAGGAGCAAATGCTTTTGCTTTCTGCTCTTTTGTCATAGGCGGAACACCAAATTTTATACTACGCACTATATCTCTTATAGTACGATAGTCCCTATATCTTCCATAGCTTGAAATAATAACCGTATAGCCATCTTTATTGAAACAGAATATTTCACCTTTGAGTAAATGACTTTCATCATCGCCCTCATACTTAACTCCACTGATAGTGTTGTAATCAAAGTCTGTTTCCTTGCCGTGTCTTATATCATTAAAAGCAAAGCTGTGCTTGCCCACAATCTCCATTGCTTCTTTTGGTGTCTTAATCCAAGGGAATGCTTCCACATAGATGCTTTGGTCATTTGGAATAGGAGCTTTATATTCAATGTAAAAATGTAGTCCATCTGTACTTTTTTCTATTTCTGATGTACCTACAGGCAAGTCAATAAGGAAAATGTCGGATTGCATTTGTTTTAATTGCCAATTTTCCGTACAGCCTGTTAATAATATTCCCAAAAGGGATAAAAGTATAGTTATTTTTGATTTCATATTATTCGTCTTTTGATTGGTTTTGGCTATAAAGCCATTTAATAGAATATGATTTTACTAAACTAATAATGAAGAGAATAGGTGCTATGGCACACAACAATGCCGAGTAAATATAATTATCCCCATCATTACAAAATATTGATATAAAAGGGCAAACTATTGATGTCAGAAGAAATGGAAGCACTGTCTTTATCAATTTCTTCTTCATCGGAATACTATCAGCGGAGTAATTCTGAAATAAAGATATTTTTTTTAGCAACGGCAATAGTAGAATTTTCTCACCTGTAACAGGTTTTTTGCTCCATAATAAATAGGTATAGTAAGCAAATGTTATGGCAAACCAAGGAAAATAAAAAAACGCCAAGAGTATCATTCCATCACAGTGTGTGAAACCATCACTGCATACAATAAAGAAACATGCCATAGCCAAAGTAACACAAATTTTTACTACATACCTACCTATTCTGTTCCCAAATTGCACTTTGGGGGAATGGGAAATAACTTGTTCTTTTATCGGTTCATTTTCTTGTTGCTTCTTATTTTTTTGTACGTCTATCAATAATATCGTAAAGAATAGAACGAATGTAAGAACCATAGCCACTGCTCCTGCCATAGGGTCAGAACTAGAAGAACCAAGCAGTACAAAACTTGACAAGAAATAAAGTATAGACTTTACTACTTTTCCCCATTTCTTCGAGCGTAGAGGTCCACTTTTGAAGATATATATAGCCCATCCAAACATAAGAATGGATGATAGTGCATACCTCTTGAAAAACTCAAATGTATAGTCAAGTTCATTGTAGGTGCTTTGTACCTTTAATGCAATGCAAACAGCCAAAGCCATGTCTGCTAAAGATAGTGCCACTAAAAGCCAAGCTCCAAATGTTTTCAACTTTCCTCGCTTGTAATTGAGAGGTTTCTCATGTCCAATAAACATTGTGAGCAAGAAGAATAATGCTGTGATAATTGCTGTCATATTATTTGTTTTTTCGTTTGGTTATAAACTCGTCAATCTTGTCTCCCCATTTTACATACACTATGAAGCCTAATGCTGCAATTCCTAAAAGTGAATAGAAGAACCACTTATAGAGCAATATCAGTGTGTATAGTATGACAAGTAGCACAGACAAGAGAAAATACAATTTGCCACTTAACCTTACTTTCTTCTTCACCCATAAGTAAATGAGTATGGCTATCAGTAGTAATGCACTTAGCCACCAAGGGGTTGGAGCTACATCGTCATATTCAGGTCTGTATCTTTGGGCAAACAAATTTGATGAAAGTATTGAGAATGAAGCAGTCAGCAATACTTTCTGCAATAAAGGTTGTTTCTTGGGCAACACCTTGTGTTTCAATATGATTTTTCTCATAGACCTTAATTCTGCAACACTATAGTTTATAATATTTTTTAAGCACCTGAGCAACAATAAGTTCTTGCTTTGGCAAGCGGCAGAGCCGAGCGGTCCAGGAATTTGCCATGTCAGAAATTTCACTTATCTTAGTGTTGCAAAATAAACAAGAGAATCCGACTATAATAGATATGGCAAAAATACAAATTAAATCAGAGAAACTCACTCCTTTTGGAGGAATATTTTCAATCATGGAGCAATTTGACTCCACATTGTCATCTGTAATCGATTCAACCCTCGGTCTAAGGTGCAGATCGTTCCATTTCTTGGCACGTTTTCTCGCCATGGCAGAGCTTAAGCAAACTTAGCTCTGCTCATTTGGCTTAACGAAAACCTTCGTTTCCGTCAGAAGGACACGCAGAAGAGGTTCTTTGAGAGATTTGAACAGAACCGGCTCACTATCAATCGTTTCAGAGCTGATTGTGGTTCATGTTCTGAGGAAATCTAGGAGGAAATAGAGAAACACTGCAAGTCCTTCTATATCCGCGCTAACCGCTGCAGTTCGCTCTACAATGACATCTTTGCTCTCAGAAGCTGGAAAACCGAGGAAATCAATGGCATTGAGTTTTAATTGAACTCTATCCTTGTTGAGAGTTGAACGTGTATGTATTTCCACTCTTGGCCGTATATCTGATATTGTCTGTTGCCAGTTTCTTAATGCCGCGCCCAATAGTATCGCTGCTTGGAACGTGACTGCCAGAGGCTTGACCAAGACAAGACATGAGGGAAGCAAAGTCCTCTATGTGGTCACCGCCACAAAGGTAGATGTCGAACAATGACTTGACGATCTCATCCCACTAGTAACCGTTGTGCGCAGTACTGCGCAAGCCAAGCGTGTCATTGATTACCTTACCCAGTGAAAAGTAGTCAAATAAACGATTGACGAGATAAATTCCGCCAAAAGATGTGATTCTATCGAATTTAATTTGTAACCTTGTCATATGTATGATTTTAAGCCCTGATTTAACATTATTAAATATGTCAAAGAATTCCACTTTTGCGTGATTTTTCTGCCGAAAAGTTTGTGTTATCAATGATTATTCGTATCTTTGCAGCACGAGAACCCGCCAAGCCTCTCAACGATGCTCAAATGTGCGGGTCGTTTTTGTTTTATGGGTATATGACAACAAAAATTCCGTTTATAAAAACATATACCACACCCCATGAGTTAGTGCAGCTACTCAAAACAAGAGGTATGGAGATAACCGATGAAGAAAAGGCTCAGCATTATCTTTCACACATTGGTTACTATCGTTTGTCTGCCTATATGTACCCATTGCTTTCCATTCCCAAGGAGCAGCATCTATTCAAGCGAGGAGTATCTTTCGGTAAGGTTATGATGTTGTATCGCTTTGACAAGAAGCTACGTCTACTTTTATTCAATGAAATTGAAAAGATAGAGGTCGCAGTGCGTTGTGCAATCGTGAACTTTGGAACGGAAATGACAGGCAACCCTTTTTGGATGACTGATGCCAACAATTTCTCAAATCCGTCCAAGTTCAATCGCTCTATACGTCTTATAGAAGATGAACTGAACCATACAAAAGAGGATTTCATTAACCATTTCAAAGAGACATATACCAATCAGTGTCCACCTTCATGGATGCTGACCGAGATATTGCCATTTGGTGTAATCACTAATATTTATTCTAACATCAAGAATAAGAAGATAAAGAAGCGTATTGCACAGTCATTTGGCTTGCAAGTTGCACCTTTTGAATCTTGGCTTACCATTATCACTGTAACAAGAAACTCATGTTGTCATCATGCACGTGTATGGAATAGGGTATTCTCTATTCGTGCTACCATGCCAATTAGAATGTCGCGTCCTTGGATTACCTTGCCGACAGATCCATTGAAAGTGTACTTTGATATGTGCATCATCAAGTACTTCCTTGACATTATATCCCCAAACAACGATATGCTTGATAAGATGAACAGACTTTTTGCTACGTTTCCAGAGGTAGATAAGGCGGCCCTTGGTTTTCCTTCTGGTTGGGAAAACGAACCACTGTGGCAATAAAAGGCATATGGAGCTACTACAAACCACCTCACATCACCCACATTTTTTGTGATTTCGGCGTAACAGACTTCACCTTTTCGTATCTAAACAGAATCCACATAGCCACTTTTCTACCGTTTAGAGCGTATAGTATTGATAATCAACTAATAATAGATTCGCAAATTATAATGATTAAGAAAAGCATTAAAAGTAAGTTCCGATACAGTATAGAAAATTCCACCATAAGTTACACAAGGAGGAATTTCCACACAAGTATCAACATCTTGAAAACTCTTCACTGTAACCTGGCCTCCACCCCATGACTGAAATCTGAGATAGCCCACTCTGAAGTCTGCTACAATTTCGTACGTCTGGCGTGGGCCAAATAATTACTGATAGCCCCCCTATAGCAAAGTTGAAAAGAGACAAAAAATAAGCCAAATGAAGCCTGTAGCGTACTGTATGAAAAGCAATACGCATTAAAGCCACATTTTGAAAGCGCTTACTAATAGGAGCATGGCAGCGACTTATAACCCAACGGTAAATACAACTTATTTCCAACTTTTGTAATATACTTCCAAAACTATAAATGTCGTTCCTGCAATCAGGCACATAACCATTACATTGTTCTGGAGCGATAAATCCTAAGGTATGTTGGTTGTTTGAAAACAATATAACAATCAGTGTCTGCAAGAACAAAATCAATGAGTTTCACATTCTCACCATTACGAGTAATCATTACATTCTCAAGTTTCAAATCACGATGAACCACTTGCTCATCATTGACAAACTCAACAGCATCGTGCAACTGCTCAAAAATACGACGTTCATCTTTTATACAGTGTTGAGATTTAAGCCATTGACCTAAGGTTAAACCATCAATCCATTCCACAATAATACATTCTTCATAACCTTTAACTATCTCTATTCCATAGACTCTAACTATAAAACGGCTTATAACAATTGACAGGATATTATATTCTTTATGCAATAGTTCTTGATAGACAAAATCATCACGGTATTGAGCTTTCAGTCCCTTAAGCAACCACATCTGCCCATCACATTTTGCACGTAATAATAAAGAAAATTAATTAGTAGGGATTCCTCAAAAGCTTGAGAAACATGCAGCTCTTTAGACAGAATAAAACATGACGTGTTACTTAAGTCTATCATCTACTAAACAACCTATAATCATTAAGTTTAAGAAATTAAATTAACCTTATACAAAATGTAAAATTAAATTATTGAATACCAAAGATTAAAACACTTTATACAACCATTTAAATTCTCAACCTCCGCTTTTCCTTTGGCTTAAAACACAAAAAAGCCTTTGGAAAGAAATTCTTCCAAAGGCT
>OIYF01000694.1_pt1 | contig 11561 bp, 4 predicted proteins | sample 1587971 | NCBI WGS metagenome assembly OIYF01 (sample SAMN03283248) | human gut metagenome | biome: human-associated habitat; material: feces | host: Homo sapiens | place: Peru | collected 2012 | reverse complement strand
GGCCGGCTCTCCTTTGTTGGGGATGTGACTAATCCAGGGGTTGAAATTAGAGCTATTCGTGACCCGCATGCAATGGAAGACGAAGATGTTACTGTGGGGCTTATGGTGTCCGGCATGGCCCAAAACCCACAGATTAAACTATTTTCGGAACCACAAATGGCGCAAAGTGAACTATTGTCATACTTGATGCGTGGTCGGGGGCATGAGGCTTCAACCGAAGAAAACTCTGATATGAGTACCCAGCTTTTATTAGGGCTAGGGTTAATGCAAACCTCTGGCTTTATCGGGGAACTTGCGGAAAACTTTGGGATTAGGGATTTCTCCCTCGATTCAAAGGGAGATGGTGATGATACTTCAGTTGAAGTGTCAGGTTATATTATGCCAAAAATCCAAGTCGCCTATGGCTATGGGATTTATAACGCTCTTTCCGAATTTAGAGTTCGTTACGAAATGTTCCCGCGCTTCTTTATTGAATATGTAAGTTCACTTGAACAAGCGGTTGATGCCGTTTATAAGTTCGAGTTTTAGTTGCTGTTAGATGAAGTTACATAAAGCTTCGAAACCAAACTAAACGAAGCTAGCTCCTAGCTCTTGCTAAAAAGAGTTGAAGCTAAGTAAGAAGCTAACAAAGTTAAAGCTTGCGAAAACCGTTAAGTAAGAAAAACCATGTGGTAACTAGTTGCTTGAGGCTACAAATGGAGCCTTAACTTCTCTCCTCTTTAGCTCACCTCCGGGAGAGAGAAATAGATTCGCTAGTTCGTGACCTATGGTTTATTGCCTTCAATCAACGGAAATGTATTTAAATGTCGGCCTCATTATTGTATCCTACGCTCAACTCTAGAAGTGGGGGGAATTTTAGGTGGCCGGCTTCAAAGCCTAGTTGTAAACACACCTATCTTGTTTGTAGCTACCTGTTACCCACTAAGTTTTGGCATAAATCCTAGGATCGAATAAGCGATGAGTCTCGAAATTACCTATAAAAATCTACAAAAAGTCTTAGATGGCGCCCTAATCAAGGATCGAGTTCGGATCATGAGCAAGGCCCGTAAAGTGTTCGGTACGGCTCAGCATATTAATCCACATCCTGATGAAGCTGCTAAGGATGAGCTTGCAGCTTTAGCGGCTGAAGCTTTAGCCCGAGCTGAAAGTCGAGCTAACACTATTCCTAAACTTTCTTACCCTGAAAATTTACCGGTTAGTAAACGACACGCAGAACTTGCGGAGCTTATTAAAAAGCACCAAGTAGTGATCGTAGCAGGGGATACAGGTTCTGGTAAAACCACGCAGCTACCTAAGATCTGTTTAGAAGCCGGCTTTGGGCGTCGCGGGATTATAGGGCACACGCAAACTAGACGTTTAAGTACCCGTACAGTTGCGGCTCGTATTAGCGAAGAATTAGGTTGCGCTTTGGGAACTACAGTCGGCTATAAAATTCGTTTTTCGGATCAAACAGCTGAGAATACCATCATTAAGCTGATGACTGATGGGGTCTTGCTTACGGAAATCGAACGTGATCGTTTTTTAAATGATTACGAGGTTTTAATCATCGACGAAGCGCATGAACGCAGTTTAAATATCGACTTTATCCTCGGCTTTTTACATGATTTAGTTAAAAAGCGGCGCGATTTAAGAGTGATAATCACCTCTGCGACCATCGATTTAGAACGTTTTAGTCGCCATTTTGATAATGCTCCGGTGGCTGTAGTTGAAGGCCGTACTTACCCCGTAGAGGTAAGATATGAATCGATTGGGGAAGGTATTACCGGAGAAGATGACGCAGATATTGATGAAGACGATCTCTTGTCTGGGATTTTACGCGCTGCTGAGGAATTGGGCGCCGAAGGTCCTGGTGATATCTTAGTATTCTTAAACGGTGAACGCGACATCATGGAAACTGCGGATTATTTACGTAAAGCTAAATTACGCGATACGGAAATTTTACCGCTTTATGCGCGTCTATCAAATGCTGAGCAAAATAAGGTTTTTGCGCCACATGGTGGGCGCCGTATAGTTTTAGCGACTAACGTGGCTGAAACTTCTATTACCGTGCCTGGAATTCGGTATGTTATCGATCCAGGGACGGCGCGTATTAGTCGCTATAGCCCGCGAACCAAAGTACAGCGTTTACCGATTGAACCGGTTTCAAGAGCCTCAGCCGACCAGCGAAAAGGGCGTTGTGGGCGCGTGGCTGATGGGATTTGTATTCGCTTGTACTCAAAAGAAGATTACGAGTCTAGACCAGAGTTTACCGATCCAGAAATTTTGCGTACCAACCTAGCTTCCGTTATTTTACGCATGATTAACTTACGGTTTGGGGATATCACTAAATTCCCATTCTTAGAGCCACCAGAATTAAAACAAGTTAATGATGGGATTAAATTGCTACAGGAGCTTGGGGCGCTTGATAGCTCTAAAAACCTAAATTTAAGTGGCAAGCGCTTAGCAAGTGCTAGTGAAGAAAACTCAGAAACGCGGGCCGATGATCTGACCTTGACGGCTGTGGGGCGCACTATGGCTAAATTACCATGCGACCCAAGACTAGCGCGCATGTTAGTAGAAGCAAGTAAGCAACATGCGTTAAATGAAGTTTTGACGATCGTTTCTGATTTAAGTGCGCAAGAAACGCGTGAGCGTCCTTTGGCGCACCGCGAAGCGGCGAACACTTATCACGCTCGTTTTAATGATGAAAAGTCCGACTTCTTATCGATAATTAAACTTTATGACTATTTAAAAGAGCTGGGGCAAAAGGAAAGTAACTCAGGCCTTCGACGCACCATGCGTAAGGAATTTTTATCCTACCTACGCATGCGCGAATGGTTTGATATTAGAAGTCAGCTCGAAGAAGCGGTTAAAGATTTAGGCATGAATCTAAATACCGAGCCGGCTACGTATGAACAGGTCCACCGCTCATTAATTTGTGGGCTCTTAGGGCAATTAGGCCTCAAAAAGCCTGAAAGCTTTGAGTATAGCGGCGCTCGTGGAAATAAGTTCTTTATTTTTCCAGGTTCGGGGCTTGCTAAAAAGGCACCTAAATGGGTGATGGCCGCGGAAATTACGGAAACTTCGAAGCTTTACGCTCGTAACGTAGCAGAAATTGATCCGGTTTGGGCAGAACAGGCTGCTCCAAACTTAATGCGTTATTCATATGCCAACGAACATTGGGCTAAAAAGAGTGGTGCGGTGTTAGCAACGGAAAAGGGCGTGTTATACGGCCTTCCTGTCGTTAATGCGCGCACCGTCAATTACACAAAAATTAACCCAGTGCTATGTCGTGAATTATTCATTAGAGAAGGGTTAGTAGGTGGTGAATTCATCACTAAATACGATTTCTTTAAGCATAATCTAGAGTTAGTTGATGAAGTATCTGAGCTTGAAGACAAATCAAGACGCCGCGACCTCTTAGTAAACGATGAAACGCTCTTTGGGTTTTATGATGTGCGCATTCCGCAGGATGTAGCGGATGTTAGAACCTTTGAGAGATGGTGGAGTAAAAAGTATAAAGAAGATCCTAAGTTCTTAGACTTTGATGCGGAATTAGTTCGCCAAAAAGATACATCCATGGTAAGTGCTGACCTTTATCCGGATCGTTTTAAGTGTGGTTGTTTTAATCTGGAGCTTAGCTATAACTTCGATCCGACGGCGCCAAACGATGGGGTAACGGTCACCATTCCGGTTAGTATTTTAAACCAGATCGATGAAAACGCCTTTTTATGGTTAATTCCAGGGATGCGGGAAGAGTTATTTACCTCCCTTATCAGAGTTTTACCTAAAAATATTCGTAAGCAGTTAGTGCCGGCTCCAGATTTTGGGCGCAAAATTGCTGCCGAATTAAGTCCTGAAAGCGGATACTTTTGGGATGCGGTGTGTGCCAAAATGACCAAGCTTGCAGGCACAATCGTTAAGAAAGATGATTTTGATGTGACAGCTTTACCAAAACATCTTTCATTTATGTTTAGAGTAACTGACCTTAAGCGTCGAGTGCTTATGGAAAGTCGAAGCCTTGAACTCATTCGCCATAAGCTTAAAGATGAAGTTAGAGATTCTTTAGCGCAAGTGGTAAAAGAAATGCCAAAGCAAGAAGGGATTACCACTTGGTCATTTGGGGATTTGCCACAAACCCAGTCTCGTATAATGGGCGGGATGGAAATTGTGGCGTACCCAGCGTTAAAAGATGCCGGCAAGAGTGTAAGTTTAGAGCTTTTTGAATCGAAGGAAGAAGCTGATGCCCAGATGTGGCAGGGGCAAAAGCGGTTAATCATGCTTTCGATTCCAAGTCCTTTAAAGTACCTAGAAGAAAAACTGCCCAATAAAGCTAAACTTGCGATGTACTTTAACGCTGTAGGTTCAGTGCGTGATTTAATCGAAGATCTAGAATCTTTAGCGTTAGATGAACTTTTAGAAGATGCGGGTGGGGTTGCTCGTAATGAAGCGCAATTTAAAGCTTTAACTGAAAAAGCTAAAGCGGAAATCTATGACCGCGTGCTAGCGCTTGCTAAGAGCTCAGAAGGGATCTTAATGAAGGCAAGTGAGGTGCGTAAACGTCTTAAAGGCCGGATGGACTTTACGACTGCTTGCGCCTATAGCGATATGGGTGGCCAGCTTAAGGCTTTAGTGTATAAAGGCTTTGCGACCCAAACAGGCCAAAGGTACTTCCCGCAACTTGAACGCTATCTTGAGGCGATGCTTAAGCGTTTAGAAAAGTTACCGCAAGATCCGAATCGTGATTTGGTTAATTTACGTAAAGTTGAAGACTGCTATAAGCGCTATGAATCTTTACTTGGGATGTATGCAGGTCACTTAGTGCCTGAAGGGGTGCGCATGATTCGCTTTATGCTAGAAGAATTACGCGTGTCGCTTTTTGCGCAGAGTTTACGTACTTTGTATCCGGTTTCGGAAAAACGCGTGCTCAACGAAATTGAACTACGTTTAGATGAGAAAAAGAATGGGCGTGAAGCTCAAGTAACGGTCGTCTCTACCGGTGGGGGCCAAAACGGCGTAAGGTAAAGCTTTGTAAGGACAAAACTGCGTAAGGACTAAAAATTTTTAGCGGGCTTTGTGTTTTTGGGCGCCAAAGCCAGGAGCAAACAAAGTTTTTAAGAAAACTATTAGCTCCTGATTTCATGAATATTTCTTGAATTTGCAGAAAGTTTTAGAGAATTGTCGATTTTTGTTTAAAAACTAATAAATTTTTTGTATAATTCGACTTTTACATGAGGAGCGTATCGCTTCTAGGTTCCAAGACCAAGGACGGTGTTGGTTTTTTATAGACTCCACTCCAAGGAATGGCAGTGGCTTAACTTTTTATTTTATTTTAAGTAACTTAATTTATGTCAGAATTATCTTTTGCCGAATTATTTGAAGGCTCAGAACAGACTCAACAGGCTAAGCCTGGTGATGTTGTTAAAGGTACCGTTGTACGCGTTGATAACGATTTCGTATGGGTTGATGCTTCTCTTAAGTCTGAAGCTCAGATCCCAGCTGAACAGTTCAAGAACGCTGCTGGTGAAATCACTGCTAAGGTTGGTGACCAGGTTGACGTAGTTCTCGAAAACGTAGAAGACGGCTTCGGTTGTACCGTGCTTTCTCGTGAAAAGGCAAAGCGTCACGAATCTTGGGCAAATCTCGAAAAGGCATACAACGATCAGGCTACTGTTATCGGTGTTATCGATGGCAAGGTTAAGGGTGGCTTCACCGTTTCTGTAGACGGTATCCGTGCGTTCCTCCCTGGTTCACTCGTTGATGTTCGTCCAGTTCGCGACACCACTCACCTTGAAGGCAAGGAAGTTGAATTCAAGGTTATCAAGCTTGACCAGAAGCGCAACAACGTTGTAGTTTCTCGTAAGGCTGTGATTGAATCTGAAAACTCTGCAGATAGCGAACAGTTGTTCGAAAACCTCGAAGAAGGTCAGATTGTTGAAGGTACCGTTAAGAATCTTACTGATTACGGTGCATTCGTTGACCTCGGTGGTGTTGATGGCTTACTCCATATCACCGATATGGCTTGGAAGCGCGTTAAGCATCCTAGCGAAGTTGTTGAAGTTGGTCAGACCATCAAGGTTAAGGTTCTTAAGTTCGACCGTGAACGTCGTCGTGTATCACTCGGCCTTAAGCAGCTTGGTGAAGATCCATGGATCGCAATCGCTACCCGTTACCCAGTAAACACTGAAATTGAAGGTGTTGTAACTAACCTTACCGAATACGGCTGCTTCGTTGAAATCGAAGAAGGCGTTGAAGGTCTCGTACACGTTACCGAAATGGATTGGACCAACAAGAACGTACATCCTTCAAAGGTTGTAAACGTTGGCGACAAGGTTAAGGTTAAGGTTCTCGAAATCGACGAAGAACGTCGTCGTATTTCTCTTGGCCTCAAGCAGTGCAAGCCAAACCCATGGAAGCTCTTCGACGAAAACCACAAGAAGGGTGATCGTGTTACCGGTAAGATCAAGAGCATCACTGACTTCGGTATCTTCATTGGTCTCGAAGGCGGTATCGATGGTCTCGTTCACTTAACTGACCTCAGCCATACTGAATCTTCTGAAGATGCAGCAGCTAAGTTCAAGAAGGGTGACGAAATCACTGCAGTTGTTCTCCAGGTAGACGCTGACCGTGAACGTATTTCTCTTGGCGTTAAGCAGCTTGAAGAAGATCCATTCTCAAGATATGCTGGCGATCCTGCTAAGAAGGGCAAGGTTGTAACTGGTACCGTTAAGTCTGTTGACGCTCGTGGTGCTGTAATCGAACTCGAAGAAGGTGTTGAAGGCTATATCCGTGCTTCTGACGCTGCTCGTGATCGTGTAGAAGACGCAACCACTGTATTCGCAGTAGGCGACCAGGTTGAAGCTAAGTTTGTATCTGTTGATCGTAAGAACCACCAGATCATCCTTTCAGTTCGTGCTAAGGATGAAGCAGAAGAAAAGGCTGCTATCGAAAACCTTAACAAGACCAACGCTAACTTCGAAACCACCAATGCTATGGCTGAAGCTTTCAAGGCTGCCAAGGCTTAATAACCGGTTGGTTTAAAAGTATGTAAGACTGATGTTTAATCGGTCGATGGAACCCCAGAGTAACCTCTGGGGTTTTTGTTTATACGGCCTAGATTTTTGGTGAATGAAGAGAAAAAAATGCGACCAAAGTAAGATTCAAATAAGACTTAAAGTAAGATTCAAATAAGGCAAAAGTAAGGTTAAATCTTTTATTCTTGGGATCTTGTTTGGAAAATTTAGGCAAGTTAAAACAAAATTTGGCAATAAATGCTAATATTAAGCATATATTTGCAATTTTGGGCGTAGATCTCAATATATGGCGTTTGTCGGCGGTATTTATTGAATTTTTTGGGGTGAGTGGTAAAATAACAAGTGAAAAGTATACCATACTCTTTTTATATGTTTTGTAAATTATTTTTATAAGCTTGTGAGTTTGGGGCCGAGTTAGGGTGAAAAGTAAAGCACCAGTTACTCGGATGTGTTCCTTTTAATTGATTTACTTGCTAAGGCGTGATAAAAATGACCAGAGCCGAGTTTATCAGATTATTAGCCATGAAGTGCCAAGGCTTAACTATACGTAAGGCTGATCAAGGAGTAAGGGCAATAATCGAAGAACTTACGGTAGCGTTTGATGAAGACAAAAGAGTTGAAATCAGAAATTTCGGATGTTTTACAACAAAGCAGTCGGTTTCAAGAACCGGCGCCAATCCCCGAACGGGCGAACAGATAAATTTTGGATCGCACAAAGTAGTGCGGTTTAAATGTGGAAGCACCTTCCACGATCAGGTGAATAAAACACCACTAGCTCAACAAATTGATTTATGTATGGAGAAGACGGCAGAAAAGGTAGAAACAGCACAAGAATAAAATCATAACCATGTGACGGCAGAGAAGGTATGTATAATTAAGGTCGCACAAAGATGATTTTTTACGCTCGGTATTGAGATGATTAAAACGAATATAACTCAACAGAGCGCCATAAGTTAGCGTGTAATCTATAAAAAATGTAAGCCCTAAAGAGGCTACTAAAATTGAGGTTACTACTATTTTCACCAGTTTTTGCAGTGGGAGTGTTAAGGCACTCCTTTTTTTATGGCTCAAATTTAGTTGTTGGTCTCTCTCTTGGCGGGCTTTGTTTTACCCTCGGCGGGCGTTTTAGGCCTAGACGTCGGAATTAGTGATGCTTAGGTTGTAACTATTGCAAGATCTAGGGGCAATTAACCTTTGGTATTTCGCAGTGGACCTATAGACAAGACCTCAATACTGAAGAAAAACTCTGAGACAATATCCGTACCAAACTCAATAATGCTAATGTTAGTGCACTTAACGGCCACGAAATAACCGACCAAGAAATGGAGCGCATTAAGGATTTTATAAAAAACCAAGGCGAATCCGCATACAAGGCTGCTATTTGGCTCTCTGGTGAAAATGGCTTAGTACAAATCCCGCTAAAGCGTGATGACGTCACCCAAGACGTTGTTTACCTTGAGGCTTTAAATCAAAAAGATATTGCCGGTGGCCATTCCACCTATGAGGTTATCAATCAATGTATCCTCTTTAAAACCGACAAAGATGGGCGTGATACTAGATTTGATGTAACCTTACTCATTAATGGCTTTCCTCTTATTCATATTGAACTTAAAAACCAAAACCATTCCTACTTCGAAGCTTTCAACCAAATCAAAAGATACACCGGTGAAGGCAAATTCCGTGGGCTCTTTGGCTTAGTCCAGATGTTTGTAATTTCAAATGGCACGGAAACCAAATACTTCTCCGCAGCTCCATTTGACAAGCTTAGTGATCGCTTTTTATTCTCATGGGTCGATAAAAACAATAACCCCGTAGACAACTACCTTGAATTTGCCAAAGAAGTTTTAAAAATCCCAACAGCGCATGAAATGATTGGTCGCTACGCCATAACGGACACTGACGCTAAGAGACTAATTCTCTTAAGACCTTATCAAATCCATGCTATCGAAGCCGTAAAGGACGCTTCTAAACGTAAAGAATCAGGCTATATTTGGCATACCACAGGTTCGGGTAAAACCATTACCTCATACAACGTTGCCCGCAACCTATATGAAAACAATGATATCGAAAAAACAATTTTCCTTATCGATAGAAAGGATTTAGACCAACAAACAACTTTAAGCTTCCTCTCTTACGCTAAATCCACTGGCGACAAGATAGAAGAAACTGAAAACACTCGGGCGTTAGAACAAATCCTGCGCAACAAAGAACGCACCGTAGTCGTGGCTACACGACAAAAGTTAGACCGATTACTAGATAAGTGCGAGACTGCTCTGATAGCTAACGACCCTAAAGCTCATTACTTTAAGGTTGCTAAAGACCTCCAAAACAAACGTGTCGCTTTTATCGTCGATGAATGTCACCGCGCCATAAGCCCTACTGCTAAAGAAAGAATATCCAAATTCTTTAACAACATGAATAAAACTGCCCTTTGGTATGGTTTTACCGGAACTCCTATATTTGCCGAAAACAGCAAAGCAGAAAATGGCCAGGCAGCGCGAACGACCCAAGACCAATATGGCATGTGCTTACATAAATACACCATCAAGGAAGCGTTACATGACCGTGCGGTACTAGGTTTTCAGGTGCAGACTACAGGTTTTTCAAGATGCGAACTTGAAATCGTAGCTGATAATTTAAAGATCAAGAACGCTGATAACATGGAACGAGTGGATCTTGAAAGAACCATTCTCAATACTTATAGGAACCAAACAGGTAAAAACTTTTACGATTCCCCAGAGCACCGTGAACAAGTTATTGACTACATCATCAACCACGCCATAGAAGTATTTGGCCTAAAGAAACCAAAGGGTGAAGCCTTTGCTGGGATTTTGACCTGTTCTAGTATCGATTCAGCACAAAAATACTATAAAGAATTTAAACAGTTTATTGCCGACGGTAAAGTAAGAGAACAAGTTCGTAGATTCTGTCCTGACTTTCCTAAGTTTGCTATCACCTACTCCGTTGGTGAAAACGAGGATGGGGCTTATGCCAACCAAACAATGATGAAAGAAGCCCTTAAAGATTACAACGCCATGTTTCACACCAATTGTTCTCTTGAGAACCTTGGAAACTACAACGCTGACCTTAACATGCGCCTTGCTCGTAAACATGGTAAATATAAAGTTAGAGAAGAGCAGCTCGATTTCGTAATTGTTGTAGATCGCCTGCTTACAGGTTTTGATGCCCCTTGTATAAACTCACTATTCATTGACCGTCCGCCAATGACCCCACAAGGGATGATTCAGGCGTTTTCCCGTACGAACCGCGTTTTTACTGAAAGCAAAAAGTATGGCATCATAAAAACATTCCAAACTCTAGCTCTATATGAATTAGAGTACAATAAAGCTCTTAGTCTCTACTCAAATGGTGGCAGTGGCTACGTGAGTGCCCCTTCCTTTGAGGAAAGCCGTGATAATCTCACCAAGGCCGTTCGCTCACTAAAAGACTTTAATGACGATCCTTGTAAACTTGATCTAAATGACCAGTCCAACGTCAATAAAATTAGACAATTCGTTAAATTGTTCCAAGAATTTGACCGCAGATTAACCGCCATTAAAACCTATGATGAATGGGATCAAGCGTACAATGTCTCTGAAGAGCCTAGCGCTAATACTTCAACTACCCCACCGTCAGATCCTACAAACCAACTAACTCAAGAAGAAGGCGCTGGAGTCGACTACACTAGCTTTGTGAACGGTGCGATGTCTGAAACTGACCATCTAGGCGCAGCCATAAAATCGTTAGTCGGCATTGACCTTAACCAAACGCAAATTGATGACCTTACAGGCAAGTACAACAATGCAATTGAAATATTAAGAAGCATAACTCCTATAGACCCTCAGTCTCCAGTAGATAAATTAAACCTCGATATTGAATACCACCTTGATACAATTTCCACTACTGAAGTTAATTACGACTATGTTGTGTCAGTAATGCAAAAGTATATGACTTCTGCTGGTGATGATGTATTTATCCAAATTAATGACCCTGCTATGGAAAAATACATCACCAATATCGAAAACCGTAATCATAAATTAGGTGAAATAATACGTGGCATTTGGGAAGAGTTGAAAGCTAATCCTCAATCCTTCAAAGGGAAGCAGGCTGTGTTTGTCATCAATGATAGGATTGAAGAAATAATTAATAATAAGATCCAAAAATTCTGCAACGAATGGAAAACTTCAATTTCAGATTTGCAATATCTCGCTAATTACTATGTTCCAGGTCAAGAAGTTCGAGTGCTCACTGATTTTGATGCCTATCGCGCTAGTGGTGGCACATTAAACAAGCTTATGTATAACAAAATGATCCGCGATTTATCTAAACAATTGATTGTCGAGGAAATTTTGCCTTTAAAAAACCGATAAAAACCGGACAAAGCAAAATCAAAGGCAGTTGCTAGAACGCCCAAACACGTGGCGTTCTAGTTGATTTTTTGATGTTTGGACTCTAGTGAAAAACACTTATTCTTGGGAACAGCGTGAGTTTGATGATTTCTTTGAATATATACCACATAATTCCTTATCTAGAGACAATTTAAATTAT
>OIYF01000691.1_pt1 | contig 11603 bp, 7 predicted proteins | sample 1587971 | NCBI WGS metagenome assembly OIYF01 (sample SAMN03283248) | human gut metagenome | biome: human-associated habitat; material: feces | host: Homo sapiens | place: Peru | collected 2012 | reverse complement strand
CGTAACATCTCTCTCATCGTGCTGCACTGCAGCGCGACGAGAGTCACCCAGAGTTTCACCATCGAGCAGCTCGAAGCCTGCCATAAAGCCCGTGGCTATAGCAGCGTCGGCTACCACTACTACATCACCCGCGACGGCACCCTCTACCCCTGCCGACCCGAGAACGAAGTAGGCGCCCACGCCCTCCACTTCAACAAGAACAGCATAGGCATCTGCTACGAAGGCGGACTCGATGCCAAGGGTCGTCCTGCCGACACCCGTACCGAAGCACAGAAGATCACCATGGAAGAATTGCTCCGCAGCCTCTGCGTCGACTTCCCCGATGCCGAGATCCTCGGTCACTGCGACCTCCCCGGCGTCCGCAAGGCCTGTCCCTGTTTCGACACCCGCAAATGGCTCAAGGAGATCCATTTCCACATCTGAAACTCCTTAACTCCCTTAACTTCCTTACATTTTTTCTTTTATCATGCCTCCCGCTCGTGAGAGTCGGAGGCTTTTTTATCAAAATTAAGCCAATCTTTTTGCATATATCACATGAAAACATTATCTTTGCAGAAGATAAGCTGCACTCGGCAATTAGAAAGTAAATCTTTCATTGCGCTCATTTGCATTATCTTTGCAGAAGATAAGCATATTAATCAAGGAGAACCAAACATGACAGACATCAGCAACAGAAAGCTGCCGACAGGCATTCAATCGTTCAAAGAAATCAGAGAAGAAGGTTATCTTTATGTAGACAAGAGCAACCTCATCTGGCATTTGGCGAATCATGGCAAAAAGTACAACTACCTGAGCCGTCCCCGCCGTTTCGGCAAGTCAATTCTTATCAACACACTACAGATGTACTTCGAAGGGAGAAAAGAACTCTTCGAGGGACTGAAAATCATGCAGTTAGAGAAAGAATGGAAGCAATATCTTGTCATCCGTCTCGATATGAGTCTGGCAGGAGCCGAACCGAAAAGAGTGTGGAGTTATCTTGACAATGTATTTCACAACCTTGAATCGGAATACAACATTGCTGTGCGGCAGGATAGCTCTCTTGCCGTAAGATTCCAAAACATCATTGAAGGTGCATACAACAAAACCGGCAACAAGGTAGTCATTCTCATCGACGAATACGATTCACCGCTGCAACATTCATGGAAGACGGAACATCACAAAGCCTGCACCGAAGTCTATCGCGATGTCTTTGCAGTACTGAAGGCCTGCGACGAATACGAAAAGTTTGTCTTCATCACGGGCATCACAAAGTTCACGCAGATTTCACTTTTCTCCGTGCTCAACAATTTGACCAACATCAGTTTCCTGCCAGAATATGCAACCATCTGTGGCATCACAGAAGAAGAAATATTAACAAACTTCAAGCCAGAGCTGGAGAAAATGGGCGAAGTCAACAACTGGACACTTCAGGAAACTCACGACAAGTTGAAAGCCTACTATGACGGCTACCATTTCAGCCGCCGCAATATGACAGACATCTACAACCCCTATAGCCTGATCAACGCATTGAGCACACAAGAGCTCAGCAATTACTGGGCAGCATCAGGGGCCACTTCGCTGATACCGAAATTTGTCGACAACATGGAGCTTCGATTGAAGAACTTCGAGAATTGCCGTATCATGCGAAACACCTTAGAGACATCCGATGTCAGTGCAGGGGGTGCCGAGCTGTTCCTTTACCAGTCAGGCTACCTCACCATCAAGAAATACGACGAGTTTGGCTATACACTTGGCTTCCCCAACGAAGAGGTGAAACAAGCCCTTTACGACCAGGTTCTCCCATCCCTCGCCCTCCGTTCAGAGAGCGACCTCCAATCGCTCCAAGCCAACCTGTACGCCCAATTAGGGACAGGCGAGACAAACGAGGCAATGAAGACCCTGAAGGCCTTGATAGCCGACGTGCCGTACAGCAATAAGAAACTCGCCTCCATGGACATGGAAGAGCGTTATCGTCTCATTATCAGTACCATTCTCAATGCTATTGGACTAAAGGTAGAAGTAGAGAAAATGATTTCCACAGGTAGAATCGACATGACAGTACAGACCTCCCGTTATATCTACGTAATAGAATTGAAATTGCGAAACAACGGAGGCAAGTCTGCTGCCACTCATCAGATTTTCGACCGCCAGTATCTGGAACCTTTCCTTGCAGACAGCCGTCAGGTCATCGGATTAGGCCTTGAGCTCGACGATAAAGGAAAAGGCCTCATAGATTGGCAAGAAGTCCAGCAGTAATTCCTGCATCAACAAGCACCCATCAAGTATCGAGCACCCAGCAAGCCAGCATCAAGCAAACTGCAAGCACCCAGCCAGCATCGGGCAAACTGTAAGCAAGCACCCAGCAAGCAGCCCGTAAGCGATTTGTATCCATGCGGTCGCATACCGCAAACCGCAGCTCTGCTGCTGGCGAGACCTCTGATGGTCCGCCAACCTTATAGCGAAGCGGTTTGAGCACCGAGTAGGGCGGTTGGCACATCCCCTGTCCCCTGAGGGGAAAGGGGCTTGGGGAAAGAGGTGGACCCTCCCTTAAGGGTAAGGGAGGACTGGTGGGTTTTCGAAAGAATCCCCATTGCGAAAGCAGCGATCGTGTGAGCGAGCCAGAGAATCCTGGGAGCGAACGTGGCGAACATCGCATTCGCTCCCACGAATCTGGTATTCGCTCCCACGAGCGCCAAAACCGCACAGCAGGGGGAGCAGCACAGCAGAGAGCAGAGGAATCTCCGCTTCACCATCAGAGTGAAGCGGAGGGAGAATCACAATTCATCTTTGTTCTCAATGAAGCGGGAGTCGGCAGCAATGGTGACTCCCTCTTTCTCCACCACCCACCACCCATGGGAGTTGTTGCGCCGCGTCTTGCTGTACCCCAGGTGGGTCATCACGTCGCCCACGTTGCGGGTAGAGAAGGAGGGACGGAACACCGGGTTGCCGGCAATGTGTTCGAGGATCTCGGCACTCGTCACGAACTTCAGGTTGGGGGAGTGGATGTCGGAGTCGGGGTTGGGGACACGGTAGTATTTCTGAATCAGTTCCTCCATGTAGTTGTTCACGATGAAGAGGCGGTTGTGCACCTCCAAGTGACTGATGTCCTTCGGCGTGAGCCAGTACACCCAAGGCTCCTCCTCGCCATCGGATGCGGCAGAGAGCGTTTTCTCCTTCATCACCTTCTGTCCCAGCGCCAGGGCCTGGGCATAGAGATGGTGGTAGTCGATGGGTGTCTCGCGAGGACTCTGGATGCGTTCCACCTCCCATACGAGGTAGCGGCGTGTCTCCTGCTCGCTGATGATGTGGATGTTGTTGCTTGTGCCGCAGAGCGAGGCGTTGTGGAGCAGCTGTGAGCTGTAGCGGGCATAGGGACGTCGCATGGTGATGGTGGGCTTGGTGACGATGCTCTTGAAGGCGCTGAGGTTCTTGCCCATGGGCGTCTCAAACTCGTCGAGACAGATGAGAGCCTTGCTGGCACACAGCTCCAGGAAGTCCTTGTTGTTGTAGTCGGCGGTGGAGTCGTTGGCGTAATACTGGCGCAGCTCGGGAGGCAGCAGGTACTGGAAGAAGGAGGTCTTGTAGAGTCCGCCCTTGCCCACGAGGATGAGCACCATTTCGTTGACCACCCTCGGGGATACCCAGCACGCCACCATGCCTACGATCCACTTGCGGAACATCTCGGTGAACTCCTGCTGGGTGTGGAAGTGGGTGGGGTAGTTCTTCACCACCACGCGCCGGCTCAGCTCACCGATGTAGTCGGGGTCGCCCTCCTTCCATTCGGGCAGGCTCTCGAGAAATTCGGTCAGTGGATTGTATCGTCTCACGAAGTCGCTGTTCAGCACGATGTCCAGCAGGTTGATGGGGATCTTCAGTCCGTCGAGATCCATCCACGAGAAGATGGAGTTTTCGATGGGGTCGTCGACGATGGTCCAGCGGAAGTAGCTGGTGTTCTGGATGTCGAGTCCTCGCATCTCGGTCTTGTCGGTGATGGTGTTTCGGCGCAGCTCGAGTCGGGTGCTGAGCCACTGCCTCACGTCCTTGACGTCGGGGGTGCGCTTGTATCGTTCGCCGGGGGCATAGAGGTGCCAGCAGCCGAAGTTGGCGGGGTGCTTGTACATCCAGTCTACGATGCTCTTGATGCCGTCGTACTGGCTGCCATACTGTTGCAGCATCCAGTTGAGCAGCTGCTCCTTGTCGGCTCCGTAGCTGTGGCAGAATCCTGCAAACCGCATGCAGTATTCGTGGTGGCTGCCGGGCTGAAACTGCACCCGCCAGTTCCTGGCATGCTCCTCCACGCGCTGTATGATGGCTTCGAAGGAGGGGGTGCCTACCTTGGTGGCATTGCTCTTGGCGCGGTTCTTCTCGGCATTTTTCCTGACGGCTTTGTCGGCAGCCTCCTCTTTCTCCTGTTCCTTCAGCACCACGTGTTGATAGAACCAGTTCACCTCGTCGGGGGTGAAGGTGAGGGGCTTGGAGTCCCAGCAGAAGTAGGCTTTCGCGTCGTGGGCGAGTCCGCAGAGCCTCACCATGTCCTTGCACTGCTGGTCGGCAGAGATGTGCAGCAGGTCGTCGTAGATAGAGATGGCTTTGTCGACGGCGAGATGATGCAGTTCGGTGACGGTGAGGGTGCATCCCTTAGGCCGTTCATAGCGTAGGAGGATGCGTAGTCCCTTTCCGCTGATGGTGCGATACACCACCATGGAGTAGGGCGACTTGGAGGCGAGCTCCACTTTCTCGTCGAGCACGATTCCTGCGACGTGGTCGTAGTCGAGCATGAGCCATCCCGTGGCGCATCCGAAGTCCTCGAGCTTTCGTCCTGTCCGCCTGAACTGGATGGAGGGGCAAATGGCAGGTTGAAGGCGCTTGGTGTTATAGGCCATTTTTGTGTCTACACTTTGCGCCTTGCGATAGCTCTTTGTGTTTTCTTCCAGTGCCTTGTCATAGAGGATGAGTCTTTCCAGTTCTGCGGTACTGATGAGCGGACTGTGCTTGGTCACCCTTAACGAGGCAAAAAATGACGGCAGGTTATTGGTTGTTTCCATTGTTTAGGTTGTTTATAAATTTATATGATTCTTAGGATTTATTATTTTGTATTCATTTCGTGTTGGTACAGTATTTCGGCCTTGCGGTAGAGGGTGCCTTTCTGCTGTTCCCGACTGAATGCGGCGTGGGCTTCTATGAGCTTGTCGTTGTCACCCCGGGTCATTTTGAGTTTGAACAGATAGTAACTTTCAGTGAACTCGTCTGTCAGGCTCTTTACTCTTTCACGTGATGAATGTTTCATACGCTCCTCTTCATCCCTTTTCCTCAGGATGTTGATGATGCTCAGCTCTATGCGGAGTATCTGTTCCGGAGCGAGTATTCCTTCGTCCAAGTGCCTCAGTGCGTTGTAGTTGAAATGACCTTCATCCATGATGTTGCGAAACTTTATTTTGTATATTCTCATTTGTTTAGCCAAAAAGTCTTGCCTTCTACGGCAAAATCTGTAGATGCATCTCAGTTTCTGCTTTTTGTCTTCGGGCAGTGAAAGCACTTGTTTTATTTCTGCATCTTTTGCCATAGCGGTGTTGGTTTTCTATTTACCTGCAAAGTTCGGCATTTTTTTTGTAACCGATGTTGTCTCCTATATGAGACAACAACGTTAATTTTGTTGCGAAAGTTTAGTATCTCTTAACGGTCAGAGCGTCTTTTTCCATCATGCCAAAATGCCGGGCAAAAAACAAAATAGGGGATGCAGTGCACTTTTTTGTCTCCATTTTTCTCGCATCCACCTAATTATTAATACTTTATACCATTTTTCTCGCGTTGTTTATATATAAATGTTGAAATGAATCGGCACGGCAGCAGTTTTGGTAGTAATAACTGTTCAAAAAGGGTAGTAATTTCTGTTTTCATCCACTTTTTTAGTTGTGGATTTGGTCGGGTTTAGCGAAGTGCATCCACAGGGGATGCGCCCTTTTTGGGAGTGCCCAAATCCCTTATTTTTGGCCCCGCATCCCCTGTTTTTAGCTCCGCATCCCCTGTTTTGGGGTGGCAAATCCCCTCATTTCTCCACTTTTTTCGTTTTCTTTTACATCGATTTTGTGTTTTTCTTCATGATTTTTGCATATTTTCCCATTTATTTGTCAAATTTTCTGCTTGAGCAAACGCAAATTGGCAGATTTCGGGAGTAATTTGCTGTGTTTTCCGATGATCATCCCATGCAAATTTCGCCATAATATGCGTAAAAATCCCTCAATGAGGGATAAAAAATGATTAAAATCATCCCTCATTGAGGGAACTTTTCTAAAGAATTCATCCCTCATTGAGGGATTATTTGTATCTTTGCTGCAGTTTTAAATGATATTCATCTAAAAGAAAGATATGATAGACAATAAACTATATGAATACATGGCGGAGTTGCTGAAACGTACTCCGCTTGATTTCATCAGATATAAATATGATGAAATCAACTGGAATGGACGATTAATAGGTATTGTGGGACCGAGAGGCGTTGGAAAATCCACCATGATACTTCAGCGCATCAAGCTATCCAAGGAAGGCCATCACCTGTATGTGTCGGCCGACAATATCTATTTTTCAAATCATTCCTTGGTTGACTTCGCCGACGAGTTTATCAAGGAGGGTGGTACACATCTTTATATAGATGAAATTCACAAGTATGCCGGATGGAGCAATGAACTGAAGCAAATTTACGACATGCACCCATCCCTGAACCTTATCTTTACCGGTTCATCGGTATTGGACATCAAGAAGGGAGAAGCAGATCTGAGCCGCCGGGCACTGATGTATATGATGCAAGGCTTGTCGTTCAGGGAATACCTGCAACTTTTTGAAGGAATCAAGACCAGAGTTTTCAGTCTCGACGAAATACTCAATCACCAGGTAGAGATTCCGGGAGTGGAACATCCATTGCCAATTTTCAGAGCGTACCTCGACCATGGCTATTACCCATTTGCCATAGAGGGAGATTTTACGCAAAGAATGCTGCAGGTGATAGACCAGACGGTAGAAGTTGACATTCCGCAATATGCCGATATGAGAGCTTCAACAGCACGCAAGCTAAAGCGCATGCTCGTTATTCTTTCCGGGTTGGCTCCCTACAAGCCAAGCTTAGAGAACCTTGCCACAGAAATCGGGGTGAGCAAGAACAACGTTCCTGATTATCTGGTCTATCTGGAACGTGCAGGAATGATAGGTCTGCTCAGAGATGATACTTCGGGAATGCGCAATCTTGGAAAGGTAAAAAAAGTCTATGTCGATAACCCAAGCCTGATGTCTGTACTCAACCCTAATCCCAATATTGGAAACATAAGGGAAACTTTCTTCTACAATCAGATGAGAGAAAAACAGAATGTTATTTCCTCCAGGATTTCCGACTTTACCATTGGTGACTATACCTTTGAGATTGGCGGAAGGAAGAAAGGTAAGAAGCAGATAGAGGATGTAAAAAACGGACGTATCGTAAAAGACGATATCGAGACGGGGCATGGAATCATCATCCCTCTCTGGTACTTCGGAATGAATTATTAACTGAGTACACTTCAAGACCGTAAAAAAACGTAATTTACTCAACTTTCGCATATAATAAAAGGTCTATACACCACTTTTCATCGTGGCATATAGACGGAGTCTTCTTACCCGACTTGCTGATGTAGCTCGGATTAATGGCATTACCCAATATATCCTCCTATACGATTGATATTACCCAGCACGCCCTGAACCAACGGTCACCGGCGCGTAGCGGAAAGGTAAAGGGCAGAAGCTCTTAGCCCAGGGCAACGCCCTGGGTATAATGTCAGTCGGCAATGCGCCCTGTAAGGGCAAAAGCTTTAAAATACATCTAATTAAAAAGGAAAATTCGTTGCGATATGTAAAGTTTTTGCCTGTAGTTTTAAAGCTTTTGCCCTTACAGGGCGCCAGGTTTGCAACCCACAAAAACCCAGGGCGATGCCCTGGGCTAGGAGCTTCTGCCCTTTCAGGGCGTGCTGTTTATATGAGCCTTTTGGGCGTGCTGCTTATATGAGCTTCTTGGCCCTTTTAGGGCGTGTGGAATATACTTGCGAAACTTACTTAACCATGATCTTATACGTCTTGCCGTCGTGCTTCACGATGTTTAGACCCTTCTGCAGACCATGGATGCGACGACCACTTGCATCGTAGTATTCTGCATCGGCATCACGGCAGCTTGCGGATAATGCTACTAACCTCCAGTTTAGCCTCCGAATAAACAAAATCGGGCCTCAATCTCATAGAAGTTGCGCTCATCATGATTCTCAATACGCATAAGGATAAGAAAATGCGACCATGACAAATCAAACTGAATTTGACAAACACCGTCTGTCAAATTCGCATACGCCAAATAGAAGTGTCGAATTTGTCTTAAATTAGAATAAGACCAACCCTCACCGTATTTCAGACACAGTTTCTCAGAAAGAGCTTTTAACACCTTCTTGCCATACGCTGCACGCTCGTATCCCTGCTGTAATTTACTCAACTTTCGCATATAATAAAAGGTCTATACACCACTTTTCATCGTGGCATATAGACCTTTTTCCAGCGCTATCATCAATTTAAAAGTAATAAAAGCCTAAATTGGTTCAAACCTGAATATAGGTTTCTTTATCATTTCGGGTTGAAGATACATCAACATATAGATAGGGTAATAGAGAATCTTGCCTACGACCTGAACATTGAAGCATATATGTATTACTTTTTCTAACCATATTTTATAGGTTTACGGAACTTTTCCAACCTATTTTAGACTGAAAATGGAGATTTTCCAACCCTTTTTAGGGCATTTTTTGCCACTTTTCCAAGTTCCAACCACTGCAAAGATACAATATTTATCCAAAAGTCAAGGCAAACAATAGTTAATTTTATCCAAAAGTCAAGGCTAACAACAGTTAAATCTATCCAAAAGTCAAGGCTAAACACCGCATTAGCTACAGTGACAGTAAAAAACGTAATTTACTCAACTTTCACATATAAAAAAGGTCTATACACCACTTTTCATCGTGGCATATAGACCTTTTTTTGATATATCTTGCTCAGCTTTCGCCTTTGCGAAACTTACTTGACCATGATCTTATACGTCTTGCCGTCGTGCTTCACGATGTTCAGACCTTTCTGCAGACCATGGGTGCGACGACCACTTGCATCGTAGTATTCTGCATCGGCATCACGGCTGATGGCGTTGAGGTGGTCAATGGCAGTGCTGCCATCGTTCTTTCCAATGCTAAGTTTCACAACTGACGTAAGTGATGCGTCGGATGGATGGAGGTATGCACGCATCGGTAGGATAGGGGCGGCGTGCAAGTCGCTGACGCGGCAGAACTGGTCCTCGCCAATGACGTAGTCGCTTGCCGCAAGATTCTCACCACTGATCTGGGTGAACGAACCTACGAGGTTGACATCGGAGCTGGTTCCTGACAGTGGGGCAGTAACGATGTCGGCACCGACAGCAGTGAGGCTGAGCACCGTCTCGCCCTCCTTCATCTTGAAGAGCACAGGAGTGCCGGCAGGGATGACGCCCTCTTCGCAACTCTCTATGGTGATGCATTCCTTAGCCGCATCAATGCCTGTGAGACGATAGAAGCCACATTCTGCTTCCTGGCTCAGGTCGATGGCGAATGGCAAGCAGAGTGTTCCCCAGGCTGCGCCTTCAGGGATATTGCGGCTGTAAGAGATGGTCTTGGAGGTGAACGCCTCATAGTCCTTGAAGTCCTCGCCGTCGACGAGTGTCAGGTCTTCGGCAGCCACAAACTTGTTGTTTGCATCCTTTGTCACCACGATGTTTCCTGCCTTGTCGGCTACATACTTGTGCGCTGAGCATTTCTCGTTGCGGCAGCCCATGTTGTAGATATGCTCGTCGGCGTCATGCTCAGGACTGGTCAAGGTGGCAGATGCTACGTGAACCAATTCATTCTCAGAAGAACTGTTGCTATATGAGGAAATTGTATTGTCGCAGTAACGGAATGATCCATGATATACGGTATTGCCCTCAGCAGCTGTCAGTACAGGATAAGCATCTGTGCCGAGTTTCTGGTACCACGCCAGTTCGCCTTCTGATTTGCTTCCATTGAGCAGGTAAGCCACTTCACCGCTCTTCAGCTGCTCAGGGGTGAATGCCTTAATCACGTCTGCTTCATTCTTACCTTCAGGATAGGTCAATGAGCCACTTCCGATAGCCACGACTGCATCACCCGTCAGTTCCGTTCCACCGATGGTCATCTTAGCACTGCTGTTGTATGCCAAGATGCCAGAAGCAGAGCTGGAAGCATCTGCAATGTATCCGACAATGAGGCCATTACAATCTGCATGGTTAGCAGTAATATTGCCAATACCCAACACATTGTTAATATTGCATATATTAGCATATCCTATCAAGTTTCCGACGCGAGCATCTCCCGTAATATTGCCATTATTGGCACTGTTCTGGAGGCTTCCTTCACCAAAATATCCAATTATACCTCCTACGAAATCCTCCGTGCCTGTTATCTCACCATAATTGGCGCATGAAGTGATGGAATTTTCTGAATCGAAGCAGATACCTACAATACCACCAACAGAATGTAAACCATTCACTATTGCATGGTTTTCGCAGTTGCTGATGTTGCCATTAGCTCTTCCTGCTATTCCGCCAGTCTCATATTTTCCTTCTACCGAACAGTTTCCTGTGGTCTTGATATTTTCAATCACACAAGAACCTGCATATCCTGCCAAAATACCAGTACTACTATTATCATTGCCCTTCACCTTCGCTTTGTCGAAAGTGATGTTCTTGATGCGGCAATCAGTAGCACAGCCAAAGAAACCAATTTCATTAGAGGTGGAGCTGATGAAAAGATTACGGATTGTCTTCCCGTTGCCGTCGAACGTTCCTTGATACTTCTTAGAACCGATAGGAGTCCAACTGAGCTCTGCTACCTGCTTTTCGGCATCAGCCTCATGGCACACAGTGCTCATATCAATTTCTTCCACATCATCAGCAATCTTTGCGCAGGCACTTGTCTTACCTGTATTCACGTAGTCACGGAACCACGCCAGATGATCTGCCGTCTTCAGTATGAAAGGTTCCGCCTCGGTTCCATTACCAGTCACGCCTGTAGGTGGTTGATAACTAATCAGTTTTACATTGAGCGTGACCTCGCCTTCGATGGCATCGCCATCATCCTCTCTGGCACCGATATAATAAGTGGTGCCTTTCTTTACTTCGTAGGTGATTTTGAAGTCCCAGCCATTGCCACTACCTTTTTTAATCAAGTATTTAGCCGTGCGGCTGTCCCATAGGGCGCCATAGGTGTCTTCGCCGTGGCTGTCTGCCGTTACCTCCAACATGCCATCTTCTGGGGCTGTAAATTTATAAAGATTACCCCAATTCGGGATAAAATAGCGATTAGTTGCATGTGAAGATAGATACGCGAGTTCTCTTCCCATGCCATCAGACATGGGCTGTATATAAAGAATCGAAAGAGATTATTCTGTCTTTAGAACAATGAAAGTTGCTTCGTGTCTTCGATGCAGTATCCTTGCAATGCCTTTGGCTTGTTGTCAAAGAAACAATATGCTCCCAAGGCAGAAATAAGGTTCATGATAAAGTTGCTTACAGATCTATGGCG
>OIYF01000690.1_pt1 | contig 11605 bp, 6 predicted proteins | sample 1587971 | NCBI WGS metagenome assembly OIYF01 (sample SAMN03283248) | human gut metagenome | biome: human-associated habitat; material: feces | host: Homo sapiens | place: Peru | collected 2012 | reverse complement strand
GACAGAGAAAAGCTTTTGGAATGCAGAATTGCAGGAACATCATACCATCAGGTTGATGACATTATAGACCAGCTCCATGAAGGAGATGAAGTATTCTTGGTCAGAGACGATAAGAATGAATACGACAACCATGCTGTAGCAGTTACTTTGGATAATCCATATTTGAACATGCTGCATGAATTTGACATGACCAATATATTGGGCTACATTCCAAAGCAAGAGAATAAAGCAGTAGCAACCATCCTTGACATGGGATGGCATCACATCCTTGCAGCAGAAATCACGGAGATTCATCCAGAGAGCGACTATGAGAAATTGCGCATCAAGGTTTATGTTCGCCAAAAAGACGAACTGTTGGCAGAGGAGGAAGAACAAGCCAAGCTTGCTCTAAGAGCCGTAAACCTGAGCGACTGGGAAACAAGCGAATTTGAGGAAGACCTTTGCCTCAAGGGATTCGTCCACTTCCATTGGGGCGGTTATCCTTTGGACATGCGCACCCTTCCAGAAAAAGGTCAGCGTGTCGTTTTCTTCAACCATCAAACTAATGATGTTTTCAAGCTATACCTCATGATGTTGGTGGCAACAGGCATGGAGTGCGAGCCTTTCCTGGAAAACAAAGACGAGCTTCATACCCAGGATGACTGCTACCCTTTCATCTTTACAAACATCAAAGGCCCAATCCTTGTTAAGGAGGAAGATATGGATGCTTATATTAGAAACCACGAAGATGACTTTATCGGCCAAGCCGAAGAATCCTTGCCAATCAAATCCTGCAGAAGATTGTTTGAATTATTCGACATAGATACCGACTGGCTGGATAGGTAGTGTTCCGTCAAAGTACATAAGCATAAAAAAGCCTCACCCTGAGCGCGTTGTTCTAACGGAAAGTGGGGTGAGTATGTTGTTGCAAAGGTATATTTTTATTCGAAACACCAAAACTTTTAGCAAAAAATCCCGGATTTTCTTGCTTAACTCGAATAAAAGTCTTATCTTTGCAGTAGATAGGCGGTGCTCGGCAATTTGAAAACAATCTTTCATTGCGCTCGCAGGCACTATCTTCGCAAAAGATATTAATCAATAAATAATAAAAAATATGGCAAGACCTATAAAAGAAACGCCCATACATCATGGTGAAGATGCCAGAGTATTTGAGGCCAGGATGAAAAATCCTCCAAAGGAAAGCCGCGAAAAGATGGAAGAAATCAATCGTGACTATAATTATATCATGAGTTTATTCGCAAATTGATTATGAACGGACAATAAAACAGGGTGTCGCTTTATTACAGTGGATGCATATATAGAGGCTATACCATTTTATCTTAAGAACAACTTCTTTGAGCTTACCAAAAATGATGAGGATGCGACACACACAAGATTATTATATTATGACCTTAAAATGATGTCCTTGTAAAGAAACATTCAAAAACAAGCAAAACTCTCCCCTCGACTGACTTTCTCTAACGAGTAGTGAAAATTTGTTTCAGTATAAAACATGACGATAGCATGGTACCAATTACTCGTTACGCTTGGCACTGCGCTATCGTCATTATAGAAAGCTATAAAAAAGCCTTCACCCTTCACTATGTCAAAAAAATAATTATTTATCGAAAACATCCACGATAGGAACCGTTTTCTCCATACCATTTACAGTAGTATATCTATAGGTACCCACTTGCCTTACGCAAGCATCTGATTCTATCTCAATATTTTGCGAATCATAAAAATCTTCTCCTTCGCTTGCAGGAAAAACTACAATAACACCATAGCTTCCAGAACCAGTACTAAGAGCCATTGCACTACCATCATGCATCACCTGCATAACTCTAAACTCATCAGAAGGAATCTCTTGTCCAGGTTTATCAAACCAAACAATATTGTTACTCCCCATTTTTTGTTTTACAAAGACAAATGCAAACACTAAGATGATTCCAGTTACGATACCACCCACATAGGTAAAGATAAATTTTGTTTTAATACTCATACGCTAACATTTTTATTAGTTAGTAAAAAGGGTTTCTATTTTACTCTCACTTCAGGCATCCTTATCTTAAACTCCGGATCAATATAATGACACTGTTCCTTGATAATACCACGACGATAGACTGCAGGTTGCAAACAATAAAGATCAAATGCTTCTTTATCTACATCCTCCACTTTCTGCCATTGAGGGAAAAGCAGCTTCATGTAAGCAGTAGCAATACGCTTAATTGCCTTAGAATCACGGACATCAGACTTCGCCTCAAATTCTACTAATTCATCAAATAACAATCCGTACGAATTCTGAATACGCATGGTATGCATAATTTCAGAAAAATACTCCACATTGATAGTCCATCCCTTGAATATCATACTGTCATTGACACGAGGAAGCTTCCAACCTTCTATGAAACTATGAAAGCGATCAAGCAAAGCTGATTCCTTAAAGTTATTTGGCAACGTATCAAAATAATTGGGCGAAATTGGCAAACGATTGGCTGACAATGGTATATTACCCATCAACATCAATCCACATTCTGATGTAAACTCATTGTTGTCTATTGTTGTCTTTCCACTTTCCAAATATGATTTCAATGCTGCTTGAATCTCTGCAGGTTCCTGGAAGATAATGGTTTGAATTTCATCAAAAACGGTGAAGTCATGATTTTTAATAATGCCATTTTGCTGTTTTTGCTTATCATAGAACAACTTGGCACGAGTAACTTTACCACCACTCACAAGCCAACCATATTTCGACAAGTTACCAAATACATATGATTTTCCTGTTCCCTTGGGAGCCAGTTCTATTACATTCAGACGAGGCTCTATAAAGATCAACAGACGAGATAGAAACTCCATTTTCTGAGTCATAGAGGTAAACCCTTCTGGATCATATTCCATCGCCGACAATAAAACATCAATCCACTCATTTATGTCAAAATACTGACGAGCTTCACGAAGATATTCTATATCAACAGAACTATAAGGTTTGAATGGCTTAAAGTCAACCATACGAACATGATTTTTATCACCTTTACTATTATCGTCTGGCAACAAGCAGAGTTTTACAATACCCCATTTCTCGCCATCAACCAATTCACCCGGATGTTTAGCATACACATAATCAGGAATAATTCCCTCTTTTTGCTTAATACCATAATCAGGAATTGCAAACTGCTTTACTCCTTTTATCAAATCAATATAGATAGAAAAACGAGCCAGCAATGTTACCTCCTTACCTGCTAGAATATCATCCTTAACAGTACCACCATTAGCAGGTATCACCTTATCTAAGAAAGCATTAAGACCTAATGTATCTATCTCACCAGTATTGATATTCAAATATCTTTTCAAAAGATAATCCTTTACAAATGAAGGTAAATTGCGACCTGCAAAGATACTATTAGTTGCCTTAGGATCCTTATATATCGACATCGCAGAGAAATACTGTCTTACTTTCTGCTGTAATTCTTCTTTCATACTTTTCTGTTTTAGAAATCAAACAAATCTTCTTCTTGAGCTGCTTTTTTCCAAAGAATAGAACATCTATCTATCACCTTATCTCCCACAAGCACACTCAATTCACTGTCATTTTCATTAGCTTCAAGTGGAGCTGTCATAAACTCATCCATACCCAACTTTGTCAATGGATATGATTTGTTGTTATAGACAACATAAGGAATATCAGAAGCTGACAATCCTTTTATTCTAAGTCTGACTTGAGGATTGACAGTTGTCAATTCTTGTGAAAGAACTACCACACTCCAATGGTTATTATTTGGATTATTCGAAATCACAAATATTGGTACCATTACTTCTTCTGGTGTACATCCTCCATGAATACCTTGGTCTCTTGGAACCTTATTGCATAAAGACTTATGATTCAATGCGCAAACAGTATTTCCATCTTCTAAGATAAAATAGTTTTTGTCATTGGTAGCCTTTCCTATTTTACATACTGCCAATCTACCATGATGATCAGAATCAAAACCAGCCAAGTTCAAGCCACCTTGCAACTGTGAGAGATAAGTCAATCCATGATCACTGACTATAGCAATTTTCTTACCTGCATACTTATTTATGATGCTCTCAACCGCATCTTCCACAATACTCATTTCTGATATGATGGTGTTAGGATAGCGATTACTAGACTGATGCGCCATAGAATCCAAATCACCCACTTTCATTGTTTGGATATCAACGTCAGATAAATGTTGTAATTCTACCTTGTTAATCTCTGTTGTAGTTGGCAACAAAGCTCTTGCTACCATTACTTCATTGAGATAGATATTATCTTGCTGATGCTTTGCTAAGATAGCTTGAATAAATGGAATCCATTCCACGCCCAAACCATCTATCCAATAATACACATCAATATCATTACGACCAGCCAACAAAAAACGAGTAGTCTTTAGCGATTGATACCAAGTATCGAAAGCCACACTATCTGCATTATGCTCCGAAATTGCAGTTTTGATTTCGTCAGTATAAATGTTACCCACTTTTGCCTTCTTATACTCATCAATATACGAAGAAAGCCACATACAGTTAGGTGTCAGCATAGGTTGAACTTGCATATAGTCAAACAATTCCGGAAAGAAATCTTTGACTTCATTTACAGATATACATTTCTTACCTAACCAAACTATGGCCAGTTCTTTCTCCTTTATAGTTATACCAGAAAAATATTTAATGGCTTCATGAGCTCCACTCTGCTTGGCAATATTTTCTAATCGATTACCAATAATAACCTCTATACTTTCTGATAGTTGTACATGGTGCTTTGCCGCCTCATCCAAACAGAATCTACGTTCTTCCATCTCTGTCTTAACAGAAGTAATATGCATAGCTATCTCTGTAAACAAATCAGCATTAGTATAATTCTTCAGCTTTGACAAGCAAGCAGTTAAGTACCCGTCAGTTTGATTCATCAATTTATAGCAAGAGCATAGCAACCACCTATCAAAATTACTGCTATGAGCAAACCATATCTTCAAAAAGGATTTATAAGACGTAATCTCATTTACATCAAAATAATGTTGGACGAAAGAACATAAATCGAAATTCTTTGTCAAATCAATCTGTTCTGCCAAAAGCTTCCAATTTTCCTCGTCACTCTCCTGATACAACATATCCCCAAATTCCAAATGCAGTCCCAGTTTCAAGAACTCAAACGCATTCTTTGGACATACATAACTGAAAGCATTGTCTGGCTGAGCAAATTTGGCATTGGCAAAAATTGAATCAGACGTACTAATGATAGTCTTACGCTTATGTACTTCTGTATTTTTCCAAATACTCAGCCATTCACTTACAGAATGTACCACATTGGCTTGCTCTTCAACATGCTTTACTCCATAACAAGAATCATCATCAACAAGAACCATCGTATAGTTCTCCCCTATCATATTCTCATCATGCAAATGCCAAACATTTATCTGAGTATCATTTTCAAAAGTACTCATTTTACCCTCCAAACCGATAATAGGGATGTAGATTCTCTGTTGATTCTCCACTCCTTCTACAGATGCTTCAATCGACTTCATGGTCTTGATTAAAGCATCAAAGGTATGGCTTGACTGATTATCATAAAATCTAGCTAATTCAGAAAAAGGAGTAATGACGCTATCACGACCACGAAGAGAAATAATATAGTCTGCAATATGCTCACTCAATTCTTGATAAGTTATCATCAAGTCTGGATAATCATGATCTATCCATTTATCCACACTCTGAACCGCAACGCCACATTCTTCAAGCATATACATCACAAACTCAAAGCTATCATGGAAGTTATCAAACAACACAAAACGGATTGGGTAGCGGTTTGCCGTAGCCGCTCCCAGTCCATTTATATTCTTGTCTTCCTCTACAAGAGCCTTCAGTTCTTCAAAGGAAGCTATCGTTTTAAATCTATCGTCATCCAACATGCTTTATTATGATATTAAGGGTTTGTTCATCAGCATTTTCGCACAAGTCTTTCAATAACTCACGCATCATCTGACTAGAAGCCAAAGGCATCACTTTTTTAGCTACATCGCTTCGCTTCATCTTCAACTCTTGCGTTTCTCCTTGCGGATCTGCTACCAGTTTAGAATTCTCTTGTCCATTGCCATCGGTATTCATCCAAGCAGGGGTTGCATCAGATGTTTCACCTTGTTGCGCAGCCGCACGCTTGAACTTTTCTCGCTCTTCCTGGTAACGCTTTTTGTTTTCCTCACGAAGGCGTTGTTGCTGCTGTGCCAAACGCCAATTTTTGAGAGTATCCTCCACTCCACGTTCCGTCCAAAGTCCAATAGTTCCTTCCAAATGTCCTTCCAGAAATTGCTTAGCCTCAGCAAACTCCGGCTCTGTCATATTGATATATTCCAGAGTCATGACATAATTTTTGAAACCTGTCTCAAAGTTATTGGCAGATTCGAGCAAGAGGTTCCCCAAGTCAATATTGTTCTTCAATCCTTCTGCAACTTTACTCATAAGCTGAGGATTCTTAACACTTTCCGAATCGGTAATTACCTTGATGATTCCATCAATCAATTCTCTATTCTCGTCAGAACACTCTGGCACATATTTCAATGACCAAAGAGGATAACCTACACTAGCAGAATACTCATGAGTCATAGCCCAACGTGCATCTGTCAAACTACTGACATCAGAATATTTTGGAAGCTTATTCAGCTTAAAAGTCTTAATCAGATTCTTTGTAATAGCACCAGCTTCCTTGCTCTCAAACATAAAGTTGAGCTTTGGAGAAGTTTTACCACTTTCCCAGGCCTTGAACATTTCAACAATATCATCCACCAAATGATTTGCAGTTCTTGGCTTACCGTTCAAATCAAATATCTTACCAGCATACTTACGCATCGCAAAAGCTACCATAGCCATCGGAGCATACGATTGGAACAAACCAAATGGAGGCAAGGTCAACCCTATAAGCTTATCACCCAAATTGAACGACTGATTCTTATTAGTATGATTAAAGACATTCTGAATATAGTCACATACCTTTTTCAAAGGATGCTCAGAACTTATATCTGATTTCCATTCCAGATTATCATCCACGCTATCTTGCAACAGATATTCAACATGCTTAGCAGGACCGCCACACTTAGCAATAATATCTTCCTTAGTATGGAAGGAAAGAACATTATCTACAGTTGCTTTTACAGAAGATTTCCTCCAGAATGTGTTAGATGAACGTGTTCTAATAATCTCCAAAGCTTCAGGACCAGACGTAAAGATGGCTGGAGCTATAGAGTTATTGATGGTTGAAGCCAATCTCGTACCAGATATCGGCAATTCATCATCACGCAAACAGAAGGTTACATTTCCACCACGGATTTCTCCCAGCCATCCAGAAATCATTTCACTTGCATTTTTAGTATAAGTCTTCTGCTGATTAGCAAGACCATGCTTCTGGGCACAAGTAGCATTTGCCTGGTACTCTATGAATCGTTCATATTCCTTTTCACCCATAGGACTCTCCAATAAAACGAAACAGATATTTTTGAATCTCTCATCCTGTTTGTTCTTATTGATAATGTCTTTTAACTCAAAGATGTCCTGTCGAGTCTTTCCTACCATAAATGCTAAAAGCACTGAATATGAAGTAGCATTTTTTGCAAAATTCTCTATCTTATTGAGCAATGTATATTCATTACTTGTCAAAGAGAAAAACTGAAATTCCAATGGACGCGCCACCTGAGACAAGTTCTTGTCCATGAAATTCTTGGCAGTATCACCAAAGTTAATAACTTGCTCAGCAAACAAGAATGTTGTTAATTTCAATTCTTCCTTAATTTTCTGGATTTCATCTGTTGGCAATGCAGTAAACAGAATTGAGAAATTACCATTTGGCTGACGCTGAATGATACTTTTCTCATTGAAGTAATCTAGAATCTCTCCCACATTATTATATATAGGAGTACCTTCAAAGAGATTATAGATATTTTCCTCACTTGGTGTTACGCTGTCGTTGTTAGCTATATTATTCAGTGCATTCAAAAGCAGAATTCCTTTGAACACAGCAAGGTAATCATCACCTTGAGCCTCAACAGCCAAATGATGAGAATTATATCGTTCAGTCACAGCACCAAAACGGGCAGTATCACTTTCAAAATATTCTTGCACATAATCCCAAAGATAATTTGGAGTAACCGTATCTTTGTCTGCGTATGCATCTTCATTGTCAAAAAATGCTTTCACCTCATCACAAGCCAAGAACTCAAATACACTTCGGCTGGAAGAGCCGGCCTCACGAGCAAAATAGGTTGCTAAATTCGCTGTGGAAGGATGAACAGGAAACAAGTTTGCCAAGTCCTTCTGGGTCTGTGCTGGATCTGTAGAAGAAGAAGCAAATGCAGATAGAAGCTCTTGATGCAAGCTACAGAAATACTCCTGTCGCTGATTATATAAGACCTTGTCAACAATCACAAATTTCTTCGACATAATACGGAATGCAGAAACTGGTTCCATATTATAGATAACATAATGATAACGCCCTCTGGTTTGTTCACGTTCTGCTTCTTTCAATGAATTCAAGGCAGATGGATGAGATAAGAACAAGAAATAAGTATCATTCTCAGGATTCATCATATCCTCAGCTATCTCCTGTAAGATTTTCAAGAGAGGAACACCTAAATCAGAGCGCATAACATCCGTAAACTCATCCCAAATAATGAGCAGGCCATCGTAAACACCTAGACTACGAAGTTCATTCTGAACCTCGAATATCCAAGCTTTCAAATTAGAGTTTTTGATTGGCACATTGATACCCATATTTCTCAGAGCCATGGTAACACGATTCAAAACCTCGGTATCTCCATTAGCCAACCTTGTTTTCAGCATTTTCAAATCAGGAGCTACACTCTTTAACACCTCATTGTTTGCTATGAGCATGGTCCACAAGTCAGGCTCGTTTTCAATATGCTGAATATAATTATCAAAATCAGTTTGCACGGTCAGCTTGATACCAGCATTTTTCAATGCTCGTATCACTTCTTTTTGAACCTGCAAAGACAAATCTGCCTCATGAGCAATTGCCTGTTGACCATAAAGATTAACAGGAAACAAACGCTTACTTTCACGAAGTTTCAAAATGGAGTTACGAAGAAGATTGTACTTTTCTTCTCCATATTCTTCATTTACATAATCGACAATATCTTTAACCTCATCACAAAGAAGATGTTTTAATACTGCACCAGCATGGCTCTTACCTGATCCATACGTTCCTGCAACCCATATCGCCTTATGCGAATCGGCATCGTTATTTCTTACAGCACTAATTGTCTTCTTCAACAGGTCGTTGAATTGATCATTTGCTATAAACGTCTTCCAGTCATCTGGTCCTTCATTCTTTATGTTATAAGCAGGACGCATTGACCTCAATGTTACTATATCATTATATTTTGTAGCCATAAGCGGTTATTGTAATTTCAAAAATGTTTTGACTATCAGTTGCTTTATCTCTTTTCTGTATTCTGCCCCTTTTAGTAATTCCCAAAAAGAATCATCAAGATATGCATATTCTGACTTCTCCTTAAGGAACTTTCCTGATGGAGTTTTTGCATAAGACTCCACCTTAGTTCCTTTGTTCCATTTTATATGATAGAACAATGAAGAGCTTAGATGAAAATATGGTTTTACAAAAGGAGTGACCACATCTTTGTAAGCAAGACATTGAGTTTCATAAAACTTCTTTGATTCATCATCAAACTTAATTTTATTATCAACCAAAAGCCCCTTATCAATTCTCTCAAGGATTGATAGTAAATAATAAGTTTTGGCATTTGAGACATGCCCATTATAATTCCCTCTTTTAAGCTGTAATATTGCCGTTTTATAATAGTCACTCTGTAAACTCATATTTATTTTATCATCAAATTCAATGCTTCTATTGCATTTATATCATCACGCAAAGTAATATTGTCCAAGCCCATATTTAACTCAGCAATAACCAAACGATTGGCATCACTGTTAAGTGAACGAAGAACAGAAAGCAACTCTATTTTAGATATGCCAAATTCTTTATAAAGTCCCCAATTGTTGTCACTTGCATACAAGTCACTAACACGAAGAGAATGTATGCCTTTTCTTTCACAATATTTATAAAGCGAATAAACGACCGTCTCACGTTCCAATGATTCATAAGATGTTCGTACAAACATTGTCTTATCTTTTGGAACAAGTTGTCCGGCATCTCCGATTGGACTCTCTTTAAATGTGCGGAACAAAGCATAAACCACATTATGTACTGTAGTCTTACTATTATCTGAATAATCTGCAAGCACTCTTTCTTCTATCTCTTTTTGTGAAATAATCTCTTCCCAGTTTACTCTTTCTTTATACCATGCAGCAATTGGAGAGTTATAAGAAAGATTAATCCATATAATCTGCCAAACCATATCAGGCATATCAGGATAGTTAGAGGCCAACAATTGCCCTAACTCTGTTATCTTTTTAGACTTTGAATCCTTCAATATCTCTGCCTGCACTAACCACTTCACAAAATTAGGAAGTTGCTCTTTTATATTAAGACCATGAGAATTCTCTGTAAAATAATCACTAGAATTATAGAAAAAGAATTCCATCCAGTCTCCATTCAACCCGAAATTATTATAACTGATTAACTTCATATTGTTTGTATTATTTGTTTTTCTACCAGTAATTGCCAATGATGCTGCAGCTATACAACCAAAGTCATGGAACGTTAAGCACTTATGACAACTTACGCATTTGCTGGAATCCAATTTTACAGTTGGAAGTATCCTTAATGCTCCTGTAGGACACTCAACTTCGCAAGTTTCACAATCCACACAATAAGTAGATTTATAAAATGCCCTTTTCAAATACCCTTGTAGTTTAGGGAACATCTGAGTATTGATGAAGCTTACCTTATGTATTCCATCTTTTTCTTTAACCGTAAACTTAAATATCTTTCCTTCAAAACTTAACTCCCCATTAATTGTTCCATCAACATCTGAAGTTACATGAAACTTACCTACAGCATTCAACCAAGTAAGAAGAGTTTTTTGTGGATGTTTAATTTCTAATACTAAATTAGGCTTTATACTCTTTACGATTAATGCAGATGGGAATTCCATATCCCTACCTCCAGCACGCAATTTCCATTTTCCTTCCTTTATATAATCTTCAACATCACTAATACATGCTTTATGGGCTTTGTCCTCTATTCTACCCAAAAACGGCATAAGGCTTTCCTTATAGCATTTATTGGAAATCATATCATTCCATTCAGAAGAAAAAGGACAAATCAAACAACCGACACGTGTCATACCTCTTCTATAAGCTGGATTCACATAAAGATCCTGCTCAAAAATATATAAGAAGATTTCTATCGCACTCCATCTTAATATTGGACTTGCATTAATAACGTTATTATGTTTTACCCCTTTGCCTATTCTATTATAAGTAGAACGCCTAACACTTTCCTCCGCTCTCACTCCATCAAAAGTAAGAATTTTTGCTTGTTTGCCATCACCTGTTTTCAACATTCGATACAGCGGAGCAGTTTTCATCACAGAACAACACCAACGGTGTGTATCACTAGGTGTACCTATCTTATCCCAATAGTTCAAAACACTATCATGATTACGAGCTAATGAAAATT